>Ga0181537_10000088_pt1 | contig 77594 bp, 69 predicted proteins | sample PEATcosm2014_Bin_39_FD_119765 | JGI IMG/M metagenome (GOLD analysis project Ga0181537, IMG submission 119765) | Peatland microbial communities from MTU Mesocosm Facility, Houghton, MI, USA - PEATcosm2014_Bin23_10_metaG | ecosystem: Environmental > Terrestrial > Soil > Wetlands > Peat | place... | reverse complement strand
CCCACCCGGTGCATACATTGCACAAGCCGTCATAGACGAGGATTCGGTTCACGTCGCGGGCGGAATGGCTCATCACGGCGATCCTCGCTTTATTTGTCTTTCGCGCTGCCGAGCAGGCGCGTGATGCCGCGCCCCAGTTTCAACATTGCGCTCAACTGGGGGCGTGAAAGCTTTGCCATCTGCTCGTACCACCGAAAAATGCGCTCGACGAACTCGAGCATGTCGCCCAGGCGACGGACGACGGCCGCGCTGACCTGCGAATCGCTTTGTGCTCCTTCGAGGCATTGGCGCAAGGCGGCCGCCGCGGGATCGAGCTCGCGCGCCTTGCGTCCGGCGACGATGCGCGTTACGACAAGCCAGAGATCGGTCTCCGCTTCGTAGAAGCCGCGCCGATCGCCCAGCACGGGCACCATGCGAACGATCTCCCAGGATTGCAGTTCGCGCAGGGAATTGGAGACATTCGACCGCGCAATACCGAGGGTGTCGGCGATTTCCTCCGCGCTGAGAGGGCGATCCGACGCGTACAGCAAGGCGTGGATCTGGCTCACCGAGCGATTGACGCCCCAGCGCTCTCCCAGGTTGCCCCACTGCAGGACGAAGCGATGAACGGACTCCGGCAGCGTTTGCCGTGTTTCAGTAAGTTCTGTCATTACAGAAATTAGAGAACAACTTCGAGGCCTTGTCAAGCACTGGCGGCAGGCGTCACCGACGGCCGGCGCGCAACGCGCCCGCATCCCTCATGCACGCAAGCAGCCGCGAGGAACCAACGACGGCCGGGCGGGTCGCATGGGGGGAGCCCGCGATCGCGCGTACGCCCGTCGCGCCAAACCCGCGCCGCGTGCCCCGAATCGCGGGAGGGGTTCATGGCACGAATTTCCATCAAGGGGCGCATGATCGCCATGCTGGCGACCGACGGCTTTGAACTCGCCGAGCTCATCGACACGCGTGAGCGCCTGGAGAAAGCCGGCGCCACCGTGGAGGTGATTGCGCCGGCCAGGACGCAGGTCAAGGGCCAGATACGCGGATGGAAAGCCAGGGACTGGGGCGATTCCGTGAAAGTCGATCGGACGATCGACGAGGCGCGCCCGGAGGCTTACGACGCAGTGGTCATTCCCGGCGGCCTCATCAGCCCCGATCTTTTGCGCATGGAGGAAAAGGCCATCGCGTTCCTGCGCGCGTTCGGCGCGAGCGGCAAGCCGCTTGCCGCTATCTGCCATGGCACGCAACTGTTGATCAACGCGGACCTGGTTCGCAATCGCAAGCTCACATCCTGGCCTTCGCTTGCGACAGACCTGCGCAATGCCGGCGGCCATTGGCAGGACTCGGAGGTCGTGGTCGACGGCACCTTGATCACGAGTCGCAAGCCGGCCGACATCCCCGCGTTTTCACGCGCTGTCATTCACGCCGTGGAGCACACGACAGTCTGAGCTTCGGGTCGTCGCGAGGCAGTCCTGGCCGCGGCATCCGGCAAATGCTCGCGCAAGCGCACGCCTACGCGCGCGCGATGAGATTGATCAATTCTTCGTGCAGGGTGGCTCCGGCTGCGACCAGCGAAAGGTCGACGAGAGGATCGCCTCCTTGGAAGCTGCTCACCACGCCGCCGGCACCTTCCACCACAGGTACGACCGCGGCAACGTCCCAGTAGGAAAGCACAGGGTCGAGCATCGCATCCGCGCCGCCGGTGGCGAGCGCGAAGTAGCCAAAGCAATCGCCCCAGGTGCGCGCGAGGCCCGCCGCGCTGGCGATGTGGGAGACGCCGCGTACGTGCACCGGGTTGGAACCTTGTTCGCCCGACCCGGGCATCGATGTCATCAAGACGGTGGATTCTCCGATTGGGCGCGCGTCGCGCACCTGCACGGGGCGCTGCGTTCCGTCGCGGCGAAACAGGATCGTCTGGCCACGATGCCCGATCAACGCTGCTCCCGCGGCCGCGTGCGCGATGCAACCGAGGATGGGCCGAAAGCCGGCACCATCGTCGCGCTCGAGCGCGATCAAGGTGCCGAACAGGAAGCAATGCGAGATGAACGCCTTCGTTCCGTCGACCGGGTCGAGGATCCAGCGATAGCGTTGCGCGCCCGGCGCTGCCGGGCGCTCGCCGAACTCCTCGCCGATCACGCCGTGTGCGGGGTAGCGCAGTTCGATGACGCTTCGCATCCGCCTTTCCGCGCCCCGGTCGGCCTCGGTAACCGGCGTATGGTCGGCCTTGCGATCGACTTCAATCGGGGCCAGAAACAGTGGCTGAATCACCGAGAATGCACACGCAATGAGCTCGTGCAGGAAGGGCGTGAATTCGCCCTCTTCTGCCGCCGTCAAATTGCCTGAGTATTGAGTTTTCGGCACGTTTCCCCCGTCTTCGGCGCGCAATTGTGCCTTTCCTTTGCCGCGAGCACATGGCAACGGGAAACGCGCAGGCGTAAACGCAACGCTCGATTTGGCATCTGGGCATGGGGGCGTGGTTTTGTTCAGGACAATCCATTTCACGCTACGAATTGCCACAACGACGCGCCGCAGCAACAGGCTTACACTCGCCCGCTCGGCGCAAACGCTTGCACGATCCTGCCCGGCGCCCACCAACTGATAAAAGCACGTTCGCAATCATGGCGGCGATGGAAGTGAACCTGGTCGACGGACCCGAGCCGGACGACAATTCGCGATCCGATTCGAATCCGCGGGGGCCCAAGGGAGGAATGCACGGGCCCGCCACGGCGGCGGCACGCAACGCCCTGATCCTGGGCGCACTCGGCGTCGTGTACGGCGATATCGGGACGAGTCCCCTGTACACGCTGCAAACGGCGTATCAGTCGGCCGGTGGCTCGACGCCGGAGATTGCGCTTGGGCTTCTGTCCCTGATCGTCTGGACATTGATCATCACGACGTCGATCAAGTATGTCGCCCTCGTGATGCGCGCCGACAACGACGGCGAAGGCGGCATCCTTGCCTTGATGGCGCGCCTGGGCTTGAAGGGGCGTGAGCGGCCCTTCGTGGTTGCGATCGGCGTGCTCGGTGCAGCGCTTTTGTATGGGGACGGCGCGATCACGCCTTCCATCTCGGTGTTGAGCGCGCTGGAAGGCATCAAGCTGCCATTGCCCGCGTTTGCCCCGTTTGTATTGCCATTCGCGGTGCTGACCCTGCTCGGCCTGTTCGCGTTCCAGCGACGTGGCACGGCGGTGATCGGGAAATTCTTCGGCCCTGTCATGGCGGTCTGGTTCGTCACGATTGCCCTGCTGGGCATCTTTTCGATCGTGCGCCATCCCACGGTGTTCAAGGCGCTCTGGCCGGGATACGGACTGGAGTACCTGTTCACGCATGGATTCACAGGCTTCACGGTGCTGGGCGCTGTTTTCCTGTGCGCGACGGGCGCAGAGGCTCTGTACGCGGACATGGGCCACTTCGGTGCGCACCCGATCCGCGTTGGCTGGTCCCTGCTCGTATTTCCCTCGCTTGTATTGAGCTACGCGGGACAAACGGCACTGGTCGTGGAGGAGGGCCTGCCCAAGGATGGCAACCCGTTCTTCCTGCTTGCTCCCGTCTGGGCCCAGATCCCGCTCGTGGCCTTGGCCACCATGGCGACGATCATTGCCAGCCAGGCCATCATCAGTGGGGTGTTCTCCATGACGCGCCAGGCGATCCAGCTCGATCTATGCCCGCGCCTGAACGTGACGCAGACCTCGGCCGTCGGCTACGGACAAATCTACATCGCATCGGTCAACTGGCTGCTGATGTTCTTCACGATCGGCCTGACGATCGGCTTCGGCTCCTCGTCGAATCTGTCCGCAGCCTATGGCATCGCAGTCTCGATCACGATGCTGATGACCACGATGCTCATGTTCCGCGTCATGCACGAGCAATGGCACTGGGGACTCCCGACGGTTCTCGTGATCGCCGGCCCATTGTTCCTGGTCGACAGCGCGTTTGCGCTGGCGAACCTGACGAAGGTCGCCGACGGCGGTTGGGTTCCGCTGGTTGCGGCCGCAGCGATCTACATCGTCATGCAGGCGTGGCGCTCCGGGCGCAAGGCGATGATGAAGCAGCTCGAGCGCGAGACGCTGCCGCTGCCGGTCTTCCTGAGCTCGATGGCCGATATCACGCGGGTGCCGGGCACAGCCGTGTATCTCGCGCGCAGGCTCAACGTCGTGCCGCTCGCCCTCCTCCACAGCTTGAAGCACTATGCGGTCCTGCATGAGCGCAACGTGATCCTGCACGTCTACACCGAGCAGGTCCCACGTGTTTCGCCGCGCGATCGCATCGAATCGAGTCCGCTGGGCACCGGCTTTTACCGCGTGATCCTGCGCTACGGCTTCATGGAAAATCCGGACCTGCCCGTCGCCCTCGCGCGCTGCGTACTGGATGGGGAGGGCTTTGACATGATGCGCACGACGTTCTTCCTGTCGCGCGAGACGGTCGGCTGTGCGAGCGGCAAGCGCATGCTGGGCCTGGCACACCGCCTGTTCGCCTGGATGCACCGGAATGCGACCGATGCGACCGAGTTTTTCCGGATTCCCCGTAATCGCATGGTCGAACTTGGTGCGCGCATCGAGATTTGATCGCGGTTATTCGCCTCGGCCGGGTATCGACGGGCCCTTTATAATTCCACGTTTTTGCGATGCCTGCGCGAGATTGCGATGCCGATTTACGCCTACCGGTGCACTTCCTGCCAGCACGAATTCGATGTGCTGCAGAAGGTCTCTGACGCCACGCTCACGGTCTGTCCCGAGTGCGGCCAGCCGACGCTTGCCAAGCAGTTGACCGCCGCGGGTTTCCAGCTCAAGGGCAGCGGCTGGTACGCAACGGACTTCAAGGACGGCGGCTCCAAGCCTGACGCCGGCAAGGCCAAATCCAGCGAGGACAAGGGCAGCGCGGCCGGTGGCGGCGAAAGCGCGGACTCCGCGAAGGGGGACGGTGGCGCCGGCGCCAAGGAAGGAGCCGGAAAGGAATCCGCAAAGGAGCCCGCGAAGGACTCCAGCAAGGACTCCGCCAAGGAATCGACAACTGCGAAGCCATCCCCGGCGCCCTCCGCCGGTGGCGGAAATTGAACGCGCGCCTCGCGATCAGCAACTGGCAACCCGAGGAACCTGGAGTCGGCGATGTTCAAGCGTTACATGGTGACGGGCCTGTTGGTCTGGATTCCCCTGGCGCTTACCCTGTGGGTGCTCGACGTCATCCTCACGAGCATGGACGTCGCCTTGCTTCTGCTACCGCCGCCGTGGCGCCCGGAGCATTTGCTCGGTTTTCGCTTGCCGGGAGCGGGTTTCGTGCTCGCCTTCGTGATCGTCTTCCTGACCGGCATGCTGGCGGCCAACATCATCGGCCAGCGTCTTGTGCTCTGGTGGGAGTCGGTGCTGGGCCGCATCCCGATCGTGTCGAATATCTACCGCAGCGTGAAGCAGGTCTCGGACACGCTGCTGTCGCAGGACGGCCATTCCTTCCGGCGCGCGGTACTGGTCGAGTTTCCCTCGCGCGGGCAGTGGGCGGTCGGATTTGTCGTTGGCACGGCCGGCGCGCGCCTGGCCAAGGACCTCGATCCGGAGTCGCTCACCGTATACGTGCCGACGGCGCCCAATCCGACTTCGGGCTATACCTTGATCGTGCCGCCCGATGAAGTGCGTGATGTCGACATGAGCGTGGACGAGGCGTTGAAGTTCGTCATCTCGATGGGGGTTGTCATGCCGGGGACCGCGCACACGACCGCGACTTTGCCGGTGCCGCGCGGCACGCTTCCCGTCGGGAAGGCGTAGAGCAGGCGTGAAGACAGGCGAGGACTCGTTGTGAACGGAGAAAGCATGCGTACCGAATATTGCGGCCTGGTGGACGACAAGTTCATCGGGCGCGAAGTGACCCTGTTCGGCTGGGTGCACCGTCGCCGCGACCATGGTGGCGTGATCTTCATCGACCTGCGCGATCGCGAAGGTCTGGTCCAGATCGTTTGCGATCCGGACAACGCCGAGACTTTCCGCCAGGCGGAGGCACTGCGCAATGAATACTGTGTCCGCGTCGAGGGCCTGGTCCGGCCGCGTCCGGCGGGCACGACCAACACGGCACTGACATCGGGTGCGATCGAGGTGCTGTGCCGCCGGCTCGTCGTCCTCAATCCGTCGGTTCCGCCGCCGTTCCTGCTCGACGACGACGACCTGTCGGAGACGACCCGCTTGACGCACCGCGTGCTGGACCTGCGGCGGCCTGTCATGCAAAACAACCTGCGCCTGCGCTACCGCGTCGCCATGGCGGTGCGCCGCTACCTGGATGCCAAGGGCTTCCTCGACATCGAGACGCCGATGCTCACCAAGAGCACGCCCGAGGGTGCGCGCGACTATCTGGTTCCCTCGCGCGTTCATGAAGGCATGTTCTTCGCGCTGCCGCAGTCGCCGCAACTGTTCAAGCAGTTGTTGATGGTCGCCGGCTACGACCGCTATTACCAGATCGTGCGTTGCTTCCGCGACGAGGACCTGCGCGCCGACCGCCAGCCGGAATTCACGCAGATCGACGTCGAGACGTCCTTCCTCGACGAGCAGCAGATCCGCGACCTGATGGAGACGATGATCCGCCACGTCTTCCAGGAAGTCCTGGATGTCACCCTGCCCAGCCCGTTCCCGGTGATCCGCTATTCGGACGCCATCGCGCTGTATGGCTCGGACAAGCCCGACCTGCGCGTGAAGCTGCAGCTCACCGAGCTTACCGACGTGATGGGCGACGTCGAATTCAAGATCTTCCGTTCGGCGACGGAGCGCAGCGACGGCAAGGTCGCGGCGCTGCTCGTGCCGGGCGGCGGGGCGATGACGCGCTCGGAAATCGACGCCTACACGCAGTTCGTCGGCATCTACGGCGCCAAGGGACTGGCCTACATCAAGGTGAACCAGCGCGCCCAGGGGCGCGACGGCCTGCAGTCGCCGATCATCAAATCGCTGCACGACAAGGCCTTGGGCGCGATCCTCGATCGCACGGGCGCGCGCGACGGCGACATCATCTTCTTCGGCGCCGACCGCGCGAAGATCGTCGCCGACAGCCTGGGCGCACTGCGCGTGCGCATCGGCCACTCCGAGTTCGGCCGCAGCCACGGCTTGTTCGAGGAAGCCTGGCGTCCCGCGTGGGTCGTCGACTTCCCGATGTTCGAATTCGACGAGGGCGAGCAGCGTTGGGTCGCCGCGCACCATCCGTTCACCTCTCCCAAGGACGGCCACGAAGACCTTCTCGAAACCGACCCGGGCAAGTGCCTGGCCAAGGCCTATGACTTGGCGCTCAACGGGTGGGAAATCGGCGGCGGCTCCGTGCGGATCCATCGGGAGGAAGTCCAGAGCAAGGTCTTCCGCGCCCTGAAAATCAACGCCGAGGATGCGCGCTCGAAATTCGGATTCCTGCTCGACGCCCTGCAGTACGGAGCGCCTCCGCACGGCGGCATTGCGTTCGGCCTGGATCGCCTCGTGACGATGATGGCCGGCGCGGAGTCGATCCGCGACGTCATTGCCTTCCCGAAGACGCAGCGCGCGCAGTGCCTGCTCACGCAAGCGCCTTCCCCGGTCGACGAAAAGCAGCTGCGCGAATTGCACATTCGCATCCGGCGCGCGGACCCGAAGGCACCGGGCTAAAGCGTGGAATCGGAGGCACCCTCACCCCTTCCCCCTCTTCCGTCGGAGCACGGGAGAGGGGAAAAGGAATGAGCTTTTCGGGCGACGCCCGATAAGCTGATTGCACATGGCGGGACTGCGGGTCGCAACCTACAACATCCACAAGGGTGTCTCCGCGTTCGGGCGCCGCTCGCGTGTCAGCGAGTTGCGCATGGCCCTGCATCGCATCGATGCCGATCTTGTATTCCTCCAGGAGGTGCAGGATCGCAACGAGCGGCTGGCGCGGCGCCTGCAAACCGGCGATTCGCGCTCGAGCCAGCTCGACGTGCTCGCCTCGAGCGGCTATGAGCACCGTGCCTACGGCATCAACGCCGTGTATCCGCACGGGCACCATGGCAACGCGATCCTTTCGCGCCTGCGGATCGAGCATTTCTCGAATCACGACATCTCGGACCATATGCTCGAGAAGCGCGGCATGCTGCATGCGGTCGCAACGCTGCCGGGACGCAACACGAAGGGCATCCACCTGATCTGCGCGCACTTCGGTCTGGCCAAGCGCAGCCGCATCCGCCAGGCGGAATGGGTCGCGCGCTTCGTCGAGCGGGAAATCCCGCCGTCGGCACCGCTGATCATCGCCGGCGACTTCAACGACTGGCAGCGCCGCGTCGACAAGCAACTGCGCGAGCGATTGGGCATGCATGAAGTATTCGACGAGACCGACGCGCCGTCGTGGTTCGACCGGTTGTTCCTGTGGCGCCGGCCGGTCCAGGTCGCCCGCACCTTCCCCAGTCTCGTTCCCTGGCTCACGCTCGATCGCATCTACCTGCGCGGCTTGCGGGTGCGCTCCTCGCGCGTGCCGCGCGGTCGGGCCTGGGCCCGCTGTTCCGACCATGCGCCGCTGATCGCCGATCTGGAGGTTTGATGGCGGGGCCTCGGGCCATCGCCAGCAGGTTCACCCGGCGGATTGCGGGCACCTTCGACCCTCTTCTGCGGCCCCGCTATACCGAAGGCAATCGCATCCGCCTTCTCGCGACACCCCCGGAGTTCTTTGCGCGCCTTGCCCAAGGCATCGCCCAGGCGCAACGAACGGTCCACCTGGAAACCTACATCTTCACGAGCGGGCACGCGGGCAGCGAATTGCGGGCGGCGCTCGAACAAGCCGCGCGCCGCGGCGTCGAAGTGCGCGTACTGGTCGATGGTTTCGGCACGGGGGAAAGCGCGCACGCGCTGCGCGCCGCGCTGTCGGCCGCGGGAGGACAATTGCGCGTTTACCGGCCGGAACGTGCATGGCGCGCGCGCGCAAGCGTGCTGCGCCGCCTGCATCGGAAAATGGCGGTGATCGACGATCGGATTGCCTTCGTCGGCGGCATCAACATCGAGGATCCGCCGACGCGCGACGAGTTCACCGGCGAAGCAATCGGCATGCGCATGGACATGGCCGTCGAATGCGAAGGCCCCCTCGTCGCAGCCGTCTCCAACGCCGTGCGGCGCTTGTGGTGGGCCGTGGGCGTCGCGGACTGGCGCGAATACACCCGCCGCGCGCCTCGGCGCGTGCGGCCGGAAAACCCGCGGTCCGAGGGCGTACGCGCGGCCTTGGTGCTGCGGGACAATCTGCGTCATCGGCACAGCATCGAGCACCGGTACCGGGCCGCGATTCGCGATGCGCGCGAGGAAATCCTGATGGCATGCGCGTACTTCCTGCCGGGACGACGTCTGCGCAATGCCCTCACACGGGCGGCGCGCCGCGGCGTACGCGTACGCCTGCTCCTGCAGGGGCGCGTCGAGTATCGCTTGCAGCACGCGGCCCAGCGCGCGCTGTATGGGCAGTTGCTGGCGGCGGGAATCCAGATCCACGAATACCGCCTGAGCTACCTGCACGCGAAGGTCGCGGTGATCGACCGCCATTGGGCCACGGTCGGTTCGAGCAATATCGATCCGATCAGCCTGCTGCTTGCACGCGAGGCCAACGTGGTTGTGCGCGATGCCGCGTTCAGCCGTAGCTTGCAGGGCGCGATCGAGTCGGCAATGGCCGAGGGCGCAACCGTGCTGGACCCGAAGGACTATGCGCGCCGCACGCTGCGCCAACGGCTCCAGGACCTGGTTGCGCTCTGGATCGTGCGGACCATGACAGTGGTTCTGGCGCGCCGGCAGGACTACTGAGCGCTCAATCCCTGCGTTCAGTCTGTATGGTCTTGCAGTGCGGGCGGATCGATGATCGCGGCCGGGCGCCGCACGAGCGCGACGCCGCCCTCGCGAAAAAGAATCTGCGCGGGAATATTCGGATCGATTCGATCGATCCGCGTGATCGCCATTTCCCCCGGTCCCGGCGGACGTGCCGGCGTCTTGTCCCCGCGATATACGCTGAAGCTTGGCGCCGTGAATTCCCATTGAACCGCAGGACCGCCGATCTGGGCAGCGATGCGCCCGGCATCTGCAACCGGGGCATTGAGCAATTCTCCGAGCCAGGGCGCAAAGGCAAATCCGAGTGAAATGCAAAGCGCCCCCGTTGCAGGCAGCGAACGGACCCACACCGGAAGCGGGCGCCAAAGAGCGCCGGCCAGGGCGACGACCGCGCAAGCCACGCTGATCGCATAGAACCAGGGACCGGCGATGGTGGCAGCACGCGCGGTTTGCGCGACATAAAACGCGATTCGCTCGTTGGCGACCGCGCCAGGCGAATGCGCATAGTTCGCGACTGCAATTGGCAGGAAAGGAATCGCGCAAGCGAGCGCGCACGGCAGGATGAGCAGGCTTGCGACCGAAGGCCCTTCGCGCATCCGGCACGCGATCAGGAGAAAAAGCGGCGTTGCGCCATACAGCGCGTAGTGCGGAAGCTTGGTTCCCGAGAGCGAAAAGAAGACGAAGACGAACGCGAACCAGATCCAAAGGTACCGCAACAAGGGATCGCGCCAATCGGCCGGCGCGCTTTGCGCCGTGCGCCATGCCAACCCCGACCACGGCAGGAGCAGCAAGGGCACGACCAGCACGTAGTAGAACAAGCTGCCCCCGTGACCCTCGAGCGTGCCCCCGAAGCGTTCGACGTTATGGCGCAGCAAGAAACCGTCGACGAATTCCTTGCCATGCAGGTGCAGCTGGGCGGCGTACCAAGGCGCTGCGACCAGCAGGAAAATCAACCACCCCAGCGGGTCGCAGGCGACGCGCAGCAGGTCGCGCCAACGACGCAGCGATGCGCAATAGAGCAAGCCGGTCGCGGCGGGTATCAGGATCGCGATCGGACCCTTCGTCAGTACGCCGAGCGCGACCCACAGATAGGTGCGCCGCAGCGCTGCGCCGTCGCCGCCGACCTCGAGGCTGCGCCACAAGTCGAACATCGTGAAGGCGATCAGGGCATTGAGCAGGGCATCGGCCGTCGCGGCCCGCCCCATTGCCATCACGCCGAGGCAGCTTGCCGCGACCCAGCCGGCGAGGAGGCCCTTCGAAGTGCCCAGGCGGCGCATGGCGAACCAGGCAATTGCGCCAGCCCATGCCAGGCTCGCCAGTGCGGAGGGCAGGCGCAACGAGAATTCGCGCAAGCCGAACATATCCACGCTGAGGGCCTGCAACCAGTAGATCAGGATGGGTTTGTCATAGCGCGGCAGTCCATTGAGCGTCGTCGAGATCCAATCGCCGCTCGCAAGCATTTCACGGGTTGCCTCGGAAAACGCTCCTTCGTCGACGTCATACAGCGGATACAGCCCGATCGAAGGCAGCAACAGCAGGCCAACGATGCCCAGCAGCAGCAGGGTGGACTTGGCGCGGCTTTGGAGAATATTGCGTGCCAGTGCGCGCAGGGTGGTCATGTCCGACTTGCTCCCGGACGCACGAGGGTCAGGATCGAACAGCCGGCACCAAGCGCGGCAGCCACCCATTGCAGCGGTTGCGCGAGCGGATAGTCGATTTGCGAAAACGCAAGATAGGCTGCGCAGCCCAGGACCACCAAGGCGATCACGACCGAAGCGTACCGCTTGCGCCAGAGCGGCCAGGCAGATGCGGCCCAGGATCCGAATATTCCCGCCACGATTCCCAGCGCAGCGCCTCCCATTACGTCGGACGGCCAGTGCGCTCCGACCATCACGCGCGAGAACCCCGCCACCAGCGCGAAAAGGAGCAACAAGCCGCACACCACGGCTCGGCCCCGCAGGGCAGGCCATCCCAGCAGCAGCACGCTGGCGAGGAGAAAAATCGTGATCGAATGCCCCGAGGGGAAGGAATTGTGACCTGCCAGCGTCGGCCCTTCGATGTGAATCGATCCAGGATCGAGCACCGCGGCGGGCCGGGGAACGCTCGCAATGCGCTTGCCCACCCAGGAGAATGCGCCCGCGAGCGGTGTTGCATAGAGTGCCGCCGCAAGCACCTGCGGATTGCGGCGCATCGTCGGCGCAAGCAGCATGATCGCCACGAAGCCATCGCCGATCGTGGTGAGGCAACTCGCCACTCCGGCGGGCAGGGCCGCGGCACCGCGATTCACGGCAAGAAACACCGGGTGGTCGAGTCCGCCGAGCGCGATCGCGCCGGCCGCGAGCGCGCAGACCGCAGCCAGGAACCAACACCAGCGGGTAACGGGTTCGCGCTCCATCGGCGCGCCATTCTACTGAGGCCGGTCCGGCGCGTGTCCGAGGAAAAATTCCACAAGATCTTGTGAAGATCCAATCGCGCTACCCACATCTTGTAGGACGGAACGCTGCGCATGCGCACCGGATCGCGCGTCGGGACTGCATTTTCCCTCGGAGAATCGGGGCACCTACCCAAGAAAATGACAATTTTCCCTCTGAAAACGCTTGATTCTCGTCGCAAATCGCATAGTATTGCGGTCACGCAACGAGAGCGCTCTTCGGAAAACACGCTTCGCAAAGAACGCTGTCGCTGTAATCTTGATTCCCAACCAGGAGATGTTTGATGGCTACTGCCAAGAAGGCAAAGAAAGCAGCTAAGAAGGCCCCCGCCAAGAAGGCCGCCAAAAAGGTCGCGAAGAAGGTTGTAGCGAAGAAGGCTCCGGCCAAGAAGGCCGCCAAGAAGAAATCCGCACGCAAGCCCAATGCGGCGTTCATGAAGCCGCTGACGCCGGTCGGCCCGCTCGCCGCCGTGATCGGTTCGTCGCCGCTGCCGCGCACCGAAGTCACCAGCAAGATCTGGGCGTACATCAAGAAGAACAAGCTGCAGGACTCGGTGAATCGCCGCAATATCAACGCGGACGACAAGCTCAAGCCCCTGTTCGGCGGCAAGGCCCAAGTCTCGATGTTCGACCTGACCAAGTACGTCAGCAAGAACCTGAAGTAGTCCCGCCGGCCTTCGTGCCGAGCCGAGCCCGCGCGAGCTTTGTTTCCTGCCGCGCGGGCTTTTTCTTTCCGACAGCCTGGGGGTTTGAAGGACTCGCGGGGTTCAGCCCTGTGCCCAGCGCGAATGGCGGGGCAGGGTCGCGCGCAGGAAGGCCATCTGGTCGGCCAGGATGCGCCGGTTGCTCAAAATGAAGCCTTCGTTACGGCACACCGCATAGGGCACGTACAGGAGCGGCATGTGCGCTTCCTCGGGTTTGCGATTGCCCTTGCGCGTATTGCAGGACCGGCAGGCCGTGACAACGTTGGTCCAATCGTGGCGGCCGCCCCGCGAGACCGGGACGATGTGCTCCACCGTGAGATCGGCTTCGTTGCAGTGCGCACCGCAATAGGCGCACACGTGGCGATCGCGCGCGAACAGGCGGTGCTTGCTCAGTCCGACGTGCACGCGGCCGTAGGGCGCGCGGTGGCGCCCGCGGATCATGACAATGGAGCTGCTGACCACGAACGAGCGTTCGCCCGATAGCTCCTGCAGGCCGCCGCTCATCGAAAACCGGTTCTCGCCCAGGTCGTTCACGACTTTCCCGGAAGCGTAGTATCTCGCCGCCCGAGTGAGCGCCGCCCATCGTACCGGCTGGCCATGCGAGTCGACGATCAGGATTCGGGGTGGGTTATCGTTGCCGCCCATCCGCACATATTGCCACTTCGGAACGAGTTTTGCATGTCAAGAGCTGCTGTCTCCCCGAAGACGGGCCCCGACGGGCATTTGCGCGAAGTCGAGCTCAAGCTGCGCGTGCATCCTGGCGACGTGAAGCGACTGCGCGCGCGCCTGGACCGATTCGCGTCCGGTCGTGCCATGCGCATCGACAACATCTACTTCGATACCGCACAGCGCCATCTCGCCGCGGGCAAGGCGGCCTTGCGCCTGCGCTGCCTCGCGCAGGGGCGAGGCAAGCGCTGGGTGCAGACCTTCAAGACGGAACCGATCGCGGGCGCCTTGTCGGAACGCGGCGAATGGGAGACCCAAGCGCCCGGCGGGCGTCTGGACCTGGATCGACTCGCGCATTCGCCGCTTGCGGACTTGCTCGGCAATGCGCATGGCGCGGGTGCCGCCCGCGCGAATCCGCCGCTCCTTCCGGTCTTCCAGACCGTATTCGATCGCACGGCATGGGACATTGCATTGCGCCGCTCGCGCATCGAAGCCGCACTCGACATCGGCCGGATCGTCGCGGGCGACCGCGAGGAGACGATCTGCGAACTCGAGCTCGAATTGCGGGACGGCTCGCCCGCTTCGCTGGTCGATCTGGCGCTGGCGCTTGCGGCCCCGGCGCGCGCCGGCGGCAGCCGTCTGTACTTGCTGCCGTATGGCGAATCGAAGGCGGTCCGCGGGTATCGGCTTGCATCAGGGGACGCGCCGCCGGCGGCGCGCTCGATGCGTACGTCGAAGTTCCGCCTGGCGCAAGATGAAAGCGTTGCGTCTGGCGCGCGCAGATGGTTGCGCGTGAACCTGGAATTGCTGCTCGCGCACGTGGCTCGCCTCGATTCGCCGGACGCCACCGAGCATGTGCATCAGGCAAGGGTCTGCTTGCGGCGCATGCGCGCCGGCCTCGACATGTTGGGCCCACGCGCCCGGATCCCTGTGAGCCTGCGTGGGCTGTTGCGCCGCTGGTCGGACCGGGTTGGTGTCGCGCGGGGTTGGGACGTGCTTTGCGCCCAGACCTTGCCCGCACTCGCCGCAAGCGTGCCGGGCACGGACGCAGTGGCCTGGAAGGCCGTGGCGGCACGCGCGCAGGCGCATCAACGGCGCGCGCGCGATACCTTGCGACGCCAGGTCGCCAAGGCGGATTTCGCGGATTTTTCCTTGCGCATGCTCAAGTGCTGCCTGGAAACGCCGGACGACCGCGGTGCGACGCTGGAGAAATTCGCGCCCGAGGCCGTGAAGGTGCAACGGCGCCGCCTGTGGAAGGCAGCCGGCGAGCTTGCGCAAATGACGCTGGCCCGGCAGCACAAATTCCGCATCCAGGTCAAGAACCTGCGCTATGGGATCGAGATGCTGCGCGGGATCGTCGGCAGGAAAATGCACCGCCTGGACCTCAAGGCGCTGGCGCGCGTGCAGGACCGTCTGGGCCACTCTCGCGACGCAGCGCTCGCGGTGCAGACCGTGCGTCGCCTGACGCGTTCCACGAGAATCCTGCAACCGTTGCACACCTGGGCCGAACGTGAGCACGGCGAGCAACTCGCCGCGGCGGTGCGTGAGGTGGCGCGGATCCGCTCGGACTAGACGCGCGCCGTGCGATTGAAGCGCGCGAAGGGAACGATGCTGGGTGCCTGGGGTGGACGGATGGCACTGCCCTGGCCGAATCCTGCGCCGGCGCGCCGCGCGTGCTCGATCTGATCCTGCGTCTGCAGGCCGGCAATGATGAGCCATTGCTCGGACAGGCCCGCCACGCGCGCCTCGAGCGTGAGGTTGTTCCAGGAGTCGACATGCGTCGACGCCGGGGCGAGCACCTTCGCGAAATCGGGTTCCACCAGCGAAAACGAATCGAGCTCCATCGCCACGCGCGGCGCCGTGACGCGCAAACCGACTGCGATCTGCTGCGCCTTGAGGTAATCGACAAAGGCGCGGATGCGATAGCGCGAGCGCACGCGCTCCGACGCACCACGCAACAGGATGACCAGCCGGTGCGCCACCAGCGCATGCTCCCGCAACAGCGCATCGATACGCTCGTCGAATTTCTGGATCGTGCCGAAGGAAAGCGTGACGGCGACCGTCTCGGCCTGCTCGCGCGTGAGCATGGTGAGCGCGCGCAGCAAGCCGAGGATCTGGATGCGGGACCACTGGATCGGGGTCGGCTCGAAACCTTCCGCCCATGCGTACAGCTCATCGAACCAGCGCGCCGAGGATTGCAGCGAGCGGGTCGGCCAGACCGTCGCGCAAACTTCGCCGTTGGGCGACAGCTCGGCATTGCTGCAGATGACGCGCGCGGGCCAACGATGCGCAGGAGACGGAGCCGCCGCAGGCTTGGCGCTCGCGCTTGGGCCAGGAGGCGAACTCGGGTCGCTGGTCAATTCCGGATGCATTGCGCCTACGATATCGACTCGAACGGATACGCGCGCCCCATCAAAAAGGGGATGGGTGACCAAGGTCTTCGCACTGGGTAAAGTTCCCTAGGAAATCGCGAAGCGCCTCGCGGCCTACGACTTCAGCAAGCCTTCCGCTCGCATCGCTTCCTGCACCTTCGGCCGCGCCGCGACGCGGTCCAGGTAGCGCGCCAGGTTGGGCCATTTCGAGACATCGATGCCCACGTGCCGCGACCAGCTCAGCACGGTGAAGAGATAGGCGTCGACCACGGAGAATTTGTTGGCCATCAGGTAATCGCGCTCGCCCAGTTGCTGGGAAAGCCAGGCCAGTCGCCCCTCGACTTTCTCGCGTTGCCGCGCCTTGCGCGCATCGTCGACGGAAGGATCGAACAGCGGGGAGAACTGCTTGTGCAGTTCGCTCGTGATGAAGTTCAGCCATTCGAGCATGCGATAGCGCTCGAGTGTTCCCGCGGCCGGTGCCAGCCCGCTGGCGGGAACCTTGTCGGCGACATATTGCAGGATCGCCGGTCCTTCGGTCAGGCGCTGGCCGTCGTCGAGTTCCAGCGTCGGCACATAGCCCTTGCTGTTGATTGCCAGGAAGTCCTCATCGGTCTCCGTGCGCTTCGTGCGCAGGTCGACCTTGACGAGTTCGACGGGCAACCCTGCCTCCCGCAGGGCGATATCCGGGGATAGCGAACAGCTACCGCGCGAGTAATACAGCTTCATGGTGTCCTCCGATGGCCAGCCATCGATGGTACGCCCTGATCGACCGTTCGCCCTTCGAAGCGGCGCAGCCGCGAGCCCGGTCAGGCGCCCAAGTGGAACGCGGAGACGACGTGCGCCAGTCGCGCGGCCTGTTGCGTCAGGCTCGCCGATGCCGCTGCCGATTGCTCGACCAGCGCGGCATTCTTTTGCGTGGCCTGGTCCATTTGCGCGACGGCGTCGCCCACCTGGCCGATTCCCTGGCTTTGCTCGATCGCGGCGCTGGTGATCTCGGCGATCAGGTCGGTGACGCGCTTGACCTGCTCGACGATCTCATTCATGGATACGCCCGCTTCGTTCACGAGCACGCTGCCGGTTCCGACCTTTTCGACGGAATCGGAGATCATCGCCTTGATTTCCTTGGCCGCCTGCGAACTGCGTTGGGCAAGGTTGCGGACCTCGGAGGCGACGACCGCGAAGCCGCGCCCCTGTTCGCCGGCCCGCGCGGCTTCGACCGCCGCGTTGAGCGCGAGGATGTTGGTCTGGAAAGCGATGCCGTCGATCACGTTGATGATTTCGACGATCTTGCGACTCGACGCGGAAATCTGCTCCATCGTGTTGACGACCTGGCCGACGACGTGACCGCCCTTTCCGGCCGCGTCGCTCGCCGCCATCGCCAGCCTGTTCGCCTGGCGGGCGTTCTCGGCGCTCTGGCGCACGGTGCTGGTCAGCTGTTCCATCGACGCCGAGGTCTGTTGCAGCGAGCTGGCCTGTTGCTCGGTGCGTCCGGAAAGGTCGAGATTGCCGGCGGCAATCTCCGAGCTTGCCGTATTCACCGACTCGACGCCGGCGCGCACTTCCGCGACAACCGTGCGCAGCGATTCGCGCATGTGCGCCATCGCCGCAAGCAGGCTCTTCGTGTCATTCGGGCGCACGTCGATCCGTACCGCCAGATCGCCGTCGGCGATGCGCCGCACTGCGGCGGCGGCCTCCTGGGGCTCGCCGCCCAGGGTCGCGCGGATCGTGCGAATGATCCAGATCGCGGTAATGGCACCGACGACAAGCGCGAGGACGCCGAGGAGCCCGTTCACGAGTTTGGCGCGCGTGGCCAGGGCGGCAGAGTCCTCGCCGGCCTGCGTCATCAGCTCGCCCTGGAATTTCGTGAGAGCCTCGACCGCATCGATGTATCCCTGTTGTTGCGGCCCGACCGTGGCAAGCAGGAACTCCGTCGCTTGCTGCTTCAGTCCCAGGCCGGTCATCCGAAGGAATTCGGCCTGACCCTCCGTGTACAGGTCGCGGAAGTCCATTGCGTTTTGCAGCGCGTCCTTGCCCTCGTCGCCGCGCAGGGCGCCCTTGAGCTTGTCGAAGCGGTCCTCGATGATCTTGCGCGACTCCTCGACCGAGTCGATCTCATGCTGGATCGCCTGCTTGTCGTCCAGGATCAGGGTGTTGCGCATCGCACGCGCGATCACATGAATCTGGTCGATGATTTCGTTGGACCAAACGGTCTTCGGGTAGCGGTCGGTCACCATCAGGTCGACCTTGCCATTCAACGCGCTCACGCCGAAATAGCCGACGAGGGAGTTGATCCCCATCAGCACGATCAGCGTGCCGAAGGCGAGCCCAAGCTTGGTGGAAATCTTCATGCCATGTCCTTGCACAGATTTGCGAAAAAGATTTGATCCAGATCATGGTTTATGCGCGTGTCGACCGAATGCCCGATAAGCCATGTGCGGACGGGCGAACGTAGACGATTGAAACCAAAGGGCGATTTGGTTTCGCGTGGGTTCGCCCCGGAATCGGGAAAACCGCCCATTTCGGTGCTTTGCCGCCTTGACATGCCGTGCGCAATACGAGCGCCTTCTCCGATTCGGGGCGCGCGCCGGGAATCGCGGACGCAGCCAACGTCGACGCTCCGGCTTTGCCGGATCCTCCGACAGCGGCCGTCTTCAAAACCCGCCGACGCAAAACCCGCGCCTGGAATCGCGGGGATATCGTTCGATATGCGGGTGAAATTCCCGTCCGCCTGGACTTGACAAGGATAAAAAAAAGTACGAACGTTCGATTTTATTTGATTGCCCCCAGTTCCTTCCCGAAGGCTCACCAGCCAGCATGCAAGCCAATTCCACCGGGACCCTGCGCGCGCAGCGCGATTCCCAGGAGTCCGCGCGCGATCCGGGGCGCGCCCGCAAGGGCGAGCTCACGCGCGCGGCGATTCTCGACGCGGCACTTGCCATTGCGCGCCGGGACGGGCTCGAAGGGGTGACCATCGGCGTGCTGGCCGAGCGCCTGGGCATGAGCAAGAGCGGCGTATTCGCGCATTTCGGCTCGCGCGAAGACCTGCAGCTCGCCATCCTCAACGAATACGCCGTTCGCTTCGTCGATCTCGTGCTGCGCCCCGCCGTGCGCAGCGCGCGCGGCCTGCCGCGCCTGAATGCAATCGTCGAGCGCTGGCTCGCTTTGCTTGCCGAGGAGATCGAGGCGGGGTGCATCCTGATCGGCGGCGCGTCGGAGTACGACGACCGTCCAGGGCCGCTGCGCGACACGCTTGCCGAAATCGTATCGGCTTGGAAGGGCGAGCTCGTGCGCGCGCTCGACCAGGCGAAGTTGTGCGGGCATCTGCGAGCCGACGTGGACAGCTCCCAGATGGTCTTTGAAATCTACGGCCTGATGCTGATGCTGCACCAGGACGCGCGGCTGTTGCGTGGCAAGGACAGCATGCGGCGCGCACGCGCGGGACTGCAGCGCATCATCGACCATGCGCGTTCCGGTCGGCGCAGCGGCAAGCCGGCCAAGCCGGCCCGCACGCATTGAGTTTCCCGAATCCCCGACGCGAACGAATTCCCGAGCGAACCACCTGATCAGATCCGGAGACCGGCATGCCCACCTACAAGGCACCGTTGCGCGACCAGCAATTCGTCATTCATGAAGTCCTGCACGCGGTCGACGTGCTGCACGCGATGCCGCGCTACGCCGATCTCGACGCCGACACGGTGAACCAGGTGCTGGAGGAGGCGGGTCGCTTCTGCGAGGATGTGCTGCTGCCGCTCAACCTGCCGGGCGACGAGCAGGGTTGCACCTACGATCCCAAGACGCACGACGTCAAGACGCCCAAGGGCTTCGCGGAGGCCTTCGAACAATTCCGCGAGGCCGGGTGGCAGGGGCTTACGGCCGAGGCCGATTACGGCGGCCAGCAGCTTCCGCAATTGCTGCAGGTCGCGATGGACGAGATGCGCTGCGCGACCAACCAGGCGTGGACCATGTATTCCGGACTCACGCTGGGCGCCTACGAATGCATCGCGCACAACGCGAACGACGAGCAGAAGGCCCTGTACCTGCCCAAGCTCGCCAGCGCGCAGTGGACCGGCACCATGTGCCTGACGGAGGCGCATTGCGGCACCGACCTGGGCCTGTTGCGCACGAAGGCGGCTCCGCAGGCGGACGGCTCCTACAAGATCACCGGCGCGAAGATATTCATTTCCGCCGGCGAGCACGATGTCGCGGAGAACATCGTGCACCTCGTTCTGGCGCGGCTGCCGAACGCACCGGAGGGTTCGAAGGGGATTTCGCTGTTCATCGTGCCCAAATTCCTGCCCGAGGGAAACGGCGAATCCGCCAAATCCGGCAAGCGCAATGGCGTGTATTGCGGCGGTATCGAGCACAAGATGGGCATCCACGGCAACTCGACCTGCCAGATGATCTTCGAGGATGCCGTGGGCTGGCTCGTGGGCGAACCCAACAAGGGCCTGCCGGCGATGTTCGTCATGATGAACGGTGCGCGCCTGGGCGTGGGCGTGCAGGGCCTGGGCCTGAACGAGGCGGCCTACCAGAACGCCGTTGCCTATGCGAAGGATCGCGTGCAGGGGCGCTCGCTCGGCGGCACCAAGGCCCCGGACAAGCCCGCCGACCCGATCATCGTGCACGCGGACGTGCGCCGCATGTTGCTGACGGCGCGCGCCTATTCCGAGGGCGGCCGCGCGTTTGCCTACTGGATCGGCTTGATGGCCGACCAGCAGATCCATCATGCCGACGAGAAGGAGCGCGAATTCGGCGCCGAAATGATGGCGCTCATGACGCCGATCGTGAAGGCATTCCTGACCGACAACGGCTTCCTGCGCACCTCGGAGTGCCTGCAGGTCTTCGGCGGCCACGGCTACATCCGCGAATCGGGCATGGAGCAGTACCTGCGCGATTCGCGCATCAACATGATCTACGAAGGCACGAATTCCATCCAGTCGCTCGACCTGCTCGGACGCAAGGTGCTGCGCAACAACGGGGCCAGCCTGCGCAAGTTCGGCAAGCTGGTCGAGGCCTTCATCGAGGAGCACGGCACGACCCCGGCAATGAGCGAATTCATCACGCCGCTCGCCGATCTGGGCGACAAGGTCACGAAGCTCACGATGGAACTGGGCATGAAGGCCATGGCAAACAACGACGAGGCGGGAGCGGCCGCGGTCGACTACCTGCGCGTTGCCGGGCACCTCGTGTTCGCGTTTTTCTGGGCACGCATGGCCCAGGTCGCGATCGCGCGCATCGAGGCCGACGGCGCCAAGGTCGACCCGTTCTATCAAAGCAAGCTTGCGACGGCGCGCTTTTATTTCCAGCGCCTGCTGCCCGAGACCGCGTACCACATCCGGGCCGCGCGCTCGGGCGCGAAGAACGTCATGGAATTCGAAAGCGAATGGTTTTAGCCTGACTCCCTCTCCCGCCGCGCGGGAGAGGGTCGGGGTGAGGGCGCAACAACTGTCTATCAAGGGTCAAGCATGAAAAATTTCCTGGTCCGCAAAGTCGCCGTCCTGGGCGCGGGTGTGATGGGCGCGCAGATCGCCGCGCACTGCGTCAACGCGCGCGTGCCGGTCGTCCTGTTCGATCTGCCCGACACGAAATCCGGGGACAAGAACGGCATCGCGCGGCGCGCGATCGACAATCTGAAGAAGCTCAGCCCGGCGCCGCTCGGGCGCGCCGACGACGCACGCTTCCTTGACGCCGCCAATTACGAGGATCACTGCGAATTGCTGCGCGAATGCGACCTGGTGATCGAGGCGATCGCCGAGCGGCTCGACTGGAAGCACGAGCTGTACCGCAAGGTGGCGTCGTTCGTCGCGCCGCACGCGATATTCGCCTCCAATACATCGGGCCTGTCGATCGCCAAGCTCGCCGAAGCGATTCCCGACGGGCTGCGCGATCGATTTTGCGGCGTGCATTTCTTCAACCCGCCGCGCTACATGCACCTTGTCGAGCTGATTCCGACGGCCGCTACCCGCGGCGAGGTGCTCGATGATCTCGAAGGCTTCCTGACGAGCACCTTGGGCAAGGGCGTGGTGCGCGCGAAGGACACCCCCAACTTCATCGCCAACCGGGTCGGCGTCTTCGGCATGCTCGCGACCATGCGCGAAGCCGAGAAATACGGCCTGCCCTACGACGTCGTCGACGACCTCACGGGGACGCGGCTGGGCCGCGCCAAGAGCGCGACGTTCCGCACGGCGGATGTCGTCGGCCTGGACACGATGGCGCATGTCATCAAGACGATGCAGGACAACCTCAAGCCGGACCAGGATCCGTTCTCGGCGCACTTCGCGATGCCGCCGGTGTTGCAGGCACTCGTGGGCAAAGGGGCGCTGGGGCAGAAATCCGGCGCGGGCTTTTATCGCAAGGAAGGCAAGGCGATCAAGGTGCTCGACCCGAAGCGCGCCGAGTATGTCGATAGCAGCGGCAAGGCCGACGACCTGATCGTGCGCATTCTCAAGAAGCCGATGCCCGAGCGCCTCGCGCTGCTGCATTCCACCGACCACCCGCAGGCGAAATTCCTGTGGGCGATCTTCCGCGACGCCTTCCACTACTGCGCGATCCACCTGGCCGAAATCGCCGATACCGCGCGCGACATCGATTTCGCATTGCGCTGGGGATTCGGCTGGGAAACCGGACCGTTCGAGATCTGGCAGCAGGCAGGATGGAAGCAGATCGCGCAATGGGTGCAGGCCGACATCGACGCGGGCGAGGCCCTTTCCAAGGCGCCCTTGCCGGCCTGGGTGACAAAAGGACCCGTGGAATCCGCGGGTGGCGTGCATACCTCCGCAGGCTCCTGGAGTCCGAACCGCAAGGCTTTCGTGCCGCGCACGGATCTGCCGGTCTACTCACGCCAGCTCTTTCGCGCTCCGCTCGCGGGCGAGGGATTGCCCGATGCCATGCATTCGGGCACGACGGTGCACGAGGACGAGTACTGCCGGATCTGGCACTGGGCCTCGGGGATGCCGGCCGAAGTCCTGCTGTTCTCGATCAAGACCAAGGTGCACGCCATCGGTCCGGGAGTCGGCGCGGGCCTGCTCAAGGCGATCGACATCGCGGAAAGCGGCTACCGGGGCCTCGTGATCTGGTCGGCGGACGAGCCGTTCTCGGCCGGCGCCGACCTGCAGGCGATGCTGCCCGTCTTCATGAGCGGCGGACCCAAGGCCATCGGCCAGGCCGAACGCGAATTGCAGAACGCATTTTTGCGGGTGAAGTACGCGCAGGTCCCGGTGGTCGCTGCGATCAGCGGACTGGCACTGGGCGGCGGTTGCGAACTCGCCCTGCATTGCGCGCATCGCGTGGCCTGCCTCGAGTCGTATATCGGCCTGGTCGAAGTCGGCGTCGGCCTGATACCCGGTGCCGGCGGGTTGAAGGAGGGCGCCTTGCGCGCCTCGGAGGCGGCATCGGCCGTGAACTCGAACGACATGCTGCCCTTCCTGCGTCGCTGGTTCGAGAATGCCGCCACCGCCAAGGTTGCGACTTCGGCACGCGAAGCGCAGCAGATGGGCTACCTGCTGCCGACGGACACGGTCGTGTTCCATCGACACGAGCTGCTCTGGGCCGCGATCGGCCAGACTTATGGCCTGCATGCGCTGGGCTACCGGCCACCCCTGCGGCCGCGCCAGGTCGCCGCGGCGGGTCGTTCGGTGCATGCGACGATTCGCGCGCAACTCGTGAACATGCGCGACGGCGGCCATATCAGCGCCCATGACTATCACCTGGCCGACAGCATCGCCGACGTCCTGTGCGGGGGCGACGTCGACGCCGGTGCGCTCGTCGACGAGCAATGGTTCCTCGACCTCGAGCGCAAGCACTTCGTGCAACTCGTCGGCCACCCGAAGTCGCAGGAACGCATGATGGGTCTGCTGCAGACGGGCAAGCCGGTGCGCAACTGAAAACCAATCGCCGCAGCAATCTCAGCGAAACCCACAGGAAACCAGGGAGCGAATCATGGGCCAGATCCAGGATGCATACATCGTCGCCGCGACGCGTACGCCGGTAGGCAAGGCGCCGAAAGGCAGCCTGCGCAACACCCGACCCGACGACCTGCTGGTCGCCGCGATCCAGGGCGCGCTCGCCGCGGTGCCCGGCCTCGACAAGGCCGCGATCGAGGACGCGATCATCGGCTGTGCGATGCCCGAGGGCGAGCAGGGGCTGAACGTGGCACGCACGTCGGTGTTGTTTGCCGGCCTGCCCGATACGGTCGGCGGTTGCACCGTGAACCGTTTCTGCTCCTCGGGCCTGAATGCAATCGCCATCGCGGCGGATCGCATTCGCGTCGGGGAAGCCGATGTCGTGCTGGCAGGAGGCGTCGAATCGATGAGCATGGTGCCGATGAGCGGCAACAAGCCTTCGTTCAACCCGCGGGTCTTCGAGGTCGAGGAGAACCTGGGGATCGCCTATGGCATGGGCATGACGGCGGAAAAAGTCGCCGCGCAATGGAAGGTCACGCGCGAGCAGCAGGACCAGTTCGCGCTCGCCTCGCACGAGCGCGCCGTCGCGGCGCAGAAGTCGGGCGAATTCCGGGACGAGATCACACCCTTCGAGATTGTCGAGCGCAGCCCGAACCTCGCCAGCGGCACGGTCGACACGCGCAAGCGCAGGATGGAGCACGACGAAGGTCCGCGCGCCGATACCAACCTCGAAGCACTTGCGCGGTTGCGCCCCGCGTTCGCGGCCAAAGGCAGCGTGACTGCGGGCAACAGCTCGCAGATGTCCGACGGTGCCGCGGCCCTGATCCTCGTCAGCGAGGCGGCACTGCAGCGTTTCCACCTGACGCCCCTGGCGCGCTTCGTCGGCTTTGCCGTCAAGGGTGTGCCGCCGGAAATCATGGGCATCGGGCCCAAGGAAGCAATCCCCGTCGCGCTGCGCAAGGCCGGCATCCACCAGGACGACCTGGGTTGGATCGAGCTCAACGAGGCCTTCGCGGCGCAGGCGCTCGCGGTGATCGGCGACCTGGGCCTGGATCGCTCGAAGGTCAACCCGCTCGGCGGTGCGATCGCGCTCGGCCACCCGCTGGGAGCCACCGGAGCGATCCGCGCCGCGACCGTCGTGCACGGCCTGCGCCGGCGCTCGCTGCGTTATGGCATGGTCACCATGTGCGTCGGTACCGGCATGGGTGCGGCCGGAATCTTCGAGCGCGTATGAGCATCCGCAGCGTCAACGAGGACGCGATCGCGCGCATCGAGATCGCTCGCGTCGAGCGCAAGAACGCGATCACCGTCGAGATGTACGCCGAACTCGCGCTTGCGTGCGAGGCGGCGGCAGACGATCCGTCCGTGTGCGCAATCGTCATCCACGGGGCGCCCTCCGTATTCAGCGCCGGCAACGATATCCAGGATTTCCTGGCGCGCCCGCCTACGGGCGAGGACTCGGAAGTCGTGCGCTTCATGAAGACATTCGCCGACATCGAGATCCCTGTGGTCGCCGCCGTCAACGGCGCGGCGGTCGGCATTGGCACGACCCTGCTCATGCATTGCGATCTGGTCTACGCCGCCGACGACGCGATGTTTTCCATGCCGTTCGTCAGTCTCGGCCTTTGCCCCGAGTTCGGGTCGTCGCTGCTCGTGCCCCTGGCGGCCGGCTATCACAAGGCGGCCGAGAAGCTGCTGCTCGGCGAGCCGATTTCCGCGGAGGAAGCGCTCGACATGGGCATTGTCAACCGCCTCGTCCCCCCTGCGCAGGTTCTCGAGTACGCGATGCATCAGGCGCGCCGTTTCAAGGCGCTGCCGCCCGAGGCGGTGCGCGCCACCAAGCGGCTGCTCAAATCCGGATGCAAGGCCGCGATGAACACCGCCATGCAGGAGGAACTGCAGGTGTTCCGCCGGCTCCTCGACAGTGCGCAATCGCGCGAAGCGCTCAGCGCATTCCTCGAGCGCCGCAAGCCCGACTATTCGGCGGGCGCGGCGGGCGCGGGTCGCGCATCATGACGCTGTCGGGAAAGACCGTATTTCTTTCCGGTGCCTCGCGCGGAATCGGCCTCGAGATCGCCAAGGAGGTCTCCAGGGCGGGCGCCAACGTCGTGATCGCCGCGAAGACCGTGGAGGAACACCCGAGCCTTCCGGGAACCATCTTCACGGCGGCAAAGGAAATCGAAGCCCAGGGCGGAGCTTGCCTGCCCTTGCAGGTCGATATCCGCGACGAGGCGCAGGTCGCGGCGGCGGTGCAACGTGCCGTCGAGCGCTTCGGTGGCATCGATGTACTCGTGAACAACGCCAGCGCCATCCAATTGACGACGACCGAGGCGACACCGCTGAAGCGCTTCGATCTCATGTTCGGGGTGAACGTGCGCGGCACCTTCGCCTGCACGCAAGCGTGCCTGCCGCACCTGCAGCGCTCGGCCATTGCCAAGCGCAACCCGCATGTACTGACCCTCTCGCCGCCCCTGCACATGGAGCCGCGCTGGTTCGCCCCGCACGTCGCCTACACGATGGCCAAGTATGGAATGAGCATGTGCGTGCTCGGTCATGCCGAGGAATTCCGTGCCTATGGCATTGCGGTGAACGCACTGTGGCCGCGCACCGTGATCCAGACCGCCGCACTGCGCATGATTCCGGGCGTGCGCCCGGAGCATTGCCGCACCCCGCAGATCATGGCCGATGCGGCGCTGCAGGTCCTGCAAAGGCCTGCCGCTTCGTGTACGGGGAATTTCTTCATCGACGAGGACATTCTCGCCCAGTCCGGTATCACGGATCTCGAGCGCTACTCGGTGGTGCCCGGCAGTCGGGAGCTGATGCCCGATCTTTTCTTGTAGCTGCGTCGCGCCGCCCTGCCGCTAGGCCTTGCCCAGCTGGCGCAGCTCTTCGAGCGTGTTTGCATTGAAGAACGCGCCGGAGTCTTCGAACGCGACTTCGGCGCAGCCGATCCGTTCCAGCCAGATCTCGATTTTTCGGCCACCCTCGCGCAGGAAAGAGTCGAGGGCATCGCGCAAATCGCGGCGCATGAGACAGAAGACGGGTTGTCGTTGTCGCAGATCCTGCGACCTCGTAACGGCGACTGCCAGCGCGCCGCCGTCGACCCTGGATGCCAGGCGCGCAACCAGGTCACCCGGGAAGCGCGGCGTATCGCAGGGCACGGCCGCGAGCCAATCGGTTTCGCACTTCTCGAGGCCGGCGAGAAATCCGGCCAGCGGTCCCGCGAAACTCGTGTCGGAATCGATGCATACCGGATAGCCGAAGCGCGCGTACGCGTCCAGGTTGCGGTTGGCACTGATGAGGATGCGGCCTACCTGCGGGGCAAGTCGATGCAGCGCATGCTGCACGAGCGGCAATCCGTCGAGCAATTCCAGGCCCTTGTCGACGCCGCCCATCCGGCTTCCTCGTCCGCCCGCCAGGACGAGTCCTGTGATTTCATCTCGCTCGATCACGGCGGATCTTTTCCCGGATGACAGGAAGCTAAACCAGCCCGTCGAACGCCCAGACGTCGACGAACTCGCCCGCGGCCACGGCTCCCTGGTCGTGACCCAGGACGATCAACGCATTGGCCTCGCTCATGCTGCGCAGGATGCCTGCGCCTTGCGAGCCGGCTGCGCGCACCTCGCATTGCCCGTCGGCACCGCGGCCCAGGTGGGCGCGCTGAAACTCCGTGCGTCCCGGGCGCTTGCGAATCGCGGTGACGCTCCTCGCGCGCAATGCAGGCAGAGGCTCCGGTTGGGCACCCGCAAGCAGCTGCAGCGCTTCGCGCGCAAATACGTAGAAACCGACCAAGGCAGCGACGGGATTGCCGGGCAACGCGAACAGCCAGGCGCTACGGCCGCCGGGTGCATGCAGGTCGCCGAAGGCGAACGGTCGGCCGGGGCGCATTGCGACGGTCCAGAACGTGACGGATCCTGAGCGAGACAACACCTCGCGCACGAAATCCGCGTCGCCCGCACTCACGCCGCCGCTCGTAAGTACGACGTCGGCCTTTTCGGCGGCCTCGCGCAAGGTCGCTTCCAGCGCCTTCGGGTCGTCGCGCACGAGGCCCAGGTCGATGGGCTCCAATCCCAGGCGTTCGATGGCCGCAAGCAAAGCGAAGCGATTGCTGTCGTAGATCGCGTTGGCCGGTAACGGCCGCCCCGGCGGCGTGATTTCGTCGCCAGTCGAGAAAACCGCCACACGTACGCGGCGCATCACCTCGGCTTCGGTCATTCCGAGCGAGGCGATCAGGCCGACGTCCGCGGGTCGCAAGATCCGCCCTTGGAACAGGGCAGGCTTGCCGATGCCAAGGTCCTCACCCTGTCTGCGCACGTTTTCGCGACCTTGGATGGTGCCTGCGGGGACAAGGACGCGTTCGCCGTCGAATCGAATGAGCTCAAGCGGGACGACCGTATCGGTGCCGCCCGGCAGGGCGGCGCCCGTCATGATGCGCACACATTCCCCCATGCCGACGTGTCCGGCGGCCTTCTGCCCGGCCATCACCGACGCAACAAATCGCAAGGAAAGATCCGCATCAGGCCGAAGCGCGGCGCCGTCGAAGGCATATCCATCCATCGCGGAGTTGTCATGCGCGGGGACGTCGATCGGCGAGATCAGGTCCCCGGCAAGCACTCGACCGCAGATCTTCGCAAGCGCTACGGTTTCGGAGCCGTGGATCGGGCGGATCGCCGCGTGGATCGCCCGGCGCGCGGCTTCCACGCTGATGTTTCTCTCGGCGGCGGCGAGCGGATCGGGAGCTGATTCGTGCATGGTTTCGCCATGCCTCCGGTGACCGGATTTGCGAGCGTCGCCTCGCCCTTCCGGGGCATGCAGTTTGACATGTCGTGACCCGCCGCAGTGCCGCCTCGGGTTTGCAGCAGTCGATGCCCGCAATGCCGCTCCGCGCCGGCCGTTACGCGGACGCCGCGAAGGCGCGCCGCAAGGCGCGCGCTACTGGGGAAATGAAAAACCCCTCTCCGGGTAGGAGAGGGGTGGGGGCTTGGCTGCCTCAGTGGGGGTCCGAAGCAGCCTCGTTGGCACTCTCATTCGCGTACTGGAAACACTTCGCCTTCACGTCGCGGATCGCGCCGATCAGGAAATCCGCGTCATAGGCCTTGAGCAGGTGGCCATGCTGCGACTGCATGTAGGTGCGCAGCCGGTCTTCTTCCGAGGCGATGTTCAGCAACTCGGAAAACGTCTTTTCGTCCCAGTGCCAGCACAGTTCCAGTTCGCTGAAAGCCGTGTTGAAGGCGTGACGCTCCCGCTCCGCGCCGGCGGTGGGGGACTTGGAATTGGGTGTTTGAATGCTCATGGTGCCTCCTGCCTCTGCGATCCGTTCCCAGCGATTTTGATCAACCGACAGCCAAAAGTTACGCCCCTTGATCCATTAATAACAATTAAAGTTCATAATGAAGTTCATATACTTTTCGTTATGGATCGAATTCCCGCGAAGACATGAAAAACGCGACCCAGCGTCAGCTGCGCGTCTTCGAGGCGGTGGCGCGCCACATGAGCTTCTCGCGAGCGGCCGAGGAGATGCATCTGACGCAGCCGGCCGTATCGACCCTCGTCAAGCAACTCGAAGGCCATGCCGGCCTGCCGCTTTTCGAGCAACTCGGCAAGAAGATCTACCTGACCGGCGCCGGCGAGGAGATGCTGCGGCACGCGCGCGCGGTGATCGCCCAGTTGCGCGAAGCGGAGGAGGCAATGGCGCAGCTCAAGGGCATCTCGGGGGGCACCTTGAACGTCGCCGTGATCAGCGCCGGCGATTATTTCTTCCCGAGCCTGCTGGCGGAATTCCAGCGGCGCAACCCCGGCGTGCAGTTCAACCTGTCCGTGTTCAATCGCGAGGAACTGCTGCACCAGCTCTCGGACAACCTGACGGACCTCGCCGTGATGGTGCGGCCGCCCGAGGACCTGGACACGATCCAGCAGTCGTTCGCGCCCCACCCGTACGTGATCGTGGCGGCACCCGACCACCCCCTGGCCAGGCGGCGCCGTATCGAAATGGGCGCTCTTGCGCAGGAGGCATTCATCATGCGCGAGCAGGGTTCGGACACCTGGAACTCCATGCGCGACGCGTTCGGCCGGCATTTTCCACGGGTGCGCGTGGCGATGGAGATCCGCAGCAACGAGACGATCAAGCAGGCGGTGATCGCCGGGATGGGCATCGCGTTCCTTTCGGCGCATACCATCGCCACGGAGCGCAGCCTGGGCCGACTCGTCGCGCTTCCGGTCGAAGGCTTCCCGGTCGTGCTCGACTGGTTCGTCGTGCACCGGCGCAACAAGCGCCTGCCCGCGGTCGCACAGGCATTCAAGGATTTCCTCCTGAGCGACGGTGCGCGGATCATCGAGCGCTTCTTCCGCGGCATGGAACATGTAACCGCGCGCTCCCCCCGCCTTTCCTCTGCGCGCCGGAATTGAGACACAATCCCGCTTGGGCATGACTCGCTCAGGGGCAAGCGATGTCGCAATCCTTGTCTGACTTCCGGTCGCACGCTTAGCGCACCGGGAGACTGCGGTGGACTCGGGCGCTACGCCAACCATCGATTCCGAGGTTCAGGAACGGCTTACCGTCCTGCTCTACCGGAACGCACGCCTGGGTCAGGCGGTGAACATCGTCGTCTCGCTTTTGGTGGCCGGTCTTGGTGCCGTGAGCCGCCCCGGTCCTGGCATCGCCGCATGGTGGCTGGTGATGCTGGCCGTCTCGCTATTTCGCATCCGGCATGCGCGCCGCTTTGAAGCGCGACCCACCGGCGCCGGCAATTCGGCTCCGTGGCGCCTTTGGTACGTGCGCAGCACCTTCGTCACGGGCCTGTGGTGGGTGGTGGGCGCGTGCGCCGTGATGTGGCACAACGACGATCCGTATCGACTGCTCGCCGGCCTCGCGCTGGCGGGAATGGTTGCAGGCGCAGTGCCGGTGCTGGGAGCCGACCTCGACGCGTTCCGCGCGTACGCGGTACCGATGCTCGTCGGCGTGGCGCTGGTCAACGCGGTGGAGTCACCGCCGCTCGTGCATGCGGTTTTCGCGGCGATGAGCCTCGTTTTTCTCTGGGGGACGGCACGCAGCGCAGGCATCCTGAACCGGGCACTGGCTGGCGCGTTGACCCTCGAGATCGAGCGCGGAAGAATGCTGATCACGCTCGAAGAGGCGCGTGCCGGCGCCGAAAGCGCGAACCTGGCCAAGACGCAGTTCCTCGCCACCATGAGCCACGAGCTGCGCACGCCATTGACGGGCATCCTCGGCATGGCAGAGCTTTTGCGCCAGCCTGACGTCGATGATCGCGATCGCTACGAGTTCGCGACGATCGTCCTGAACTCCGGCAAGTCGCTGCTGTCCCTGCTCAATGAAATCCTCGATCTTTCCAAGATCGAAGCGGGCAAGATGGAAGTGGTGCTTGCCGACCTCTATCCGGCGCCCCTGCTCGATGAATTGGCCATGCTGTTTCGCGAAAGCGCGCGGCGCAAGGGTGTGCTCGTCAATGTGCGTTGGGTCGGAGCCCTGCAGGCGGGTTATCGCAGCGACCCGATCCGTCTGCGTCAGATGCTCACCAACCTGATCGCCAATGCCGTGAAATTCACCGACCGGGGAAACATCAGCATCGAAGGTCGCGAGTTGCACCACGACGGCACTTCGGCAGAACTGGAATTCTCCGTTGCCGATACCGGCGTGGGCATCCCGCCCGAGGACCTTGCCAAGCTGTTTCAGCCGTTCTCGCAAGTCGACACCGCGCATGTGCGCGCGTCGGGCGGCACGGGCCTGGGGCTGTCGATCGTCCGGCGCATCGCCCGATTGCTCGGCGGTGATGCGGGTGTCAGCAGCGAAGCGGGCAAGGGTTCGCGGTTCTGGGTGCGGATCCGCGCCGTGCGCGTTTCCGGGCAAGCCTCCTGAGTCCTATGACTCAAGCGGCGGAGCCCGATGATGAGACAGGTTCCAGGCAATGCTCACTGCGCCGCCCAGGGAAAGATGTCGCGCGCTGCGACAACTTCGCCCGGCTCGTCGGGAAAGTAGCCCGGAACCGTGCTCATGAGCTCGCGAAACTCGGGTCGCTGCAACAGCGAGATCAACTCGCGCACCGGCGCCAGGCGCAAGCTGTCTTTGTGGCACACCAGCTGGTAGCGCTCCTGGACCAGAGGAACGAAGTCGAGCCGGAACTGGCGCGCGGCAGGCTCGATGCCAAAGGCGACGTCGGCCATGCCGCTCGCAACGAACGCGGCGACCGCGGCATGCGTGAACTCGCCGCTGTCATAGCCGGCGATGTTGCGGGCGTCGATGTCATTGCGACGCAAAAGCCCGTCGAGCAGGATGCGCGTGCCCGAGCCCGCCTGACGATTGACGAAGCGCAAGCCGGGCTTGGTCAGATCCCGTAGCGACTGCACCCGATGCGGGTTGCCATGCGGCACGATCAGGCCCTGCGTGCGAATCACGAGACGGATCATCCGTTGCTGGCGCGGGCGCAACCATTTCTCGTAATGTTCCCAGAGCGTGACTCCGAGCTCGCCGACCGGCACATGAAAGCCGGCGAGGTCGCACTCGTTGCGCGACAGCGAGGCCAGCGCCGCGACACTCGCCATGTACTGCAGGTCGATGCTGGAATGACCATGCTCGCGCATCAGCGTCGGAAGTTTTTCGACCGCGTAGCCGTAGCTTGCGTGGATCCGCAGCACCGACTGGGATTCCTTTTGTGCGCGGCTGATCTCCAGGTTCAACTCGGAGGCGATGTTTTCGAGCTGCGGAAACAGGCTTGCGCCGCTGCGCTGTTCCGCCCAAACGAGCTTCTCGCCCAAGGGTGTGAGTGCCGCACCCTTGCCGCGCGCCATTTTCACGAGGGGCGTGCCGAAGAACAAACCCCATTTTCCCAGCAGATCCCAGGCGTAGCGGTAGGAAAGCTTCGCCTGGCGCGCGGCGACCGTCAGCTTGCCTGCCTCATGCACCGCCCGAAGCAGACGAAAAAGCTGCGGATCCACGGTCTCCCCGCTTTCGCTGGAGAAGGTCCAGGATGGCCGGATCAGGATCTTGCTCATGAATTCCGAAGGATACCGCTATAGGAAAAAAATCGCATATTCCGAAGGCGTCTTTTCAGTGCTACTTTGGTGAACTACGCGAGGCGTATTTCGTCGAACATATGCGTGAGTGGCCATATGTATGGAATGGCCGGCGCATTTGATGTGAATGGGGATGGTCTGGAGCGAACGCAAATGACGCCTGAAGAAGCAGTCAACATGGCGGTGGCAACGCACGCAAGCCGCCCGGGCGGCTTGCTGCCTCTGCTGCATGAGGTCCAGGACCGACTGGGCTATGTGCCGCGCGAGTCGGTGGCGCACATTGCAAACGCCATGCACTTGTCGATCGCCGAAGTCCATGGCGTGATCACCTTTTATCACCACTTCCGCCAGGAAGCGCCTGGCAAGCACACGATGCGTGTCTGCCTGGCCGAAGCCTGCCGGTCGATGGGTGCGCAAAAGCTCCTGGCACACGCGCAATCGTCGCTGGGAGTCGATCTGCATGAAACGACATCCGACGGCGCGATCACGCTCGAGCCCGTCTACTGCCTGGGCAACTGCGCCTGTTCGCCTGCGGTGATGGTCGACAACGATTTGAAGGGTCGCGTCAACGCCAAGGCCTTCGACGAGCTCGTGGCCCAGTGCCGGGAGACAGCATGAGCGCGGCAGCCGCCGGGAAGGGGACGGGCAAGGACGCCAAGCCCTTCGCCGTGCGCATCTTCGTTGCGCGCGACTCGTGTGCGATCTCGGTCGGCGCCGACCAGGTTGCGGACACCATTGCGGCCGAAGCCGCACAGCGCGGAACGCCCGTGCAAATCGTGCGCACCGGTTCGCGCGGCTTGCTGTGGCTCGAGCCCATGGTCGAGGTCGAGACGCCCGATGGGCGGGTCGCCTATGGCCCGGTGCAGGCGAAGGATGTCGCGTCGCTGTTCGCAGGCGACTTCCTGCACGGCGGCCGGCACCCACTGGGTCATGGTCTGACCGAGCGCATCCCGTACTTTGCGAAACAGGAGCGTCTGACCTTCGCGCGCGTGGGCGTCATCGATCCGCTCTCGATCGAGGACTACGAACGGCACGGCGGCTATGCCGGGCTGCGCAAGGCCCTCGCCATGGCGCCTGCCGACGCCGTGCAGGCCCTGCTCGATTCGGGATTGCGCGGGCGCGGCGGCGCCGCGTTCCCGACGGGCATCAAGTGGCGCACGGTCCTGGCCGAGAAATCGCCGGTGAAGTTCGTCGTTTGCAACGCCGACGAGGGCGATTCCGGAACGTTCTCCGACCGCATGTTGATGGAGGGCGACCCCTTCACGCTGATCGAAGGGATGACGATCGCGGGCGTGGTCTGCGGTGCCACGCAGGGCTACATCTACGTTCGCTCGGAATACCCGTACGCGGAAAACACCCTCAATGCCGCAATCGAGCGCGCGCAAGCCAGTGGCCACCTGGGCGCCGACGTATTGGGTTCCGGCAAGCGCTTCGACCTGGAAGTGCGCCGCGGCGCCGGCGCCTACATCTGCGGTGAGGAGACGTCGTTGCTCGAGAGCCTGGAGGGCAAGCGCGGCATGGTGCGATTCCGCCCGCCCCTGCCGGCGATCCAGGGGCTGTTCGGCAAGCCGACGGTGCTCAACAACGTCATCACATTCGCATCGGTACCGACGATCTACGCGAACGGCGCACAGGCATACAAGGATTTCGGCATGGGCCGTTCGCGCGGCACGTTGCCCTTCCAGCTCGCGGGAAACATCAAGCACGGCGGCCTGGTCGAGAAGGCCTTCGGACTGACTCTACGCGAGTTGCTGTACGACTACGGCGGCGGCACGGCGACCGGGCGTCCGATCCGCGCCGTGCAGGTCGGAGGGCCGCTCGGGGCCTACATTCCCGAGGCGCACTTCGACATGCCCGTGGATTACGAAGCGTTCGCGGCCAAGGGTGCGATGGTCGGGCACGGCGGCATCGTCGTGTTCGACGACCAGGCGGACCTGGGCGCGATGGCGCGCTATGCGATGGAGTTCTGCGCCATCGAGTCCTGCGGCAAATGCACGCCCTGCCGCATCGGGTCGACGCGCGGCGTCGAAGTGATCGACAAGATCATGGAGCGCAAGGATCAGGAAATGAACGTCGTGCTGCTGCGCGACCTGTGCGACACGATGATTTCCGGTTCGCTCTGTGCGCTGGGCGGCATGGCGCCGTTCCCCGTTCTGAGCGTCTTGAACCACTTCCCCGAGGACTTCCATCTGGCTCCGGCCAAGGCAAGCCTCAAGACGGCTTGAAGTCGTTTGCAGCAAGGAGATTGAACCATGCCTTCATTGAAGCCCCTTGATTACGGCACGCCCGAGCGGCGTGCGGATGCCATGGTCACGCTCGAGGTCGACGGCGAAACCGTAAGCGTTCCCGCTGGAACCACGGTCATGCGCGCCAGCGTCGAAGCCGGCAGCAAGGTGCCCAAGCTGTGCGCGACCGACAGCCTCGAGCCTTTCGGTTCGTGCCGCCTGTGCCTGGTGGAAATCGAAGGCAGGAAGGGCTATCCCGCCTCGTGCACCACGCTCGTCGAGCCCGGCATGAAGGTCCGCACGCAGACGGAAAAGCTGCAGCAGATCCGCCGCGGCGTGATGGAGCTGTACATCTCGGACCACCCGCTCGACTGCCTCACCTGCGCCACGAACGGCGATTGCGAATTGCAGGACATGGCCGGCGTGGTGGGCCTGCGCGAAGTGCGCTACGGATACGAGGGCGAGAACCACCTGAAGTCGGTCAAGGACACGTCGAATCCGTACTTCACGTTCGATCCGGCCAAGTGCATCGTTTGCTCGCGCTGTGTGCGCGCCTGCGAGGAAGTGCAAGGCACGTTCGCGCTGACGATCGATGGGCGCGGCTTTGCCTCGGTGGTATCGGCCGGCCAGAACGGCCCGTTCATGGAATCCGAGTGCGTTTCCTGCGGCGCCTGCGTGCAGGCCTGCCCGACGGCGACCTTGATGGAAAAGTCGGTCATCGACCGCGGGGTACCGGAGCACTCGCACATCACGACCTGCGCCTATTGCGGCGTCGGCTGTTCCTTCCGCGCCGAGATGAAGGGTAATGAAGTCATCCGCATGGTCCCGGACAAGAACGGCTTCGCCAACCACGGTCACTCCTGCGTGAAGGGGCGCTTCGCGTGGGGCTACGCGACGCACAAGGACCGCATCACCAAGCCGATGATCCGCAAGAAGATCACGGAACCCTGGCAGGAAGTGTCGTGGGCCGACGCGATCGCCTACACCGCGGCCGAGTTCCGGCGCATCCAGGACAAATATGGGCGTGCCTCGATCGGCGGCATCACGTCCTCGCGCTGCACGAACGAAGAGACCTACCTCGTGCAGAAGCTCGTGCGCGCGGCCTTCGGCAACAACAACGTGGATACGTGCGCACGGGTGTGCCATTCGCCGACCGGCTATGGCTTGAAGACGACCCTGGGCGAATCGGCGGGGACGCAGGATTTCGATTCGGTTCGCGCAACCGATGTCATCATGGTGATCGGCGCGAACCCGACCGACGGGCACCCGGTGTTTGCCTCGGCCATGAAGCGTCGGATCCGCGAGGGCGCCAAGCTGATCATCGTCGATCCGCGCAAGATCGACATGGTCGATGGGCCGCATATCCATGCGGACTTTCACCTTCCGCTCAAGCCGGGCACGAACGTGGCGATGGTCAACTCGCTCGCGCATGTCATCGCGACCGAGGGCCTGATCGACGAGGAATTCGTCGCGGCGCGTTGCGAAGGCAAGCCATTCGAGAACTGGCGCAAGTTCGTCATGGAAGAGCGCAATTCGCCCGAGGCGATGGAATCGGTCACCGGAGTGCCGGCCGCTTTGGTTCGCGGTGCGGCGCGCCTGTATGCCCAAGGCGGCAATGCCGCGATCTACTACGGCCTGGGCGTGACCGAACACAGCCAGGGTTCGACCATGGTGATGGGCATCGCCAACCTCGCAATGGCAACCGGCAACATCGGGCGTGAAGGCGTGGGCGTGAATCCGCTGCGCGGCCAGAACAACGTGCAGGGGTCGTGCGACATGGGGTCCTTCCCGCACGAACTGCCCGGCTATCGCCATATTTCGAACAACGAAGTTCGCTCCTTGTTCGAGGCCGATTGGGGGGTGACGCTTGCGCCCGAGCCCGGCCTGCGCATACCGAACATGTTCGAGGCGGCAATCGACGGCAGCTTCCGTGCCTTGTACGTCCAGGGCGAGGACATCGCGCAGTCCGACCCGAACACCCAGCACGTGACCGCTGCACTGACTTCGCTCGAATGCCTCGTTGTCCAGGACCTGTTCCTGAACGAGACGGCCAAGTTCGCGCACGTCTTCCTGCCCGGCGCGTCCTTCCTGGAGAAGGACGGAACGTTCACCAATGCGGAACGCCGCATCTCCCGCGTGCGCAAAGTGATGCCGCCGCTGGCCGGCCTGTCGGATTGGGAAGCGACCTGCGAGCTGTCCAAGGCCTTGGGCTATCCGATGGACTACAAGGATCCGTCGGAGATCATGGACGAGATCGCGCGCCTGACGCCGACCTTCCACGGCGTGAGCTTCGCGAAGATCGATGAACTGGGCAGCATCCAGTGGCCTTGCAACGAGGACGCGCCCAACGGCACGCCGGTCATGCACATCGAGGAATTCGTTCGCGGCAAAGGCAAGTTTGTCGTGACCGAATTCGTGCCGACGGAAGAAAGGGTCAACACGCGCTATCCGCTGATCCTCACGACCGGCCGGATCCTCTCGCAGTACAACGTCGGCGCCCAGACGCGCCGCACGATGAACAACGTGTGGCACGACGAGGACCGTCTCGAGATCCATCCGCACGACGCGGAGGACAGAGGCATTCGCGAAGGCGACTGGGTCGGCGTCACCAGCCGGGCGGGCGAGACCGTCCTGCGCGCACGCATCGCCGAGCGCATGCAGCCCGGCGTGGTCTACACGACCTTCCACTTCCCCGGCTCCGGCGCCAATGTGATCACGACGGAGAATTCCGACTGGGCGACCAATTGTCCCGAGTACAAGGTGACGGCGGTCCAGGTCACCCTGGTATCGCACCCGTCGGAATGGCAGGAACAGTTCCAGAAGTTCACCGAGCAGCAGATCCGCCTGGTGGACGAGCGCAAGCCGGCGACGACGACATGAACGCGGAGCATCTCGTCACGATGGCGAACCAGATCGGTTCGTTTTTCGAGACGCAAGGCACCTACGAGGAAGGCGTCGTGTCGGTGGCGGACCACCTGAAGAAGTTCTGGGAGCCGCGCATGCTCAAGGTCATCGGCGAGTACGTGCGCTCCGGTGGCGAAGGCTTGCATCCGGCCGTCGCGGAAGCAGTCAAGCGAGCGGTTCCCGCCTGAGACCGACTGCGTGAATTGCACCGGCGCGGTGCGTCTGCAGGAAGCAACGTCCCATCGCGGTTTCGCCGCGCATTCGCGCGTGAAAGTGCCACGTCGAATGCGCGGCTGATATTCTTTGCGTCCGATGAGCGAGGACGCACAGAGTCAGGTTTCCCCCAAACACGACGCCTTGCGTGAAGACATCCGCTTTCTCGGGCGGATCCTGGGCGACGTCATTCGCGAACAGGCCGGTTTGCGGGTCTACGAGCTCGTGGAGCGTGCGCGGCAATTGGCCATACGGTTCCGTCGCGCGACCGACTCCGCGGCCGGCACGGAAATGTCGCGCCTGCTCAATCGGCTCACGCCGGGCCAGGCCAACTCCGTGGTACGGGCCTTCAGCTATTTCTCGCACCTTGCCAACATCGCCGAGGATCATCACACGATCCGCGTGCGCCGCGCACAGGAACTCGCCGGCGATGCGGCCCAACCCGGCAGCGCCGAGTTTGCATTGGGACGCCTCGAAGCGGCGCGCATTCCGGGCGATCGCATCGGTTCCTTTTTCGAGCGTGCCCTGATCGTTCCGGTCCTCACGGCGCACCCGACCGAGGTCCAGCGCAAGAGCATCCTCGACACGGAGCGCGAGATCGAACGCCTGCTCGCGGTGCGCGGCACGCCGCAAACCCCGGGCGAACTGGCCGCAAACGCCGAAGCGATCCGCGCCTGCGTGACCACGCTCTGGCAGACGCGCATGCTGCGCGATTCGCGCCTGACGGTCGCGGACGAAATCGAGAATGTGCTGTCCTATTACCGGCTGACCTTCCTGCGCGAGATTCCGCGGCTGTATCTCGACCTCGAGGATCGCCTGTCCCAGGGGCGCAAACCTCCGGCGAAGCTCGCGGGAGGCAGGAAGAAGCGCGCCGGTGCGCCGAGCCCCGGGCGACTGCCCGCTTTCCTGCAAATGGGCTCGTGGATCGGTGGCGATCGCGACGGCAATCCCAATGTCGATGCTGCAACGCTCGACCACGCGCTCGATCGCCAGGCCGCAGTGATCCTGCAGCACTACCTCGAGGAGGTGCACGCGCTGGGCGCCGAGCTGTCGGTTTCCTCCGTGCTCGCATCGGTGAGCCCGGCCCTGGTGGCTCTGGCCGAACATTCGCCCGATCGTTCGCCACATCGCGAAGGTGAGCCCTACCGTCGTGCCTTGGTCGGCGTCTATACGCGTCTGGCGGCGACCACGCGCCAGCTTGGCCATGCCACCGTACTGCGCCATGAGATCGGCGTAGCCCAGGCCTACGCGAACGCGGCGCAATTCGCCGCCGACCTGGACATCATCGCCGAGTCCCTCGCCGCGAGCGGCGGCGGCGCCCTGATCCGTCCGCGCCTGGCTCCCCTGCGGCGCGCCATCGATGTTTTCGGCTTCCACCTGGCCACCGTGGACCTGCGCCAGAGTTCCGACGTGCATCAGCGCACGATCGGCGAGCTGCTCCGAGGGGCAGGCCTGTGCGACGACTATGACGCCTTGTCCGAATCGGATCGGGTCGACCTGCTGACCGGCGAGCTGGCGCAGCCGCGCCTCCTGCATTCGCCCTACGCGCAGTATTCGGACGAAACGCGCAAGGAACTCGCCGTGTTGATGGCGGCGCGCTCCGCGCGCGAACGCTTCGGTCACGCTGCCGTGCGCAATGCCATCATTTCGCATACGGAAACCCTGTCCGACCTGCTCGAGGTGGCGGTTCTCCTGAAGGAGGCGGGCCTCGCGCGGATCGGGCGGCGCGGTGGCGGCACCGACGTGGATCTGCACGTCATTCCCCTTTTTGAAACGATCGGCGACTTGCGCAACGCGCCGGGCATCATGCAATCGGCCTTGGCGCTGCGCAGCCGCGTGCGCTTTTTTCCGCCCGGCCCGAATGCCGCGCAGGAAATCATGCTCGGCTATTCCGACAGCAACAAGGACGGCGGATTCCTCACCTCGAACTGGGAGCTGTACAAGGCCGAGGTCGCGCTGGTCGAGTTGTTCCGCCAGGCGAAGATTCCCTTGCGCCTGTTCCACGGCCGCGGTGGCACCGTGGGGCGCGGCGGCGGTCCGACCTACGACGCCATCCTGGCGCAGCCCGCGGGAACCGTTGACGGCCAGATCCGCGTTACGGAACAGGGCGAGATCATCGCGAACAAGTTCTCGAGTCCGGCAACCGCGCGCCGCAACCTCGAGACGCTGGTCGCCGCGACGCTCGAAGCCACCTTCGCGCCGCTGATGGAGCACAGTCAGACGAGCGCCGCGCTGCAAAGGCGCTTCGAATCGACCATGGACGAGTTGAGCGCGCTCGCGTATCGCGCGTATCGCGGTCTTGTCTACGAGACGCCTGGATTCGCCGACTACTTCTTCTCCTCCACGCCGATTGCCGAAATCGCGGAACTCAACATCGGCAGCCGCCCGGCGAGCCGTCCGCGCGGCGACAAGTCCGCGCGGCGCATCGAGGACCTGCGCGCGATTCCCTGGGGGTTTTCGTGGGGACAGTGCCGGCTCCTCCTGCCAGGGTGGTACGGATTCGGCAGCGCGATCGAGAACTGGCTGCAACGGGAGCCCGACGGGCGCCTCGCGGACCTGCGGCGCATGGCGCGCGAATGGCCATTCTTCGCCACCTTGCTTTCGAACATGGACATGGTGCTGGCCAAGTCGGACCTGGGCGTAGCGTCGCGCTATGCCGGCCTTGTGGCCAATTCACGTTTGCGCAGGAAGGTCTTCGGTGCCATCGAAGCCGAATACGCGCTTGCCTCGCGCCATCTGCTTTCCATCCTGGGACAAAGCTCGAACCTGCAGCGCAATCCGAGCCTGGCGAATTCCATCCGCGCCCGATTTCCGTATATTGACCCCCTGAACCACCTGCAGGTCGAGCTGATCCGCAGGTACCGTAGCAATCCCGAGGGGATCGACGAGCGCGCACGGCGCGCCATCCATATCTCCATCAACGGCGTCGCCGCGGGACTGCGTAATACCGGCTGAGCGCAAAGTCCGCGGACGAAGCGCGCTGCGGCCCATGTTGATGGGGATGAGGTATGCGTGTGATCGAAATCAAGGCCCCGGGTGGACCCGAGGCGCTCGTTCCGGGTGATCGCCCCAAGCCGAAACCCGGACCCGGTGAAGTCCTGATCCAGGTTGCCGCGGCGGGTGTGAACCGGCCCGACGTCATGCAGCGCAAGGGCATCTATCCGCCGCCGCCCGGTGCTTCCGACATTCCCGGACTCGAACTCGCAGGCACGGTCGTCGAACGCGGCGAAGGCGTGGCAACGCCCGCGATTGGCGAGCACGTCTGTGCGCTGGTCACGGGCGGCGCATACGCCGAGTTCTGCCTTGCGCCGGCCGTGCAGTGCCTGCCGGTCCCGACAGGCCTTACCGACGTCGAGGCCGCGTCGCTGCCCGAAACGTACTTCACGGTCTGGACCAATGTATTCGATCGGGCGGCGCTCAAGCCGGGTGAAAGTTTCCTCGTGCAGGGAGGATCGAGCGGCATCGGCGTCGCGGCGATCCAGCTCGCGAGCGCACTGGGCAGCCGTGTCTTCGCCACCGCGGGCAACGCGGAGAAATGCGCTGCCTGCGAGCGCCTGGGCGCGCAGCGAGGCATCAACTACAAGACCGAGGACTTCGTGGCCGTGATCAAGTCCGAGACCGCTGGCCGCGGCGTCGACGTGATCCTCGACATGGTCGGAGGCGACTACCTGTTGCGCGAAACCGCGGCCCTGGCCGAAGAGGGACGGCTGGTGTTCATCAACACCATGGGCGGCGCGAAGACGACGATCAATTTGCACGAGGTCATGGTCAAGCGCCTGACGGTGACCGGCTCGACCTTGCGCCCGCGGCCGGTAGCGTACAAAGGCGAAATTGCCCGCAAGTTGCAGCAGCACGTCTGGCCGCTGCTGGAGCTGGGAAAGGTCAAGCCTGTCATCTATCGCACGTTCTCGTTCACCGAGGCGCCCCAGGCGCACGCCTTGATGGAAAGCAGCGAACACGTCGGCAAGATCGTGCTGGTCGCCTAGACGACGCAGTAGAGCGTTCACGAAAAAGGGGAGGGGACATGCGGCAAATGCGCCAACTCGGTCTGGCGATCCTGGCGGCAAGCGTGCTGGCGGGATGCGGCTACAACGGCATCCAGTCGCGCGAGCAGGCCGTGCAATCGGCCTGGGCGGAGGTCGTGTCGCAATACCAGCGGCGGGCGGACCTGATCCCCAACGTCGTCAATTCCGTGAAGGGACAGGCGAACTTCGAGCAGGAGACGCTGACCCAGGTCATCGACGCGCGCGCGAAGGCCACATCGGTGCAGGTGACGCCCGAACTCGTCAACGATCCCGCCGCGCTCCAGAAGTTCCTGCAGGCGCAAGGGCAACTCACATCGGCGTTATCGCACCTGCTCGCGGTCTCCGAGAGGTACCCGACCCTCCAGGCGAACCAGGGGTTCCAGGATCTTCGTACGGAGCTGGAAGGAACGGAGAATCGCATTTCCATTGCGCGCAACCGGTACATCAAGGCCGTCGAGGATTACAACGTCTACATCAGCCAGTTGCCGCAGAACCTGACGGCGATGGCCTTCGGCTACAAGGCCAAGCCGCAATACACGGTGGAAAACGAGAAGGCGATCGAAACCGCACCCACCGTGGATTTCGGCTCCGGCAAGAAGTGAACGCGAAGGGCTTCCTGCGGTTTGCCTCATTTGCGCTTGTCCCGGCGCTGTTCGCCGCGCTGCTCGCCATTGCCGCACAGCCTGCGCTGGGATCCCAGGCACGCAGCACGAACGCACCCTTGGGTTCCGACGGCCTGGTGCGCGTGCCGCCCCTGGCGCGCGTGACCGATCCGGACCATTACTTGAGTGCAGCGGACAAGGCAGGACTCGAGGCGAAACTCGCCGGCTTTGAAACGAGCAGGGGTTCGCAGCTCGCAGTCATCATCCTGACGACCACGATGGGCGAGCCGCTGGAGGATTTCGCGCATCGCGTCGGCGACGCATGGAAGATCGGGCGCAAGGGCATCGGCGACGGCGTGCTGATCACTGTCGCCGTGCAGGATCATGCGACCCGCATCGATGTAGCGCGAAGCCTGGAAGGTGCGATCCCGGACTTGGCAGCAAGCCGCATTATTCGGGAAAGAATGGCGCCGCATTTCCTCGTGAAGGATTACGCCGGCGGAATCTCATCCGGTCTCGATGGACTTTTCGCGCTCATCACGGCGGAGGCCCTGCCGCCAGGCGCAGGGAATGCGGATGCGAATCCGATGGTTCAACGGGACCAGCGCGGCAGGGTTGGCGGGGAGGATCGGCTGCGCATGGTGATTCCTTTCCTCTTCATCGGCGCGTTCCTGGGGAACGCCTTGCGTCGAGGGCTTGGGGCGCCTGGGGCAGTTGTCGTGGCGGGTGGTACGGGCCTGATTGCCAGCCTGGTCTTCGCATCGGCGCTGACCGGCGTGATCGTAGGCTTCCTTGTCTTTCTACTTTCCTTGTTCGGCGCGCCGATGTTCCTGGCTACGCAAGTGCTCGGTGGCCGCGGGCCGGGCATCGGCATGGGATCGGGCGGTTTTCGCAGCGGGGGCGGCGGTGACTTCTCCGGCGGTGGCGCGTCGGGCCGGTGGTGAAGCGATGAGCGACCAGGCACTGGCAACCATTGGCACCGGTCTCGGGGAACCGGCGAGGTGGCGCCGCCTGCTCGCGCACCTGGCCAGCACGCCGCTGTCGTCGTGGCGACGCTTTCCGGCAAAAGTACTGGCGTCGATCGGCGCCGCGATCGAAATGGCGGAGGCGGGGCATACCGGTGAAATCCGCTTCGTGGTCGAGGCGAACATGCCCTGGCCCTACCTCTGGCGCAACGCGAGCCTGCGCACGCGCGCGCTGGACCTGTTCGGGCAGTTGGGGGTCTGGGACACGGAACACAACAATGGCGTGCTCATCTACCTCGGCCTCGCCGACCGGGGCGTCGAAATCATCGCCGACCGGGGCATTTCGAAATACGTGCCTTCGGACGCCTGGAAGGAAATCTGTGACACCTTGAAGACACACTATCGCGCCGAGGATTACGAAGCCGGGGCCATCGCCGCCGTACGCGCAGTCGGCGCGCTTCTACAATCGCATTTCCCGCTTGCGCCCGGCGAGATCCGGCGCAACGAGTTGCCCGACCGCCCGCTGGCGATCTGAACGCGAAGCTTGCTTTTCCGGAGGAGTCCTTCCATGTCCCTGACCATGTATTCCGCGAGTGCGCCGCAGTTCCTGCGCGTCCTGAAGAACCTGTCCACGATCATCACCAAGGCCAGCACGCACGCCGAGGAACACAAGATCGACGCGGCCGCGCTGCTGCACGCGCGCCTGTATCCGAACATGTTCCCGTTCACGCGCCAGATCCAGATTGCCTGCGACAACGCCAAGGGTGCAACGGCCCGCCTCGCGGGAATCGAGCTGCCCAAGCACGAGGACGTCGAGCAGACTTTCGCCGAGTTGCAGCAGCGCATCGACAGGGTCATCGCATTCATCGAATCGGTTCCCGCCGACAAGTTCGCGGGTTCGGACAGCCGCAAGATCGTGCTGCCTCTGCGCGGCACCGAAGTCACGTTTACCGGCGAGCAGTACCTCGTCAGCTTCGCTCTGCCGAATTTCTATTTCCACGTAACGACGGCCTACGACATCCTGCGCCACAACGGCGTCGAACTGGGCAAGCGCGACTACATCGGCAATTTTTGAGATTCGATGAATCGACTCCGGAATCCCTTCCCGGCCGCTTCGACCCTGGCGCTCTGGACGGCCTTGTGTCTGGTTCCGGTTGCGCCCGCCGCCCAGGCGGATCCGCCGCTTCCGGCGATCCACGAACCCGACCAGGTCGAGGCGCCGGAGGTCTACGCGCGGCGGCGTGCCGCGCTGATGAAGGAAATCGGCGAGGGCGTTGCCGTCATCTACGCCAACGGCGAGGAAGACGATCAGGGCTACCGACAGGGCTCCGATTTCTTCTATCTCACCGGCGTAGTCGATGCCGGCGCCGTATTGGTGCTCGCACCCAAGGAACGCACGTATCGGGAGTTCCTTTTCCTGGCAAATCGCGACCCGGAAGCGGAGCGATGGACCGGCGAGCGCGAGTCGATCGGCGCGGCATTGCGCGCCCGGTACGGCTTCGAGAAGATCTTCCGCACCAGCCGTCTCCTGGAAGTGATGCTCAACCTCGCCGGCCGTTCCCCCGTGCTCTGGCAGGTCAGCCTGCCAACGGCGCAAGCCAAGCCCGCCGATCTCGAGTTGTACGGCAAGGTTTCGGAACGCATCGCAGGCGTGTCGACGCGCTCGCTCGGCTGGACGCTCGCGCACCTGCGTTCGGTGCACAGCGCGGATGAAATCGCGCTGATGGAACATGCGGTGCGCGTTTCCGAGGAGGGTTTTCGCGCGGCAGCTCCCTCGATCCATCCGGGCGGATTCGAAGGCGCCGTGCGTGCGGAAGCGGAACGAGTCTGGAAGATCGATGGCGCCAGGCGCCCCGCCTATTCGAGCATTGTCGGATCGGGCCCGAACTCGACGATCCTGCACTATCCGCGCAGTGAACGCGTCATGCAGGACGGCGAACTTCTCTTGATGGACATGGCGGCCGAATACGCGCATTACGCCGCCGACATCACGCGCACGGTGCCCGTCAGCGGACATTTCACGCCGGAACAGCGCAAGGTCTACGAACTTGTCCTCCAGGCGCAGAAGACCGCGCTCGCGCTCGTCAAGCCGGGCGTGTACATGGAAGACCTCGACCGCGCGGCGCGCAAGGTGATCGCCGACGCGGGCTACGGCGACTATTTCATCCATGGCCTCGGGCATTTCGTCGGACTGGACGTGCACGATGCCGGCGATTACCAGAAGCCCTTGGAAGCGGGCATGGTCATCACGATCGAGCCCGGGATTTATATTCCGGAGAAGAATTTCGGCGTACGGATCGAGGACGACATCCTCGTGACACCCGATGGTGCCCGCATCCTGTCGGACGGACTGCCGCGCGAAGCGGCTGACGTCGAGAAGTGGCTCGCAAGCGCGCACAAGTGAGCGCCTCGCGCGCCCACGCAAAAGCCCGGCGCGATCAGCGATAGAAGTAGTAGATCCCCGTGTACGGCACTCGTGCCGTCCGGCCGGCGAGCTCACGCGTGCAGCCGTCCTTCGGTGCCTTGCCCCCCGCCGTCTGCAAGCGCTGTATTGCTTTCACGTTTGCGAAGACGCCGTCCCCGCTGGTTGACTTCACGCCCAGCAGCAGCCAGGCGATCGCATCCGGGTCCGGTGAAGGGGCACTGGCCTCCACGGCAGCGACGACTTTGCTCCCGTCCCGGTCTTCCCAAGTGGGCCCCGCATAGTGCTTGCCAACGGGCTTGCCGCCGTCATCGGTGAGCTCGGCTTCCGGTGCCCGAAACGTCCATTGGAATTGCGTCGCGTCCGCCTTGCCCGGCTGGCATTCGTAAATCTGAACTCCGCTCGCGTGCAAGGCCACCGCGAGAGTCAGGGTATCCGGAACATGCAGCGATTGCGGGACGTCTGCGGGTGGCGTAGGACCGGAGGCGCATGCAGCGAGCGCGGCTCCGAAAACGGCGCTCACCGCGAGGGAGTCGGGAAGGAAATTGCGCATTTGCGAGTGTCCTTTCGGGGCAACGTTTGCAGTCGGGCCGGGAGGGCGAATTGGTAGAATGCCGCGAGCATTCCAGCGTGTCAAAGAAGCACGCACGAAGCAAGCGGACGAGCAGGGGTTTGGTTTGGATGGTCCGCATTCATGGAGGCAAGAATGAGAACCCTTCTTTACACCCTGGCGACGGGCGCGCTTTGCGCTTGCGCTGCTGCAGGCCCCCCCGTCACGAGCGATTCGCGCGATGGCTTTGACACAGTCAAGGGAATGTACGGCGGCAATGAATTTTCGGCGCTTTCACCCGAAGGCAAGCGCCAATTCCAGGGCCAGAACAGCCCTGCACCCGCACCTGCACCCGCGAATACACCGGCACCTGCCCAGACCCCGACAACAAGCCAGGTCAATGCAGCACCTGCCGTTGCTGCCGCATCCGTTACCGCGCCCAATTCCGCTCCGGCGCCGGCACCGCAGCTGGCGATGGCCAGTGCTGCGCCGTCCAGGCCGATCGCGATCGATCCGAACGCATTTGCCGCCGTTTTCGGAACTGCAGCTGCACCCGTGAAACCGACTGCCGATCAGTTGATGCAACTCGACAGCATTTCCTTGATGGCGGCCGATTCGAAGCGAATGAGCCTGCAGCAGCAGATCCTCGCGTGCCGGCGTGCGGGCGACGCCTGCCGGCTTACGAACCAGTAGTCAGTCGGCCGCAGTCAGTCGATCAGGAGCGCACGAAAATCATTGACGTTCGTGCGCGTCGGTCCGGTCACGACCGAATCGCCGAGCGCCTCGAAAAACGAGTGCGCGTCATTGGCGGCAAGAAAATCGCGCGGGCGGTTGCCCAACTGCCACGAGCGCTCGAGCGTGTCGGGCGCGAGCAACGCGCCCGCAATATCCTCCGCGCCATCGACGCCGTCGGTGTCGCCGGCGATCGCGTGGATGCCAGCCGCGCCGTTGAGCGCGATCCCCATCGATAGCAAGAGTTCGACGTTGCGCCCGCCGCGACCCTTTCCGGTGACGGTCACCGTGGTCTCGCCGCCGGAGAGGATCACGCACGGCGCACGGAAGGGCTGGCCGTGGCGGCGGACCTGCAGGGCGATGGCGGCGAGCACCTTGCCGACATCGCGCGCCTCGCCTTCGATCGAGTCGCTGAGTATGTGCGCCTCGATCCCGGCCGCGCGCGCGCGGGCAACCGCCGCCTCCAGGGCCATCTGCGGCGTCGCGATCATGCGCAGCTCCGTGCTTGCCAGGCGAGGGTCGCCAGGCTTGATCGATTCGCCACGACCGCTCTCGAGCACCTCGAGAACCTCGGGGGCGACTTCGATGCGATAGCGGCGCAGGATCGCGAGCGCATCCTCGCAAGTCGTGGGATCGCCCACGGTCGGCCCGGACGCGATATCGACCGGGTTGTCGCCCGGCACGTCGGAGATGAGCAGCGTGACGACGCGCGCCGGATAGCACGCCGCCGCGAGCCGGCCGCCCTTGATCGCGGAAAGATGGCGTCGCACGCAGTTCATCTCGCCGATGCTTGCACCCGACTGGAGCAAGGCGCGGTTGACCGCCTGCTTGTGCGCGAGCGTGAGACCTTCGATCGGCGCGGGCAGCAGGGCGGACCCGCCACCGGATATCAGGCAAAGGACCAGGTCCTCGGGACGCAAACCCGCGACCAGGCGCAACATGCGTTGCGCGGCCTCAAGGCCCGCCGCGTCGGGTACCGGATGTGCCGCCTGCGCGATTTCGATGCGCTCGCACGCGACCTCGTAGCCGTAGCGCGTGACGACGAGCCCGGTCAGCTTGCCGGGCCAATGCTCTTCGACCGCGCGAGCCATGGCGGCGGAAGCCTTGCCCGCGCCGATGACGATCGTGCGCCCTCTTGGCGCCGCCGGCAGGTGGGGCGGAATGCAAAGCGCCGGTTGCGCGGATGCGATTGCCGCGTCGAAGAGTTCCCGCAGCAGCGTGCGCGCGTTCACGCCCCCGCCCGCATTAGTTCGCCTTCTGTCCGATCTCGAAATTCGCGAGCTTTTCGAGTGCCCGCACCAGCGCGGAGTGATCCCAGGCCTTGCCGCCATGCGCGGCGCAGGAATTGAACAGCTCCTGTGCCGTCGCCGTGTTGGGCAGGGAAACACCCAGGGCACGCGCACTCGACAGCGCGAGGTTCAGGTCCTTCTGGTGCAGTTCGATGCGAAATCCCGGGTCGAAGGTGCGCTTGATCATGCGCTCGCCGTGCACTTCGAGGATCTTGGACGAGGCGAAGCCTCCCATCAGCGCGGCGCGAACCTTCGCGGGATCGGCACCGGCCTTGGCCGCGAACAGCAACGCTTCTCCCACCGCCTCGATGTTCAATGCGACGATGATCTGGTTGGCGACCTTCGCGGTCTGTCCGTCGCCGTTCTTGCCGACCAGCGTGATGTTCTTGCCCATCATTTCGAAGATCGGCTTGATTTTCTCGAACGTGCCCTCGCTGCCACCCACCATGATGGAGAGCGTCGCGTTCTTTGCGCCGACTTCGCCGCCCGATACCGGCGCGTCGAGGTATTCGCACCCCAGGTCGTTGATGCGCTTTGCGAACTCCTTGGTCGCGATCGGCGAGATGGAACTCATGTCGATGACGGTCTTGCCTTTGCTCAAGCCTTCGGCAATTCCGCCGGCGTCGAACAGCGCCGCCTGCACGTGCGGGGTGTCTGGCACCATCGTGATGATGATGTCGGCCTTCTGGGCGACTTCCTTGCCGTTCGCACAGAGCTTTCCGCCCGCGTCGATCAGCTCCTTCGGCACCGAGGGGATGTTGAACAGGAAAAGTTCATGTCCGCCCTTGATGAGATGGCCCGCCATCGGCGTGCCCATGATGCCCAGCCCGACAAATCCGATCTTGCTCATTGTTGTCTCCCGAAACGTTTTCGTTACCCCGTAAGCCCCGCGTTCCCCCTCCCCCGCGCTGCGCGCGGGGGAGGGCAGGGGAGGGGGCGCGTCAGCTTTTGTACGGCGTAAACCAGCCCAGCCCTTCGGCCGTGCTCGTGCGCGGCTTGTATTCGCAACCGATCCAGCCCTTGTATCCGATGCGGTCCAGGAAGCTGAACAGGAACGGATAGTGGATCTCGCCGGTGCCGGGCTCGTTGCGCCCCGGATTGTCGGCGAGCTGGATATGCGCGATGCGCGCCAGATGCTTTTCCATGGTGGCCGCGAGCTCGCCTTCCATGCGCTGCATGTGGTAGATGTCGTACTGCACGTAGATGTTGTCGCTGCCCGTCGCCGCGATCAAGTCCAGCGTCTGCTGCGTCCCGCAGACAGTGAAGCCCGGGATGTCCTTCGTGTTGATGGCCTCGACCAGCAGCTTGATGCCAGCGGCTTTGAGCTTGTCTGCCGCAAAGCGCAGGTTCGAAACCAGCGTCTCGCGCACTTTCTCTTCCGTTGCGCCCGCCGGACGGATTCCGGCAAGGCAGTTGAGCTGCGTGCAAGCCAGTGCCTTGGCGTACTCGATCGCTTTGCCGACGCCATCCTGGAACTCGCCCACGCGGTCGGGCAGCGCCGCGATGCCGCGCTCGCCCTTCGCCCAATCGCCCGCGGGCAGGTTGTGCAGCACCTGCTCGAGCTTGTGCTGGTGAAGCTTCTCCGCAAGCTGTTCCTTGGGATAGGCGTAGGGAAACAGGTACTCCACGCCGCGAAATCCGGCCTTGGCCGCGGCTTCGAAGCGCTCGGTGAATTCGAGCTCGTTGTAGAGCATCGTGAGGTTGGCGGCGAATTTCGGCATGGCTTTGTCCTCCTGGGTGCGGCGCGGACCCGGCCGCTCAGGCCTTCACGAGTTCGGCATCGGCGTCCGCGGCGGCGGTGACTTCTTCCTTTTCCGGCGCCTTCTCGGACTCCGACGGTCCGAACGAGCTCGGGGCATCGCCGCGCGTCTTCGCCAGGTCCTCGAATTCGTTGATGTTGTCGATCTCGGTGCCCATCGAAATGTTCGTGACGCGTTCGAGGATGAATTCGATCACGACGGGAACCTTGAACTCCGCCATCCACTTCTCGGCAAGATCGATGGCCGCCTGCATCTCGTCGGGCTTGCGCACGCGGATCGCCTTGCAGCCCAGGCCTTCGACCACCTTCACATGGTCGACGCCGTACTCGTTGAGCTCGGGTGCGTTGATGTTCTCGAACGACAACTGTACGCCGTAATCCATGTTGAAATTGCGCTGTGCCTGGCGGATCAGTCCCAGGTACGAGTTGTTGACGAGGATATGCAGGTAGGGCAGCTTGAACTGCGCGCCGACCGCCAGCTCCTCGATCATGAACTGGAAATCGTAGTCGCCCGAGAGCGCGACGATGCGACGCTTCGGATCGGCCGCGCGCACGCCCAGTGCGGCCGGTATCGTCCAGCCCAGCGGGCCCGCCTGGCCGCAATTGATCCAGTTGCGCGGCTCGAAGACGTGCAGGAACTGGGCGCCCGCGATCTGCGACAGGCCGATGGTGCTCACGTAGCAGGTGTCGCGACCGAAGGCGAAGTTCATGCCCTGGTACACGCGCTGCGGCTTCATGGGCACATTGTCGAAATTGGTCTTGCGCTGCATGTCCACCGCGTTCTTGCGCGCCAGGCACTGGCCCGCCCAGGCGCGGAAATCCTTCAGGCGTCCCGCGGACTTCCAGGCCTTCGCCACCTTCACGAAAAGCTCCAGCGCCGCCTTCGCGTCAGAGACGATGCCGTAGTCGGGCGCGAACACGCGGCCGATCTGCGTGGGCTCGATGTCGACGTGCACGAACTTGCGCCCCTTCGTGTAGACGTCCACCGACCCGGTGTGGCGATTGGCCCAGCGATTGCCGATCCCGATCACGAAGTCGGAAGCGAGCATCGTTGCGTTGCCATAGCGATGCGAGGTCTGCAGGCCGCACATGCCGGCCATGAGGGGATGATCGTCGGGAATCGTGCCCCAGCCCATCAAGGTCGGGATCACCGGCACGCCTACCGTCTGCGCGAACTCGACGAGCAGTTCGGAAGCGTCGGCATTGATGATGCCGCCACCGGCGACGATAAGCGGACGTTCGGCCGCCAGGAGCATCGTCAGCGCCTTTTCGATCTGGGCTTGCGTCGCCGCCGGCTTGTAGACCGACAGCGGCTCATACGTGTCGGGATCGAATTCGATCTCCGCGACCTGCACATCGACAGGAAGGTCGATCAGGCAAGGCCCCGGCCGCCCCGAGCGCATCAAGTGAAACGCCTGCTGGAAGGCGCGTGGCACCTGTGCCGGCTCCATGATGGTCTGCGCGAATTTCGTGAGTGGCTTGGCGATCGAGGGGATGTCGACCGCCTGGAAGTCCTCCTTGTGCAGGCGGGCGCGCGGCGCCTGGCCGGTGACGCACAGGATGGGCGTCGAATCGGCGGCAGCCGAATACAGGCCTGTGATCATGTCGGTACCCGCCGGGCCGGAGGTGCCGATGCACACACCGATATTGCCGGCCTTTGCGCGCGTGTAGCCCTCCGCCATGTGCGACGCGCCCTCGACGTGACGCGCGAGGATGTGGTTGATTCCGCCGACGCGGCGCATCGCGGCATACAGCGGATTGATCGCGGCACCCGGAACGCCGAACGCGGTGTTCACCCCTTCACGTCGCAAAACGTGCACTGCTGCGTCGACCGCCGTCATCTTTGCCATCTGTCCGCTCCCTTACGTCGAGCCTGTGATGCTAGAACATACTTTTGATATCCGCAATATCAGAAATATTCAGTAGAATCCATACCGTAAGTATCGAATAGGGTGAGCGCTTTGGATCGGTTGAAGCAAATGGAGGCATTCGTCTGCGCCGTCGAAAGCGGCAGCCTGGCACAGGCAGCGCGCACGATCGGCATCACGCCTGCCATGCTGGGCAGGCGCGTCGATGCCTTGGAGCGGCGCCTGGGCGTGAAGTTGCTGCACAGGACTACGCGCCACCTCGGCGTGACCGAGGAAGGTGCGGTATTCGTCGAACAGTGCAAGCGCACGCTTGGCGAAATCGAAACCGCCGAGGATCTGATGCGCGCCGGACGCCATACGGCGTTCGGACATCTGCGCCTGACAGCGCCGGCAGGCTTCGGTCGGCGCCACGTCGCGCCGCATGCGCCCGCGTTCCTCGCGATGCATCCCGAGGTGCAGGTTTCGCTCGACCTCACCGACCGCGTGGTCGACCTCGCGCGCGAGGGGTTCGACCTGGGCATTCGCATCGGCGGGTCGCTCGAACCGGAGATGGTCAGCCTGCGCCTCGCGCGCAATCAGCGCGTCGTTTGCGCCTCACCCGCCTATCTTGCACAACACGGAACGCCTCGTACGCTCGACGATCTCGGCGGGCACCAGTGCCTCGTCATCACGCCGGGGTCAGGCCGGGCTGCCGTCTGGTCGTTTCGCGCGGGTGAACGTTCCGGCGAGCGCGCAAGCGAGCGTCAGCGCGATCGCGCGGGCGAGCGGCACGTCAACGTACGCGTGCAAGGTTCGCTCGACTGCAACGACGGCGAACTCCTGCATCGCTGGGCGCGCGAGGGCTTGGGCCTTGCATGGCGGTCCACGTGGGAAATCCAGGCGGAACTGGCGCGCGGCGAACTCGTCACGGTGCTCGATGACTACGCGCTGCCCGATTACGACATCCTCGCCGTGTTCCCGCGCCAGACGCATGTGCCGGCCAAAGTCCGGTTTTTTGTCGAGCATCTCAAGCAGCTCTACGCCGCCCCGGATTACTGGACGCAGGCGCAGTAGTGTGCAGTGGCGACCGGTCGGATCACACCCGGCGGGGATGGGTCGTGGACCTCAAGAATAAGTACGGGATCCTCGGTTAAACCGTTGATTTGACGCGTCGCACCTCCTTCATACTGGAAGTCGGCCTGCCTCGTCGACCGCGGCTTTTGCGCGTGCACGATCCGGCTGGCAGCAAATCCGGGAGACGGGAATGAGTGCTGTTGCACCTGCCATTTCGCCTAGCAAATCGGTCGCCCATTCGGCATCGCATCGCTGGGTGCAGTTGTTCATCGGCATCGTCTGCATGGCGGCGATCGCGAACATGCAATACGGATGGACGCTGTTTGTCGATCCGCTTGCCCACAAATATGGCTGGTCGAAGGCCGGCATCCAGACCGCGTTCACGATCTTCATCATGGCCGAGACATTTCTCGGCCCGCTCGAAGGCTATCTCGTGGATCGTTTCGGTCCACGCCCCGTAGTCATCATCGGCGGCGTCCTGTGCGCGCTCGGCTGGACCTTGAATTCCATCGCCGACACGCTGCCTTACCTGTACTTTGCGGCGTTGATCAGCGGCATCGGTGCCGGCGCGGTCTACGGCACCTGCGTCGGCAATGCGGTGAAATGGTTCGGCGACCGGCGCGGCCTGGCGGTCGGCCTGACTGCCGCGGGCTTTGGCATGGGTTCGGCTGCAACGGTCGCGCCGATCGCGGCGATGATCAAGTCCAGCGGTTACGAGTCGGCATTCCTGTGGTTCGGACTCGCGCAAGGACTGATTGTCGTGGTCGTCGCGCTGGGCCTGAGCGACTCGCGCAGGGCTGTCGGTGGACGTGTTCGCCACATGCGTTCGGTGGTGGTTCCGCAGGCTCGCATCGATTTCTCGACCTTGCAAATGATGGCGCAGCCGACCTTCTGGCTGTTGTATCTCACGTTCTTCCTGGTCGCCGCCGGCGGCTTGATGGCCACGGCGCAACTGGGCACGATCGCGCGCGATTTCAAGGTCGCCGACATTCCCGTCGATCTCGTAGGCCTTTCGTGGCCGGCGCTCACCTTTGCGCTCTCGCTCGACCGCATCTTCAACGGCATCACCCGCCCGTTCTTCGGCTGGATCTCGGACAACATCGGGCGCGAGCGCACGATGCTGATCGCGTTTTCGCTCGAGGCCTTGGGCATCCTCATGCTCTTCTATTTCGGTTCCGACCCGGTTGCATTCGTGATCCTGAGCGGCCTCGTGTTCTTCGCCTGGGGCGAGATCTACAGCCTGTTCCCCTCGACGACGACCGACAGCTTCGGCACGAAATTCGCAACCGCCAACGCCGGCATGATGTACACCGCGAAGGGCATGGCATCCGTGCTCGTGCCCTTTTCGAGCATGCTGACCGAGGCAACCGGCAGTTGGCACGCGGTGTTCATCGCGGGCTGCGCCATGAATGTGGTCGCTGCCTTGATGGCGTGGTTCGTCGTGCGCCCCGTGCGCGAGGCCCACATCGCGCGCACGAACGCGGCCCTGCGCCAGTCGGCGCAGTAACCCTACTTCGCCTCCTTCGCTCGCGCAGGGCGCGAGCGAAGGAGCCTTCGAAGGGCAAGCCCCGCCGTAGCTCGAAGAGCGAAGGCGGGTTCAGGTATAAGTGCGGACCTGATTGGCGTCTACATCAATCCCCATGGAATTCGTCCCCCAGCTGCCCATCTGGGTCTGGTGCGCCATTGTTGCCGTCGCGATCCTCGCTGCCATCGCGCACGGCGCCATCGGATTCGGCTTCCCCTTGTTGTCCACCCCGATGATCGCGATGTTCACCGACGTGCGCACGGCGGTGCTCACGACCTTGCTGCCGAACATCGTCATCAACATCATCAGCGTCGTGCGCGGGACGAATTGGGCGCAGACCCTGCGCCAGTATTGGCTCGTCGCGCTGTACGTCTTCCTCGGCACCTTGCTGGGCACGCACGTGCTTGCCTTCGCCGACGTGCGCGTGCTCAAGCTGCTGCTCGCCGGGATGATCATCGTGTACCTGTTGCAGTCGCAGATCGGGGCACTGCGCGCGATGCGCCTGGAGAAACACCCGCGCGTTGCGCAGGTGGTGTATGGATTCCTGGGCGGCTTCTTCTCGGGCACCGTCAACGTGGCGGTGCCACCCCTGCTGATCTATTTCTCCGGCCTGGCGATCGCGCCCATCGTCATGACACAGGCCATGAACCTGTGCTTTCTCACGGGCCGCGCAACGCAGACCGCGGCGCTGCTCCTTTCCGGACGCCTTGGCGGCACGATCGCGCTGCTGAGCATTCCGCTTTCGGCGATCGCGGTGAGTTTCCTGTTCGTCGGTTTTCGCGTGCAGCGGCGCATCGATCCGCAGACTTTCATCCGGATCCTGCGTTACGTGCTCTGGGCAATGGCCGCCGTGCTCTTGTTCCAGGCGCTTGCCGCCTACTTCAACTGAATTTTCCCGCTGTGACTCAGCCGGCTGAGGGTCTCTGCGCAAAGATTGAGGTAGGACGCAAGCTCTTTCTTCGGCAGCAATTCGGAGAATTGCGGCAGCTTGCGCTGGAACCTTTGCACGCGCCCCGGGGCGTCAAGAAGATGCAAGGTGATGATGTGGGCCATGATGTCGCTCATGTGGCGCATGACCTCGAACTCGAACACGGACTTGATGCCCGGGTGCTGCTCGAGGAAAGCGACCCACTGCGGCAGGGGCAGTTTCGCGACGCGCGCCTTGGTCACCGCCGTGATGCTGTAAGGTGCCGGCGTTCCCAGGCGCCAGGCGGCATAGCTCGTCTCCATGTCGCCTTCGCGCGTGAAGCGCAGGATCATTTCCTTTCCGGAAGGATTCGTAACCACGCGCTTCATCACGCCCTCGAGGAGGAAATACTGTTCCATCTCCTCGGTGCCCTGCAGTAAAAGATGCTCGCCCTTGCGGCAGTCGACGATCGTGAGCATCGACTCGAGCTCGCGGACGGCTTCGGGCGTCAGTTCCTCCAATACGACATTGCGCGTGAGCTGGGTGCGAATGACTTCGCGTTGGGGATGATTGGCAATGCGACACATGCTCGACCTCGATCCAGCCAGATATCCTTGCGTCGAACCCTTTTGGGGCCGCTCGGTGCCGCGCTCCGGGCGCCAAGCCCGGTGGCGGACTCGGCAAAGGTTTGGCGGCGAATTGACTGCCGTCAATGGAGCGGCCTGCGTAGATCTTTATCCTTGGCCGCGCGCGCACCCTCGAGAAGTATAGATGTTTACAAAATGGTCGGTGCGCTAATCGGCATGTGCGAAAAAGCTCATATTCGCCTCGCCGAACTGCTGCGTTGCCGCATCCTCACGCTCGATTTTTTGTGTGCGCATCGAGGCTAGCCGCGGGACCGGCCGGTAGGGCAAATCCGACAGTGCTTCAGGCAAAAGATCGGATAATTCAATTCTGGCAATTGGGAGACAGAAAACCATGGACAAGGCGCTATCCGGAATCCGGATTCTCGACATGACGCACGTGCAGGCCGGGCCGACCTCGTCGCAATTGCTCGCCTGGCTCGGTGCGGATGTCATCAAGTTCGAGCCGCCGACAGGCGACATCACGCGGGGACAATTGCGCGATGTGCCGAACGCGGACAGCCTCTACTTCACGATGCTCAACTGCAACAAGCGCTCGATCACCGTGAACATGAAGAATACGGCCGGCAAGGAAGTGTTCGTCGAACTGTTGAAGAAGTGCGACGTGCTGATGGAGAACTTCGGTCCCGGCGTGCTGGACCGGCTGGGCTTCACCTGGGAGAAGGTTCACGAAATCAATCCGGCTTGCGTCATGGCCTCGATCAAAGGCTTTGGCAGCAGCGGTCCTTACGCGGATTTCAAGGCCTACGAGAACGTCGCGCAGGCGATGGGCGGATCGATGAGCACGACCGGTTTCATGGACGGGCCCCCACTCGTGACCGGCGCGCAGATCGGCGACTCCGGCACGGGCTTGCACCTCGCGATCGGCATCCTCGCAGCGCTTCAGCAACGCCATCGCACCGGCAAGGGGCAATACGTCGAGGTCGCAATGATGGATGGCGTGATGAACCTGTGCCGCGTCAAGTTCCGCGACCATCAGCGCCTGCGCCGCGGGCCCCTGCCCGAATTCACGGTCGCCACGGACCAGAGCACCGAGACGCCGCGCTCGGGCAACGACTCGGGGGGCGGACAGCTCGGCAATGCGGTGAAGTGCAAACCGGGAGGTCCGAACGACTACATCTACGTCGTCGTGCAGGAAGTCGTGTGGGAAGCCCTGGCCAAGCGCGTGGGCGGCGATGCGCTCGCGGCCGACGCGCGCTTCGCGACCATCGGCGAGCGGCGCAAGAACCAGGGCGAGATGTGGAAACTGCTCGATGAATTCGGCTCGAAGTACACCAAACGCGAACTCATGGGCGTGCTGAACGAACTCGATGTGCCATGCGGCCCGATCATGGGTACCGACGATCTCGTCAATGACGAGCACGTGCGCCTGCGCGACATGGTGATCGAACTCGACCATCCGGAACGCGGCGAGTGGTTCAACATCGGCATGCCGATCAAGCTCTCCGACTCGAACGTGAAGGTCGAGCGATCGCCCTTGCTCGGCGAACATACTGAGGAAATCCTCAAGTCCGTGCTCGGATATGGCGACGCGCGGATCGCCTCGCTGCGCGAGAGCGGCGCCTTCCGTAAAGACCCTCCGAAGCAAAAATGATCTGTTAAGCCGAATCGCCGGAATTTTCTTGACCGCGGTCAAGGACCGGCGATTCGCGCTCTTCCTATCCTTGCGGCGCTCCGCCGCGCGCATCGCTACGCGATCGTTTCTCCATCCTGCGGCTTTGGTAGGGCCTGTTGTAATTGCGACGAATCGAACTCACAAAATCATCGTGAAATCGCGGTCGCAAATTACAATTTTTTGCGGCATCGAGGTCCGATGGCGTCGCCGCATGTGCGCGCCGTGAAGATAACGACAACACACCCAAGGAGAAGTAGAAAATGAAGCACAAGAGTATGCGCAAGCCGCGCTCTGCCGCGCTTGCCGTGCTGCTCGCTGCGTGCGGCACGACGACTGCAGTGTGGGCGGACGATGAAGGCATGTCCAGAGATCAACTCGACAAGACCTTGGAAGCTTTGGTCAAGGGTTTTTACGGAACCTTTGACGTGTCCATCGACGGTTCGTCCAAGGGCATGGGCGGAATGGTCGCCTACCACATCGATTACTTTTCCAACGGCACCGGCATCCTGAGCACGACGCCGAAAGGCCCGGGCATCTATGGCCAACCCAGTGACGTGCCGTACGGCCGTGTCGGCTTCCAGCCGGCGATCTCCACCAACGCGTCGGGCATCGGCTGGCGCGGTTCGCATTCCATTCCTGGGACGGACACGAAATTCCTGATCCAGATCGAGGCGAACGTCGGTCTTACCTATTCGCCCGGCGTGCAGACCGGTTATACCGCGCAGACGAACGGCACCAGCGGCGCGATCGGCTTGGGCAATAGTTTCATTGGATTCGGCGGCGCCGATTGGGGCGCGGTCAAGGTCGGCCACGGCGTGACGCCCTACAAGAAGTCAACCGACCGGCTCGACCCGTTCGCCGGCATGCTCGGCGACATGCCGACCATCATGGGCAATACCGGTGGCGACAACCGCGTCGAGTTCAACGCTTCGATGGAACACGCCATTTGGTACGAATCGCCCAAGTACAGCGGCTTCAGCTACGACATGCTGTATTCGCCCGGGCAGAACCGGACCGCGGATGCCGACTTGAACCTCGCAGGGCAAAGCTCGAATTGCAACGGCGGCAACATTCCGGGCAGCGGCAACCTGCTGAACATTTGCGATGACGGCGGCTTCGACGATGCATACAGCATCGACCTCAAGTACGAGACGAAGAACTTGTACCTGACCGCGGCCGGAGAGCTGCACCGGAACGTGAACCGCAACAGCGACGGCATCGGCTCCAACAGCCCGGTTTACGCACAGTGGATGTCGGAAGGCGACGGCGTGAATCCGTGGCTGAACTGGGGGCTATACGACGCGGTTGCGGCGGCGTACGGCGCGCAAGGTTCGTGCCTCGCCGCGGCGAACGCCAACAACTACTACTGCCTGAATGCCACGCCGGAGTTCCAGGGCGACATCGCGAACGAATGGGCGTTCAAGGTTGGCGGGCAGTACATCACCGACTTCGGCCTGACAGTCGATGCCATTTTTGAAAGCATGCATCGCAACATGCCGGCCGCCCTCGAGTGGGCCAACGAGCGCCAGCGCAACGGCTGGTGGCTGGCGGCAACGCAGGAGCTGGGTCCCGCCGACAATATCAATTTCGGATGGGCGCATGCCGGCAAAACACCTGGCGACCCGGCGGGGCAACACAACTACAATCCGCAAAGTACGGGTGATTCGGCCGACATGTTCACCTTCGCCTACAAGCACAAGCTCGACAAGCAGCTGTACTGGTATGCGAATGTGGCCGAGACGGTCAACCACGGCAACGCCCACTTCGATCTGGGCGGCGGTGGCCACGGCATCAAGACCGACTGCCACGACGGCACGACGCAGCCGATCATCGACTACACCAGCGCGGGAAACACGACCTGGGGCGGTTGCAAGCCTTGGGGCGTCTCGCTGGGGGTGAACTACAAGTTCTAAGCGGCACCTAGAATAACAAGTAGGAGTTGTTTTGCAGGGCTGGCGGGCGCCGCGCTCGCCAGCCCTGTTGCGCTGTAAATCGGGAAGGAATTGCAAATGAAAATCGCCATCATCGGCGCCGGTGCCATCGGCGGTTACATCGGAGTCAAGCTTGCGCTGGCGGGCGAGGACGTCACGTTCATGGTCCGCGGCGCCAATCTCGAGGCGATTCGCGCCAATGGCATCAAGCTGATCCTGCAGGACGGCTCGGAGCACGTCGCGCGCGATGTCCGCGCCACGAACAACTATGCCGAGGCGGGGCCGCAGGACATCGTCATCCTGGGCATGAAGGCGCACCAGGTGATCGACGTCGTCGACGAAGTGCCCAAGCTGTTCGGGCCCGACACGATCGTGGTGCCGATGCAAAACGGCATTCCCTACTGGTACTTCTACAAGCACGGCGGCGATCTCGATGGCCGCGTCGTGCATAGCGTCGACCCGCACGGGCGCATCGCAACGCAGATTGCCTCGCGCCGCGTGATCGGTTGCGTCGTGTATCCCGCCTCCGAGCTGGTGGCGCCGGGCGTCATCCAGCACGTCGAGGGCGACCGCTTCCCGGTCGGCGAGCCGGACAATTCGATGAGCGAACGCGCCACGCGCGTCTCGGATTGCTTCACCAAGGCCGGATTCAAGGCGCCGGTGCTCGACAACATCCGTGCCGAAATCTGGCTCAAGCTCTGGGGCAACCTGACCTTCAATCCGATCAGCGCGCTGTCGCGCTCGACATTGATCGACATCTGCCAGTACCCGCTCTCGCGCGAACTCGCTTCCAACATGATGCGCGAGGCGCAGGAAGTCGCGAACCGCCTTGGCATCACCTTCCGGTTGTCGCTGGAAAAGCGCATTGCCGGCGCGGAACGCGTCGGCCGCCACAAGACCTCGATGTTGCAGGACGTGGAGGGCGGGCGCGCACCCGAGGTCGATGCCCTCGTGGGTTCCGTGGTGGAACTTGCGCGCCTCACGCAAACTCCAACACCGCATATCGATGCCGTCTTCGCGCTGACCAAGCTGCTGGCGAAGACGATGGAAGAAGAGCGCAAAGTCGCGCGCCCGGCGCACTGATCGCGCCGGCCGGATCCATTCTTTTCAAGGAGTTTTGCCATGGCCCGATGGGTTCGCTATACGACGTCCGACGGCAAGTCGAGGTTCGGAACGCTGGACGGCGAGCGCATCGCCGAGTACGAAGGCGACATGTACGCCAGGCCGCAGGCCAGCGGCCGTACGCGGGCCCTCCAGGAAGTCAACCTCGCAAGCCCGTGCGAGCCGACCAAGGTCATTGCGCTCTGGAACAACTACCGGGCCTTGGGGGAGAAGCTGGGCAAGCCGGCGCCTGCACACCCCTTGTTCCTGCTCAAACCCGCCACTTCGGTGATCGGCACGGGCGAAGCGATCCGGCGGCCCGCACGTTATGCGGGCAAGATCGCATTCGAAGGGGAGCTGGGCATCGTCATCGGCGCGCAGTGCACCAACGTTTCCGTCAACGACGCAAACAAGTTCATTTTCGGCTACACCTGCGTGAACGATGTGACCGCGGCCGAGTTGATCGCGGAGGATCCGAATTTCCCTCAGTGGGCGCGCGCGAAGGGTTTCGACACCTTCAGCTGCATCGGCCCGGCGATCCAGACCGACCTGGACTGGACGTCGGCGCGGCTGACGACGACCATCGACGGCACCGAGCGCCAGAACTACCCGCTGTCCGACATGATCTTCTCTCCCCAGGAGCAGGTGAGCCGCCTCTCCGGCGACATGACGCTGTATCCCGGCGACGTGATCATGGTCGGCACGTCGATCGGCCTCGGGTCGATGAAGGACGGCTCGACCGCGGTTGTCGCAATCGATGGAATCGGGGAACTGCGCAACACATTGACTGGCAGCTGAACGTCCACCCTCTCCCCTGGCCCCTCTCCCACGCTTGGCGTGGGAGAGGGGATGTCAGGCGATGCGTTCGCGGTGCGCGTATACGGAAAACTGCGCACCGCGCGTGAACCCCAGGAGGGTGACGCCAAAGCGCTTCGCGGTTTCCACGGCAAGCACGGTTGGCCCCGATACCGCGGCCAGCACCGGCATGCCGGCCGTCGCCGCCTTTTGCACCATCTCGACACTGGCGCGGCTGGTGATGAAGGCAAAGCCGTGATCCGTAGGAATGCGCGCCCGCACCAGGGCACCGATGAGTTTGTCGAGCGCGTTATGACGGCCGACGTCCTCGCGCACGTGCAGGATGCGCCCTTCGAGATCGCACCACGCGGCCGCGTGGGTCGCGCCCGTCTGCCGCGATAGCGTTTGCGCCGAGGAAAGTGCCTGCGAAGCGGCGGCAAGTGCATCCGGTGAGAGACGCCATTCCTGCAGGGGTACCGGTGCAACCGGGCGGATCACCTGATCGAGGCTTTCGGTTCCGCAAATCCCGCAACCCGTTCTGCCCGCGAGCGTGCGGCGGCGCTCCTTCAAGCCCGCGAAACGTTCCGCACCGATCTCGAGCGCAAGCGTGGCGCCCTGCGGGGAAACGGAAATGTCGACGCCGTAGAGTTCGGAGGGCGAAGCGATGATCCCCTCGCCGAGCGAAAAGCCTAGCGCGAAATCGTCGAGATCGCACGGCGTTGCCAGCATCACCGCATGGGAGATTCCGTTGTACTCGAGCGCGATCGGCGTTTCCACCGCAAGTTCGACCTCCGCGCACACGAAGGCGCCGTCCCGGTAATGCCATTCGGGGCGCAGCGCCGAACCGCCCGGCTCGTCCGCGCTGCTCGGCGATGGCGGTGATGTGTCCGCCATGGCCCGGCTACTCCCCTCTCCCTCCGGGAGCGGGGAGGGGGGGAAGTTCGCGCGGTTTGCGGTCGGGGCCGGTCGCCACGTACACGAGGGTCGCCTCCGTGACCTTCACGATTTCCCCGGCATGCGTTCCCGTCATGGTGCCGCGTTCGGCATAGACGGAGACGTCGACCGTCACGGAGGTTCTTCCACTGCGGACGAGGCGCGCGTAGCAGGAAAGAAGGTCGCCCACGAATACGGGCTGCTTGAAGACGAAGCTGTTGACCGCGATGGTTGCAACGCGGCCGTTGGCGCGACGGGCCGCGCGTACGGCACCGGCAAGGTCGACCTGCGCCATGATCCAGCCGCCGAATACGTCGCCATGGGCGTTGGCATCCGCCGGCATGGGCACGACCCGCAGCACAGGGTCCTCGTCGGGCAGCTGGAGCGGCTCGGGTGTGGTGGTCGCGGGTTCGGTCATCGCGGGCTTGGTCAGGGAACCGTCGGGCGCGCGATAATGCGCCTGTCAAGGATACCGGAACGGAATCAAAACTCGTGCGTGGCATAAGGGCATTGCCGGGAGGAGCGGCGGGCGCCGGTCGAGGCAATGATGAGCATTCGCAGCGGCGCCGGGACTTCGACACTCTGCGCTTCCTGTTGCCGTATCTCCTGGCGCATCGACTGCGCGCGGGCCTGGCAATCCTGTGCCTGGTCCTGGGCAAGGCCGCGCTGGTCGGCGTACCGATCCTGCTCAAGCACATCGTCGATGCGCTTTCGCCGGCCTCGCCTGCGCGCCTGGCCGCGGTGCCGATCGCGCTGGTTGTCGCCTATGGCGTGTTCCGCCTCTCGACCTCGCTCTTCAACGAATTGCGCGAGTTCTTTTTCTACCGGGTCACGCAGTCGGCGGTGCACACGCTTGCGCTCAAGACCTTCCGCCACCTGCACGAGCTTTCGCTGCGCTTCCACCTGGAGCGGCGCACGGGCGCCGTGACCCGGGAAATCGACCACGGCATCCGCGGCGTCAGCTCGCTGGTGAGCTACACCCTGTACTCGATCCTGCCCACCGTGGTCGAGCTGGGACTCGTGTTCGGCTACCTGATCCTGCACTACGAAATCTGGTTCGCGGGGATCGTCGCCGCCAGCCTGTCGCTGTACATCGCATTCACGCTCACCGTGACCAACTGGCGCACGCGCTTTCGCCGCGTGGTCAACGAGCTGGATGCGAAAGCATCGTCGGGCGCGGTCGACGCGCTGCTCAATTACGAGACGGTCAAATACTTCAACAACGAGGAGTTCGAGGCACAGCGCTACGACGCGACGCTGAGCGAGCAGGAGCGCGCCTCCCTGCGCGTGCAGCGCTCGCTCAATCTGCTCAACGGCGGCCAGCAGACGATCATCGCGATCGGGCTGACGGGCATGCTGTGGCGCGCGGCGCTGGGCGTGCAGAACGGCAGCATGTCGATCGGCGACCTGGTGCTCGTCAATGCCTTCATGCTGCAGCTCTACGTACCCTTGAATTTCCTGGGCGTGATCTATCGGGAGATCCGGCAAGCCTTGACGGACATGGACCGCATGTTCCGGCTTTTGTTCGAGGACCGCGAGGTCGAGGATCGACCCGACGCACACCCGCTCCAGTTTCCGCCCGTGTCCGCGTCCGGGTCCGGTCCCGCGGGCGAGCGCTCGCTCGAGGTCCGCTTCGAGCATGTCGATTTCGGCTATGACCCGCGCCGGCAGATCCTGCATGGCTTGGATTTCCGGATCGCGCCCCGCACGACTTGTGCCGTGGTCGGGGCCACGGGCGCGGGCAAATCCACGATCGCGCGCCTGCTGTTCCGCTTCTACGACGTGCAAGGCGGCGCCATCCTGCTCAATGGCCAGGACGTCCGCGAGCTGACGCAACGTTCGTTGCGCGGCGCGATCGGCATCGTGCCGCAGGACACCGTGCTCTTCAACGAGTCGATCGGTTACAACATCGCCTACGGACGACCGGGCGCGACCCAGGCGCAGGTCGAGGAAGTCGCGCGCGCCGCGCACATCCACGAATTCATCCGCTCGTTGCCCGACGGATATGCGACGATCGTCGGCGAACGCGGCCTGAAGCTCTCCGGCGGGGAAAAGCAGCGCGTGGCGATCGCCCGCACCTTGTTGAAGGATCCTGCCTTGCTGATATTCGACGAAGCGACTTCGGCGCTGGACACGCGAACCGAGCTCGCCATCCAGCACGAGATCGACACGGTCCGCTTGCAGCGCACGACGCTCGTGATCGCGCACCGCCTCTCCACCGTGGTCGGAGCCGACCAGATCCTGGTGATGGACCGCGGGCGCATCGTCGAGAGCGGCACGCACGAGGGCCTCCTGGCTCGCGACGGCGCGTACGCGCGCATGTGGAACCTGCAGCAGCGCGAGCGCGAACGGCCGGCAGGAGTGGCGGCATGAGCCGCGCCATGAGTGACAGGCTGAGCATCGCGCGCCCCGATGACTGGCACGTGCACCTGCGCGACGGCGAGGTGCTCGCCGCCGTGCTGCCCTTCACCGCCCGCGATTTCGGACGGGCGGTGGTCATGCCCAACCTGCGTCCACCGGTCGCGACGGTCGCGCAGGCGCTCGCCTATCGGGAGCGGATCCTCGAGGTCCTGCCCGAAGGCTCGTCCTTCGAGCCCCTGATGACCCTGTACCTGACCAGCGCAACGTCGCCCGAGGAAATCGCGCGACTGCATGGGAGCAGGTCGATGCTGGGCGTGAAGCTCTATCCCGCCGGCGCGACCACGCACTCGGAAGCGGGCGTTCGTTCGCTCGACGATTGCACGGCAGTCCTCGAGGCGATGCAGGCGCTCGACGTGCCCCTCATGATCCACGGCGAAGTGACCCGGCCGGACGTCGATGTTTTCGATCGCGAGCGGATCTTCCTGGACGAGGTCCTCGAGCCGCTGCGCAGCCGCTTCCCCGCCTTGCGCACCGTACTCGAGCACATCACGACCGCCGAGGCCGTGCAATACGTGGAACAGGCGCAAGGCCGGATCGGCGCGACCATCACCGCGCATCATCTTCGCTACTCGCGCAGCGCGATGTTCCTCGGGCGCGACGGATCGACGGGGATTCGCCCCCACTATTACTGCCTGCCCGTGCTCAAGCGCGAGCGTCACCGTCGCGAATTGCTGCGCGCAGCTACCGGGGGCAACCCGCGTTTCTTCCTGGGCACCGATAGCGCGCCGCACGCGCGCAATGCGAAAGAGACCGCCTGCGGGTGCGCCGGCTGTTTCACGGCGCCCCTGGCGATGCCGCTCTATGCGCAGGCTTTCGAGGAGGCGGGAGCGCTCGAGCGACTAGAAGCCTTCGCCAGCTTTCACGGCGCCGATTTCTATGGCCTGCCGCGCAACACGTCGACGATCACGCTGCTCCGCGATGCTCCCGTCGAGCTGCCGCCGATCATTGCCGCCGGCCAGCCTTATGTGCCACTGGGCGAGGGCGACGTTTCCTGGAGCGTCGTCCGGTAAGCGCCGTTCAATATTCGTAATACCCGCGAACCCATTCGACCATTTTCGCCAGCCCGGATTCGATGCGTATCGTCGGCTGCCAGCCCAGGTCGCGTGTCGTCGCTTCGATATCCGCCGCGGTCGAACGTACATCGCCCGGTTGCATCGGCAAGAGCCTGGTGTGCGCCCTCCTGCCGATGGCCTCCTCCAGCACTTCGACGAAGCGCAGCAGTTCCTCGGGACGATTGTTCCCCAGGTTGTACAGGCGATGCGGCACGGCCTCGAAGCGGGCGGTCTGCGCGAGCGCGGCCAGGGTTCCCGCGACGATGTCGTCGATGTAGGTGAAGTCGCGCTGCATGTCGCCTTCCCCGTAGAGTTCGATCGTCCGTCCCTCGAAGATGGCACGCGCGAACTTCAACGGCGCCATGTCGGGGCGTCCCCAGGGACCGTAGACCGTGAAGTAGCGCAGGCCGGTCAGGCGCAATGCGAATTGTTTCGCGTATACCTGCGCGATCAGCTCGTTGGCACGCTTGGTCGCGGCGTACAGGCTGACCGGCTGGTCGACCCGGTCATCGACGGCGAACGGCTGCTTGGTGTTCGCGCCGTAGACGCTCGACGAGGACGCATAGACAAGATGCTCGACGCTGCCGGCCGCTCGCGCCGCCTCGAGCAGGTTCACGAAACCCGCGAGGTTGCTGTCGACGTACGCCCGCGGGTTCTCGAACGAATAGCGCACGCCGGCCTGCGCGGCCAGGTGGACGATGCGGTCGAAACGGTGCGCAGCAAACAGGGCGCGCACGGCATCGTCCTGCGCGAGGTCCACTTGAGCAAACGTGAAGCCCGGACCTTCGCACTGGGCCAGGCGCGCGCGCTTGAGCGCCGGGTCGTAGTAGTCGTTCAGGCTGTCCAGGCCGACCACGCGTTCGCCGCGCGCCAGCAGCGCGCGAACGACGCCGTGGCCGATGAATCCCGCGCAACCCGTGACGAGGATCACGGCGCCTCAGGCCTCGGCGTCCCCGGGCGCCATGGCTTCAGCAATGGCGCTCAGAGGCTGCGCCCGATGCCTTCATAGTGCAGGCCTGCGGCGCGGACGACACCCGGGTCGTAGAGGTTGCGGCCGTCGACCAGCACCTTTGCGCGCAACTGCGAAGCCAGTGCCGTGAAATCGGGGCTGCGGAATTCCAGCCATTCGGTCACGACGACAAGCGCATCGGCGCCCTGGCAGGCATCGTCTGCGTTGTCGCAGAAGGTCACCTTGCGCTCGTCCTCGGCCAGGGCAATGCGCGCGGTTTCGCGCGCCTGCGGGTCGTACGCACGGATCGTCGCGCCGGCCGCGATGGCATTGCGGATCAGGACCAGGCTCGGCGCCTCGCGCACGTCGTCCGTGTTGGGCTTGAACGCCAGGCCCCATACCGCGATGACCTTTCCGCGCAGCTCGCCCTCCAGCGCGTCGCGCAGCTTGGTCGTGAGGACATGCTTCTGCTCCTCGTTCACCTCATGCACGGCCGACAGCAGGCGCGCGGAGAGCACGTTTTCGCGCGCCATCGCCAGCAGCGCGCGCACGTCCTTGGGAAAACACGAACCTCCGTAGCCGGCTCCCGCATACAGGAAGCTGGGCCCGATGCGCGGGTCGGCGCCGATCGCGTGACGGACCTTCTCGATGTCCGCCCCCAGCTTCTCGGCCAGGCGCGCCAGTTCGTTCATGAAGGAGATGCGCGTGGCGAGCATCGCGTTGGCGGCATATTTCGCCAGTTCCGAGGAGCGCGGGTCGAGCACGATCAGGCGATCGCGATTGCGGTTGAACGGGGCATACAGGCGCGTCAGCGTTTCGATCGCGCTCGGGTCGGTCGTGCCGATGACGATGCGGTCGGGCTGCATGAAATCGGGAACCGCCGCGCCTTCCTTCAGGAATTCCGGATTCGAGGCCACCGCGAATTCGACGTGGGCGCCTCGTGCCCGCAGCTCCTCGCGGATCGCGTTGTCGACCAGCGCATGGGTTCCGACCGGCACCGTGGACTTCACGACAACGAGCGTCTTGCGTTCCAGGCGCTTGCCCAGTTCACGTGCCGCACTCTCGACGTGCCGCACGTCGGCCGAGCCATCCTCGTCGGTGGGCGTGCCCACCGCGATGAAGAAAATCTCGCAATCCGCAACGGCACGGTCGTAGTCGAACGTGAAGTCCATCCGGCCCGCCTGGCGGTTGCGCGCCACGACTTCGTCCAGGCCCGGCTCGTGGATCGGTACTTCGCCCGCATTCAGCCGCGCCACCTTGTTCTTGTCGATATCGACGCACAGCACGTGATTGCCGACATCCGCCAGGCACGCGCCCGTGACCAAGCCCACGTAGCCCGTCCCGATTACCGTCACCTTCATGAATCGCTTTCCTTCCGATTTCGAACAAAACGCCGGGTGCGCTCACCTGCGGCAGCGCAACGACCGGCTGCGCGATGATAACGCCTATGATTGCGGGGTACCCGCGACCGGGTCGGGCCCGGTCGCGGCCCTGCGGCCAGTGCCGGCGCGGGGATCCAAGGCTTCGTTCCTTCTATTGGTGGGAGTTGCATGGCGAACATCGCAGCGCTGGCGGACCGGCCAGGCGCAGGTCCGAGCGGGGCCAGGCCGCCGGCCGAGGTGAGCGTCCCGCAGGCGCACGCCGTCGACGTATCGATCGTCGTGCCGGTGTTCAACGAAAGCGAGAACCTGCGCGAGCTCGTGGACCGGGTCGGCGCCGCAATGGCGCCAACCGGGCGCACGTTCGAGTTGCTGCTGGTCGACGACGGTTCCTCCGACGATTCGCGCGCGATCCTGCGTGCGCTTGCGGACCAGCACTCCTGGCTGCGTCCGCTATCCCTGATCCGCAATTACGGGCAGTCGACCGCCTTGCAGGCAGGCTTCGATCACGCCACGGGCGATTATGTCGTCACGCTCGACGGCGACCTGCAGAACGATCCGATCGAAATTCCCCGCCTGCTCGCGATGATCGACGCACAGCCGGAGGTCGACGTCGTCTCCGGGTGGCGCAAGCAGCGCCAGGATCACGCGTGGTCGCGCCGCCTGCCCTCCTGGATTGCCAACCGCCTGATCTCCTCGGTGACCGGCGTGCGCCTGCACGACTACGGTTGCGCGCTCAAGGTGTACCGGCACGCGATCCTCGAGAACATGCGGCTGTACGGCGAAACCCACCGCTTCATCGCGGCCCTCGCGGTCGAAGCGGGCGCACGCATGGTCGAGGAGCCCGTCCTGCACCACGCGCGCACGCGCGGCCAGTCCAAATACGGCATCGATCGCGTGTTTCGCGTCCTGCTCGACCTGATGTGGATCAAGTTTTCGATGCGCTTCCTGCATCGTCCCTTGCACGCCTTTGGCGGCGTCGGCTTCACGTTCATCGCGGTCGGCGGCGCCGCGTTGCTCTGGCTCACCTTCGACAAGCTTGTGCTCGGCCACGACATCGGCGGCCGGCCGCTGCTGTTGTTCGGCATATTGCTGACCTTGATCGGCGTGCAACTGCTGGCTACGGGCGTGCTCGGGGAAATGCTCACGCGGATCTATCACGAGCCGCAGGGCCGGCGCCAGTACGTCCTGCGGCGCGAGCAAGGCCGCGCGGCAGTGCGCTGAGCGGGCGGGCATGGGGGAGCAGGGCCGCGGAGGAACCGACGGCAGCGGCAAAGCCGTTCGCCTCGCGCTTCGCATCGCGATTGCCATTGCATTGCTCGCGCTGGCCATCTGGGCGGCAGGGCCTGCGCGCATCGAAAAGCAATTGCAGCAGGTCGCGCTGCCCTGGTTCCTCGCGGCATTGGGGGTCATGGCCCTGTCGCAGTGGGTCTCGGTCTGGCGTTGGGAGTCGATCGCGCGGATCTTCGGATTGCGCGTCCAGCGGCGCGCACTCGCGCTGGCCTATGCCCAAGGCATGACGGTGAACGTACTGCTGCCCGGCGCGACGCTCGGCGGGGACACCTTGCGCAGCGTGCGCCTGCAGGCGCTGGGCAATCCTCTGGGCGTGTCTGCGCTCACCGTGCTCCTCGACCGCTTGAGCGGACTTTGGGTACTTTGCGTTCTCTCGCTGCTGACCGGCGGGGTGCTGGCCGCGCTTTGGTTCGTGCAAGGAGGGGCCACGGGCGAGGAACTCGTACGCGCGGACGCCTTGCCGCAGGGTATTTCGGGTATGGCGAGCAAAAGCGTCTTCCTCGCCTACCTTGCCGCGCTGGCTGTCGCGTGCGCGCTTCCCTGGTTGCCCCTGCGCCTGCCGCACGCGTCCGGAGGGCACGAATCGGATTCGCGCCCGCGGGTGCTGGTGCGACGCATCTGGCGGCGCATCTGCGGATTGCACGATCTTGCCCTCGCCGAGCGCAACGCGCTCGGGCGATCGCTCTGGATGTCGATCCTCGTGCAATTCCTGTGTGCGGTCACGCTGTGGCTGTGCCTGCGCGCGGTCGGCGGCAGTGCGCAATACTGGCAGGTCCAGGCCGTGGCAGCGCCCATTTTCGTTGCCGGCGCGCTGCCGTTGAGCTATGGCGGCTTCGGTGCACGCGAGATCACCGCATTGATTGCATTTCCGCTCGTGGGCCTGCCCGCCGAGGCCGGTCTCGCGGCCAGCGCTTTGTACGGCATCGTTGCGATCGTGCTGGGTTTGGCAGCCGCGCCGAGCTTCAGCCTGCGGTACCAGCCATGATGCAGATCGTCGTCGCCGGTGCGTGCACGCCGCTGGGCCAGGCGCTGCTGCGTGCGATCGTCGAGCGCCGCGTGCTCACCAATGGCATCGCTGTCGAGGCGCCCGTGCAACGGGTGCTCGCCGTGGACCGTGCGCAGCCCGGTGGCTTGTTCGTCGATCCGGCGGTCGAGTATGTGCGCGGCAACTACGAGCAGCCGCGCTTCCTGGCGCGCATGATGGGCACCACGACCGACAGCATCTTCGACCTGTCCGCGCTCAATGCCGGGGTCGAGGCCGGTCCGCCGGACGCGGTCATACCACCCGATCTCGACGCGGCGCTTGTGAACAGCCTCGACTCGACGCGCGCGCTGCTGGAGGCCTGCCGGTTCCAGACCGTCGCGCCCAAGCTTGTCATGGCAAGCATGCTCGCGGCCCGGCCCTCGGGCGGGGCGCTGGCGCACTCGACCATCGCGAACTGTTGCGCGATGTGCGAGATCCTGGTCGACGAATACGCGCGCCGCGCGCTCGTCGACGCGCGCATCGTGCGCCTGCCCGACGTTGCGCAAATGCGCCTGGAAGAATCAGCGCGCGCGTTGATAGATGCCCATGAGCTCGCGCGTGCTGATAAGCAGGCGGCGCAAGTCGTGGAAATCGCGGTTCAGCCGTAAAGCGGTGTGCAGCCGCGTCCAAGCGGCCTGGCACCCTGCCTGAGTCCGTCCGCACGCTCCGCCTGACGCGCCCTGCATAGCCAAAAGCCAAGGACCCTTGGCTTTTGGCTATGCAGGGTCGCCCTCGTTCCTTCGGAAGCGAAGGGCTCGCCGCGCAAACGGGTTGCGCGGCTCGACCCACCCTCGTCCCTCGGGTGGGCGACCCTTCCTTCCTTGTCACTTCGGCGCGTCAGGAAGTCGCGAGGGACGGACTCAGGCAGGGCGCTGTCCGCTTGGACGCTGGCTATTGCCGCTTCGCGTTTGTTGTCGCGGGAATGACGAGACCGCGCCAAACAAGCACGCCTTTGCACCGCGCAGCGCTATTGCCGCTTCGCCCCAGGCGACCCTTCCACCCGCATCGTCGGCGAGAGCTGGCGCGGATCGCACTGGATCACGATCACCGCCGGCATGCGCTTGCTGCGCGCAGTGGCCATCGCTTCGGCGAGTGCGGGTTCGAATTCCGCAGTTTGCGAGACCGCGACCGCGGACGCGCCGAAGGATTTCGCGAACTGGACGAAGTCCGGATTCGTCAGTGCCGTCCCGACGACACGGCCCGGGAAGCGCTTTTCCTGGTGCATGCGGATCGTCCCGTACATGCCGTTGTCGAACACCAGGAATACGACGCCTGCGTTGTACTGCGCGGCCGTTGCCAATTCCTGCGCCGTCATGAGGAAGTCGCCGTCGCCGCTGGCGCAGACGACGACTTTTTCCGGGGCGACGATCTTTGCGGCAATCGCCGCCGGCACACCGTAGCCCATGCTGCCGCCGGTCGGTGCCAGCTGCGTGCCTTGTCCGCGGAAAGGGAAGAAACGGTGCAGCCATCCGGCAAAGTTGCCGGCGCCGTTGGCGACGATCGCATCGCTGGGCAAGGCCGCGCGCAATTCCCGGATGATCTGCCACAGGTCGCACTCGGGCGCGGCCCCGCGGGAGCCGTTGGCGGGCCGCTCCTGCCACGATTCGTATTCGGCGCGCGCTTGCGCGCAAAGCGGTTCCCACACGGGGTTTTCAATCGGCGTCATCATGGCCAGGCGCGCTGCAATCTGCGCCATGCCGGTGTTGATCATCAAATCCGCCTGGTACACGCGGCCCAGCTCTTCGGGGCTCGCGTGCGCATGTATCAGCGTCTGCTGCGGAACCGGCGCACGCAGCAGCGTATAGCCGCCGGTCGTGGCCTCGCCCAGGCGCGCGCCCAGCGCGATCACGAGGTCGGCCCGCTCGATGCGCGCGGCAAGCTGCGGATTGATCGCAAGGCCGACGTCGCCCGCGTAGTTCAAATGGCGGTTGTCGACGGCGTCCTGGTAGCGGAACGCGCACGCGACAGGCAGGCGGTTCACTTCCGCGAACTGCATGAGGTTCGCGCTTGCCCCCGCATTCCATCCCGGGCCGCCGACGATGACGATGGGCCGCTGCGCGCGGCCGAGCATGCGACGCAACGAGGCGATCTGCGTATCGCTCGGGGCCGCCTGCACGGCCTGATGGCAGCGCGCGTCCTCGACCCCGGCAACCTCGTCCAGCACGTCTTCGGGAAGGCCCAGCACGACGGGGCCGGGACGCCCGCTTGCGGCCGTCTGGAACGCCCGCGCAACGTATTCGGGAATCCGGTCCGCGCGGTCGATTTGCGCGACCCATTTGGTCATCGATCCGAACACGCGTTCGCAGTCGATTTCCTGGAAGGATTCGCGATCTTCGAATTCGGTTGGCGTCTGCCCGACGAAAAGGACGACCGGCAGCGAATCCTGGAATGCGGTGTGAATGCCGATCGACGCATTGCAGGCACCCGGCCCGCGCGTCACGAAAGCGACGCCCGGCTGTCCCACCAGGCGGGCATAGCCGGTCGCCATGAACGTCGAGGCGGACTCGTGGCGATTGACGACGAGGCGCAGGCCCGGATTGTCGTGCAGCGCGTCCAGCACGCCCAGGAAGCTTTCCCCGGGCACGCAAAACAGATGATTCACGCCTTGCAGCAGCAGCTGGTCGACGAGGATCCGGGCACCGCTTCGGGATTCGTTCATGGATCAATTCTAGGTGGTGAAGGCACCTGAGGGTAGCGGCCGCTAGCCGCCGCCGGGCCAGATCGAAAGGGCGCGTTCCAGCGCCTGCCGGATGGGCGCCTCGAGATTCGGGATGAACAGGAACAGCACGACCATCCCCGAGGACAGCGTGATGGGAAAACCCACCGCGAACAAGTTCAATTGCGGCGAAACCCGGGCCATGACACCCAGCACGATGTTGATGAGCAGCATCACCGCGAGGATCGGCAGCGAGATCGTGAGTGCGATCGAGAAGACCTGCGCGCCCATGGCCGCGATCGCGTCGAAGGCAAGTGCCGGGCCATCCGTGGCGGCGATGGGAAATGTGTCGAAGCTCTGGCGCAGCCCGTACAGGACCAGCAGGTGTCCGTCCATCGAAAGGAAGATCAGCAACACGAGGAGGGACACGAAATTGCCCACCGGGTTGTCCGTGTCGGCCGCTTCCGGATTGAAAAAGCCGCCGAACGACAGACCGACCTGCAGCCCGATCATCTGTCCGGCCAGTTCGACGCCCGTGAACAGGATGCGCACGGCAAAGCCAAGCGTCGCCCCGATCAGCAGGTTGCGCACGAGCATCGCGAAAAAGCCGGCGTCGAGCGTGGACCCCAGGGGCGGCGCCTGCACCGCGGGCGCGATCACGAGTGCGATCGCGACGCCGAAAGCGACCTTCGCGCGCAGGGGAAACGCGCGATGGGAAAACAGCGGAGCGACGCCCACCAGCGCCAGGATGCGCACCAGCGGCCAGAAGAACTCGCCCGCCCAGGCGGCCATCTGTGCACTGGTGATCTGCATGGTGTTTGCTTGCGCGGATTCAGCCGATCGTCGACGGGATCGATTCGTACAAGCGCCGCAGGAAATCGACGAAGAACGTGATCATCCAGGGTCCGGCGATGACCATGACCGCGATCATGGCCAGCAACTTGGGGATGAATGTCAGGGTCATCTCGTTGATCTGGGTCGCCGCCTGCAGGATGGAAACGACGAGTCCGACGACAAGCGAGGCGAGCAGCATCGGGGCCGACAGCAGCACTGCCGTGTAGAGCGCCTGTTGCGCGAGGGTGATGACGCCTTGTGCATCCATGGGAAAACGGGTCCGATCTTTCGTGGGATCTAGGGTGCGAAGCTCGAGACGAGCGAACCGATCAGCAGGTTCCAGCCGTCCGCCAACACGAACAGCATGAGCTTGAAGGGCAGCGAAACGAGTACGGGCGAAAGCATCATCATCCCCATCGACATGAGCACGCTCGCCACGACCATGTCGATGACGAGGAAGGGGATGAACACCATGAAGCCGATCTGGAAGGCCGTCTTGAGCTCGCTCGTGGCAAAGGCCGGAATGACTACGCGGATCGGCAGGTCGGTCGCCTTGTCGGGAGCGTTCTCGATGCGGGCCATGCGCACGAACAGGTTCAGGTCGTTCGCGCGCGTGTGCTTGAGCATGAACTCCTTCATCGGGACGGCGGCGTTCTGCGCGGCCTGCTCGAAGCTGATCTTCTGCTGGCTGTACGGCACGTAGGCCTGGTCGTAGACGCGATCGAAGGTCGGTCCCATGACGAAGAAGGTCAGGAACAGCGACAGCCCGATGATCACCTGGTTGGGCGGCGCGGTTTGCGTGCCCAGGGCCATGCGCAGCAGTGAAAGGACGATGACAATCCGGGTAAACGACGTCGTGAGCAGCAGCAGTGCGGGCAGGAAACCGAGCGCCGTGAGGAAAAGCAGGGTCTGGACGGGGACCGAATACTGCGTTCCGCCGCCGCCCGATGGCGTGGCATTGATGGTGATCGGACCCGTGTCCGCGGCAATGGCCGGGTGCATGAGGCATGCCATGCCCGCCAGGACACCCAGGAACGCGAGAACGCGGCGCGCGGAGACGCTCACGACGCACCTTTGCGCAGCTTGTCGAGCAGGTTGCCGAACGACGCCGGCAGGGTCGCGGGAGTGGGTGTTTCCCCCTTGGGTACGGAGCCCAGGCGCGTCACGCCGCCACTGGCCACTCCCAGCAACCACCAGCGATCGCCGATTTCCACGAGCACCACGCGTTCACGCGGGCCCACGGGCAGCTGGCCGACGAGCTTGATCGGGTTGTTCGGATTGCGCGGTGCGATGCCGGTTCGGCGCAGCACCCACATCGTCGCCGCGATCATGGCCAGCACGAGGATCAGCGCCATCACCATCGGCAGGATGGAGGGGCCTTCGACCGGATGGGACCCGGCGGCAGCCTGCGCGCGCGCGAGCATCGGCGCGAGCGTCGCGGCAAGCAGCGCCAGTGTCGTTCCCGCAGCGCCCGCAAATTTCATCGCTGCGCCTATTTGTGGATGCGACGCACCCGTTCGCTCGGCGTGACGATATCCGTCAGTCGGATGCCGAATTTCTCGTTGACGACGACCACCTCGCCCTGGGCGATCAGGCAGCCGTTGACCAGCACGTCCATCGGCTCGCCCGCCAGCGCGTCGAGCTCGATGACCGAGCCCTGCGCCAGTTGCAGGATGTGCTTGATCGGAATGCGCGTGCGGCCGAGCTCCACGGTCAGGTGAACGGGGATGTCGAGGATCAGGTCCAGGTCCTGTGCGCCGTCGGCCGGCCCACCGGGCGTGAGACGCGGAAAGATGTTCGCGGGCTGGGCAATGGCCTCCACGGCCGCACTCGGCTCGATGGTGGTTCCGCCTGTGGTTGCCTGCTCCTTGAGGGCGGCTGCCCAGTCGTCTTCGGCGCTGTCGGGTGTGTTTGCGCCCGTCTGGCTCATTCTCAGTTCTCCTCGATGGAAAAGTGTTCGCTGAAGTGCGAGTACTTCACCATCCGCTCCGCGCGGATCGCGGTGTGTCCATTGACCGCTCCAAAGCGGCACTCCATGATCGGTACGCCGTCGACCTTGACGGGGATGATGTCGCGGATCGACAAGGGGATGAAGTCGCCGACCTGCAGTTGCAGAAGCTGACCGACGGTGATGTCCGTCTGCGCGAGTTCTGCGGCGAGCTCCACCTCGGCGGACTGCACTTGCTGCGTAAGCTGGCGCACCCAGCGCCGGTCCGGTTCCTGGCCGTCGGCCTGCAGCGACGAGTACAGGATGTCGCGAATGGGCTCGAGCGAGGAGTAGGGGAAGCACACGTGTATTTCGCCGCCGCTGTCGCCGATCTCGACGTTGAAGGTGATCGCGACCACGATTTCGGAAGGCGACGCGATGTTCGCGAACTGCGTGTGCATTTCCGAGCGCTGGTGCGAGAACTGGAACTTGAAGAGATTGCCCCAGGCCCTCGTGTATTCCGCCAGCGTCACTTCCATCAGGCGCTGGATGATGCGCTGCTCGGTCGGCGAGAAGTCGCGACCCTCGATGCGGAAGTGCTGCTTGCCCGTGCCGCCGAACAGCGTGTCGATCGCGCAGAACACGAGCTTCGGATCGAAGATGATCAGGCCCTGGCCGCGCAGGGGCGCCAGCGAGATGATGTTGATGTTCGTCGGCACGACGATGTCGCGCAGGAACTGCGAATACTTGATCACGCGCACGGGTCCCACCGAGATTTCCGGGCTGCGGCGCATGAAATTGAACAGGCCGACGCGCAGGTTGCGGGCGAAGCGCTCGTTGATGATTTCCATCGTCGGCATGCGGCCGCGGACGATGCGCTCCTGGCTCGAGATGTCGTAGTTGCGCACGCCTTCCGCGGGCGCTTCCTTCTCGAGCTTCTGCGATTCCCCGGTGACACCCTCGAGGAGGGCGTCGACTTCGTCCTGGGAGAGAAACTGGTCTGCCATGATGGCTGCTCGTTCGGCGGAGTCGGGAGACCGGCGTTTACTGGATCAGCATGTGCGTGATGAGCGCGGCGTCGACCGTGTCATCGGTGCCGTGCTCGGCCAGCGACTTGTTGACCGCGGCCACGATGTCGCCCGTGAATTTCTCCTTGCCTT
>Ga0181537_10000087_pt1 | contig 79092 bp, 80 predicted proteins | sample PEATcosm2014_Bin_39_FD_119765 | JGI IMG/M metagenome (GOLD analysis project Ga0181537, IMG submission 119765) | Peatland microbial communities from MTU Mesocosm Facility, Houghton, MI, USA - PEATcosm2014_Bin23_10_metaG | ecosystem: Environmental > Terrestrial > Soil > Wetlands > Peat | place... | reverse complement strand
GTACCGTCGATCATACGCAGTACGACACGGAGTCAATCCTGCGCCTGATTACCCGCCGCTTCGACCTCGAGCAATTGCCGGGGATTACCACGCGCGATCGGGGCCTTGCCGCCCACGGCGCGCCGCCCATGGGCGACCTGACCAACGCATTGCAGCTGATCCGTTAGTGGGGAGACGGCGCCGGCGCGCTTCTCGGTGCGACGCTCAGCACTTCAATCTCGAAGATCAACAGCGAACCGCCGGGGATGCCCGGCCTCGGATTCGCGCCGTAGCCAAGTTCCGGCGGCACGAACAATTGCCATTTGGCACCCGGCTTCATCAGGACCAGGGCTTCCTGCCAGCCCGGGATCACACCGTTCACCGTCAAGGGTATCGGTGCGCCGCGCTTGTAGGTGCTGTCGAATTCCGAGCCATCGAGCAGCTTGCCGCGGTACTGTACCGTCACCGAGTCGGTGGGCAGGATCGCCGCCGCCTTTCGGTCTCCGGGCAGAATGATCTTGTATTGCAGGCCCGAGGCCGTGCTCGTTACGCCCTTCTCGCGCGCGTTGCGCTCCAGGAACGCCTTTGCCGCCGCCTGATTGCGTGTGATGGCGGTTCCCCGCACCAATTGGACGTACTGCTGCACTTGCTGACGATCGGCCGGAGTACTGAGCTCGCCGTGCAGGCCCGCCTTCAGGCCGCGCTCGATGGATTCGATGGTCAGCTGATCGGTGATCCCCACCCCGTGCAGCTGCTCGCCGAAGACGAGTCCAAACAAGTAGCCGATATGGTCTGCGTCCGCCGCCGCCGGGTCCGCGGCAGAAGCGGCCGGGGCGGCGTCCGGCGTCCCGGGCGCAGCAGCCGCGACCGGCGCAGTGGATCCCGGGGAGGGAGTTCGGGCGCCGGCCTGAGCCGCGGCTGCAACCATGAGGCACACGGCGCCACAATTGAGAAAAGTTCTTATGGAGGTTCGTTTCATGGCGCGAACGATACGCCCCTCCATGCTACAAATGCCAGCGCGCCTCAGACGCCGAGGGAGCCGCGCCGGATGACCGCCACCGTCAGGCGTGACGTGCATACCAACTTGCCCGCTTCATTCAAAATGTCGATGGCCCAGACCTGGGTACGGCCGCCGATATGCGCGGGCCGCGCAGTGCCGGTAACGATGCCGGAACGCGCGGCGCGCACGTGATTGGCGTTGATTTCCTGGCCCACGCACTGGTACTCCCCGACGTCCACGCACATGACCGCGCCCATGCTTCCCAGAGTTTCGGCGAGCACCACCGACGCGCCGCCATGAAGCAGCCCGTAGGGCTGGCGGGTGCGCCCGTCGACCGGCATGGTGCCGCGAACGAAATCGTCGCCGGCCTCGGTGAATTCGATTCCAACGTGCTCGACCAGGGTTCCCGCATGCACGGAATTCATTTCTTGCACGGTTCGCAAACTCTTCCAGATGCTCATTTGGGGTCCTTGAGCTTGCCGGCCACGCGCCGATAGGCCTCGCGAAACGGTATGCCCTCCTTCGCCACCAGCGCGTTCGCCTCGGCGGCGGCGTGTATGCCCGGATCCAGCCGGATATTTTCCGGCTGAAAGCTCACCCCCGCGAGAGCGCTCGGCAGGATTGCCAGCGTTTGGCTGCAGGAATCGATGGCGCGGAACAACGGCGGTTTGATCAGCTGCAGATCGCGGTGGTAACCCGACGTCAGCTTTTGCGTGATTCCGAGCACCTCGTTGAGCGCCGCCTGCGCGACCGAACTGCGCCCACGCATCAATTCAAATACATCGGGATTGCGCTTCTGCGGCATGATGGAGGAGCCGGTGGTAAATGCCGCCGGCAGCGCGACGAAACCGAATTCCTGCGTGTAGTAGAGCATCAGGTCCGCCGCGAGACGTCCCACGTCCTGGGCGAGCAGAGTGATTTCGAACAACAGCTGCGCCTCGGCCTTGCCGCGGGAGAGCTGCACGGCGGTCACCGGCTCTTGAGTCACGTAAAATCCAAGGCGATGCCGCGTCTCTTCGCGGTTAAGATCGAGGTTCGGCGTCCCGTAGCCGGCCGCGGATCCGAGAGGATTCTTGCCGATGCGCCGCTGCGTGTGCTCGAGACCTTCCGCATCGTCGCGGATTTCCGCGGCGAAGCCCTGTGCCCACAGCGCGACGGTGCTCGGCATTGCCTGCTGCATATGGGTGTAGCCGGGCAGCGCCATCGCGCCATGCCGCGCCGCCAGCGCATCGAGAGCATCCGCGGCGCCCACCGCGCCCCGACGCAATTCTTCGGCGGCATCGCGCAGGTAAAGACGCAGCGCGGCGAGCACCTGATCGTTGCGCGACCGGCCGGCGTGCAGGCGTCCGCCGGCCGCGCCGATGCGGGCGGTGAGCAGATTCTCAATCGCCGTCTGGCAGTCCTCCTGATCGAGGGAGACACGCCAGGCCCCGCGCGCATGTTCTTCTCCGATCGCCGCGAGAGCCTCGCGGATCAACCCGAGCTCCTGCGCCGACAGCAATCCCTGAACCGCCAGCATGTCCGCGTGCGCGATGGAGGCTTGGATGTCGTAGCGCACCAGGCGATCATCCAGGACGTGATCGTCGCCTGCCGTGTACGCGAGCACCTGCGCGTCGAGCGGAGCGCCCTTGTCCCAGAGTCGCGTCATGACAAAACCTGTCCCGCCGTCATGGGTTCAGGCGCCCGAAGCGCTGAGTTGTTCCGCCGGGCTCAAGGCCGTGAGATCCGCGATCACCAGCGTGCCGGTGCCTTCGTTCGTGAAGATCTCGGCGAGCAGGCTGTCGGCCGATCTGTAGCTGATGACATGCACCCGGCGCACGCCGCTGCGGATGGCGTTCTCGATTGCCGCCGCTTTGGGCAGCATGCCGTCCTTCAACGCGCCCTGATCGCGCAGCCGCTTCAAGCCCTTGATGTCCGTATACGACACGACCGAGGTGGGATCGTCGGCGCGCTCGAGAATTCCCGGCGCGCCGGTGCAAAGCACGAGCTTTTCGGCCGACAGGGCGCCGCCAATGGCCGCGGCCACCGTGTCCGCGTTGATGTTGAGCAAAGTGCCGTGCGAGTCCGCGGACAAGGGGGACACCACGGGCATCAAGCCGTTCTCGAGCAGTTTCTCGATGACGCCGGCATTCACCGAATCGATATTGCCGACGAATCCGTAATCCACCATCTCGCTGGAGCCTTCCGCGACGCGCACCGGCGGGCGCTTGTGCGCGCGTATCAAACCCGCATCGACTCCGCTCAATCCGATGGCCTCGATGTCCAGCTCCCGGCAAATCGCCAGGATGCGCGTGTTGATCAGGCCGTTCAGCACCATGGCGGTCACGTCGATCGACTTCTGATCCGTGACCCGGCGGCCGTTGACCACCCGTGTGTGCAGACCGAGGGTCGCCTGCAGGGAGTCCAGTTGCGGGCCGCCGCCATGGACCAGAACGGTCTTGATGCCCACTTGGTGCAGGATCGCCACTTGCTCGATCAAGGTACGCGTCGACATCTCGTCGCTGAACACCGCGCCGCCCGCCTTGATGATGAAGACCTTGTTCTTGTACATGCGGATGTACGGCGCCGCGCTCTTGAGCGCGCGCACGGCGATGGAGGGATCAGGTCGGCTCATAATCATGGATGTGCTCCCCAATTGCTCGATCATGCAAGCATGCGGTGCAGAACGGCCATCTGCACCGCCAGGCGATTGAAGGCCTCGCGTTTGACCACCGCGCGCGGGCCGTCCAGAATTTCATCGGCGACCGCGACATTGCGTCGCACCGGCAGGCAGTGCATGAGCCTGGCGTCTGGCATCGCGCCCTTGAACCACTGCTCGCGCACGCACCAATCGGACAGCTCGGCGCGCAGCCGCGAGTCCGCCTCGGTGTCGCCGTAATAGGCGGTAGTCCCCCACTCCTTCGCGTACAGCACGCTGGCACCGGAGAGCGCCGCAACCCGATCGGCAGTTTCGACCAACGAGCCGCCGGCCGCCGAGGCGGCCAACCGCGCCCGTTGCATGACCTGCGGCGGCAGGGCGAAGCCGTCCGGCCGCAGTACCACCACTTCCATGCCGCGCATCGCCGCCATGTGCACGGTGGCGGCCGGAACGGCGAGGGGCAGCGCCTTCGGGTGATAGACCCAGCTCAAGACGAACTTGGCTCGCTGCGGCACCGCGAGTTCATCCAAGGTGCGCCAGTCCGCCAGCGCCTGGCATGGATGATCGGCCGCCGACTCCAGATTGATCAGCGGCTTGTCGCACAGCGCATCGATCACCCCGAACAGGCTTTCGCCGAGATCGTCGGCGAGGTTCTTGCCTTCGGCGAAGGCGCGGACGCCGAGCGCGTCGCAGTACGATGCCAGCACCGGAATGCCCTCGCGGATGTGCTCGGCCGCGGCGCCCTTCATGATGGCATTGAGCCGAGTCTCCAGCTGCCACGTGCCCTGTCCCGGCGTGATGACGAAGGAGGATCCGCCGAGGCGCGCCATGCCGGCTTGGAATGAGGCGAGCGTGCGCAGCGACGGGTTGAAGAACACCAACCCCAGGATCTTGCCTGCCAGCGCATGCGGTTCCGGCCGGTCCTGCAGGGATTGGGCGAGCGCCAGCAGGTCGAGAATCTGCCCGCGGCTGAAATCGGCCAGACTCAAGAAACGCTTCATGCGGGAATTCTCGCCAGGGCGTCGCTCAGCCGATCCACATGCCCTTCGTTCAAAATGTACGCCGGCAGCAGGCGCAGAATGTAGGGATCGGCGCTGGTGCCGGTCAGAATATTCCCGGCGAGCAGCGCCGCCTGTACCTCCTTGGCCGGACGCGATGTCTTGAGGCCCAACAAGAACCCCGCGCCCTGCACGCCGGTGACCGGACCGATGATGCAGCTCGCGCGGATGTACGCGGAGACTTGGCGCACGTTCGCGAGCAGCGACTCGGATTCAATGGTGTCGATCACTGCCTCGGCCACCGCGCATGCCATGGGGCCGCCGCCGAAGGTGGTGCCCATGTCGTCGTACTTGAGCCTGCCCGCGACACGGCGCGACAGCAGCAGGGCCGACACCGGAAAGCCATTTCCCAGCGCCTTCGCGGCAGTGATCATGTCCGGCGCGACACCATGGAAATTCGCCGCAAAAGGCGCGCCGGTGCGGCCCATTCCGCATTGCACCTCATCGAAGATCAACAAGGCGCCCACATCGTCGCAGCGCCGCCGCAGCGCCTGCAGCATCGGCTTGCCGACGTCGTATGCTCCGCCCACTCCCTGTACCGGCTCGACGATGACGGCGGCCGTATCGCCATCGACGAATTGCTCGACCGCGGCGGGATTGTCGCGCGGTGTGAAACTCACATCGAAGGGCGTGCGCGGAAACCCATACCATTTATCGAGAGCGCCCCAGGTCACGGCGCCGGCGGCGGCGGTTCTGCCGTGAAATCCCTGTTCCAACGCCACGACCTTGCCGCGGCCCGTCAGCCTGAGGGCGAGCTTCAAGGCATTTTCGTTGGCCTCGGCGCCGCTGTTGATCCAGAACACCGTGTCCAGTCCGAGCCCGGCGAACTTCGAGAGGCGGGCGGCCGCGCGCTCGCGGATCACCATCGGCAGCGCGTTGGTTTGGAAGGCCATCTGCCGTGCCTGACGCTCGAGCGCGGCGAGCCAGCGCGGATGAGCGTAGCCCAAACCGGCGACGGCATGGCCGCCGTAAAAGTCCAGGATTTTGCGGCCGTCGCGCGCGTGCAGCCATACGCCCTCGCCATGCGCGATCTCGATGGGATATTGCGCAAAGACTTGCGCCAGATGGCTCGTCAAAGCCTGGGTGACCGCAGTCGGCATCTTACGTCCAGCCGGGCGCGGGAGCGGTGAGGCCGGTCGTCTCGGCATGACCCAGCAAGCGGTTCATCCATTGAACGGCGCCGCCCGCGGCGCCCTTGTTGAGATTATCGACGACCGACATGACGGCGATGGAGTTGCCGTTGGTCACGGCGCCCAGGTGCGAATAATTGCTGGTCGCCACGTCCTTGACTCGCGGCGCCGCGTCGCCGACCCGCACGAAGGGGCAGTCCCGGTAGTACGACTTGAGCGCCTCGAGCGCCTGCGCGGTGCCAATCGATTTCTTGAGGCTGGCCTGCACGGTGACATGGATGCCGCGCGCGAACGGACCCGAATGCGGCACGAAATTGAGTTCGGGCTCGATGCCGGTGGCGAGCTTCGCGCAGGCGATGATTTCCGGCACGTGGCGGTGACTCAAGGCGCCGTAGGTGTAGAGGTCGCTGTGCCGATGCGGATGATGCGTGCCTTCGACGGGCTTGCGCCCGGAACCGGTGCTGCCGGTGATGCCGGTCACGAACAGCCGCGTTTCGGTCAGCCCCAACGCGAGCAGCGGCACGGTGGCGAGCAGCGTCGCGGTCGCGAAGCATCCCGGATGGGCGACATGGGGCGTCGGGGACTTTTGCAGATGTTCGGGCACCGCGCAGGTGAATTGCCGAATTCTCGCCGGCGCGCCATGCGCGTGCTTGTACACGGCCTCGTAGGCGGCGGCGCTGGAATAGCGGAAATCGGCCGAGACGTCGACACAGTGCACGCGGCTGCCGGCCGCTTCGCCGGCTGCGAGCAGCCGGTCGACCAGGGCCGCGGAAACGCCGTGCGGCGCGGCGGAGAACAATGCGCTGCGCGGCGAGCGCCGTATGCAGGCGTCGATCTCCTCGACATCGGCGAACTTGAGGTCGGGGTAGGCGCTGCGCAAGTGCGGGAAGGCGCCGGCCACCGCAGCGCCGGGCTGACTATCCGATAGGATCGCGGCCACCTCGAGCTGTGGGTGGCCCGCGATCAGGCGCAGCAGCTCACCGGCCACATAGCCCGTGCCGCCCAATACGATCGCGGGGGTGGCGGTGCTCATTCACCCGCCACCTTGGATTCGCGCACGTGGCCCAGGTTCAGGGAGCCGATGATGTGATCGCCAAGATCGGCGGGATTGCTGATCGCATTGAAGGCCTGCACGTTCATCTGCTCACGAATGATTTCGACGCCTACCTGGTTGTCGGTGGCGGGCCCCGTGACCACGGACGGTTCGATGCCGAAGCGCTCGCGCAGCAGCTTGACGCCGCCCCAGGCGGCGACCGGATCGTTGGCCGACAGCACCACCGCGGTCAATGCGGCCTTGATGTCCGGCTGACGCAGGATGGACTCCACGCCGTAGGTTCCCAACAGACCGTCGCCCAATTCGAACACGATGACGTCGGGCTGGCCCGCTGCCATTTCGGTGAGCATGGTGCGCGTCAGCGCCGGGCCGCATTTCGCGGTGGTGGTGACTATCCCCAAGTCGGTAAAGATCATGGTGCGCCTCGCGCCGGAATCCTCGAAGGCCAGGATGTCACGGCGCAGCGACACGCCGGTGGCCTTGAAGGCATCGACCGTGAGGCCGCGGTGGCGCATGCGCGCGATGATGGCGGAAGCGGCCGCGGTCTTGCCCGCCTCCATGCACGTGCCGGCGAGCGCGACCACCGGTACGCCGCGCGCGTCGAGCGGGGCATCGTAGTCCAGAGCCTTGTATCCCACCCTGGCAGGCACGCCGATGCGCTCCCCGAGATAGGGAAAGGTCAGCACGGCGCCCAAAACCTTGCAGTCGAACGGCTTGCCCTTGTCCGGTGTCGCGGAATCGCAAATGCCGAGCACGCCGCCGATATTCAGCATTTGAATCACGTCGCCCGGTTTGAGCGCCGCCGGAATGTGGCCCGAGTAGCCGAACAAGGCCTTGCGATGACCCAGCGCACCGACCACCACATCCCCGCGCGCCACCTTCGCCATCCGGCCGCTCGCCAGTTCCAACGTATTGTAGGTGGACTTGTTGTTGAGGATCTCGACGACCACCACCAGTCCCTCCTCGCAGGGAATATCGGCGGCGATGCGGATCTCGTGCGACAGGCCGCAGGCCTGCGTCACCGAGGCAATCTTGTCGACGACCACCGTGCGCATGCCGCTCATGGTTTTCCCGCCGCCGCATGAACCCCGGCCCGCTGGTGGAACACCCCGGTCAGGGCCACCATTTTTGAATAGCCGAGCGCATCGGCGGGCGTCCATTCGCCGGCGGATTCGCCGTAGACCCCCTTCGATGCGGCCATCAGCGAATAGGGCGACGTGACGCCCTCGACGAACATCGAGCCCGGCCGAAAGAGCACCCGGACGTCGCCGCTGACCCGAGTCTGCGAGGACAGCAGCAGCGCCTCGATGTCGCGGCACACCGGATCCAAGTGCTGCCCCTCGTGCACCAGGTCGCCATAGGGCTGCGCCACGGAGTCCTTGATGCGCGCCTGCTTGCCCGTCAGCACCAGTTTCTCCAGCTCGCGATGCGCCGTCAGCAGCACCTCGGCCGCGGGCGCTTCGAATGCGACGCGGCCCTTGGTGCCGATCACGGTGTCGCCCAGATGGATGCCGCGGCCGATGCCGAAGGGACCGGCCAGCCCCTCCAGTCTCTCGATCACGGCGACGGCGGGCAGGGCGGCGCCGTCGAGGCTGACGGGGATCCCCTGACGGAAGCCGATCTGGTGGCGCTGTGCGGGGCGGGGAGCCGAGAAGGCGTCCCCCGACAGCACCCACGCATCATCGGGAATGCTGCCCTCGGAGGTCAGAGTCTCCTTCCCGCCGATGGTCACGCCCCACAGTCCGCGATTCACGGAATACGCCGCGCCGAACGGCGGGATCGGCAGCCGATGATCCTGCAGATATTTGAGCTGTTCCGGGCGCTTGAATGCGCGGTCGCGCACCGGCGCGATGATCTCGAGGTCCGGGCCCAAGGTGCGCAAGGCCACCTCGAAGCGCACCTGATCGTTGCCCGCTGCGGTGCAGCCGTGCGCCACCATCCTGGTTCTCAGGGAGAGCGCCATTTGCGCGATGGTCTGTGCCTGGAGCACCCGCTCCGCGCCGACGCACAGCGGATACACGCCGCCGCGGCGTACGTTGCCCATGATCAAGAATCGGAGTACCTGCTGAAAATAGGCTTCGCGCGCGTCGATCAGGTGATGCTCGATGGCGCCCAATTGCACCGAGCGCTCGGCCAGGGACTGCGCCGCGGCGGCATCGATGCCGCCCGTGTCGACGGTGACCGTGATCACCGGCCGCTGGTAGGTGTCCTTGAGCCAGGGGACGCAGAACGAGGTGTCGAGGCCGCCGGAAAATGCCAAAAGAATGGGCTCGGCGCCCTGCGTTGAGGTCGATGTCATGGAAGTTTAGCGTCCGAAAATGGCGAGAAGGCGCAGGCCGAGCTGGCGCTGCTTCAGGGGACCGGCGGTGGCGATAAATATGGTGTCGTCGCCGGACAGGGTGCCGATGACCTCTGGCCAGCGCGCGGTGTCGATGGCTACCGCGACGCTCTGCGCCGAGCCCACCGTTGTCTTCAACACGGTCAGATTCGTGCCGGCAGTCAGACGGGCTCTGACAAACTGCTTGAGGGTGGAGAAATCGCTCTTCGGCGCGGCCGACGCGTCGGGCAGGACGTACCGGTCGCCCATCTTGGCCACCCCCAGCTCGCGCAGGTCGCGGCTCACGCTCGACTGCGTCGCGGCGTGACCCAGTTTGCGCAGCATCGCGACCAGCTCGGTTTGCCGCCCCACCACCTGCTCGCGGATGATTTTCGCGAGCGTGACGCGGCGCGCCGGAGCGCTGCTCTGGTCGGTGTCGGCTGGAAGCATTTTGGCTCGTTGCATAAAGTTGCGCGCATCCTGCATAAAAATGCAGCGGCTGTCAACGATGGCGTCGTCAGGCCGGAATCATGGTCGGAGCGGGCTCGAGGGCGGCAGGCCAAACAATTCACGATCGCCTGCTCGGGTGAGGGCCTCATCCAGCCAGCCACGAAACCGCTCGCGGTCAATCTCTCCCTGCTCGACCTTCGCCAGCACGATTGCACCGACCAGTATCCGGCGGCGGGTGGTGGCCTTGCGTTCGCGCAGCGCCGCGACCGCCTGCTTGCGCTCATCGAGGCGCTGCTGACGAAGCTTCAGTTGACTGAGTTTCTCCTGCAGCGTCGAAATCTGTTCATCGAGTTTGGGCATGGGTGAGGTCCGGTGAGCTCGGGTTGATGGCAAATATGCACTTATACGTCAAAGCTTTGGTACAGTGGTGCCTTGGCGATCTATCATCTGACGGCGACGATCATCTCACGCGCGCGGGGACAGAGCATGGCGGCGGCGGTGGCCTATCGATCCGGGTCCGCGCTGCGCGATGAGCGCTACGGGCTCACCCACCATGCAAGCCGGGGCCGCGAGGCGGTCCATTCTGAAATCATGGCGCCGCCCGGATCACCGGCGTGGGTACAAGACCGGGAAACCTTGTGGAACCGGGTCGAGGCGGCCGAGCGGCGCAAGGATGCGCAACTCGCGCGCGCCATCAAGATCAGTCTGCCCGTCGAGCTCAGCGCCGCCGAGAGCGTGGCGCTGATGCGCGACTACATTGCGCGAGAGTTCGTCTCCCGAGGCATGGTCGCGGATTTCAGCATTCGCCGGACTCATCCCGATAATCCCCAAGCGCATATATTGCTGACCTTGCGCGAAGCCGTGGCATCGGGTTTTGGACCGAAAGCGCGGCATTGGAACCGCAAATCCAATCTCCTGGACTGGCGATCGGCGTGGGCCGAGTGCGTCAATCAGCACCTGGCGCGTGCCGGGCATGTCATGCGAATCGATCATCGGACGCTCGAGGCTCAACAGAGCGAACTCAAGCCGGGCCGCAACGTGGGGGTCGGAGCCGCGCGCCGGAGCGGGCGGGCGCTGCCGGACTATCTGGAATCGCGCGTGGCCGAGCAGCAGCGGATCGCGAAAGAAAACGGCGACCTGATCCTCAAGGACCCTACCGTGGCCCTGCGGGCGTTGTCCGGTCAACGCCCGACCTTTACACATCCAGAGCTGGTTCAATTTCTGAAGACGAGAACCGCCGATCCGGCGCAGTTCGACGCGGTACTGGCCGCGGTCATGGCTTCGAGTGAACTGGTAGTGCGGGTTGCCGGTGCCACAGATCCCATCCGTTTCAGCAGCCGCGACATGCTCGAGGCGGAAAAGTCGCTCATGCGGCGGGTGGCCGCGATGGCGGCGCGTCGCGGCCACCCGCCGGCCGCGGTACTGCCGCCGTTGAGCGGGGACCTCGGTGAAGCCCTTGAATATCTCGTCGGCGGGGGCGACATCAAGGCCTTTGCCGCGCCGTCCGGCAGCGGCCGGGGCGCCTTGCTGGCAGCGGCGAGGGAGGTTTGGGAACTGCAGGGACTGAGCGTCGTCGGCGCTGCGCTCTCGCGGAGCGCCGCGCAGAGTTTGCAGGCGTCGTCGGGCATCAAGTCGCGGAGCCTGGCCTCGCACGAGCAAGAGTGGCGCGAACAAGAGTGGCTGGAAGGGCGGGGTCCCACGGCCCCGACACATGTCATGGTGGTCGATGGGGCCGAGATGATTGGAATCAAGCAACTGGAGCGCTTGCTCGCCGTCTCGGACCGCGCACGCGGCAAGGTGGTGCTGGTGGGCGATGCCCAGCAGCTTCGGGCCATGGGGTCCACGGCGCCTCTGCGGAGCATTCTCGATCGGATCGGTTGGCCCCCGCCCCCGGCGCCAATCGGCGCAGTGTGATTATCCAACATACCGCCGCAGCGACTGCGACATACTGAGAGCCTATGGTTCCCTTTTCGGTTCTCGATCTATCGCCGGTCACCGCGGGCGGCAGCGCGGCTCAGTCGTTGCGCAATACCTTGGATCTTGCGCGCCATGCCGAGGCGTGGGGCTACCGGCGCTACTGGCTGGCCGAGCATCACGGCATGCCGGGAATCGCGAGCGCGGCCACATCGGTGGTGATCGGTCACGTGGCCGCGGGCACTTCCACCATCCGCGTCGGGGCAGGCGGCATCATGCTGCCGAATCACTCGCCCTTGGTCATTGCCGAGCAATTCGGAACGTTGGAAAGCTTGTTTCCCGGCCGCATCGATCTTGGGTTGGGCCGGGCGCCGGGTTCCGATCAAGTGACCGCGCGCGCGCTGCGGCGCAATCTTGCCTCGGACCCCGACCAGTTTCCGCAGGATGTGCTGGAATTGATGGGATACTTCGCCGCCGCGGCCCCCACCCCCGTCTCCTCGCCTTCCTTGGGCGCCGAACCGAAAGTCCTGGCCATTCCCGGCGCCGGCCTCGCCGTGCCGATCTGGATCCTGGGCTCGAGCCTGTTCGGCGCACAAGTAGCCGCGGCTCTCGGCCTGCCCTTCGCATTTGCCTCGCACTTCGCACCGGCCATGATGATGCAGGCCATGGACATCTACCGTGCACGATTTCGGCCGTCCGCGCAGCTCGATCGCCCCTATGTGATGCTGGGATTCAACGTCATCGCGGCCGGGTCCGACAGCGATGCTCGCTTGCTGGCCACCTCGACGCAGCAGGCCTTCGTGAACCTGCGCAGCGGCCGGCCGACGCAGTTGCCGCCGCCCCTCGAGGGCTACGAAAGCCGGCTGCCGCCGCCCGCCAAGGCGCTGCTCGCCGAGGTGCTCACCTGCTCGGGCATCGGGTCGCGCGTCACGGTCCGCGACGCGCTGCTGGCATTCATCGAGCGCACTCATGCCGATGAGTTGATGATCACCGCGCAAATATTCGATCACGCCGCACGGCTGCGCTCGTACGAGATTACAGCCGAAATACGCCGGGAATTGCAGTAACCGGCAGGTTGACCAACCGGGCAGTCGCAGAGTCTCGTGAAGGCCACCCCCCTCACCCTGAGCGCGGATGATGTCGGAGCGCTCGAGCGGGCGAGCGCGTGAGCTCGGCCGGTTCCGTGAGGCCCAGGAAAGTGCGCATCCGCGCGATTTCCGCCTCGAGCCCGGCACGAAACGCGGCGGCGCGCGGCGGCCGGCCGGCAACGTAGCCGAAGGAGCACCGCAGGGCGCCCTCGGTCGCCGTGACGTTGCCCCAGCCGATCACGCGGTCGTGCCACAGCAGGGGCAGCGCGTAGTAGCCGAGCTTGCGCCGCGGGGCGGGCGTGTAGGCCTCGAAGCGATAAGCCCAGTCCCAGAAGATCTCGAAACGGCGACGGTCCCAGACGATCGGGTCGAAGGGCGTGAGCAGGCGCACGCCCTCATCGGGACGCCAACGGACCGACGCCGGCCGGTCCGCGGGGGGCCAGTACCATTCGACGCCGTCGACGCGTGCGTGCGCAAGGCGCTGCTTGGCACGGACGAGCGCCACCCCCCGCTGCGCTCTCCACTGCGGCGCACCGCCGCACAAGAGGCTGGCGAGCCGGCCCAGGGTGGCGGCCGGCAGCGGCGCATACTTGCGCACGACCAGGTCCATGAGCGCGTCCATGCGTGAACTTGCGGTGGCGGCGTCCGGCGGCGCGGCGGCTTGCGTCCCGGGCGAGGTCTCGCGCACGGCGTAGATCCGGGTGCCCCCGTCGCGACGCGCCACGCGCAGCAGGCCGCGATAGTGCATCACGTCGAGCAATTGGGTGGTGGCATTCGAGGAGCCGCCGAACCAATTGACGACCTTGCCATGCGAGAAGTGCGCATCCACCGCGCGCGGGTGGACGGCGCCACGTCCACGCACGAATTCCAGCACCGCCGCGGCCTGCCGCGCGCGCGCCGGCGTCCACACCGTCCGCGGCGTCCGCGGGTGCATCAACTGGTGATGCTCGCGCGGCAGATATCCATAGTTCACGAAGAAGTCTTCTTCGATCGCAAGTGCGGGATAGCGCCGCTCGAGGTCGCCGGCGCGGTAACCCGTCACCCGGTGGCGCAGAGTCAGGTCCTGAGCCCGGGCGGGGGCACGGATCGGATCGGCCTGTACGAATCCCAGTTTGTCGATCGCACGCTTGAGGGTGGTGGGCTTGAACAGCGAACGCGCGATGGCGTAACGGCGCAAATGATCCAGCGTGATCGGCATGAGATGCACATTTCTTTCAGCACTTCGGCGCCAGTGATTGTAGATTATGGCCCATGCTGGAAACCATCGAAGTAGAAACCGCGGCAAACCCCGGCGCCGCCATCATCTGGCTGCACGGTCTCGGCGCGGACGGCCATGATTTCGAACCCATCGTTCCTGAGATCGTGCGCCGGGGAGAGCGGGCCTGGCGCTTCGTTTTCCCGAATGCTCCTGTGCGCCCGGTCACCATCAACGGCGGCATGCCGATGCGCGCGTGGTACGACCTCAAGGGACTGGACCGCAAGGCCGCGGAAGACGTGTCCGGCTTTCACGAAACCGATGTGCAGATTCGGCAGTTGATCGCCCGGGAGGGCGAGCGGGGAATTCAGGCCAATCGCGTCGTGCTTGCCGGCTTCTCGCAAGGCGGAGCCGTGTCGCTGTATACGGCGCTCCGATGCCCGGAAAAGCTCGCGGGCGTGATGGCGTTGTCCTGCTACTTGCCCTGCGAAAGCAGCTTTGCCGCCGAACGCGCACCGGCCAACGATGCCACGCCGATATTCATGGCCCACGGGCAGGGGGACACTGTTCTCCCCCTGGGGTTGGGGGTGCAATCGCGCAATTTCCTCGGGGCGCGGGGATATTCCGTCGAGTGGCATGACTATCCTATGGCGCACGCCGTGTGCGCGGCGGAAATCGCGGACATTCGCGAATTCTTATTCCGCGTTCTGCCGTGAACCTGATGGCGCGGGTGACAGGCGCTGCCGCCGGGACTAAGCTCAGCGCCCCACAATTCTGAGCGAGGGGCCGCGGTGCCAAATTCTGACCCATCGGATAATCGCGCCAACTATGCTGCTGCGGCGCAACGCCTCGGCGCCAAGGCTCTGAAGGCCGTCACTCGGGCCGAGGCAGCCAAGCGCCAGGTGCGGCTCGCCAAGAGCGTACTCAAGCGGGCCCGAAAACTCGCGAAGGCGAGCAAGAAGGCCGCCAAACAAGCGAGAAAAAAGGCCAAAGCGGCGCAGGCAGCGATGGAAGTTCGCGGACGCAAACCGGACGCGGCGCGACGAGCGACGCGGTCAACGCCGAAGCCGAAATCCAGGCCGAAGTCCAATCCCAAACTCAAGCTCGAGCCCAAGCCCAAGCCCAAACCCAAGCTCAAGGCAAAACCCAAGCTCAAGCCAAAACCCAAGCCAAAGCCCAAGCCAAAGCCCAAGCCAAAGCCCAAGCCAAAACCCAAGCCCAGGCCAAAACCCAAGCCCAAAGCCAAGCGCAAGCCCAAGCCAAAACGCGAAGCGAAGGCCAAGCCAGCAGCGAGGGGAAAGGCGAGGCGGCCGGTGAGACCCACCGCCGCGCCTAAAGTCACGGCGGCGCGAAAGCGCAAGCAGTCCCCCGAAAACGCGGCAGCCACGCGGCCCGCGACAGTCAAAGCGCCCCGCGCGGCTGTGCGGCCCGGTGCAGTCAACGCCTCCCGCGCGGCTGTGCGGCCCGGTGCAGTCAAAGCCCCCCGCGCGGCTGTGCGGCGCGCGGCAGTCAACGCCCCCCGCGCTCCTGCGCGGCCCGCGGTACTGAAGCCGGCCGAGCCCAAGCTCGCCATCGCGCGGGTGCCGGAGGCGGCGCCGCAAGCCGTGGCGATCACGCCCGAAGGGGTGCCGCCTGCACTAGGCGACAGCTCGACGGGATAGCGTCAATTCGGCGGGACTAAGTGCACCAGCAGACCTGGAAACAGTGTCTCGATCAACAGCGCCAGGAACAGCGACGCCAGGAACCCGATGAGCTGTCCCAGCAGCCACACTCCAAAGGCCTTGCGCATGACGAGGCCCTGAATTTCACTGAAACCCATGACCTGCAGCACTACGCTCCATATCAATAACAAGACATAGCAGACGAACTGCACGTGCAGCAGCAGCACGAGAAACCCCTCGACGTCGGAGCGCGGAGTCTCGACGAAGGCCGCTTCCCCGGCGAGCAGGGCGGTCACCACCCACATTGCAAGCGAGGCCGCCATGGGTACGCCGCCGTAGGCGAGCACGTGAATCACTTGGCGGGTGGTCGCCTTGCCGCCCGCGCGAGTACCCAGCCGCCCATAGATGACTGCCATCAAGAACACGCTGGCCACGCCGAGGATGGCGCCGTAGGCGAAGGAATTGCCGAGGATTTCCTCGACGCTGATATGCGCTCCGGCCTCTTCGGTCCGGTACAGCGCGAGGACATTGCCCACGCCTTGAGCTGCCGCCAACAAGTAGTCAACGATGCCGACGGGGCGGGTCGCCAGTTCACGGAACACGCGCCGGGGTCTCAACCAGACATCTTTGAGCGGGCGAATGGGTTCTGTCGACGACACTCAGGCAGCCTACGCAATCCGTGTTACTGACTCCAGCATCACGCACAGATGACAGCAGACTTTTTCGGGGCTACTCTCACAGCGAGTTCGTACGATCTCTAGGAGAAGAGTGACCATGGCAAAGAAGAGCAAATCGAAGAAGCGTCCAGTGGCAAAGGCCAAGCGCCACGCCGCCAAGAAGAGCGTCGCGAAAAAGAAAGCCCGGCCGGTGAAGGCGAAGGCCAAGAAGAGCGGAGCCGTCAAGGTTGCGAAGAAGGCCGTGAAGGCCGCGCCGAAGAAGGCCAAGCCCAAAGCCAAAGCCGTCGCCAAGAAGCCCGCGCCCAAGCCGACGAGCGTGGCCGCGCCAAGCGCGCCGAAGCGAAAGCCCGCGCCGCCGGCGGCGACTCCCGCACCGCCGGCACCGCCGTCTGCGGCGTCCGTTTCGGAGCCACCGACGTCAGCGAGTCCCAGTACAGAACCACTGGCGTTTTGAACAATCGCCGTCGGTAATTCAGGCGCGCATCAGCCCTTGGAGAGGGCGCGCGCCGCTACTGTCCGGGAATATTCGGGTGGCAAGGGTCCTGGCGTCGACGTGCAGATGCTCGTCGAGCACGGCCTTGAAGACGCTGCGCAAATCGAGGGTCGGCCGCAGGTCGCGGTTATCGAGCAGCGCCGTGCGCGAAAGGCCCGGCCACTCGGCGATCACGCGCCCGCCACGCACGGCTCCGCCGGCAAGAAAGGCGCAACCGCCCGTTCCATGATCGGTGCCCCGGGTGCCGTTCATGGCGGCCGTGCGGCCGAACTCGGTGACGACCAGCACCGCGGTCTGCGCCCACAAAGGACCCAACTCATCCGCCAGCGCCCGAAGCGCTTTGTCGAGGCCCGCAAGACGCTGGGCGAGCGCGCCCTTGGCACCTCCCTGGTTCGCGTGCGTGTCCCAGCCGCCGGCCTCGATGACCGCGACTTCCGGACCGCCGGCGCTTCGCATCAGCGTCGCCGCCATGCGGGCGACGCCGCTGACGCGCTCCGGGGTGGCCGGCTTGAGGGCGCCGCTTGTCTGCATCGACATTGCGGTCGCCCTGCCACCGTCATCCGCGAGCTTATCCGTCTGCACCGCTTCGCTCAGGCGCGCTGAGAACCAATCGTCCCCGGAGTACAGGTCGGCCAGGCGCGCCAGTAATTCTTCGTCGACATCCGGCGTCGCCTGCGGCGATTTGGAAATCACCGGCGCGTCGCCGCGCAGAATCAGGGGCACATTCTGGCTGATGGCTACGGCACGTTCGCCTGCTTCGCCGGTGGCCGGCGGCAATGAGGCAAGCGCGCGATTGAGCCAGCCGTCGGCCGTGCCGATGGGCTTGGTCAGTCCGTTCTCGAGCACGTTTTGTCCGTCGAAGTGCGAGCGATCCCGATACGGGGAGGCAACCGCCTGGAATACCACCAGCTCTCCGGCGCGGTAGCGTTCGTGCAAAAATGCGAGGGAGGGGTGCAAGCCGAAGGTGTCGTCGAGGAGCAGCGCCCCGTCGGGAATGCCCGGCGCGGATATCGCGAGCTCTCGATGCAGGGCGGCATAATCTGGGTCGGCGTAGGGCGGCACGGCCGCGAGACCATCCAGTGCGCCGCGCAGGATCACCACGACCAGGCGCGCCGATCCGCCGGTGCGGGCGAACAGGACGTTCGGCAGGGCCGCGCTCGCGGCCAGGGCTCCAGACGCCATAAGAAAGCGACGCCGTGTTGTTGCCAAGTGGAAGGGATGCATCGCCTATCTCCGTTGAAACTCAGGACTCATCAGCAAGAGCGCCAGCGCCTGCTTGGATGAGGAGGCGCGGCGCAGCGCCGTTACGGTCTCGGGCCGCACATAGCCGCCCAGGCTCGAGGCGGCGACGTCCACCGGATCCGTGCCTTGCTCGAAGCGCGCGCCAACCCGCGACGCCCACAGGATCCGATGCATGAGCGCATCCGAGCCGTCCCAGCTGCGCGAGGTATCGGGCCAACCCGCTGGGGATCCCGGCGTGTACTGACGCTGGCCCAAGAGGTCAAAAGTGCGGGTCACCTCGTCGGGCTGAAACGGCGAGACGTTCAACGCGCGCAAGGTGGAGAACACGAAGTCCTCCGGCGTCTTGAACTTTTTCATCTCGGGGTCCCACGCCTCGGGCGCCTCGATGAGCGCCGCGTACACGTGCGGCAGATCGCCGCCGGATTTGACGAAGGCTTTGGCGACACGCTCGACCGCCGCCGGCGGCGGATCATCGGCGATGAAATGGCGAACCAGCTTGGTCGCAACGAAGCGCGCGGTAGCGGGATTGCGACACAGATCGGCCAGCACGGCTTCGCCCTGCCGTTGACCCTGCTCGTAATACGTCTTGCCGAAGAAGGTCTTTGCGCCCGGCTCGTGCAGGTTGCCGCGAAAGTAAAAGCGTCCCGGCACGCCGCCCGCAAGCCGGCCTTTGCCGCCGCCGATCGACCACCCTGTGATGATTTGGGCGAAAGCGGTGACATCCCTCTGGGTATAGCCGCCATTCACGCCCAGGGTGTGCAGCTCCAGAATTTCGCGTGCCAGATTTTCGTTGATCCCGAATTGGCGTCTGGGCTTGTCAGGGTCATCCATTCGACCGTTGGACAGCCGCCGCGCCTCGCGCCGTGCAGCGGTCTGTGCCAGATCGGACTCCTTGCCGACCGAATACTGATTGTCGAGAAAAGCGATCATGGCGGGATGCTGCTCGACCGCGGTAAGCAAGTCGACGAATCGGCCGTTGACGTGCGGGCGGATGGCCTCGTTCTCGAGCGTGCCGGCGATGCCGAAAACGGCGCCCTTATCCGACGACACCGCAAAATGATTGGTCCAGAAGTGCACCAAGCGCTCGGCAAAGGGCCGCGTGGTGAGCGCCGCACTTTGAGCGCGTGCCAACACCTGCGCCCGATAGTGGGGCAGGTAGGCGTCGCGCACCGGATTGAAAGCCGCAACGGCCGCCGCGGCCCCCGAAGGATCGGCGGCGGAGCGGCCCGCGGCCTCGCGCTTGATTTCCTGGCGCTCATCACGCGCAGCCATCACCTCGGTGAAAATCTGGTCGGAAGGCGACAGCGGCACATTCCCGGCGCGCGGCACGGCGCCCTTGACCTGTGTCGACAGCCACCCCCGTGGATCGCCGGCCGCCGCAGTGAGCTCGCCGGGCCTGGCGCCCAAACCAAAACGCAGCACGGCTATTTCCGCTTGGAGCATGCAGCCAATAACGGCACCGCTCCAGGGCGGTTGACCCGCGGCGCCAGAAACCCGCCGGATCGGACGGGATTGGTGCGAAACCGTCGATCAGTTCACGGGCGGGCGCTGCGCCGCAGCGGCGGGCAGGCGGCCCTCGATTGAAGGCAAATCCGTCGCGGTCGCGGCCACGTGGAACTTTTCAGACAGGCTCCTAATCTAGTGATTTGGCCACAGAAAGCGCACTGCAAAAGCCAGGGCGATGGCGGCGATGACCAGATTGAGCCCCACGCCGATGTGGGTCCAGTATCCCGGCGGCACCACCGCAGGATCGAGGCTCCTCGCCACCTGGCGGAATTGCCGCGCGGAGATCAGCGCAACCGCGGCTCCCAGCAGCAGCAGCAGAACGCCGAGCCCGAGGGAAAAGCCTCGCTGCGACCCCGATTCGGGTTGGTGAGCCACCAGCTGCAGAAACAGGCCGAAGCGCTCGACGACGAAGCCGAACCCCATCAAGGCTATGGAACTGCGCTGCCAGGCAAGGAGAGTGCGCTCGGCTGCGAACAGCACTCGGGGATCCGCTGTGTAGGCCATGGACGCTCCTCGCATGCACCGGGTTACTCGCACGCACCGGGTCAGTCAGCCAAATCTTACATATTGATACGCCGGCTGCCGATCCCGGCCACGGCGGGCGTTCGCGAAAATCGACCCCGGTTTCATCAGGAACTCAACTATGACATACGCCCGCAGCAAAATGCTTCTGAAGAGCGAAGGAGCGCAATTGGTCGATTCGGCGCCGCTGCACCAGCCCGCGTTGCTGAGCGAGGCGCCGCTGGGGCACGCGCGGCCCACCCAGCCGCCGCTGCGCAGCGTGCTGCGTAAGCCGGTTGACGGCCGGGCCGAGCTGGAGAGACTGCGCATCACCAATGCGCAGCTCGTGCGCGAATTGGCCGTGCTGCGGGAGCGCGAAGCGCAGGCACAGCGGCTCGCCGATCGCGACGGGCTCACGGGCTTGTACAACCGCCGGCGCATGCTGGAACTCTTGGATTCGGCGATCGCCGACGCCGCGCGGGAGTGGCAGTGCGTCGGATTGTTGTTCATCGATCTGAATGGCTTCAAACTCATCAATGACGAGCATGGGCACGCCGCCGGCGACAAAATCCTGACCACCGTGGCGGCGCGTATCGCTGCGAGAGTACGCAACGGCGATTTCGTGTGCCGCTACGGCGGCGATGAGTTCGTGGTGATACTGCCCTGCGTGCCGGACGCGGCCGCCGTCAGCCGTGTGGCGGAAGCGATCCGGGAGCGGGTGGCGCTGCCCTATCGGATACGAGGGTGCGAGCAGCATTTGACGGCCGCCATCGGTGAATCGATGTATCCGCACGACGGCGACAGCGCAGCGGAGCTGCTGCAGCGCTCGGACCAGGCGATGTATCGCCTGAAGGCGCGCGCCGCCAGTCCGATGCTGTTCTTGGGCGGTAACCGGCAACCGCGGCCGTCCCGGCGTCGCAACGACACATCGGTCGGCCGCGGCTCGTGATGCCGCGGAGATTCTCATGGAGTCTCCGTGATGCAGCTTAGGTGCTTGCGCGACTGCCGCGGCCGGCCTGTTGCTCGTTACGGCCTTGGCGGGGTGCGTGGTCGTTCCCGACCAGCGACAATATCAGGCCGTCTCATCCTGGCTATCATTGGGTTGCCCATCAACGGGTACGCCAGGGCAATGGCTGGCGCTTGCGGGCCGGACACTGGAACGCGGCTGACCGCCGCCGGCGAGCAGCACCGGCGGCACTTAGCGATGCAGGTGCAGGGTAAGACTCCAGGCATTCGCGCCGGTTTTGGCGATTAACGCTATGACGATGGCGATGAACACCGCGCGGACAAATTTGCTGCCGTGCTTGAGTGCGGTATGAGCGCCGAACACACTGCCCGCCGCATTGCACACTCCCAACGCCACGCCCAAACTCCAGTGAACGTCGCCGTGAACTCCGAAAAACAGCAGCGCCCCGGCGTTGGTTGCCACATTGATGGCGCGCGCGGCGGCGGAGGCGTGCAAGAAATCGAATCCATACAGTCGGATGAACAGCAGCATGAGAAAACTGCCCGTCCCGGGCCCGAAGAAACCGTCGTACAGTCCGATGCCGCCGAGCGCCGCGAACGCGAGATAGCCGCGGCGACGTGAAAGAGCCACCGGCGCGTGGTAAGCACCCAGGTCCTTGTGCCAGAGTACGTAGATCAACACCACCGTCAGCATCACGGGGACCAAGGGCCGAAACAGCGCCGCGGGGACCGTACTCACCAGGGTCGCGCCCGCGAGCGCTGCGAGAAATGCGACGAGTCCGGCATGCATGAGCATGCGCCAGGGGACATGCACCACCCGCACGTAACGCAAGACCGCCCCGGTGGTGCCGCAAATACTGCCCAGCTTATTGGTGCCAAGGAGCACCGGCGGCGGGGTCGAGGGGTAGCCCGCGAGCAAGGCGGGCAGTTGGACCAAGCCGCCCCCGCCGACGATGGCATCGACGAATCCGGCGCAGAACGCCGCGCACAGTACCAACCCAAGGGCCGCGTAACTTCCACCTAACGCGATTGCGGCCAGGAGGTGCTCCCATGAATGTCGCGCAGACGCGCGTCGCCGCCGGCATCGAACCAGTGTTCGATCAGACGGAACGATATGGATAGGCGCGGCGGCAGCAACAAGCCGTTGGCGGCGAGGTCGGCGCGTGTAAACCAGCGCGCCTCTTCCAGTTCCTGATCCCGCAGGTGTACCTCCGTGGTCACCGCGTGCGCGCTGAACCCTAGCATCAAGGAGGCCGGAAAGGGCCAGGGCTGGGACGAGTGATATTCGATCCGGTCAACCTTGATGCCGGTTTCCTCCAATACTTCGCGCGCCACGGCGTCTTCCAGGGACTCTCCGGGTTCCACGAAGCCAGCGATGGTGGAGTAGCGCCCGACCGGCCAGCTGGCTTGGCGGCCCAGCAGCGCCCGCTCCCCATCGCTGACCAGCACGATGATGGCCGGATCGGTCCGCGGGAAGTGTTCATGGCGGCAGCTCGGGTTAGTGCACACGAGCACGTGTCCGCTTCTGGCGGACACCGTGTTCGCGCCGCACGTGCCGCAGAAGCGGTGCCGCCGCCGCCAGGAGATGATGGCGCGCGCATATCCCAAGAGTCCCGCTTCGTCGATCGGCAGGAGCGCGCCGACCAGGCGCAGATCCTCGAAACGGGTTCCCGGCGGAACCGACGGCGGCTCGACGGAATCGATGTCGTAGGTAAAGAAACTGGTGTCGCCACAACGGCCCAGCAAGATCAGATCCGCGCTGTTGCGCCGGGCGGGCGGTACGTGCGCGAGTTCGAGGTACGCCGCGCGCGGGCTGTCGCCCTCGACGATGAGATTGCGCGAATTCCATACCGGTATCGCGCGGCTGCGCTCATCGGCGAGCGCGGCGGCAAACCATGCCGGATCCTCCCGCAGGTGCGCGGCGCGGTCCAGGTAGGGACCAGCGAAGATATTCGTTGGCTGCATCCTCCGATTCTAGCAGGGCGCGGCGTGGCTGATTGGACGGCCCGCGGGCACGCGCACGGGCGCCCCGACCGTCGGACCGCACGTGCCGCAGGCGAGCTTGTGCCTGGCGAGCAAGTCGCGCAAGCGCACGCCGCCGCACACGCCGCAGCGCGCGATTCCGACTTCGTCGCGCCTTCCCAATGCGAGCAAGAGAAACCAGGCATGCTCGAAAGAAATGCCCGCCGGCTCGTGCAATTCAAAGTAGGCCTCGTAGGCCTGACAGAGCAGAGTGCCGGATTCCAGCGAGCCGACGCGGTAGCGCGGCTCGAGTCCGGTTTCCGTGCCGCGCAGCAGTCCGTACATCACGTACAGACTCGCCAACTGCGCCGATTGAAAATTGAGTTCGGCGCTCCGGAAGAAAAACGCCGCCTGGCGCGGCGACTTGCCGCGATGTCTCGAGACCCGCACCGCATCGAGATGCATCACATAGCTGCGGTACAGCTTGCGAATTCGATCGTCGCTCAAACCCGTCCACTGGCGGATGGTGAGCGTGCGGGCTTCGTGGCGGATCAGCCGCAGCGCAAGATCCAGGCGCAGGCGGTCCCTCGTGTAGCGGTCATCGGACACTCTCATGGTTGGCTTCCTCGTGACAATTGCGCGGTTCGGGTCAAAAAAAGAATTTGACAGAAATTAATCACAAAGTTAGCGTGTCTGCCAAGTGGTTTCGGCGCACGATTGCCGATGGATATGCGGTGAAATGCGCGGATCCGCGCGGGATCCCACGTAAACGGACTTTGGCGGGAGGCGGTATGCACGATGCACTCGTCGGCAATTGGGGGCAGGAATCGCACTTGTCGGCCGAGATATTGGGGTCGCTGCGCGATCTCAATCATCGGTTCCTGGATCTGGCCGCCGCGCGTCCGGAATGGGTGGCCGGGCGGGTCGCGCCGCTTTCCGCGGCGCAGCGGGCCGCGGCGGCCGGCTGTCCCTACGCGCTGTTCGATCTGCGCTTTCAGGACGACGGATACTGGCGTCTGCGGCTGCAGGGCGGCGGCTCCCTCCGGGTCGCGGAGGAAGCCGCGGCCGATGACGACACCATGAGGTTCGTGCGGCTGGCGCTGTTCTATGCCTGGCACGTCGCCTCGAGCGCGGGCCTCAAGGCTCAGCTGCTGTTGGGCATGAACGACCATACTGCGGCGGCATTTCGCCGCATCACGGTCAACCAACTATCGGCCCTGCCGGCCACCGAGGCTTCGCATCTGACCGCAAGATGGAGCGGCTGCCCTGCCTACTGGATCGCCCTCACCGTCGCGGCTTCGCGCGCCGACGCCAAGGCACTGCGCCGCGTGCAACTCTACGGCCTGCAGCTCGCCGCCGCTGCGCGGTTGACGAGTCCTCAGGGGTAATGGCACTCGTTTAGCCCCAGCGGGATCGATTCGCGGAGCTGAGCGATTGAAAGAGAGGAGGAAGCCTGGCTGTCCAGCCTTGGGACATAGTAGCTTTGATTGATGACCGTCTCACGGCCGACCATATCGCGCACGATGCCAGCCGGTTAGCGTCACGCTCGGGTTGTCGTAGCGGCCCAGTGGGCGACTGTTCGGTGGCGCACAGCGCACGGTGTCGACATTTTGCTAGGTTTGGTCAGGAGTCGCACCGGGACCTCTGGCCCTCGGGATCGGGCGCCCCAGAGGCTCGTGTGCCGTTATGGCCACACTATGAGCACATCCGCGCGACAGCCTCCGGCCGTACATTGGCCGGTGCCGCCGTTTTTCAACCCAGCCGAGCCCCCGGCGCCGGGAAACAGTACCGAATGTGCGGTGGAATTTAACGACCGTCGCCTGATGCGGGCAGAACTCACGAACTTTGAGCTGGGCAAGGATTCCATCGGCCTGCGGCTGCCGGAGCCGCAGGGGCTCAAGCGGTTGAACACGGCGAAGATACGCTCGCTCAAGTTGACGCGACCGATCGCCTACGTCGCCGATACGGCGGCGCTGAATGCCCTCGGCTCCGGTGCGCTGTTGGTCGACAGGCAGAAGTCGTTCGTCGTCGACTTTCGCGACGGCACAAAGATGACTGGAAAAACGCTGGGATTCGTCAAGGGCAAGGATGGGTTGTTTCTGTTTCTCATCGAAGACGAGGCTGCGACGGCGATTCGTTGTTTTATCCCAGCAGCGCACATCAAAGACGTGCGGATAGGTCCCTTGCTGGGCGATCTGCTGGTCGAAAAACAAGTAGTGAGCGCCGATGTCCTGGCGCTTGCGTTGAGCAAGCAGGCCAAGTTGCGGCAAGAACGAATTGGCAGCTACTTGACCGATCGCGCGATCATTTCCGCGCAGGATCTGATGCGGGCGATCGAGGCGCAGGGAAAACGACCTGCGGTGCGCCTGGGAGATGTTCTCATCGAGGCCGAGGTCATTACGCTCGCGCAGCTCAAGGAGGCGCTGGCGATTCAAGTGACCCATCGGGGGCGCCGTATCGGCGAGATCCTCATTGAAATGGGCGCCGCTTCGACGCGACTGATCCAGTTTGCGCTATCCGACAAACTGGGCATTCCTTATGTGAACGTCCGTGAGTTCCCGATCGGCCCCGGCGCGCTCGAGGCCATCGACACTGCGTTCGCCATACGCCATCAGGTGCTCCCGCTTCTGCGCATCGAGGAGTGCTTGGTGGTTGCCGTCGAGGACCCTCTCGCCATCGATTTCATGCAGGAATTGCGGGTCAAAACGGGTCTTACGATCGATCCAGTGATCGCCAATCCCGATGATCTGAAAGTGCGCATCGCCAGGGAATACGCAAACCTTGAAACTCGCGGCGACGGCAAGGCCGGCGGCGCGCCCGACTACGGCAAGGATCCGCGGGCGCGCGGCGGTGCAATGACACAGGTGGCGGATCTCACGAGCCAGTTGGACCGGGAGTCGCGGCAATCTGCGCAGGCTCCTAAAGATGTCGTCGTCGACTCGCGAGTGGCCGACAACACGCTGGTGAAACTTGTCAACAAGATCATCGTCGAGGCGCATGCCCAAGGGGCGTCGGACATTCACATCGAGAGCAATGCCGGTAAGAGTGTCACTCGCATTCGCTTTCGAAAGGACGGGGATTTGGAGGACTATCTGGAACTGCCGCAGGCCTATAGCAATGCCCTGGTCTCACGAATCAAGGTCATGGCGGAGCTCAATATCTCCGAGCGCCGGCTGCCCCAGGATGGCAAGATCGACTTCGGCAAGCATGGCCCGCTGGCAATCGAGCTGCGCGTGGCGATCGTTCCGACAGCGAACTCGCTCGAAGATGTCGTACTTCGGATATTGGGCGGTGCCGAACCGCTGCCGCTCGATCAGGTGGGTTTTTCCGATTTGGATCTCGAGAAACTGAAGACCATGATCGCTCGCAGCTTCGGCCTCATTCTGGTCTGTGGTCCGACCGGGTCGGGCAAGACCACGACCTTGCATTCGGTGCTTCGCGACATCAATCGTCCCGACATCAAGATATGGACCGCGGAGGATCCCATCGAAATCACTCAACCCGGTCTGCGTCAAGTCCAGGTCCACTCCAAGATCGGCTGGACCTTCGCCGCGGCCATGCGCGCCTTCTTGCGCGCGGACCCGGATGTCATCATGGTCGGCGAAATGCGCGATGTCGAAACCACGAAAATCGGCATTGAGGCCTCGCTGACCGGGCATCTCGTGTTTTCGACCTTGCACACCAACAGCGCAGCCGAGAGCATCGTGCGTCTGCTGGACCTCGGCATGGACCCCTTCAACTTTGCCGACGCGCTCATTGGAATTCTGTCGCAGCGTCTGGCCCGCAAGTTGTGCGCCAATTGCAAGGAGGCGCACGTTTCCTCCGAAGGGGAAATCGCCGATCTGGCCGGGGAATACTGTAGTGGCACGAACCTTGATCCCGCGACGGTGCTGGGCCGCTGGAAGTCCCAGTTTGGGAAAGAAGGACATCTGATCATTCACGGTGCGGTGGGCTGTGATTCTTGCAAGGGCGGGTATAAGGGCCGAGTGGTCGTCTATGAACTACTCGCGGGCACGCCGCAGATCAAGCATTTGGTCCGTTCACATGGAACCGTCCCGCAGCTCCTCGCCGTCGCGCAAGAAGGCGGCATGTTGTCGCTCAGACAGAATGCGATCGAAAAACTCCTGAGCGGGGCCTTGGATCTGGCCAGCGCTCGGGCGGTGTCCAGCTAGCACGCGATTGGGCGCTCCCCGTCGACGCATTTACGCAGCTATTGCGGGCCCAGGCAGCGGCAATCACGTACATCGGCAAGCGATGGGGATTGCAGGCCCATAGACTCGCATCCCATATGTCTGCTACCGCACGGTCGGTGCGCCCTACCACCGGGTTAAATGACGCGCAGCGTCGTACAGTGCACTCGCGCAGCAAAATACGAGCTTGGGGGAAACCGTCCGCTTAGGAGCCTGTCCGACTCATGACGTACCTGCTGCGCCCTCGCAACGGCGATCATGAGCCAGACGGGCTCCCGGTCGGCCCGGCGGCGATGATTGGCGTTGCGGGCGGGCCCTCGCGAGGTTTAGGCTACGCGGCTCCTATGCAAGCCCTAGTTCTGCGCCAGCTCACCAAGATCTACAAGAACGGCATCAAGGCGCTCAAAGGCGTCGATCTTGAGGTCGATGAAGGCGATTTCTTCGCGCTGCTGGGTCCCAACGGGGCCGGCAAGACCACGGCCATCGGCATCGTCACATCGCTCGTCAACAAGACCAGCGGGACCGTGGAGGTGTTTGGTCACGACATCGATACGGAACTGGAGGCGGCCAAGTCGTGCATCGGCCTGGTGCCGCAGGAAATCAATTTCAATCAATTCGAGGCCTGTCTCAGCATCGTCGTCAACCAGGCCGGATTCTACGGGATACCCCGGCCGCTGGCGAAGCAGCGCGCCGAAAAATATCTCAAGCAGTTGCAGCTCTGGGAGCGGCGCAACTCCATAGCGCGCTCGCTGTCGGGCGGCATGAAGCGGCGCCTGATGATCGCGCGCGCCTTGATGCATGAGCCGAAATTACTGATCTTGGATGAGCCCACCGCCGGGGTCGACATCGAGGTGCGCCGCTCGATGTGGGAGTTTCTGCGCAACATCAACGAGGCGGGCACCACCATCATCCTGACCACGCATTATCTGGAGGAGGCGGAGAACTTGTGCCGCAATGTCGCGATCATCGAGGGCGGTAACATCATCGAGCGCGACAGCATGGCCAACGTGCTGCGCAAACTGCAGACCGAGGTGTTCGTGTTCAACCTGCGCGACCCGCGTGAAGTCGCGCCGCAATTGTCGGGATTCACGGCCCTCTTGTCCGACGATCACACGCTCGAAATCGAGGTGTCGAAGACTCAGAGTCTGAACGACATATTCGCGCAGCTGTCGGCGCAGGGAATCGCCGTGAACAGCATGCGCAACAAGGTCAACAGACTCGAAGAATTATTCGTCCGCTTGGTCGACGGCAGCGCGCTGGCCGGCCGCGCCGCGGACCTCGCCTCGGCCGGCGGTGCCGCAATGGATCTTGCCGTGGCGGGCGGCGGTCAGACCGCGGAACCGCCGCCGTGACCATGACCGCCTCGCGCGCCAGAACGGAGTGGATCGGCTTCGAAACCATCATCATTCGAGAGTTCAGCCGCATCGTACGCATCTGGGGTCAGACGATCGTGCCGCCCGCGGTTACCGCCACCCTGTATTTCATCATCTTCGGCAGCTTGATCGGCCGGCGCGTCGGCCAGATGGGCGGCTACGGCTATATGCAGTTCATCGCGCCCGGGCTCATCATGATGTCGGTGATCACCAACTCCTACGCCAATGTGGTGTCCTCGTTCTTCGGCGCGAAATTCGGCAAGCACCTGGAGGAATTGCTGGTCTCGCCTCTGCCCAATTGGCTGATCGTCTCCGGCTACATGGGCGGCGGGATCATGCGCGGCGTGCTGGTGGGTTCCGTGGTGACGATGGTGTCGCTGTTCTTCACGCGGCTCGCGGTCATGCACGTGTTCGCCGTCATCGCCGCAGTGCTGCTCACCAGCATCGTGTTTTCGCTCGGTGGTCTGATCAATGCCTTGTTCGCCAAGAACTTCGATCATATCTCCTGGTTCCCGACCTTCGTGCTCACGCCCCTCACCTATCTGGGAGGCGTGTTCTACTCGATCACGATGCTGCCCGGCTGGGCGCACGCGGTCTCACATGCCAATCCCATTCTCTACATGGTGAGCGCGTTCCGCTACGGGTTTCTCGGCACCTCGGACGTCGATCTGCGGCTGGCCTACGGCATCATGACCGCCTCGGCGGTGGGGATGTTCGCGCTGGCGGTCGCGCTGTTGAACCGGGGCACGGGCATCCGCGAGTGAAGGACGGGCACAAAGGCAGGTTGGTTGCGGCAGCCTGAGTCGTGTATCGTGCCGAACCTACGACTAAACATTCCCAAGGAGACGACATATGACCGAAGAGAAGCAGCAGAAGTTCACGGCAAAGGTGCGCCGCGGTCTGGTGTGGGTGCACACGGTCGCGGCCGCCGAGCTCGCCAAGAAAAAGGCGGAAGCAACGGGCGTCAGAATCGAGGGATTTACCGCCAGCGAGCTCGCCGACGTCGAGTCCGCGCTGACCTGGATTGGACAGAACAAAGAACCGCAGAGCCCTGAGCCCGCCGCCTAAGATTCAACCGGACGAACGCAGTGGTTCCGTACCCGAGCGGCGCCCGGTCGAGCATTCGGGGCGGCGTATCGAATGCGGCGCCGCGAAACTGTCTGCGATGTGCGACACTGCGCTGAGCCGCCGTCCCCGGCGCCGCCGCGATACACTATTGCCATGGCCAGCAAGCGCGCACTAGTCGTCGACGACTCCAAGTCGGCCCGCGTCATCTTGAGCCGCATGCTCGAGAAGTACGACATTGAAGTCGAAATGGCGGAATCCGCCGAGCAAGCCATTGAATATTTGAAGAACAACCGTCCGGACGCGATATTCATGGACCATCTCATGCCCGGCATGGATGGCTTGCAAGCGGTGCAGGCGATCAAGGGCAATCCGCAGACCGCCATGATCCCGATCATGATGTACACCTCGCAAGAGGGTGAACTGTACGTCGGACAGGCGCGCGCCTTGGGCGCCATGGGTGTGCTGCCGAAGCAGGTGCGTCCGGTGGACGTGTCGAAGGTATTGTACGAATTACACATGCTGCCTGACCGGCGCGACATGACCGAGCCTGTGTTCGCGCCCGTGGAAACGGACGGCGACACGCTGATCGGACGGGCGCCCCTGAGCGGAGCCGATTGGGGACGCCGGATCGAGTCGGCGATGAGGGAGCAGGCGGCCGACGTGCGCCGTTTCATCGTGGCGAGCCTCGATAGTTTCGCGGCGCGCATCGTGAGCGATGTGCGCGGCTCCATTCCCGCTCCGACGCTGGAGTTTCCTCTGCCGCCGGTGCGCCCGTCGCGGCCGGTATGGCCGTGGGCCGCCGCCGCCGCCGCGGCGTGCCTGCTTGCGGCGTCATTCGCGGCGGGCTGGCTCAACGCGCGCGACGATTTGGCGCAGTCGCGGGCCGAGATCGCCGGGTTGACGTCGGCCAATGCGGAATTGCAGCGCGCGCGCCTCGACTTGTCGGCGTCGGTCAAGGATCTCACCGCGGCGCTGGCGGCGTCCGGGTCTGCCGCGGGTTCCGATGCGGGCGCGATCGGCGCCGGCGCCTCGTTCATCGCGCCGCGCTCCGAACCGGTTCCCTACGGCGAGATCCCCTTCGACCGCGGACGGCTCGACGTGCTGCGCGATTTGCTGAACAAACTTCAGGCGCAGGGCTTTCACGGAGTGGTGAAGATCACGAGCATGTCGGGACTGTTCTGTCTCACCGGCAATGCGACGGACGGCTTCACGCCGGCCGGCCCCAGTCTGCCGGCCAGCAAGTGCGATGTGGTGGGCAATCCGTTCGAGGAGTCCTTATCGGGGCAGCAGCGTCAGTCCCTGGCATTTGCCAACCTGATCGCAGGCGTGCGCCAGCGCACCGCGGGCGCGATCACCGTCGCCATCGAAAATGCGGGCAGCGCGCGGCCAAGCGTGCCCTATCCGGCGCGGGTCGAGTCCCTGACAGCGGGCGAGTGGAACCGCGCGGCCGCGGCCAACAATCGGGTCGAGTTTGCGCCGGAGGCGAGCTCGGATCAGTGATGGGTATTCTCCTGCACGGAGGCGAGCCCGAGCCGGCCTCCTTCAAGCCCGCTAGCAATCAGAAGGCGACTCTGACGAAGAGCTCGGGGCCCCTGGAATCGAAATCGAAGTAGCCGCCGTTCTTCGGCTGCCGCGAGTCAAGATCGGCTCTTGCCGCGGTGTAGCCGAGCGCGAATGACACGTTGGGGCGGAACCGGTACAGCGCATCCAGTTCGTAAAAGCCCAGCGAACCGTCCAACTGGTCGACGTTCAATTTGAAGTATTCCGCGCGGGCGTCGACATAAAATCGCTTGCTCACCACGTAGGTGGCGTCGAAGCCGATCGTCGGGAAGGGACCCGCCGCATTCTGCGATTCAAACACATGCCGGGTCGCAGTGGAGACGCGCGTGCTGGCTGAGATGTCGGTGTCGTTGAGGCCGATGGTCGCGGCGAGCTCGAATTTCTCCCGATGGATGAACGAATATTCGTAGGTGATGCCGAAAGTGCGCATGCTCAAGCTCGTGTCCACCGGATCCCCGACCTGCAGCACGACATCGCGAAACACGATGGGTGCGTCCGCGCTCGTCAGAGTCGTTTGACCGGTGCGGTCCAAGCTGAAGTAATCGAAACGCACCCTGTGCCGCTCACCCGCCCGCACCATGACCTGAAATTTGGCCTCGAATTCGGATTTGTCCAAGCCGAACACGCTCTCTGCATTGAGCGGCGTTCCCGGCAATCCTGCGCTGCTGTCCAGCTGCAGGTTGGTGGTGGAGGACACGTACATCACCCCGAGCGACAGTCGAACGCGCTCGTCGGTGGGGCTCATGTAATCGTCGGCGTGCGCCAAGTTTGCGGCCAGCGCCAGGGTCAGCACCGCCATGCCATTCTTGATCATTTCAATTCTCCGCGAGAAACGCCGGCCTTCGCCAGCGATGGATAGCGTCTTGCGCGACGTGGCAGCCCACGGCCCATTTCTCGATGTTCGCCAGGGTGTATTTTGGAGGCTTTTGGAATACTGTATGGATGTACAGCTGTTAGCGCCGGCCGGCGGGACATCGCCGTCTTGCAGAAGGACTCCTCGTCCCTCGAGGGCGAGGAGGATGTCAAGCGGGTCTCCTCAAAATCAATTGATCCGTTGCCGCTCGCATGGGGCGCGCCGGCAAGGAGGTGCCGACGCGCTCGAGGACATGGGCGGCGGCCGCCCGCCAGCCGGTGAGCTTGCCGCCGTAGATGCCGAGAACGCGCGGCCTGGATTCGCGGTCGGTGCTGAAGATGGTTTCCCGCGATCGGTCGAAAGCCGCCTGGCTCGCGGCGGGTAGAACGCGCAGCCCGGCAAAGCGCTGCGTGATGTGCTCGCGCGTCAAGTACCGATAGGCGGGAAAGTAATGGCGCACGACCGCGAGCAGGTATTCTTCTTCCGAAGGTAAAGGGTGCACCCGGTCAGGTTCCCCGCGATAGGGCGTCTCGGTGGTACCGACCAAGGTCGCGCCGTGCCACGGCATCACGAAAACGGCGCGCCCGTCCGTCGGACTTTCGACATAGTAGATTCCGCAAGTCACCGAGAAGGGCAGCACGATGTGAGTGCCCTGCACCAGATCCACGTCGGGAATCGAAATGGCCGGACGGATGGCGCCGGCGACGCGCGCGGCCCAGGGGCCCGCCGCGTTGACCAGGACGCTGGCATGGCATTCCACACTCGCGCCGTCCTGGCTGTAAGCGATGGTGACGCCGTCGTCGGAGAGGGCCGCGTCCGTGAAACTCGCGGGCATCGCGAGCTCCGCGCCGAGAGACAGCGCCGACTCGACCACCGCGCGCGTCAGCACGGCATCATCCGTCTGCGCATCGTGATAACGAATGACGGCCTGCAGATCGTGCGTCTCGAGACCATCGAGCGTGCTCCATTCGGATTTCGGCACCGTGCCGAAGCGGGTACTCGAATCGAACCCTCCGAGCAGGGCGTACATCCACAAGCCCAGCTTCAGCTGCCACGGCCGGCGCCGCGTGTCGCGGTAGACCGGTATGAAGAACGGCTTGAGCTCCACGAGTTCCGCGGCGATTCGCAAGTGAATGGCCCGCTCGCGCAAGCTCTCGCGCACCAGCGCGAACTGGCCGGACTCAAGGTAGCGCAATCCGCCGTGAATCAATTTGCTGGACCGGCTGGAGGTGCCGCTGGCGAGAGCGAGCCGCTCGATGAGCAGGGCGCTGTGACCCAGGGCCGCTGCGGCCTGCAATACTCCAGCACCATGAATACCGCCGCCCACTACCACCACATCGTATTGTTTCATTGCCCTTAAGGTGCGCGAAATTGCGCTAGGATGCGGGAATAAAGCTGAACAAACCACCTTTGCGTAATCTGTCGCCAATCGGTCACATGTTCCATCCGCTTCGCGCAGGTCCCTCCGAACAATCAAGGACGGCATCGCCCCGACCCCGTAGCAGTCGCGCGAAGCGCAGGCGCACAGCGCTTGCTATCCATCGCGCTTCTCGTCGAATTGCAGCACGGGAGCGCCGGAGGTGACTTCGATTTCGCCGTCGACGATGGCCCCCTTGGCGATGGCCATGGTTCTAGCGCTGACCTTGCCGTGTATCACGGCCGTATAGCCGATTTCCAGCTTCTCCCTGACACTCAAGCCTCCCGTGATCTTGCCGGCGATGATCGCGTGCTGCGCTCGAATGAAGCCGTGCCAGGATCCCGTAGAGGACAGATGGAGGCCGCCCTGCAAATCGCCGTCGCCGTGGACCTCTCCGGAAACCACGAAATGCCCGGCGCCGCGGATATTGCCGACGATCACGGAATCGGCGCCTATGAAGGTGGCGGTCGTCGAATTGATTTCGAAGAACCGCCGTTTTTGCTCGGTCATGGGGTTTATTACCCTATCCGGGGAGGGACGTGATGTGACGAGCTTGGCGTCGCCGCGACATTGCGAATCGAAGTAGAATGTGCCTATCGGAAACCTCTCTGAGTTAGGAATATGTTCACGAACAAAGCGTTTGTCGGTCTCTGTTGTGCATTGCTGCTCGGTATGAGCGGGTGCAGCCGTCAGCAAAGCGACTGGGAAAAAACCCGGGCGGCGAACACCACGGATGCGTATGAGCAATTCTTGAAGAAATACCCAAGCGGTGAGTTCACCGCCCAGGCGCAGGCACGCGTGAAGGAGCTGTACGAGGAGCACGACTGGCAGAAGGCGCGCGACACGGATACTCAGGAAGCCTACCAAGCGTTTCTCAAGCAGTATCCGGAAGGCAAATGGACGGAGGAAGCGCGCATCCGGGTGGAGAATTTCACGCTGGCCCAGGCGCCGCCGAACGCCGCGCCTGCCGGAGCGGACAGCACCGGTACGCCCGCCAATCCGGCCGCCGGTGACACGTCTCCCGCCGCCGCAGCGGCAAAGCCCGCGGCGTCCGCACCCGCTACGGTGCCGGCACCGTCTGCGCCGCCGGCAAAGGCCCCCGTGAAGCCCGCGGCAACGGCGGGGTCCTACGGCATACAGCTTGGGGCATTCAAGTCGAGCCACGAGGCCGCCAACCGGCGTTGGACACACCTGGAAAAAGAATATCCCAAGCTCCTTGACGGGCTATCGCCGACGGTTTCCCCGAAGAAAACCGCCTCCGCAACCCTGTATCGTTTGCAGATCGAGGGGCTCACTGAGAAGCGTGCGCGCTCGATTTGTAAATCGCTCAAGGCCAAATCGCAGGCCTGCGTCGTGATCCATCCCCCTCATCACTAGTCCTAGGCACACAGGCCGGACGCTGTGCGTCACCAGTGACAATTCTTGTCGGGCGGCGAGGCACTGAGCGGCTTACAAGCCTATGAATTTACTGTATTTGCCTGCTGTCCTCCTTGGAATCGATCCTGGCGGCGCGATCATTTCTGGCTCGCGGCGTCTTTTTATTCGTGGATGCCGGCCTCCAGCAGCAGAAAGGTGTATTCCATCGCGATTTCGCGATAACGCTGAAATCGCCCGGCCTTGCCTCCGTGACCGGCGTCCATGTCGATGTGCAGGAACACGGGATTCGTGCCGCTCTTGGCTGCGCGCAGCTTGGCGACCCACTTGGCGGGCTCATAGTACTGCACCTGGCTGTCCCACAGTCCCGTGGTGACGAACAAGGCCGGGTAGGCCTGCGCCCGGACGTTGTCGTAGGGCGAATACGAGAGCATGTATTCATAGTCTCTGCGATCGTTGGGATCGCCCCATTCGTCGTACTCGTTGGTGGTCAGCGGGATGCTGTCGTCCAGCATGGTGGTGACCACATCGACGAAGGGAACCTGGGCGACCATGCCGCGATAATCCCCGGGACTCAAGTTGGCAACCGCGCCCATGAGCAGACCGCCGGCGCTGCCGCCCATGGCGAACACCTTGTTACTGCAGGCGTAGCGCTCCGCCACGAGGTGGCGCGTGACGTCGATGAAATCGGTGAACGAATTCATCTTCCGCAGCTTGCGCCCATCGTCGTACCACGCGCGGCCCATTTCCTGGCCGCCGCGCACGTGCGCGATGGCATAGACGAAGCCGCGGTCGATCAGGCTCAGGCGCGCCGATGAGAAAACGGGATCGGTGGACAGGCCATACGCTCCATAGGCGTATTGCAGCAGGGGCGCGGAACCGTCGCGCACGAAATTCGTGCGATACACCAGCGATACCGGTATCCGCGCGCCGTCGCGAGCGGGCGCAAACAGGAACTCGGTGCGATAGTTTGCGGGATCGAAGCTGCCGACGACCGGGTCGCGCTTCAACAGAAGCTTCTCGCCGGTGCGCACATTATAGTCGTACACGGTCGTCGGCGTGGTCAGGGAGGAGTACGCGTAGCGCACCAGCTCAGTATCGAGTTGCGGATTGACAGACAGCGAGGTGGTATAGGCGGCCTCGTCGCTGGCGATGAAAGACTCCGCAGAGTCCTGGGCCGCGCCGACCGCCGCGCCGCCAGCCGGCTGCGCGGCCCCGCGTACGATGCTGATCTTGGCGAGGCCGCCGGTGCGGACCGACACGGCGATGAAGCCGTTGAATACGTCGAAGTCCTCGATGAAGGTATCCGCGCGATGCGGCACCACATCGCGCCAATCGCCGCGGTTGGCCTGCCTGCCGATTGGCGCCTGCATCAGGCGGAAATTGCGGGCCTGCCAATTGGTTCTGACGATGAAGGCATCGCCGAGATGCTCCACCTGGTATTCGTGATCCCGCTCGTGCGCCAGGAAGGTCCTGAACTCGAGCGCAGGATCATCTGCGTATGCGTACCGCCATTCCGAGGACACCGTGCTCTCCATATGGAGAAAAATGAAGCGCTCGGATTTGGATTTGGATACGCCGGTGTAGAAACTCTTGTCCGTCTGCTCGAAAACCAGGGCGTCGTGCCTCGGGTCTGATCCGAGAATGTGTTTTTTGACGTACAGGCCGAGCAGGGTGTCGGGATCCTTTTCGACATAGAGAACGGTCTGGTTGTCGCCGGCCCATGCAAGGTCGGATTCAACATCGGGAATCGCGGCGGGGAGAATTTCCCCGGTGATCAGATTCTTGATGCGCAGTGTGAATTGGCGCCTGCCGACCGTATCCTCGCAAAACGCGAGCCAGGCGGAATCGGGCGAGACCTCCATCGCGCCGATCCGATAGTAGTCGTGTTGCGCGGCGAACACGTTCGCGTCCAGAAGGATCTCTTCGGGCGCCTCGACGCTCCCCTTGCGCCGTGCAAAGATCGGGTGCTCCTTGCCTGGCTCGAAGCGGGTGTGGTACCAGTAGCCGTGCAGGCGATAGGGCACGGTTGAATCGTCCTGCTTGAGGCGCGAGACGATTTCCTCGTAAAGAGCGTTCTCGAACCGTTGACCCTCGGCCATGCACCGCTGCCGATAGGCGTTCTCCGCCTCAAGGTAGGCGAGCACCTGCGGATTCTTGCGCTCATCGTCCCGCAGCCAGTAATAGGGGTCGATTCTCTCGCCGTGGGCTGAGTGCACGGCATGGGGCCGAACGGCGGCTAAGGGGGGCTTGATTTGCGGGTCGATCATGGCGTTTTTGGGTTGTCCTCGGGTTGGGCGGGAGTATAGTCGGGTGGATAGGCTGCGGTGCCCGTCCGCAGCCAGGGGGGAAGTATGCAAACCGTGGCTCAACTGCTTAAGTTAAAGGGCACCGAGATTTTCTCCGTCTCACCGCAGGATTCCGTGCTGCGCGCCATCGAAGTCATGGCAACGCGGCACGTGGGCGCGCTCCTGGTCATGAATCAGGGATCGCTGCTCGGCATCATCTCCGAACGCGATTACGCCCGAAAGGTGATCCTGAAAAACCGCTCCTCGCATGACACCCCGGTGAGCGACATCATGACATCACCCGCGGTCAGCGTGGCGCCGGAGGACACGGTGCACCGGTGCATGGAGCTCATGACCGAGGGCCGGTTCCGGCACCTGCCGGTGGTCAAGGGCGGCCGTGTGGTGGGAATGCTGTCCATCGGCGACTTGGTCAAGGCGGTGATCCAGGAACAAAGCGAGCACATCGAGCAGCTCGAGCGGTATATCGCAGGCTAGGCTCCTAGGGCCCCGCATCGCGCGGGCTCCTGGCGCGTTTAGCGATTGACGATGTTTGCCACGCAGGTATCATGACTCACATACACCGGCGCGCTTGGCGGCGTTCGCCCACACAGGCGCAGCTCTAGGCGCCTGAACCGATTTAAGTTGTTGTTTGTGAAAGGCTCTGCAGTGACCTGCAGGGCTTTTTTATGCATGGGCGCAGGTTATGGCAGATCGGGACATGGCGGTACTTGGAACCAGGATCGACGGAAGGGATCCCCGTGTCGGGGATTGGGGCCTGTGCCGGTCTGCCTATGAAAGGGATTCCTGCGGTTTCGGCTTGATCGCGAGTCTAGACGACCAGGCCAGCCACTGGGTATTGCAGACGGCCATCAGCTCGCTCAATCGCCTCACGCATCGCGGCGCCATCGCCGCCGACGGCAAGACGGGGGACGGCTGTGGTTTGTTGATCAAGCGGCCCACCGCGTTCCTGCGTGCCGCGGCATTGGAATCCGGGTTCACATTGGCTCCGCTGTTTGCCGCCGGCCTGGTGTTCCTCAATCGCGATGCGGGACTTGCGGCGCACGCGCGGCGAGTGCTGAGCGAGCAGCTGCAACTCGAGAAGTTGCAGGTCGCCGGTTTTCGCTCCCTGCCCCTGGATCCGGATGCCTGCGGTCCGGAGGCGCTGAAAACGCTGCCGACCATCGAGCAGGTGTTCGTCAACGCGGGCGGGGACATCGACGAGGCCACGTTCAACCGAAAACTGTACCTGGCGCGCCGGCGAACGGAGAAGCGGCTGGAGGCGGGCGACCCTCTGTTCTATATCCCGTCGCTGTCTGCCAGCACCATTGTCTACAAGGGCATGGTGATGCCGCAGTACCTGGCTCAGTTCTACCCCGATCTCAAGGATCCGCGCATGGAGGCGTCGGTCGTGGTCTTCCACCAGCGATTTTCGACCAACACCATGCCGCAGTGGCGCCTCGCCCATCCCTATCGCTACCTGGCCCACAACGGGGAGATCAATACGGTGCAGGGCAATCGCAGTTGGGCGGTGGCGCGCGGGCCCCTGTTCCGCTCGCCGGTGCTGCCCGATCTGTCCGACATCCTGCCCGTCGTGTCCTTGACAGGCTCGGATTCGCAGTCGCTCGACAACATGCTCGAGCTGCTGCTGGTCGGCGGACTCGATCCCATGCAGGCGATGCGCTTGCTGATACCGCCGGCGTGGCAGTCGGTGGACATGATCGATCCCGACCTCAAGGCATTCTACGAGTACTACGCGACGCACATGGAACCCTGGGACGGCCCGGCCGGCATCGTGCTCACCGACGGCCGCTACGCTTGCTGCACCCTGGATCGCAATGGCTTGCGGCCCGCCCGCTGGGTCATCACCCAGAATCGGCACATCACCATCGCTTCGGAAGCGGGCGTCTGGGATTACGACCCGGAGGATGTGGTCAAGAAGGGCAAGCTGGGACCGGGCGAGATGCTTGCTCTGGATTTGCAGACCGCCGAGCTCATGGACACCAGGCGGGTCGACGATCTCTTGAAGAGCCGCCATCCCTACAAGGTGTGGCTGAAAAAGGGGGTGCGCTACCTGCAAACCGACCTCATCGATCCGCGCCTCGCCGCCGAGCCCTTCGATCGCGACACGCTGGCCCTGTTCCAAAAGATGTACAACGTCTCGGCCGAGGAACGCGACGAGATCATCCGGGTATTGGCGGAAGACGAGAGTGAAGCGGTCGGTTCGATGGGCGATGACACGCCGATGCCGGTGCTGTCGAGGAAAGTGCGCTCGCTCTACGACTATTTCAGGCAGCAGTTCGCGCAGGTCACGAATCCTCCCATCGACTCGCTGCGCGAGAGCATCGTGATGTCGCTGCAGACCCAGATCGGTCCGGAGTGCAATATCTTCGTTCCCGCGCAGCAGCACGCGGAACAAATCGTGCTCTCCTCGCCCGTGCTCTCGCAGCGCAAGCTGCGGCAGATCGTGGCGCTGGCGGACTCCGGCGTGCCGAACGAGTTCATCGACCTGCAGTTCGACGGGCACGTGGACCTCGAGACCGCCTTGTCGGCGCTATGCGATCAGGCGGAGAGCGCCGTGCGCAGCGGCAAGATCGTGCTGCTGCTCTCCGACCGGTATCTCATCAAGGGCAAGGTCCCCGTGCACGCCCTGCTCGCCACCGGCGCGGTGCATCACCGCTTGGTGAAGACCGGCCTGCGCTGCAAGTGCAATATTCTGGTGGAAACCGGCACGGCGCGCGACGCGCATCATTTCGCCTGCCTCATCGGCTACGGCGCCACCGCCGTCTATCCGTACCTTGCGTATCAGACCTTGTTCGATCTCATGCGCAAGGGCGCGCTCAAGATGGAAGCGGCCATGCGCCAGGAACTCGGCCGCAGCTACCGCCGCGGCATCCGCAAGGGATTGTTCAAGATCATGTCCAAGATGGGCATCTCCACCATCGCCAGCTACCGCAGCGCGCAGCTGTTCGAGATCGTCGGCTTGGGCGACGAAGTCGTCGGCATGTGCTTCGAGGGATCGGAGAGCCGTATTCAGGGGGCGGACTTCGAGGACCTGAAAGCCGACGCGGATTATCTGGCCGCGCGCGCGTGGGACCGGAGCGAGAATGTCCAGCAAGGCGGCTTGCTCAAGTACATGCACGACGGCGAATACCATATGTACAACCCGGATGTCATCGCGACGCTGCAGTCGGCCGTGATGACCGACGACTACCGGCAGTACCAAGAGTTCGCCGCCCTGGTCAACGGGCGGCCCGTCTCCTGCATCCGCGATCTGCTGCGGCTGAATCCCCGCGCCGCGGCCATCCCCATCGAGGAAGTCGAGCCGATCTCCGCCATCCTCAAGCGCTTCGACAGCGCGGGCATGTCGCTGGGGGCATTGTCTCCCGAGGCGCACGAGGCGCTCGCAATCGCCATGAACCGGCTGGGGGCGCGCTCGAATTCCGGAGAAGGCGGAGAGGATCCGGTGCGCTACGGCACGGAGAAGAATTCCAAGATCAAGCAGGTGGCGTCGGGGCGGTTCGGCGTCACTCCGGAATACTTGATCAACGCCGAGGTGCTGCAGATCAAGATCGCGCAAGGCGCGAAGCCGGGGGAAGGCGGCCAGCTGCCCGGCCACAAGGTGAACGACATGATCGCGCGCCTGCGCTTCGCGCGCCCGGGCGTCGGATTGATCTCCCCTCCGCCGCATCACGACATCTACTCCATCGAGGACCTGGCACAGTTGATCTTCGACTTGAAGCAGGTCAACCCCGGCGCTTTGGTGTCGGTCAAGCTGGTGGCCGAACCCGGCGTGGGCACCGTGGCCGCGGGGGTGGCCAAGGCCTATGCGGATCTGATCACCATCAGCGGCTACGACGGCGGCACCGGCGCGAGCCCCCTGTCGTCGATCAAGTATGCCGGCACGCCATGGGAATTGGGGCTCGCCGAAACGCATCAGACGTTGCGCGCCAACGAGCTGCGGCATCGGGTGCGCCTGCAGACCGACGGCGGCTTGAAGACCGGACTCGATGTGATCAAGGCGGCCCTCATCGGCGCCGAGAGCTTCGGCTTCGGCACCGCGCCGATGGTGGCGCTGGGCTGCAAGTATTTGCGGATCTGCCACCTTAACAATTGCGCGACCGGCGTGGCGACGCAGCACAATGTGCTGCGCACCAAGTACTTCATCGGCCTGCCCGAGATGGTGGTGAATTACTTCAAATTCGTGGCGCAGGAGTGCCGCGAAATCATGGCGTCCATGGGAGTCAGGAACCTGACCGAGCTGATCGGACACACCGAGCTGCTCGAGATATTGCCCGGCGAGACCTCGAAGCAGCGCAAGCTCGATTTGTCGCCGGTATTGGCCAATTCCGCGCTGATCTCGAACAAGCCTCAATACTGCATCGACCCCCATAACGAGCCGTTCGACAAGGGCGGGCTCGCGGAGAAAATGCTCGGGGACATGCAGGCGGCGATCGCCGCGAAATCCGGCGGCCAGTTCTCCTACGCCGTCAGCAATTTCCATCGCTCCATCGGCGCGCGAATTTCCGGCGAGATCGCCAAGCGCTGGGGCAACACCGGCATGATCGCGGCGCCGCTCATCGTCAGCCTCGAGGGCTCCGCCGGCCAGAGCTTCGGCGTCTGGAACGCCGGAGGACTGCATCTGCATCTCGAAGGCGAGGCCAACGACTACGTTGGCAAGGGCATGGCGGCGGGCAAAATCGTCTTGAAGCCGCCGGTGCGTTCGAACTTCGTGGCGCGCGACACGGTAATCATGGGCAACACCTGTCTGTACGGCGCGACCGGCGGAGAGCTCTATGCCGCGGGCACCGCCGGAGAACGATTTGCCGTGCGCAATTCGGGCGCGCTGGCGGTGGTGGAAGGAGCGGGCGACCATTGCTGCGAGTACATGACCGGCGGCGTGGTGTGCGTGCTCGGGCGCACGGGGGTCAACTTCGGCGCCGGCTTCACCGGGGGCTTTGCCTACGTGCTCGACATGGAGCGCGATTTTGTCGACCGCTACAACCATGAATTGATCGACATACACCGCGTATCGCCCGAAGGCATGGGAATTCACGTGCAGCACCTGCGCGGCTTGATCGAGCAGCATGTGGATGCCACGGACAGCGTGTGGGGCGCGCAGTTGCTCAACGATTTTCGCAGCTACATCGGCAGGTTCTGGGTGGTCAAGCCCAAGGCGGCGGCCATCGACACCCTGCTGGAAAATCTGCGGCGCGCGGCGTAGCAAGAATGCCCGATCCGGACTCCTTCCAGCGCATACGTTGCCGACGAATAATTGCGGCCGCATCGCGCGGCCAATTGGGCACTCATGGCCGATAAGCATCTGCAATTCCTGGATGTTCCGCGCAGGGACCCGGACAAGCTCGCCTTGGAGGTGCGAACCACCGAGTTCCGCGAAATCTACTCGCAGTACAGCCCCGAGACGGCGGCGGCCCAAGCGGGCCGTTGCATCGCCTGCGGCAATCCCTTCTGCGAGTGGAAATGCCCGGTTCACAATTACATTCCGAACTGGCTGGCGCTGGTGAACGACGGCAAGCTGTTCGAGGCGGCGGAGCTGTCACATCAAACGAATTCTCTGCCGGAAATGTGCGGCCGTATCTGCCCGCAGGATCGGCTGTGCGAGGGTGCCTGCACGCTGAATGACGGGATCGGCGCGGTGAGCATCGGCGCGATCGAAAAATATATCACGGACGAAGCGTTCAAGCAGGGCTGGAAGCCCGACATGTCCAACGTGGTGCGCACCGGCAAGAGGGTGGCCGTGGTGGGCGCGGGGCCCGCGGGTCTCGCCTGCGCCGACATTCTGGCGCGCAACGGTGTGGCGCCGGTGGTGTTCGACCGCTACTCGAAAATCGGCGGTCTGCTGACCTTCGGCATCCCGCCGTTCAAGCTGGAAAAAGACGTGGTCGAAAAGCGCCGCGAGATCATGGAATACATGGGCGTCGAATTCCGCCTGAATGTCGACGTGGGGCGAGACATTTCCTTCGAGGCCGTCGCCGAAGAATTCGATGCGGTGTTCCTCGGCATGGGTACCTACACGTACGTCAAGGGCGGCTTTGCCGGCGAGGATCTGCCCGGAGTGTACGAAGCCCTGCCGTACCTCATCTCGAACATCAATCGCGAGCTCGATATCGGCGACGCTCACGCCGGATTCATCGACATGCGCGGCAAGCAGGTGGTGGTGCTCGGCGGCGGGGATACGGGCATGGATTGCAATCGAACCGCCATCCGCCAGGGCGCGAGCAGCGTCACGTGCACGTATCGGCGCGACGAAGCAAACATGCCGGGCTCGCGGCGCGACTACAAGAACAGCAAGGAAGAAGGTGTCACGTTTCTGTTCAACAAGCAGCCCATCGAAATAGTCGGTTCCGACCGGGTGCAGGGAGTGAAGCTGGTCGAAACCCGGCTGGGGCCACCGGGACCGCGCGGACGGCGCATCCCGGAAGTAGTTCCCGGCACCGAGGAGACCATCGACGCCGACGCCGTGATCATCGCGTTCGGTTTTCTACCGAGTCCTCCCGATTGGTTCGCACGGCAGCAGATCGCGCTGCACCCCAACGGCCGGGTGCGCGTGTCGGCGCATCCTGCGCAGAGGTTTCAAACGACGAATCCCAAAGTGTTCGCCGGCGGCGATATGGTGCGAGGCTCGGATCTGGTGGTGACCGCGGTGTTCGAAGGGCGGGAGGCCGCGCAGGGGATATTGCGCTATCTGGGGCTGCGGGCGGCGGCCGAGCACTAATGACTAAAGCGATTCGTTGCCCAGGGACACACCGAAGTCTACCTCTGCGTGTAAGTTCTCCGAATTGATGCCTCGTAGAAGCCGGGCTAAGCCGGTTTTGCCGCTGCGAATGGGCTTAATCACGATGTCGCCATCTTGTTCGTGCAGCTCGACGGGCTCATCCACGCTGAGATGAGCAGCTTCCATAATACCTCTGGGGATGCGAACAGCCGCGCTATTGCCCCATTTCCTCAGGATTACCCGCATAACACCAATCCAAGTTGGAGCGACGCTCACAGGTTATCCAAGAAGCGTTGCTGTTTCCACAATGCAGATGGAGATGGGCTCAGCCAGATCCGGTGAGAGACTGCCGCAAGGCCGCCAGAATACCTCCCGGCCGGTACGGCAGCACGCGCCGCCGATGGCGTGGTCTGTGAAGAACATGAGGCCGAAATTCGGACCGATTCGAGGTCCGAAAACGGCGAGTATTGTTCGCGCGCCTGCGCTACTGTGCACCCATGGAACTCGACTCAGATGCTTGTTTTCGCGCAGTGCGCGCCCGCGATCGGCGCTTCGACGGGCGGTTTTTCGTGGCCATCTCGTCCACCCGCATCTATTGCCGTCCCATCTGTCCTGCGCGCCCCGCCAAGCGCGGCAACATGCACTTCTATTCCAGCGCGGCGGCCGCGGAAGGTGCGGGATACCGGCCGTGTCTGCGTTGCCGGCCGGAACGCGCACCGGGCATGGCCTCCGTCGATCGGGTGAGCCGGCTGGTCGGCGCCGCCATCGCGGGCATCGAAGAACACGCGCTCTCCAGCGCCAAAGTCGCCGATCTGGCGGCGTCGCTCGGAGTCAGCGACCGCCATCTGCGGCGGGTCACCGAGTCCGAGCTCGGCGTGTCGCCCATCGAGCTCGCGCAGACGCAGCGGCTCTTGTTGGCGAAGCGCCTGCTCGGCGACACACGCCTGAGCCAAACGGAAATCGCCTTTGCCAGCGGTTTCGGCAGCCTGCGCCGCTTCAACGCCTTGTTCAAATCGCGCTATGGCTTGAGTCCGCGGGCGCTGCGCGGCACGGCGAACGCTCCTCAAGGACTGCACTGTCAATTGGAGTTTCGTCCGCCGTTCGCCTGGCGCAGCTTGCTGGAGTACCTGCGCCTGCGCGCCATTCCAGGCATCGAAATGGCGGATGCGACGCATTACCGGCGCACGGTGGCGATCGACGAACACACGGGCTGGATCGCGGTTTCCGAAGGCAGGCGCGATAACGCGCTGAATGTGGAGATCTCACCGTCGCTGGCACCGGTCATCGGCGCGGTGATCGTTCGTGTGAAGCGGCTGTTCGACTTGGGCGCGGTGCCCGACGCGGTGAGCGGTGTATTGTGCCATGACCCATTGCTCGCGAGGGTGGTGCGCCGAATTCCCGGCTTGCGCGTCGCCGGGGCCTTCGACGGATTCGAGCTGGCGGTGCGCGCCATCCTGGGACAGCAGGTGTCGGTAAAAGGCGCGACGACCCTGGCAGGGCGGTGGGCTCAGGCCTTCGGTGCGCCGATCGCCACTCCCTATCCTTCGCTCAATCGTCTGACACCAGGCGCGCAGCGCATGGCCGGCGTGTCGGCCGACGAAATCGCGGCCCTCGGCATCGTGGGTGCCCGCGCTCGATGCCTGTCGCTCCTGGCGCCGGCGGTGCTCGAGAGAAAAATCGCTCTCACGTTCGCAGCGAATGTGGAGGAGCAGATCGACGCGCTGCTGCGCCTGCCGGGCATCGGTCCGTGGACGGCGCAATACATCGCGATGCGGGCGCTGCATTGGCCGGACGCATTTCCGAGCGGCGATCTGATGCTCATGAGGGCGGCGAACGCCAGCCAGAAGCAATTGCAGAAGCTCGCCGAGGCCTGGCGGCCGTGGCGGGCTTACGCGACACATTATCTGTGGCAGTCACTGGGGGTCAGTCCATGAACGCTTTTTGTTATCTCGAGAGTCCCATCGGCCGTCTGTTGCTCACCTCCGACGGGAGCGCTCTGACCGGCCTGTACATGGAGCCCAGCCGCAAGGCGCAATCCACGGACGGCTGGGCGGAGGATGCCAGGGTCGGACCCCTGTCGGCGACCGTGCGGCAGCTGACCGAATACTTCGCCGGAACCCGGCGAGAGTTCGATTTGCCGCTGCGTCTGCAGGGCACCTCGTTTCAGACGCGGGTATGGCACGAGCTGGGTGAAATTCCCTACGGACAGACGTGGAGTTACGGTCAGCTCGCCAGGCGAATCGCCAATCCGAGCGCCTCGCGCGCGGTGGGGCTCGCCAATGGCCGCAATCCCATCTCCATCGTGGTGCCCTGCCACCGGGTGATCGGCGCCGACGGTTCCTTGACGGGATACGGCGGCGGGCTGGAGCGCAAGCGCTGGCTGCTGGCGCACGAGGGCTTGCACTAGAGAAAATCTCAGGGCTTCTCGCTGAGATCGGCGGTGAAGCCGACGCTGCGGCGCTTCGGGGCTGGCGGGTTGGTGAGCTCGCGGATCGCGGAGATGATGGCGCTGATGGCCTCGTCATGGTGCTGGTACTTGCGCTCGAGTTTATCGAGCTTGCGGGCGAGCGCGGTGTTGGAGTCGAGCAGTTCCCGCAGCCGTAGAAAGGTGCGCACAACGTGGAGGCTCATCTCGACGGCGCCGTGGCTCTTCAAGATGCTGGCCGCCATGATGGCGCCATGCTCGGTGAAGCCGTAAGGCGGGAATCGTGGGTCTCGATGCTTTTGGTAACCGGTCGCAAAAATTGCGACCGGTTCAGGGTCTCGGTCGACCTAGCTGTGCAACTAGAGCTAGATCAGCGGCAAGCTGATCGTGAATATCGCGCCCCCGCCGTCCGGCCGATTGGCGGCGACGGCCGTGCCGCCGTGAAATTCGGCGATGAGGCGCACGATATACAAGCCTAGGCCGAAGTGCGGCTTGTCGTCGCGGCCCTGGCGCTGCTCGAACAGCGATTCGAACAGGCGTCCATGCAGTGCGGGCGGAATCGGCGGACCGTCGTTCTGCACCCCCAGCACGTAGCTGCCTTGGGCTCGCTCCAGTCGCACGGTGATGGTGCCGCCGGTGGGACAGAAGTCGACCGCGTTCTCGATGAGCTTGTCGAGCATCTGGGCCAGGAGGTCGGGCGCGCCGCGGACGAAACAGGGGTCGGGCGGCGCCTCGAGGGCGAATCGCGCCGGCGCAAAGCCATCGCGATAGGCGGCGACGGCCGACGTCAGCAGATCGCGCAGGTCGAAATTCACGATCTCTGCCTGCTTGATGCTCTCCTCGACCCGCGCCGCGGCGCCGAGCGCGCTCAAGATGGACTGCAGGCGCTGCGTACCCTCCCGTGCCCGATTCACATATAGAAGCTGGCCGTCGGGCAGACCTTCGGACTCGAGATTATCCAGCGAGGAGCGCACGATGGTCAGCGGCGTGCGCAGCTCGTGCGACAGCTTTCCGCCCAGGGTGCGCAGGTACTGGGTGTGCTCATTGAGGCGCGCGAGCAGGCGCTCGAAGCCGCGCGCCAGGGCGCCGATCTCATCGGCGCTGCCCGATTCCGGCATGGACAGACGGATTCTGCCGTCGCTGCCGACCGCGGTGTCGGCGGCATCGCGCAGGCGTCCGATGCGCAGGCTGATCCAGGTCGCGAAGCCCAACATGACGATGACGCTCGCGGCGGTGGCGAGAAGAGTGAGGTTCAACAGACGCGTCACCGCGCGATCGCGAAGGCCGAGCAGCTGATCGCCGGCCTGCTCGAGAAACACGGCGCCGCGCGTTTGACCATCGACACTTAAGGGCGCGGCGGCCGTCAGCAGCAGCTCCTGGCCGGCGGCGCTGCGCAACCACTGCGCGTGCGATTGGCCGGCGAGCGCGGCGGACACGCTGCGGGTGTCGAGCCGGCCGGGCGCCGAAGACTGCAGGGGATACCCCGGGGTGTCCACGGTCATGAATCGCCGGTACCAGGATTCCGTCGCCGGTGCAGTCTCGCCCGGCAGGCTCGTGCCCAAGTTGCCGGCCACTCCCAGCTTCAACGCATTGGCGTCGACGACGGTGGCGCGAGTGCCGGCGCGCACAAACGTGCCGAGCAGCTCATCGAGGCCCGCGGTGGTGAAGAACAAGCGTCCGCCCTCGGGCTCGCCGGATGCGTCGACGCCGGCCTTCTCGCCGCCGCGGCCGTCCTGCGCCTGCACCCAGAGCCGCGAGCCGACGAAACTCGAAGGAATACGGGCTTCGATGTGGTAGCCCGCCGAGGTCTCGAGCCAGAACGCCTGGATGCGCGGCTCTTCGACCGCATGATCGCGGCCGTCGCCGCCGTTGACGATACTTTGGGCCGCGATCAGACCCGGTGCGTCGGTGCCGAAGAAGTAGTACTGCCGTGTGCCGTCCGGCCGCTGCAAGGTGACGTCGATTCGATCGAAGCGGTCTCGTTCGGGATGCACGTCGCTGGGCTCGGGCTCGAAGTGCGGGTCATCGACCTCCACATAGAAGTACAGATACCGTTCGGTGGCGCCGGCCTGGATCCGCGCCCCGTATCCGGTCGCGGTCGGCATGGGAGCGGGGTCGGCCGCCACTCCCCAATCGTCGCGATAGCCGTCGAGCAGCGGCTGACTGTGCAAGGGGAAGACGTACAGATCCCCGCGGGCGGCGTCGAAGCGTGCCGTATCGTCGGGATCGCGAAACACGCGCTGCGGCTGAGCCGACAGGGCATTGGCGATGGTGCCCGCACTCGCGAGCAGCGACTTCTCCTGCGAATCGCGCAGCGCGGTCTCGAGCTCCCGCGCGTACTGACAGCCGGCCCACGGCAGCACCAGCGTGGTGAGCGCGACGATCAGCAATTGCAGGCGGATGCTCACTCGACCCAGCGATATCCCATTCCATACACGGTCTGGATGGCGTCGAACTTGGAATCGATCTGCTGAAATTTCCGGCGCATGCGCTTGATGTGAGAAGTAATGGTATTGTCGTCGAGAACGACGTTCGCGGCGTCCATCAATTGCTGCCGGTTCTTCACATGCCCGGGGTTGCGGGCGAGCGCGTGGACGATCCAGAACTCGGTCAGGGACAGGATGACGGGGGCACCGTTCCAGGTGGTCTGCATCTTCTCGCCGTCGATGATGAGGGCGCCGCGCCTCACGATCTCGGCGGCATTGTCCGGCCGCCTCAGCGCATCGATCCGCCGAAAGAGGGCGGCGACGCGCGCCGCCAGATGCGGCAGGCTCACATCTTTGGTGAGGAAATCATCGGCGCCCAGGCGCAGGCCCGACACCGCATCCAGTTCGCTGTCCCGGGCAGTGAGAAAAATGATGGGCAGCCCCGCCGACAGCGCGCGCAGGTCCCGGCACAGATCGAATCCGCCTTCCGCCTCGTCTTCCAGAGAAATGTCGATGATGGCCAGATCGGGCAGACGGATCTGGAACGCCTGCATCGCGGTGCGGCGGTTGCCGTAGGTCTTGATCAAGTAGCCGTGCCGTGCCAACGCCGCCGAGTAATTCTCGCGCAAAGCCGGCTCGTCCTCGACTATCGCGATGTGCTTTTTCATGCGTGAATCATAGCCCATGACGGGGATTGCTTCGCGGAACCCGCCGCAAGACCTCCTGCCATGATTCACCACAATTGGCCTCGAGCCGGCCCGCTTTCGGCCCCCTGGAAGTGGAAATCACCCCGGACACTGGCCTCGTCAAGACACGAGGAGCGGGGCATGTCGACACCAGCGGATGAGATCATGGGGAGCGAGGGGCGGGCCGCGCGCGGCGCATGGCAAAACGGCGGCAAGGGAAGCTGGTGGTCCCAGCGCCGCGAAGCTTCGCTCAACTGGCTGGCGTTCGGCGTGCTGCTCGCGGCGTGGAATGCGTCGAACAACGACACGGCGCCGCTGCGGCGCCGGCCGGAGGCGCTGCGCGGGTACTCGTATGTTTCGGTGCGCGCGGTGTCGCGCCACTTCGCGGAACTGCGCCGCGCTGCCGGCTCGACAGGCTGCTCGATCGCCGATGGCGGGCATTTGCGGGGACTCGCGCCACAGTCACATTAGTGTCAACGAACTGCAACGCGGATTCGGCTATCGATTTGTCGATCCGTCCGATGGCGGCCGGGAATGAGCGGCTGATCAGTTTCCTGCGATGGAACTCGATATTTTCCGCGTAAGTGCCCTTTATGTAAGCAGATATTCTTTCACAAGTAACGAATTCGTAACATCCGTGCCCGATTCTGCGATGCAACGCCCACCCGGGACATCGAGAGGAGGGGACATGATGGAACGAACCGAACCTTCGCCAATGCGCTTGCGAACCGTCTTTATTTCGGACATTCATCTGGGTTTCAGGGGCTGCAGCGCGGATCTGCTGCTCGATTTTCTGCATCACGTCGAAATGGACACACTGTTCCTCGTCGGCGACATCATCGACGTTTGGAGCATGCAAAAGAACATGTTTTGGCCTCAGTCTCACAACGATGTATTGCGCACCATATTGGGCAAAGCGAAGCGCGGCACGAAGGTGATTTTCGTCCCGGGAAATCACGACGAAGTATTTCGTGAATTCGACGGCGCGGTGTTCGGCAACCTGGAATTTCACAAGGAGTACATTCATGAAGGGGCGGACGGCCGGCGCATGCTGGTACTGCATGGAGACGAATTCGACAGCGTGGTGAAATGCAGCCCATGGCTGGCGAAGCTGGGAAGCAATATCTATGACGTGCTGTTGGCGGCCAATCCGTATATCAACTGGGTGCGGCGCAAGTTGAACCTGCCTCTCTGGTCGCTATCCTCGTATTTGAAGAGCAAGGCCAAGACAGCGGTTCAATACATCGGCAGCTTCGAAGACGCCGTCGCTCAGGCGGCGCGAAACCGCGGAGTCGATACGGTGGTTTGCGGTCATATTCATCGCGCCGAAATGCGCGACATCGGCGGAATCTTGTACTGCAACGATGGCGATTGGGTGGAGAGTTGTACCTCCATGGTGGAGGACATGAACGGCCGTTTGCGCCTGATCGACTGGCCGAAAGTGCGCGAACAAGCCCGACTGGTACCCGTTCCGGCGCCCGTCGGTCAGGCCGCATGAAGGCAGGGGAAGCACATGGATGATAGCTGCGAAACGTAGCCTTGTTGGCGGGAGCCGCGCACCGAGACTTCAAGGAATTGCCTTCTTACTGTCTGCATATCGTCACATTGGCGCGGCAGTATCGAAACTACACATGGAAAGGAGAAGACCCATGAGTAGTCTCGATTTCGATCTCGACGCGCATATGAATTATTTGGAGATGGAATGGCGCCGCGCACACGAGTCCTGGCTTGTCGCGCGTTCCGACTGTGAGATTCTGGAGGCTCGCGAGGCGGTGAACGCCAACCTTGCGAACCTGGCGCGCGAACGGCTGGATCGAGCCGAAGCGCTGAAGGCGCGGATCCTCGCCAAAATGGAGCGCCTCGACGCCAACGCACCGGACCGGGATTAATGCCATGATCATCGATGCTCGTCCCGCGCAAGCGGATGCAGCGGCGGATTGCTTCGCGGACCCTGAGTTCGAGATGGAGTTTCTGGAGCGCCGGTGGTTCGCGGCGTCGGCAAGGGTAAGGAGCGTCAAAACCGAGTGCGATGTACTGCTGAGAGTGCTGCAACTCAGCGACGCAGCCTGGCGGCGGGCTCGGATCCAGCTTGCCCAATTGGAGGCGGTACGGGACGCATTGGGAGATCATCTTGCCGTCCTGGACGGCTGCGCGGGCGGCGGCCATACTGGCGCGGGTCCCAATGAAATGCGTTTACCACCCGTCGTACCAGGTAGCGCTGCCGCCCGGTCATCCTTTTCCGATGAGCAAGTATTCTCTGCTCAAGGACCTGCTGCTCGCGGAAGGGATTTTGGCGGCCGGCGATATTCTGCAGCCTGAACCGCTCGACGCTTCGACGCTGGAACTCGTGCACACGCCAACGTACCTGGCCAAGCTCGCCGCATCCAACCTTTCCGCCATGGAGTTGCGGCGTCTCGGGCTGCCCTGGTCCGACGCTCTTTGGCAAAGATCGCGTCTTGCGGCGGCCGGAACCTTGCTGGCCGCGCGCGCCGCGCTCGAGCAAGGGCTTGCCGGCAACCTGGCCGGCGGCACTCACCATGCGTTCGCCGATCATGGCGAGGGATTCTGTGTGCTCAACGATGTCGCCATCGCCATTCGCAAGCTGCAATCGGAACATGCGATCGAGCGGGTCGCCGTCATCGATCTCGACGTTCACCAAGGCAACGGCACTGCGGCCATCTTCGAAGAGGCGGGCCAGGTATTTACGTTCTCGATGCACGGCGAACGCAACTATCCCCTCATGAAGATGCGTTCCAGCTTGGACCTGCCATTGCTGGACGGCACAGGCGACGCGGAATACCTCGATGTCCTGCAGAGGCATTTACCGACAGTTCTGGGCGCCGCAAATCCCGACATCGTCTTCTATCTCGCGGGCGTGGATGTGGCGGCCGGCGACCGCTACGGCAAGCTGGCGCTCACGGAGGAAGGCATTCGGTTGCGCGACCTGAGTGTGATAGAGGCCGTGCGCGGCCGCGGAAAGCCCTTGGTGATCCTGCCCGCGGGCGGTTACGCGTCAACTCGCGCCCGGACCGCAGAGCTGCATGCGCACGTGTTTCGCGAGGCGGTGGCGTATGAACGCGGCGCCGCACCCTAGAATGCAATCCCCAACCGCCGGTACAGATCCGCCAGAAGCCACAGCGGCCCGATCATCAGGAACTGCACATCCTTGAAGAAGGATGGGCGCTTGCCCTCGACGGCGTGGCCGATGAATTGGCCAACCCATGCGATCACGAACAAGGCCACGCAGATGCTCCACAGCGGTACCCCATCCCAGCGATCGAGTCGATCGAGGGACCACAGAGAAGCGAGCAGCAGCGGCAGGACGCCGAGCGCCAAGCGTACCGACAGTAGCGTGTAATAGAGAAGCGCAACCAGCACCACGATGCTGGCCCAATTCGCAGCGGGGTACTGGGAGCGAATGCCGCCTGGAAAGGGCAGCGACCACAACAAACCCAGGACGCACCACGCAATTACCGGCACGCAAACCCAGTGAAGGACCTTGTTCGTGGGATTGCGGTGGCTGTGTCCGTACTCGTCGAGCCATTGAGCTGCCGTGCGCACATCCCTACGCTACGCGGAAGCGGCCGGCGATTCAAATAGGGCGCCAAAACTCCGCGCGCGGCGCGCGATAGGTGACCTTTTCCAGGGCACCTGCCACGCGCACTGCGACGTCAATGAGTGCCTTGTGTTGTGTTACACTTTGTATTGCATTATATACACATCGTGCAACACGGGAATTAGTCATGCCCCAACGGACTCGGCGCTTGAAGATCGAGAGTTTCAATTTTCGAGTCAATTCCGATCTCAAGGCCGCGTTCACTGCGGCGACGGCGGCCGAAGATCGTCCAGCTGCTCAGGTGCTCCGGAGCTTTATGCGTATCTACGTGGCGCGGCGTAAGCAGCGTGCATTCGCCGCGGAAGCGCGCCGACAATCTCTCGCCGTGGCGGCGGCGGCGGCGGATCCGACGAGTGATGAAGCGGCGGTAATGCGTGAACTCGAAGCCGATCTTGAAGCGGCAACCGGTGACGAGTGGCGCTGAGCGCCGGTCCCCGACGCGGTGAATTGGTGACCATCGCGGTTGGCGGGGACTATGGTAAGCCCCGCCCGGCTCTGGTGATTCAGTCGGATGCGTTTGTCGAGCTACCCTCAGTGACGGTGCTGCGCATCACGAGCGAGCTGCACGAGTGGCCGCTGCTGCGCGTCACGGTTGCACCGAGCGCCGAGAACGGCTTACGCAAACCCTCGCAAATAATGATCGACAAAGCAGCCACGGTGCCACGCATGAAAGTCGGTGCGCGCATTGGCTGTCTGGAGGAAATTCCCCTGCGTGCGGTCGAGCAGGCCTTGAAGGCCTTTCTCGGTTTGAACGGATCGGCACAACCTGCCCAGGCGTAGCTGCAGCTATGCCGCCGCCATCAACCCCTTCAACTTGTTGATGGCGTTCGACTCGACCTGACGCACGCGTTCGGCGGAGATTCCGTACTCATCCGCGAGTTCGTGCAGGGTGGCCTTATCCTCGCTCATCCAGCGCCGTTTCAAGATGCTGCGGCTGCGCTCGTCGAGTTTCTCGAGCGCCATGCTCAGCCGCTCGGTGGAGTCTTCCTCCCATTCTTCGTTCTCGACCTCGACCGCGGGGTCGGCATTGCTCGCCGGCAAGTACATGGCGGGGGAGTAGGTCTCGTCCTCGTCGCTTTCCGGCGTCGGATCGAAGGACATGTCGCGCGCCGACAGACGTTGTTCCATTTCGCGAACGTCGGCCACATCCACACCTAGGTCGCGGGCCACCGCGGCGGTCTCCGCCTCGGACAACCATGCCAGGTTCTTCTTCATCTTGCGCAGATTGAAGAACAGCTTGCGCTGCGATTTAGTGGTGGCGACTTTCACCAGCCGCCAGTTGCGCAGCACGTACTCGTGAATCTCGGCGCGGATCCAATGCACCGCGAACGACACCAGGCGCACACCCACGGTGGGGTCGAAGCGCTTTACCGCCTTCATGAGGCCGACATTGCCTTCCTGAACCAGATCGCCCATCGGCAGGCCATAGCCTAAGTACCCGCGGGCAATGTGCACCACGAAGCGCAGATGCGACAGCACCAGCTGCCGGGCGGCATCCAGATCGGCTTCGGAGCGGAAGCGGACCGCCAGAGCGACCTCGTCTTCCTTCGACAGAACCGGAATCTGGGAGACGCGGTCAATATAAGAGTCCAGGCTCCCAACAGGGCCTGCGAATACCAGTCCGTTCGATTGCTTAGCGACTAAAGCGGTGGTCATTAGCTCAAACCTCCCAAATCTGCGCGAGAACAATAGTAGCACTCCCAACATTGGAGTGCTAATGTTACCGATAGTTCACATCCTTTTAACGCATTGAAAACAAAGAGTTTACGTGGGCTCGATCGCGCGGATATGCCGCGTCGCAGCAAGCCAAGAACCCAACCACGAAAGAGCCACCGCCAGACCCAGCACCATCACCCCGGCCGAGAAGCCAAGACCGCGCAGATGAAACTCGCTGCCGTAGAGCTTGGCGAGGCTCTCGACCGGGCGAGCAAGCAGGGCCGCAGCCACCCCAACCAGTATGAGTGCCATCAACCCGCCTCCCAGGCCATACCAGATGCCGCCGTAGAGGAAAGGCCGGCGGGCAAACCCATCGGAGGCACCCACCAACTTCATGACTTCGATTTCGGCGCGCCGGTTCAATATATCGAGGCGAATGGTGTTGCCCACGATGAGCACGACACCCGCGCCCAAAAGCGCGCCCGTGAGCAGGATCACCCGCCGCGCGATGTCCAGTATCGCCCGCAACCGCTTCACCCAGCCGGTGTCGAGCTGCACGGTTTGTACGCCGGCTTGGGCCGCAATCGCCGCCTTCAGCGCCTCCGTTCCCTGCGCAGTGCTCGCCGCCAAGGTCGGGGTGACCACCAGCGTATCGGGCAGGGGATTCTCGCTCAGCGCGTCGAGCGCCTTGCCGAATCCCGAATCGTTGCGAAACTCCGCCATGGCCTGGTCCGCCGTGATGATGCGAACCGCGGCGACATCCTCGCGCTGGCGCAGCTGCTTGGCGAGCGACTGTACCCGCGCGGCGCCCGCTCTGTTGTCCATATAGACCGATAGATCGAAGGCATCGTTCCAATTTCCGGTGACGGTGCGCGCGTTCTGCAGCAGTAGATTCAGGAACAGCGGCAGGGCCAGGGCGACGGCGACCACGCCCATGGTCATCAGCGTCGCGAACGGCTGCTTGACGATGCGGCCCAGCGACCCCACCAGGGTCTGCGCATGACGCGCGAAATACGTTTGAACGCTCATGGTCCCCGCGCCTCGTTCGACGAACCCTCGGCCGTCGAAGACCCTCCGGCGGCGGACAAGCCTGCGGCTGTGGATGGCCCTGCGGCACCAAGGCCCGCGTCCGCCACGCGCCCGCCGTCCAGCACGATTCTCCGTGCGCCGACGTGCTCGATCAGATGCACATCGTGGCTGGCGATCACGACCGTCACCCCCACCTCGTTGAAGCGTTTGAACAGTCTCATGATCTCGAGAGCCAGATCCGGATCGAGGTTGCCGGTGGGTTCATCCGCGATGAGCAGCGTGGGCTTCGCCACCACCGCGCGCGCGATCCCGACGCGCTGCTGTTCACCGGTGGACAGTTCCAGGGGCCGACTCTTCTCCTTGCCGAGCAGGCCCACCTGATCGAGCGCGGCGCGCACGCGTTTGTCGATCTCGCGCTTCGGCACGCCGGCGATGATCAGCGGCAGCGCCACATTATCGGCCACCGGCCGGTCGTGCAACAGCTTGTGATCCTGGAAAACGACGCCGATCTGCCGTCGAAACTGCGGTATGCCGCGCGGCCTGATCCCGGAGGTATTCTGCTTGTTGACGAATACCCGGCCGCGGGTGGGACGGTCGATGAGCGCGATCAATTTCAAGATGCTGCTCTTGCCCGCGCCGGAGTGGCCCGTCAAAAACGCCAGCTCGCCGTTCTGTATTTCAAAGGACACGCCGGCCAGGGCCTCGCGCCCGTTGGGATAGCGCTTGTGGACTTGATCGAAACGAATCACGCGGGCGCGCCGCCGGGACCGGATTGGGCGGGATCCGATTTCAATAGTGCCGAGACGAACTCCGACGCATTGAACACGCCGAAGTCCTCGGTCTGCTCGCCCACGCCGACAAAGCGGATGGGGATGTTCAATTTTTGCGCGATGGCGAGAACCACGCCGCCCTTGGCCGTGCCGTCCAGCTTGGTGACGACCAGGCCGGTCACCCCCAATCCCTTGTTGAATTCCTCGGCCTGCGCGACCGCATTCTGGCCGATCGTGCCGTCGAGCACCAAGAGCACTTCATGCGGCGCGCCGGGGTCCAAGCGGGCGAGCACGCGCTTGACCTTCTTGAGCTCATCCATGAGGTGAGTCTGAGTGTGCAGGCGGCCCGCGGTGTCGGCGATCAGCACGTCGATGTTGCGCGCGCGTGCAGCCTGCAGGCCGTCGAATATGACGGCCGCGGGCTCGGCGCCGCCTTGCTGTGAAACGATCGGCACCTTGTTGCGCTCAGCCCAGACCTGCAATTGTTCGCGCGCCGCCGCGCGAAAGGTGTCGCCGGCCGCCAGCATGACGCTGTGGCCGCTGCCGAGGAGCCGGTGCGCCAACTTGCCGATGGTCGTGGTCTTGCCCGCGCCGTTGATGCCCACCACCAGAATGACATACGGCTTGGTGGTCCGGTCGATCGCCAGCGGCTTCTCCACCGGTTTCAGAATCTCCAGCATGGCGTCGTGCAAGGCCTCGAGCAGCGCGTCGACATCCTTGAGTTCCTTGCGCGCCACACGCTTGCGCAACTCCTCGAGAATTTGACGGGTGGCTTCGACCCCCACGTCGGCGGTGATCAGGCGCGTCTCGAGATCATCCAGAATCTCGGCATCGATCTTGCGTCCGGGCAGAAGCTCGGCCAAGTCGGCGGTGAGCCAGGCGGGGCCTTGATTCAGCTTGGCGCGCAGGCGTTTGAAGAACCCGTGGACCTTTGGGGTGTCGGCGTCGTTAGTCATATGGTATTCGGCAGGGAAACCCGGGCCTTGGGGCCGGGCAGGAAGTGCCGCATTCAGTGCTCTGCGATCGGGGCATTGATCGCCGCCGGGGAATCTCCTTCAGTCGTGGAGGGGACGATGTCAAGGGAGGGTATGATACCGGAGTGACTACCCTCAAGACGGAATCGACCGCCGCGGGCCGCCGCAATTCAGTGCGGATCATCGGCGGCGGCTGGCGAGGCCGCCGCGTCAGTTTTCCCGATCTTCCCGGCCTGCGCCCCACCCCCGATCGGGTGCGTGAGACCCTCTTCAATTGGCTGCAGCCCAGCGTCGCGGGCGCCCGGTGCCTGGATTTATTTGCGGGTTCGGGTGCGCTCGGACTCGAGGCCCTTTCCCGGGGAGCGAAGGAGCTGGTATTCGTCGAGCAGGCGGTCCCCGCCTCGCGAGCCTTGCAGGAGCAGCTGATCCGCTTGGGCGGGGGAGCGAAGGGCCGGGTGGTGGAGATGGGAGCCGCCCGATTTCTGCGGACTGCGCCCGAGACCCATGGGGGACCCTTTGATATCGTGTTTTTGGACCCGCCATTCGGGCGGCAGGCGCTTGCGGAATATGTCCCCTTGCTGGACGGGGGTCAGTGGCTCAAAACCGGTGCGCTGGTGTACCTGGAAAACGAAAAAGCGGAGGGTGTTCCGGTGTTGCCCGCTCAGTGGGAGCTTCTCAAATCGAAGTCGGCGGGCGAGGTGGGGTATCATTTGGCGCGCGTTCCTGCGCGGACCAGATAAATGCATAAAAGAACAGCCGTCTATCCGGGTACCTTCGATCCCATCACCAACGGCCACACCGACTTGGTGCGGCGTGCCGCCAGTATTTTCGACCGACTGGTGGTTGCGATCGCTGCCAATCCGAACAAGGCGCCGATGTTCAGCCTGGAACAGCGCGTCGACATGGCGCGGCGCGTGCTCGCCGACGTGCACAATGTCGAGGTGAAGGGTTACGTGGGGCTGACCGTCGATTTCGCGAGACAGAACGGCTTGGCCGTCATCGTGCGCGGATTGCGAGCCGTGTCGGACTTCGAATTCGAATTTCAATTGGCCAATATGAGCCGCCACCTCACGCCCGAAATCGAGTCCGTATTCATGACGCCTCAGGAACAATACACCTTCATCTCCTCGACGCTGGTGCGTGAGATCGCGGTGCTGGGCGGCAACGTGTCCGAGTTCGTGCATCCGATCGTCGAGATCGAGCTCAAGCGGCATCGCAAGCTTTGATCGAGGCAGCGGCACCGCGGCGCGCGCGGCACTTCTCCGGCCAAGCGTTTGCGGCAGCCGCGATCTCTATGTTCGCGGCGATCTCGATGTCGTTCACGACGTTCGCGCTAGCGACACTCGCGACATTCAAGGGGGTGCCGGCATTCGCCGATGAGAGCGCCGCACAGCACGCCAAGCCGTCGGCGGCGAATGCTTCGGTCCCGGCTCGCCCGGCGGTCGCCCACAAGGCGGCCATCGCGAGCGCCTATCCCCTCGCGAGTCAGGCGGGACAGGAGATTCTCGCGGCGGGCGGCAACGCCTTCGACGCGGCCGTGGCGGTGTCGGCCGCGCTCGCCGTGGTCGAGCCGAGCAGTTCCGGGCTCGGCGGCGGCGGCTTCTATCTGCTGCACCGGCAATCCGACGGCTTCGAGACCATGCTCGATGCGCGCGAGAAGGCGCCGGGCGCGGCGTCCCGCGACATGTACCTGGACAAGGCCGGCAATCCGCTCGAGAACGCGTCGATTGCGGGAGCGCTGGCGGCGGCCATTCCGGGCGAACCCGCGGCGTTCGACCACCTGGCGCGCAAGTACGGAAAATTATCCTTGAAGCAGGACCTCAAGCCCGCGATCCGCCTCGCGCGCGACGGCTTTCCACTCTACGCGCGCCTGCAGGGAGGGATCCGCTACAAACGCGACGTGCTGCTGCGCTCGGCCGATGCGGCGAAGGCGTTTCTCACCGCGGACGGCGGCGTTCCGGAGCTGGGCGCCGTCATCAAGCAGCCGGATTTGGCGAATACCCTCGAGGCCATTGCCGATCAGGGCGCCCAGGGTTTTTACGCGGGACGGGTCGCCGCCGCTCTGGTTTCCGGCGTGCGTGCGGACGGCGGCATTTGGACGCCAGCGGATCTGGCGGCCTACCGCGTCATCGAGCGCAAGCCGCTGATCGGCCAATATCACGGCGCGCGCATCGTATCGGCCTCGCCGCCTTCATCAGGCGGCATCGCCGTGATCGACGCACTCAATATATTGTCCGGTTTCGATCTTCATCTATACGATTCCGCCACGCGCAAGCACCTCGTGATCGAGGCCATGCGCCGCGCCTACCGCGATCGGGCGATCTACCTGGGCGATCCGGATTTCATCAACATGCCGCTTGCCCAGCTCTCGAGCCTGGACTATGCAGCGGGTCAGCGCAGCAGCATCCGCACCGACAAGGCCATGCCGTCCAACCTGCTGCCGGGGATCGAATCCGAGGCGGTGGGCATGCAAACCACTCATTTTTCCATCCTGGATGCCGACGGCAATCGTGTGGCGGCCACGATCTCGATCAACTTGTTCTTCGGCACGGGCTACATGCCACCGAAGACCGGGGTGCTGCTCAACAACACCATGGATGATTTCTCCACCAAGCCCGGCAGGCCGAACGAGTTCGGTCTGGTGGGCGCCGCGGCCAATGCGATTGCGCCGAACAAGCGCAGTTTGTCCAGCATGTCGCCGACGTTCGTCGAGACGCCCAAGGGCTTGATGATCGTGGGCTCCCCGGGCGGCAGCTACATCATCAGCATGGTGCTGCTGGGGACGCTCAACTATCTGGACGGGATGGGCGCGGCGGACATCGTGAAATACCCGCACTACCACCATCAATACCTGCCCGACGAAGTCGACTATGAACAGGGCGCGCTCACCGACGGCGAAATCAAGCAACTCCAGGCCATGGGACATACGCTCAAGGTATCAGGCCGGCAGTGGGGCAACATGCAGGTCATCACCTGGGATTTCGCCACGGGGCAGGTGGACGCGGCATCGGATCCGCGCGGCGAGGGCGTTGGCCTAGTGTACTAACACTAGCGAAACGGACCTTACCTTGAGGCGAGGGCAAGTGGCGGCACCGGCGACACTGGCGACACTATAAAACCCCGCTGCGGCGGATACGCGTCGTCAGTGCTGGTCAGTGCTGGCAAATCGAGCACCAGTAGGTGGAACGCTGCCCTTGGGCGAACTGCTTGATGGCCGACCTGCAGACGCGGCAGGCCTCTCCCGCCCGTTCATACACGAATAGCTTCTGGCGGAAATATCCCGGAGCACCGTCGGCGTTCACATAGTCGCGCAGCGTGGTGCCGCCGATTTTGATCGCCTCGCCGAGGACTTCTTTGATCGCCTGTGCGAGCGCCGCGGCCTCCTTGCGGGTCAGGCGGCGGGCGGCGCGGCGGGGTGCCACGCCGGCGCGAAACAAGGCCTCGCTCGCGTAGATGTTGCCGACCCCCACGACGGTGCGGGAATTCATGATGAGCTGCTTGACGGCAACGCTGCGTCTGCGGGTCGCGCGGTACAGGTACTCGGCGTCGAACGCGGCGCTCAAGGGCTCGGGCGCCAGATGTTTGAGCAGTGGGTGCAGCGTGGGATCGGTTTCGGTCCAATGCAAGCTGCCGAATCGCCGGGGATCGTGATATCGCAGTACCCATCCGCCGTCCACCCGAATGTCCCAGTGGTCGTGCGTCCCCGGCGGGGTGCGGGGTTTGACCAGGCGCAGACTGCCCGACATCCCGAGGTGCAGGATCAGGGTGCCGCCGTCGAAGCGGATCAATATGTACTTCGCACGCCGGTCGATGCCGCGCACGGTTTGGCCGCGAATGGCGGCTTCGATGTGGGAGGCGATGGGCCAGCGCAGGCGGCGCTCGCGCACGACGAGATCGACCACGCGCCGCTCCAGCAGAGCAGGCGCGATGCCGCGTCTCGTCGTTTCGACTTCAGGAAGCTCGGGCGTGGCGGGCTCGGGCTTTGGTTCGGGCTACTTGATCTTCGATTCTTTGTAGGGGACGTGCTTGCGCGCCACCGGGTCGAATTTCTTCGTTTCCAGCTTGTCCGGATGCAGACGCTTGTTCTTCGTGGTGGTGTAGTAGTGCCCGGTGCCCGCCGAGGAGACCAGTTTGATCTTGTCGCGCATGAGTCGCTCCTTAAACCTTGACGCCCTTGGCGCGCAGATCCGCCACCACCACATCCACGCCGCGCTTCTCGATGGTGCGCAGACCGCGGGTCGACACGCGCAGACTCAGGAAACGCTTCTCGATTTCCGACCAGAAGCGGTGAGTGTGCAAATTCGGCAGGAAACGGCGCCGCTTGCGGTTGTTCGCATGGGAGACCGTGTTACCGGTTTTTGGACCCTTGCCCGTGACTTGGCAGACTCGCGACATGACGTAGACCTTTGAACTTGGAACCGAACTTGGAACCGAAGGAACAGCCGCGCTTTATACCAGGGTCGCCGTACCGCGGCAATAAGCCGACGCTCGGCGAACACAAACTACATATCAATCAATAGGTTGTCACACAAGACTCCACATATCAGACAAGGCCACGCTCCGCGAGCGACACGCTGGCGCCGTCGCCGATGATGATGTGGTCGAGCAGCCGTATGTCGACGAGGTCGAGCGCCTCCTTGACCCTTTGAGTGATCATTTCGTCGGCCTTGCTTGGTTCGGCGACTCCCGATGGATGATTGTGCGCGATGATCACGGCGGCAGAGTTTCGCTGCAATGCCAGCTTGACGATTTCGCGCGGATGCACACTGGCGCCGTCGATGGTGCCGCGGAACAATTCCTGGTATTGAATCAAGCGGTGACGCTTGTCGAGGTAGAGAACGCAAAACACTTCGTGTTCCAGGTCGCGCAATTGCGAGGAGAGAAAATCGCGGGTCACCCGCGGGCTCGCGAGCGAGGGGCCGGCACGCAGGGTCTCTGAGAGTTGTCTCCTCGCGATCTCTGCCGCCGCCTGCAATTCCGCGAAGCGCGCCGGCCCAAGTCCGTGTGCTTTGCAGAATTCTTGCCGATCGGCCGCGATCAGCCGGCGCAGAGAGTGAAAACTCTTGAGCACCTCGCGCGCGAGATCCAGTGCCGATCGGCCGCGGGTTCCCGTGCGCAGCAAGATGGCCAGCAGTTCCGCATCGGACAGCGCCGCAGCGCCCTTGGTGAGCAGCTTCTCGCGCGGCCGCTCATCGATTGGCCAATCCCGAATTGCCATGCCGGCGAGCATGACCGGCGTGCTGACAAGTCTCTAGCTGCATATCGACGGCGAGCGGCCAGATTGAGGGTCCATGGCGCATATCGATGAGCGCCTGGCGTGCACCTCTACGCGGGCCGCCCCAAGACGCCCGCAAGTCCCGGCCTCGAGTTCGCTACGCTCGTCCCGAGCTGCCAAACCCGCCCGTGCCGCGCGCCGTGGCCGAGAAATCCTCGACCACGTCGAATCCCACCTGGACCACCGGCACGAACACCATCTGCGCGATGCGGTCGCCGGGATTGATGGCAAAGGGGGCGCCGCCGCGGTTCCACACCGACACCATCAGCGGTCCCTGGTAATCGGAATCGATCAAGCCGACCAGATTGCCGAGCACGATGCCGCTCTTGTGGCCCAAACCCGAACGCGGCAGCAGCACCGCAGCGAGGTCCGGATCCGCGATGTAGATCGAGACGCCGGTGGGAATGAGCTCGGTGGCGCCGGGCTGCAGGAGGAGCGGCGCGTCGACGCAGGCCCGCAAATCCATGCCCGCCGCGCCGGCGGTGGCATGCTGCGGCAGCGGAAACTCCCGGCCGATGCGCGGATCGAGGATCCGCAGCTTGACGGTGCGCCGCAACGTCAGCGCCGCGCCCGGCGAGCGCGCACGCGATCGCGCGGCAACACGGCGGCGATCCGCCGCTTGCGCGGACCGCGCCGTGGGCTGCCGTCGGGCGGCGGCAGGCGGTCTGCGATCAGGGCAATGAGCTGGCGCGCGACGTCGATTTTCGGTCCGCGCGCAACCTCGACTTTGCCGCCGGGCCAGAGGACCGTCAGCGCGTTGTCGTCGCAATCGAAGGCGATTCCTTCGCCCACCTGGTTGGCCGCGATCATGTCGAGCTTCTTGCGCTTGAGCTTGCTGCGCGCGTTCTCCTCGACGTCGTTGGTCTCGGCCGCAAATCCCACCACGAAGGGACGCTTGGCCATATCGGCGACCGACTTGACGATGTCGGGCGCGGGCTCGAGATCGAGTTTGACCGCAACGCCTTGTTTCTTGATCTTTTGCTTCGCGACCGTCACCGGCTGAAAATCGGCCACCGCCGCCGCCGCGACGAACACATCGGCGTCGGCCACTTGCCGGTGAACGGCGGCGTACATGTCGCGTGCGCTCTCCACGTTGATGCGCGTGACGCCGGCAGGTGTCGGCAGATGCACGGGTCCGGTGACGATGGTGACGTGGGCGCCGGCCTCGCGGGCCGCCGCGGCGACGGCAAATCCCATTTTTCCCGAGCTGCGATTCGTGAGATAGCGCACCGGATCGATGCGCTCGCGCGTCGGTCCCGCGGTGATCAATATGTTGAGCCCGGCCAACAGGCCCGCATTGGCCGGCGGTTCCAACAGACTGTCGGCGAGCTTCATCGGCTCCCACATGCGCCCCGCACCCACTTCCCCGCAGGCCTGGTTGCCGGAGGCGGGCCCCAGGATGCGTATGCCGCGCGAAATCAGCGTCTCCACATTGGCCTGCGTCGCCTTGTTGGCCCACATGACCCGGTTCATGGCCGGAGCGAGAACGAGCGGACTTTCGGTCGCGAGACACAGGGTGGCCAGGAGATCATCGGCCCGTCCGGAGGCGAGGCGCGCGATGAAGTCCGCGCTTGCCGGCGCGACCAGCACCATCTGTGCCCAGCGCGCGAGCTCGATGTGGCCCATGGCGGCCTCGGCCGCATCGTCCCACAGGTCGCTGCGCGTCGGCCGGCCCGACACCGCCTGAAAGCTCATGGGGGAGACGAATCGCTGTGCCGCGGCCGTCATCACCACCTGCACGTCGGCGCCGCGCTCCATCAATCGACGCACCAGATCCGGACTCTTGTACGCGGCGATGCCGCCCGTAACCCCCAGAAGTATTCGAGTCTTCGGCGTCAATGGAGGCCCTTCAGTTCTTTGAAGCGCGCGATGTCGCTCTCGAATTGCTTGCTCATCGTGGCTTCCTCGCTGCGTTTCTCGAGCAGGTTCTGCTCCTGGGTGCGGATGTCGGTGCCCACGTGCACCAGATCCTCCGCGATCTGATCCGGCATGGCCACCGCCTTCGGATCGTCGCTATAGGGCTTGAAGCGCATGCTGTTCAGGCGCAATTTCTTCATCCTGCCGTACAGCACTTCGAGAAATTGCGAGGTCACCTTGATCTGATCGGTGAGCAGGGCAACCCTCTGGTCGCGCAGGCGTTCGATTTCCTGCACCGATGCGTAGGTGTTCAGCAGGTTGCGGTCGCGGTTCTGGTTCTGTTCGGCATCGAGTCGCTTTTGATCTTCGGCGGCAATCTGTTCGGGGGTCTTCTGCGCATCGAGACGATCGATTTCGATGCCCTGGGAATTGATGAGATGCTGCTCTTGGGAGGCGAATTCCGGCGGAATGTGATCACCGTAGTGGGTTACGCCCTGAGCGTCCACCCATTTGTAGAGCGTGCGGCCATTCGAGGAGGCGCCCGAAGCCACAAAGGCCGGGAGGGCGAGCAAGGCCGCGGCGCGGAGTATCCAGCCGATGTTCTTCAAGCGCATTCCCTCAAAGGAAGCGACATTGTGAGGGGAGCGCCACGCCTTTTCTAGGGCCTGCGCCTCAATCTGCAAACCCATAGCGCTCCCGGTAGGTTTGCATGCGGGCGAGGTCGTCACCGCCGCCTCGAGCCGCGATATGGCGCATCAGGTCGGCCAGAGTGAGCACGGCGATGACCGGGATTCCGTACCGGTCACGAACCTCCTGCACGGCCGATACTCCGCTCTGCGGGGCGCGCTCCTGGCGATCCAGGGCGAGGAGCACCCCGGCCGGCCGCGCGCCTGCCGCGCGAATGATGTCGATGGATTCGCGGATCGCCGTGCCGGCCGTAATGACGTCATCCACGATCAGAACTCCGCCGCTCAAGGGGTTGCCGACGATATTGCCGCCCTCACCGTGGTCCTTGACTTCCTTGCGGTTGAACGCAAACGGCAAGTTGCGGCCTTCCCCGGCCAGGGCGGCCGCGGTAACGGTTACCAGGGGAATTCCCTTGTACGCGGGGCCGAACAGCATATCGAACTCGACACCCGACCTGATCGCCGCCGCGGCGTAGGCGCGTCCGACCGCGCCGATGGCGGCGCCGGTGTTGAACAGCCCGGCGTTGAAAAAATAAGGACTCTCGCGGCCCGATTTCAGCGTAAAGCTGCCGAATCGAAGCACTCCAAGCCGCACGCACAAATCGATGAATTCGCTTTGGTATGCCAAGGTCATGGGGGCTGATATTATCGCGCGACATGCACAGCGTCATGTTGAACTTCCGGACCTAACCTCATGCTCGATTTTTCTTCATCGGCGGCGATGCCGGCGCGCGATTGACCGAAGCGGCGAAGCCCACATTGCTGCAGGCGCTTGGCGACAGGCGCATGGCAGCCATTCTATTCTTGAGCTTCGCCTCCGGGCTGCCGTTTAATCTGACCAATTTCACTTTGCAGGCGTGGCTGGCATCGGCCGGCCTCAGCATCACGACCATCGGCATTTTTTCTCTGGCCGCGCTGCCCTACAACTTCAAGTTCCTGTGGGCGCCGTTCCTCGACCGCTACCTGCCGCCCTTCCTCGGCCGCCGCCGCGGCTGGATTTTGATCTTTCAAGCGTGCCTGACCGTTTGCATCGGTGTGATGGGCTATTGCTCGCCGACCAGGGAGCTCTACGTGCTCGGCACCATTGCAGTGCTCCTCGCCTTTCTTTCCGCTTCGCAGGACGTCGTGATCGATGCCTACCGCGTGGACACCATTCCCGCAAGCGAGCGTGCGCTCGCCGCCGCGGCCGCCGCGTTCGGCTACCGCACGGCGGCCATGTTGGCGGGCGCGGTGCTGGTCTATATTGCCGCGAGCCTCGGCTGGCAGCTGGCCTTCCTGTTCGTGGCCTGCCTCATGGCAGCCACGATGCTGGCGACCTGGTGGGCGCCGGAGCCGGATTCACCCGGACACGCGCCGCGCACCTTGGCCGACGCGGTCTGGCATCCGCTGCGGGCGTTGGGGAAACAGAAAGGCATCTGGGGATTTCTGGCGCTGGTTCTGCTCTACAAGGTGGGCGACGCTCTTGCGCTCAGTCTCTACAGCACGTTCATGATTCAAGGGGTGGGATTCTCGCTGCACGAGCTCAGCATCGCCGGCAAGTTGAACATGACGGTCTCCACGATGATCGGCGTGGCGTTCGGCGGCTGGGTCTACATGCGTTGGGGAACGTTCCGCTCCCTGCTGGTGTTCGGCATCGGCCAGGCGCTCACCAATCTGCTCTACATGTGGCTGGCTTTGGCCGGGAAGAAAGTGTGGCTGCTGGTGCTCGCGACTTCCCTGGATACCATGATCGGCGGCATGGGCCAGGCAGCGTTCGTGGCCTTCCTGGTGTCGCTGTGCGCGGCGGACTTCAGCGCGACTCAGTACGCTCTGCTATCCGCCCTGGCCGTCTTGCCGCGAAACGTGACGGGCGCGATCGCCGGCGCGCTGGTCCCCGCAATAGGATGGCCGAAATTTTTCGTGGTCACCTGCTTGAGCGCGATGCCGGGGCTGATCTTGCTCGTGGCGCTGCGCGCGCCCTTGAACGAACTATCGGCCCGTGAAACCGCGAAAGCTTGAGTGTCCGGCGGGGGCGTCAGCGGCGCAGCGAGCGATCGTTCGGGCTCGACCAAAGGCCGCGTGCATTGTCCTCGAATTCGCGGTCCAAGTCCTCGGCCTCCACATCCACGGCGCCTGACCAGTCCTCCGGCGCGTCCGCCGCATCGATCAGCTCGTCCAGCAGCTGCTCGTTCCAGGAATCGAATTCCATTTCGGTGACGGTACCGTCGAAGTATTGAATTTCGATGGTTTGATCCTGGTCGTCGATCGCGACCACTTCAAATAGCTCGTTGGTACCGCCGCGGTACCACTGCCCAACGATCGGCCTGATACTGTTCATCTTGACGGCCTCCGCCTGCCACGCTCGAGCCCATTCAACTCCCAATGACTCGTTCGCGCAATATGTAATTTTTGCGCGCAGCAGCATCGTCCGTGACAGCTCGTCGAATTTTTTCCTTCATCGCGGGACCCGGTCGCTCGCTGCCATTTTGCTTACAGCGGGCGAGGTGGCCGCACGCGCTTGGCGTAGGCTAAATCCCACACGCCATGCCCCAGCCGCGCGCCGCGCCTCTCGAAGCGGGTCGGCGGTCGGAAGTCCGGCCTGGCCACATAAGTCCCGTCCGCGCTGAGCGAGGCGAGATCGGGATTTGCGTTGCCCACGGCCAGCATCTGTTCCGCATACGCCTGCCAGTCGGTGGCAAGACGCAGCACACCGCCGGTGCGCAGCTTGGCCGCGGCCAATGCGACGAACTTCGCGTCGATCAAGCGGCGCTTGTGATGGCGCTTCTTGTGCCAGGGGTCCGGGAAGAACACCAGGATTTCATCGAAGGAGTCGTCCCGGATCTTGCCATTCAATATCTCGACGGCGTCGTGACAAATGACGCGCAGATTGCGCACGTTCGCCTGTGCGGCGCGCAGCAGCAAGCGGCCCACTCCGGGGCGATGCACCTCGACACCCAGGTAGTCGATATGCGGATGATTCTCCGCCAGCGTCCCGATCACCTCCCCGATCCCGAAGCCGATCTCCAGGCAGCGCGGCGCGCGCCGCCCGAAAATCGCATCCAGTTCCAAGGCGCCGTCCGCCGGATCCAGGCCATAGCAAGGCCACAGTTCGGTGAGTGCGCGCTCCTGCGCGGCCGTCATCCGCCCGGCGCGCAGCACAAAGCTGCGAATGTGACGCTGTGTCTGCATAAGGCGCAAAGTCTGCCTGATATGATGCCGCGATGCGTAGAACTTGGCCAAGGCGGGCTCGCGCGTCCGGCGCATTGCCCGCGACGGCGTTTTTTCTGCTGCTGCTGTCAGGCTGCGTCGGTCTGCCGCGGCATGTCGAGAAATTGCGCAGCGAGGCGCTGCCCGATCCCCAGACGACGAGGCTAGGGCGCCTCGTCGCGGCCGAAGAGGGCAACAGGAACCTCTCGGGGATACACCTGCTCTCCTCGGGCGATGAAGCGTTGGCCGATCTCGTCGCGCTGGCCGACCATGCCGAGCGCACGCTCGACATCCAGTACTACATCATTCATCAGGACGACTCGGCGGGGATTCTGCTGCACCACTTGCGGCTGGCGGCGGATCGCGGAGTGCGGGTGCGCGTCCTGGTCGACGATCTCAATACCGCCGGCGAAGACCGGCGGTTCATGCATCTGGGCGAACATGCGAACGTCGAAGTCAGGGTGTTCAATCCCTTTCCCGGCGGCAGATTCGCGACTTGGACGCGCTTCGTCGCCTCGGCGTCGGACATCCGGCGCATCAATCATCGCATGCACAATAAGTTGTTCGTCGCCGACAACGCGCTTGCCATCACCGGCGGCCGCAATATCGGCGATGAGTACTTCACCCGCGATCAGCATTACAATTTCATCGATTTGGACGTGGTGGCGGCCGGCGCCATCGTGACGGAGCTGTCGGCATCGTTCGACGCCTTTTGGAACAGCAAGTACGCCTATCCGATCGCCTCGGTCGCCTCGCCCGTGAGCGCCGAACCGAGCTCGGCGCCGCTGATGGAGACCGCGGCCGCCGCGAACGCCGCCTGGCTGGGGAGCGAACTGGATTTGGGGGACCTGCAGTTGACCTGGGTGCCCGCCACCGTGCTCGCGGATCGGCCCGCGAAGATCGCGAGCGAAACCTCTCCCGACGAAGAGATCACGATCGCGAACGACCTCGCCACCCTGATGCGCTCCGCCAAGCGCGAGCTCATCGTGATTTCACCGTACTTCGTGCCCGGCAAGGACGGCGTCGCTCTGTTCGCCCAGCTCGTGAGGGAGGGCGTGCATATCCGGGTGCTCACCAACTCGCTGGCGTCGACCGATTCACCCTTGGTGCACAACGGATACTCGCGCTACCGCGTGCAGCTGCTCAAGCTCGGGGTCGAGCTGTCCGAAGTACGGCCGAAGCTCGGGCAGAAGCGCGCCCGCTTTCACCCGTTTCGCAGTTCCAATGCCAGCCTGCACGCCAAGGCAGTGGTGATCGATCAGCGTACCGTTTTCATCGGCTCGATGAACATGGATGCGCGCTCGGCCCGTACCAACAGCGAACTTGGGCTGGTGATGCGCAGCGCCGAAATCGCGCGCCAGGTCATCAGTCTGCTCGACGACATCAGCGCCGACGGCAGCTACAAACTCGAGCTGGTCGATCACACCGATAGAATCGAGTGGTCGAGCGGCGAGCCCGGGACGGAGAAGATCTGGTACACCGATCCGGAAACCACCCGCCTGCAGCGCTTTGCGCTCAAGGTCCTCGCGCCGTTCGCGCCCGAGGAATTGCTGTGATCGAGCGCAAGCTGAGCCGCGGTCAGGAGATTCGCAACGTACTGAGGTAGTCCTTGACCTTGCCGCGAAATCCCTCGCTGCTGGTGACGGTGGCGCCGCCCGCCAGTACCAGGATGTAGTCGCCGCGCAGCGTGCGGTTCACTTCTTTGACGTAGTTCATGTTGACCAGACAGGAGCGGCTGATGCGCAGCATGGGTTGGGAGCGCAGCGCCAGTTCCGCCTGCTGCAGCGTGCTGCGAGCGTGGTAGCTGTCCTTGGACACGCGGATGCTGACGTAATTGCGGTCGGCCTCGATCATTTCGACCTGAGCGGCGTCGAGCACGTGCAAGTGGCCGCCAAATTCCGCGAGCAGCCGCGGCCGCTCCTCGCCGGCCGAACGTACGCCGCGCTCCAGTTGCGCGAGCAAGCCGGCGAGCAATGCCTGGCGATCGTCCATTCCCGATCGTGCATGGCGCGGCCGCACCCGCCCCAGCGTTCTGCGAAAGCGTTCCTGATCGAACGGCTTGAGCAGGTAGTCCACGGCGCTCACCTCGAATGCCTCGACGGCATAGGTGTCATAGGCGGTGACGAACACCAGAGAGGGCAGCTGCGAGGGGTCCAGGGAGCGCGCGACTTCGATGCCGCTCAGCGGATCCATTTGAATGTCCAGGAACAGGAGCTGCGGCGCCTGCAGCCGAATCGCCGCCAGTGCCGCGGCGCCGTCGCCGTACTCTCCCACCACGCGCAGATCGCCCTCCGCCTCGCAGAATTCGCGCAGCGTGCGCCGGCCCGCCTGCTCATCGTCGACAATGATGACATCCATCATGCGTCGGCGAGTTCCTGCGCCGGCCGCTTCTCGCGCACGGGCGCGTGGTGAATCGCCGGCATCGTGATCTCGCTGCGCCATTCCTCAACGGCGCCGGCGGCCGTGAGTCCGGCGCGTCCCTCGAACTGAACGGCGAGGCGTTCACGGACGTTATTGAGGCCGATGCCTTCCTCACCCACCAGCTTGTCCGGCGCTATCGTGTTGAACACCGACAGGGTCAGCACATCCTCCGCCAGGTGCACGGCGATGCGTACGGCGACACGCCCCTGATGGCCCGCCAGGCCGTGCACCACGGCGTTCTCGACGAGCGGCTGCAGAATGAGGCTCGGCACCCACACCGCGGGGATCTGCGCCGCGGAGGGCAGCTCCACGCTCAGGCGATCGGCGAATCGCCGCTGCTGCAATTCCAGGTACAGCCTGACGAATTGCAGTTCATCGCTGAGCTTCGAGAAATCGCGCTCCCCGGCGTTGAGCAGGCGCCGCAACAAGTCGGCGAGCTGCACGACCATGGACTGTGCGCCCTTCGGATCCCATTCGATGTGGCCGCGAATGGTGTGCAGCAGATTGAACAGCGTGTGCGGCGACAACTGCATGCGCAGCGCCGCCAGGCGGGCGGCGCTCCACTCGCGCTCGAGCGCGGCGAGGCGTAGTTCGGAATTGCGAAACCGCGTATACAGCGCGAGGCCCGTGATCAGCGCCAGGCCAAATCCGTAGGTGGGCAGAAAGGACACGAAACTGGCCACCCACAGCGACAGAAAGAAGGGGTCAAGCAACGGGTCGGAGACGTGCTTGACCATGTTCTCATGCCAATCCGGAGCGCCCAGGGTCATCTCGCAGACGATCATCGCCGGATAAGCCAGCGCCGCGAACACCACGCCGAGGATCAGCTGCAGGGGCAGCGCAATCACGAGCGGCCGCCACTGAATTCGCAGCGACGCCCAAAAGGACACCATCAAGATCGGCAGCAGCAGCGTGTGCTGTAGAAGGCGCGCATCCCAGGCGGCAAACAGCGAGACGTTGGTCATCTTCGCCATTCCCGTGCGCATGCTGTACGCGTACAGGATGTTCGACAAGGTCACGTACACCCAGAACAGGCAGGTAATGCCCAGAAACTGCCGCAAGCTCAAACCGCCGGCAAAGCGCCGGGTCGAGGATTCTGCCGTTCCCATGCCGATCATGGGGGCAAGGGTAGCTCATGTGGCGGGCGATTTGAGGAAGGTGGGAGCGTTTTCGGGACGAAACCGTTATTCGGCGGGACGATCTCGACGGCGAACCGCAGACGCGGACGGTCTGCGGCGTGTTTCATGAACGCGTCGCCAAATACCGTCCAAAGGAGATCCGTCATGCGTCATTTCATCAACTTCGGTGTCCCCGGATCGCGGGGCAAAGCCGCGCTGCTGCTGCTCGGCAGTCTCACGGGTTTGATCGCCGCCGGCGCAGCCGGTGCGGCCCCTCCCGGCAACGACGCACCCAGCGTCGTCGTGAAGTACAGCGCTCAAAGCCTTGCGACCGATGAGGGCGTCAAGGAGCTATATCGCCGAATCATGTATGCGGCGAAGAGAGTCTGTCCCGACGCCTCGTTCCGCGAGCTGGCTGCCGTGGGGCTGGCCGAGCAGTGCCGCGACCAGGCCGCCGCCCGGGCCATACGGCAAATCGACAATTCACGGCTGGCGGCTCTGTACGCCGCCCACTCGAAGAACAGCTAGTGTCCACCAAGTCATAAGCGGCCAGCCGCTGGGTTCAAGCCCACGGTGCGATGCACCACCGTGAGGCCGCCATCCTGCGAGCTGGCCGCCTTTGTGCCACGCACGCTCATTATTTGGCCTACCGCCGGCTCGCCGCCGACGTCATGGCCGCCGGCGTCATGCGTAACTCGCTGCCGCTCGGCGTCAGTTGATGGCGATGGAACGCGGCTCGCTGCCCGCGGCGAACGGCGAATGGGCGGCCGGCGTCAGGGCTCCGGTCGAGGCATTGATCGCATAAACGGAAATGTCATTGGAATTTTCATTGGCGACGTAGGCGAACAGGCCGGACGAATCGATGGCGATGCTGATCGGGAAGGAGCCCGCGGCCAGCGGTGAACCCGACAGAGTCAGGGCACCGCTGCTCGGTGTAATGGAATACGCGGCCACTTTGTTGTCGGCCGTGACATTGGTGGCATAGACGAAGAGACCCGACGGATCGACCGCCAGGGACTCGGGGCTGGTTCCGCTTGCCAGCGGCGACCCGGATACCGCGGTGAGCGCCCCGGTCGAGGCGTTGATCGAGTATTCGGAAATGGTGGCGGCTGTTTCATTGGCGACGTAGGCGAAGGTTCCGGCAGGATCGATGGCGATCGACACGGCGCCGGCGCCGGCGCCGAAGGGGGAGCCGGGGATTGCGCTCAAGGAGCCGGTGGCGGAATCGATGGCCAGCACGGTGACGTTGCCGTCGCTGAAGTCCGTGACATACAGAAAGTTGCCGTTCGGATCGATCTTGAGCGAGGTCGGTTCCGTGCCGACGGCGAACGGCGAATTGCTCAGCTCGGTCAGCAGCCCGGTGGAGCTGGCGATGGTGTAGGCCGATACGGTGTTCGATGCCAGGTTCGCCACGTATAGATAGGTGTCCGTGGGGTCCACGACCACGGCATCCGGGCTGGTGCCGGTGGCGCTGGGTGTTCCCGTGGGAGTGAGCGCTCCGCTGGTGCTGTCGATGGAATACACCGAGACGTCGTTCGACGCATTGTCCACGACGTAGAGATATTGACCGTTCGGGTCGACGACCAGCGATGCCGGCGCCGTGCCTGATGCCGCGAAGGGCGAGCTCGCGACCGGCGTCAGGTAGCCCGTGCTGGAATCGATCGCATAGACCGACAGGTCGTTGGACAGCTCATTGGCGACGAAGGCGAAACGGCCCGCCTGGGTGCAGGAAACGATGACGTTGGTGACGGCGGCTTTGTCGATGGTGCCGGAGCCGTTGTGGACGGTGCAGGTCTGCGACGGGTTGGAGGGCTGCGTCTCGACCGTGACCGAGTAGGCATCGCCGTTCGTGACGCCGTCGGTAAAGACGAACGCGCCGTTCGAGGCGAGACTCAAGGGATTGCCCGAATTGTCCTCGAGCACCAGGCCCTGCCCCGAGAGGCCGGTCAAAGTGCCGCCCACGGAGTACTTCGTGTCGTTATTGCAGGCCACGATCGCAAGCCCGGCCGCGCCGAGGGTCATCCACGCGAATATTTTCATGTCAGAGGCTCCCAACTGAATCACGTTGCGGAATTAGGACAGCCGTGCTGCGAAATCATTCCGGCCGCCCTCCCGCATCCCATGTCAAGAATTGTGTAGCTCCCGCCACGGGTGAAGCCCACGCAATCAGGATGCCTGGCGCGCCGGCGAGCGCCCTGAGAAATGAGGCATCGATTCGTTGTAAGATTCAGCCTTCTCCTTCAATACACCTCAAATCGACTGGAGATCGCCGTGCGCTATCACTTACTCGGCCGGACCGGCCTGTACGTTTCCGAATTGTGCCTGGGCACCATGACCTACGGCGGCGGCAAGGGCATTTGGGAGAACATCGGCAACCTTCGGCAGGATGCCGTGGACGAACAGGTGAAATTCGCCGTCGAGGCCGGCATCAACTTCATCGATACCGCCAATGTCTATTCCCTCGGAAAATCCGAGGTGCTGCTCGGTCAGGCGTTGAAAACGCTGGGGCTGCCCCGCGAGCAGCTCATCATCGCAACCAAGTCCACGGGCGTCATGGATGAGACGCCGAATGAGCGAGGCCAGTCGCGCCATCATATTTTCAATGCGGTCGATGCCAGCCTGAAACGCCTGCAGCTCGATTACATCGACCTGTATCAATTGCACGGCTTCGACCCATTGACCCCCTTCGAGGAATCGCTGTCGGCCCTGAACGACCTGGTGCGGTCGGGCAGGGTGCGATACATCGGCGTGTGCAATATGGCGGCGTGGCAAATCATGAAATCCCTGGCAGTATCGGACACCCGGGGCTTTGAGAAATTCGCGAGCGTGCAGGCTTACTACACCATCGCGGGACGCGATCTGGAGCGCGAGGTAGTACCTCTGCTGGAGGATCAAAAGCTGGGTCTGATGGTTTGGAGCCCCTTGGCGGGCGGACTGCTCAGCGGCAAGTACAAGGACGCCGACGACAAGGGGCCGGCCGGCGCGCGGCGCGGCGCATTCGATTTTCCGTTGGTCGACAAGCAGCGGGCTTTCCGCTGCGTCGACGCCATGCGGCCGCTCGCGCTCGAGCACCAGGTGTCCGTGGCGCAGATTGCGCTCGCATGGATCCTGAGCAAGCCCTTCGTCAGCAGCGTGATCATCGGCGCCCGATCGATGGATCAGCTGCGCGACAATATCGCCGCGTCGCGCGTGCGGCTCACGCAAGAGGAAATCGGCGGATTGGACGCGGTGAGTCAATTGCCGCCGGAATATCCCGGATGGATGCTCGCCTTCCAAGGGCAGTCTCGCGCCAAACCGCCGGTCAAGGAATAGGCAATTACCGGCGGCCGTCTTGCGGCCGGCAACGGCTCGTGATTGTCGGCGAACCGCGACATTGGAGATGTGAAACTCGGCCTCCGCCGAGTGAACCAAATGGCCTAGCCTCGCTCCAAGAACGGTAAAGGACAACGCCATGCCGACAGCGCCATCGATCGAGAGCGTCAAGAATTGTGTACTCGCGAGCGGACTGCTCATCGCGGCATTGAGTCCCTGCATCGCGGCCGCGGGGCTGGGTGAACCGGAGACCTCGGTGAAAGCCGACGTGACGCAATTGCGCGGGTCGGTCACCGTGACGCAGCATGCGAGCTATCGTCTGCACGAAATCCAGCTGCCCTCCAGAACCCTGGTGCGCGAGTTCGCCACACCGGGGGGGTCGGTGTTTGCAGTCGCCTGGAGCGGTCCCGCCATGCCGAATTTACGCCAGACCCTGGGAGCGTATTTCGACAACTACACGGCCGCCGCGAAAGCCGCTCACGGAGGACACCATCGACTGCTCATCCGGCAAAGCGATCTGGTGGTGCAGGCGGCCGGTCACATGCGTGCCTTCTCGGGACTGGCGTACCTGCCGTCGGCCATTCCCAGGGGCGTGAGCGTGGGAGATCTCAAGTGAGGGTCGGGAGTGCGTTTTTCGGAGCGCCGTCGCGCGCCTGGCGCTTTGGGTTCTGCGCGCTACTGTGCATGTCCGTGCTGTCCTGCGGTGGCGGCGGCACATTGTCGTCCGGCGGCACGTCGACGTCCGGAAGTTCCTCGACCGGATCGACCGGGAGTTCGACGTCGAGCGGCTCCAACGTGGTCAGCGTGGTGGTCGACGCGGGCCCGACGAGCACGAGCTCCGACGTCAATACCCTGTTCGCGACGGTGACGGTGTGTGTCCCCGGCAGCACCACGAGCTGTCAAACCATCGATCATATCCAAGTCGACACAATGTCCTACGGCCTGCGGGTGATGGCTTCCGTGCTGACCGTGAGCCTGCCGTTGCAAACCACGAACGGCTCCTCGCTGCTCGAATGCACTCAATTCGTGGACGGCTACAGCTGGGGTCCCGTCGCCCTGGCGGACGTGCAAATATCCGGTGAATCCGCGAGCTCGGTGCCGGTGCAGGTCATCGGCGACTCGAGCTTTTCGACGGTGCCCTCGGATTGTTCCAGCATCGGTCCGGCGGAAGACACCGTCGCGGCGTTCGGCGCCAACGGCATCCTGGGAGTCGGTGTTTTCGCGCAGGACTGCGGATCGGGCTGCGTGAGCACCGTGGACAATGGACTCTATTACGCGTGCACCTCCACCACATGCCAACCCACGGCCGTGCCGCTGGCGAGCCAGGTGCAGAACGTCATCGCGTTCTTTGCCACCGACAAGAACGGTGTGATCATTCAATTGCCCGCCGTCGCGGCGCAGGGCGCGGCGAGCGTGACAGGATCGATGATTTTTGGGATCGATACGCAGACAAACAATGCGTCCGGCAGCCAGACCGTCCTCACCGTCGACCCCAGCACGGCGTACTTCACGACGGTTTACAACGGAACGAGCCTGCCCAATAGCTTTTTGGATACCGGCTCGAACGGCCTCTATTTCAACGACAGCAGCATTGCCCAATGTACCGGCGCGAACTTTACGGACTTTTACTGTCCGTCCAGCACGCTGAACCTGAGCGCCGTGCTGCAGGGGCAGAACGGCATGTCGGCCAGCGAGAATTTCAGCGTCGGCAATGCTGAAACCTTGGGAGCCGACGACCCGAGTCTGGTGGCATTTTCGACGCTGGCAGGAACCTATCCGGGCACATCGGGCACCTTCGACTGGGGCCTGCCATTTTACTATGGACGGACGGTGTACACGGCGCTGGAGGGTGTCACGACCTCCGTCGGTACGGGGCCCTACATCGCCTTCTGATTCCCGGCCTACCCCGCACCCGGGCGGCAGGATAGACTGCCTTTAATGACTACCACGCGGTCTTCCTCGGCAATTCCCCGGGCGGCAAGCACGGCGGCGCTGCAACTCGATTACCTGTCCTGCGAGGCGATTGCTTCCCAGGCCCCTTCCTGGTGGCACAACGTCCTCGGTATCGTGGGGTTCGAGAAACTGCCGGCCGTCGGCGCGGCGCGCGCCCCGGTGACCGCCAGCATGACACCCTCCTTGGGCGCGCGCGGCAATCTGTGCGAGGTGTGGCGGGTCGCGGGCCCGGCACTCAAATTGTCGAACGGCGCCGTCCCGCGGAGCCGCATGCGCTATCGATTCTGCGAGGATTTGCTGTTCGGCTCCATTACCATCGACGAGCGCTCCGTTGCTGCCGAAGGCCCGATGCAAGGCGGCGAGGCGGGGGCGCTGATCCGGGCGACCGAGCTTGCCTATCACGAGATTTTCGCGGTGCTCAAGCAAACGGAGCATGGGCACTTGATTCGCGTCTGGAATTACCTGCCGGACATCAATCGTGAAGCCGACGGCGACGAGCGCTACCGCCTGTTCAATTCGGCGCGGCAGCTGGCCTTCCGCAATTCCGGCCAGGCAACGGCGGGCACCGTGCCCGCCGCCAGCGCCTTGGGCTCGCCCGCGGGCAGCCCGATATCCATCTATTTCCTCGCCTCCCGCCAGCCGCCGAAGATGATCGAAAATCCACGCCAGACGAGCGCCTATCACTATCCGCCTAAGTTCGGCCGCCATAGCCCGATCTTTTCGCGAGCGTGCGTACTGAACGAGTCCTCCGGCACCAATCTGTTCGTTTCCGGTACCGCGAGCATCGTCGGTCACGAAACCATCCATCAAGGCGATGTTGGCGCGCAGACTCGAGAGACCATGGCCAATATCAGCGCGCTGCTGGACGAAGCGAATCGCGCGGTGGGGTTGGCCCGTTACCGTCTCGACGGCCTGAAGTTCAAGGTCTACGTGCGTCAGCCGTCGGATCTTCGCACCATCGAAGCGGCGCTGTCCGGCTCGCTGCGGCCCTCGACGCCCATCGTGTACCTGCAGGCGGATGTTTGCCGCCGGGATTTGCTGGTGGAGATCGAGGCCACGGGCCAGTCCGTCGGCCCGGCCGGCGAGCGTGCTGATCTTGCCTGAACATTTCTCGATCGGCCTAGGAGACGGCTCATGCGAGCGTCGGTATTGACTGCGGGGGGTGCTGCGGCGCCAGCCGCGCCGGTGTGTGTAACCGCCGCGGATGAGGCGGCGGGCGCTGTAGCGCGCGTGATCGAGGCGGTGCCGTGAGCGCGACCGGCGCGGCCGCCGGTTCCGCGGTGCAGGCGCCCATCGAATATGCGGATGCCTCGCCGGAGGTGCGCGCCGTGTACGACGAGATCATGGCGACCCGCAAATCGGACTGGGTCAACAATTACTGGAAAGTGCTGGCCCACCATCCGCCCACACTGCGGCGCATGTGGGCCAACTCCAAGGAAGTCATGGGGCCGGGCGCTCTCGATCCGCTCACCAAGGAGCTCATTTACATGGCGGTGAGCGTCACCAACGGCTGCCGGTATTGCATCGCCTCGCACGGCGCGGCCGCCCGTGGCAAGGGAATGACGCTGGAACAGCACGCAGAGCTCGTGGCCATTGTCGGACTTGCGAACGAGACGAATCGACATGCCGTGGCGCTCGATTTACAGATCGACGAGAAATTCCGCTAAATTGGGCGTCGTGCAATGAATACCCTAACAGCGATGAATAGCCTGGAAACCGGCGCCAAGCATTATCCCGTCCTATCTGCCGCACGGCGCGCTGGCGCTCGAAGACACGCTCGACGTCGATGTATTCAATCCGCCCCGGCAGGATTGGCTGGCAGGCACGGAGCCTACCTGCGCCTGAGAGCGGCGGCGGACCGGGTGCGGAGCGTCGCGGACGGCGGCATTTGCGCTGGGCTCGGCTGGGCGAATACAATCCAGCTCAAGCGGGCGTCGTATAATGGTAATACCCAAGCTTCCCAAGCTTGAGCCGTGGGTTCGATTCCCATCGCCCGCTCCAACTCCAGCCATTGC
>Ga0181537_10000086_pt1 | contig 79479 bp, 69 predicted proteins | sample PEATcosm2014_Bin_39_FD_119765 | JGI IMG/M metagenome (GOLD analysis project Ga0181537, IMG submission 119765) | Peatland microbial communities from MTU Mesocosm Facility, Houghton, MI, USA - PEATcosm2014_Bin23_10_metaG | ecosystem: Environmental > Terrestrial > Soil > Wetlands > Peat | place... | reverse complement strand
GCCATGGACACGGGTGTGCGCCCCATGCCGTGAACCAGGATTGCCATCGGACGTGGAAACCCGATACTGTATGTATTACCAGTATATCGATCCGGCTTCGCGATGTCCACCTGGTTCGCCCTCCACCTGCCTGCGCTGCCCTTGCAACTTGCCGAACGGGCGCTCGATCCGGCGTTCGCGCGCAGTTGCGCGCTCGCCATCGCCGACGGCCCCGTACAACGAAGCAAGGTCGCATTTTGCAACAGCAAGGCAAACGCTGCGGGTGTCGCTGCGGGAATGAAGCTGGCCGCTGCGCAGGCGCTCGCGCGCGACCTGATTGCCATCGAACGGGATGTGCAAAAGGAGCAGCAGGCCTTGCAGGACCTGGCCTGCTGGGCGTATCAGTTCAGCGCCCAGATCGTTCCTTTCCAGTCCGATGCCGACAGCGGCCTGCTGCTCGAGACCGGCGCCAGCGAACGGCTGTTTGGCGGGCACGATGCGCTGCGCCGGCGCATCGTCGAAGGTTTGCGCAGGCTGGGTTTTCGCGGTGCCGATGCCAGCGCGGCAACGCCCGCAGCGGCGCGCGTGCTGGCGCGCGCACGCGCCGACGGCTGCCGGACCGGCGATGCGAAAACGCTCTCGCAATTGCGCGCCAGCGTCGGCCGCCTGCCGCTGCAATTGCTCGCCTGGGACGAGGCAAGCACGCGAACGCTGCTCGCGCTCGGACTGCATACGATCGAGGAAATCCTGGCGCTGCCGCGCGACGCGTTCGCGCGGCGCTTCGGTGCCCGGCGGCTGGTCGAACTGGATCGGCTGCTGGGCACAATCGCCGATCCGCAGCCGCCCTTTCTCGCGCCCGAGCGGTTCGCCGCGCGCGTCGAACTCCCTGCGGACCTGATCGAAGTGGCGCGGCTGCTGCCGCCGCTGCGCCATCTGTTGCTGCTGCTCGAGGGATTCCTGCGCGGCAAGGGCATGGGGGCAACGGCCCTGCAATTGCGCGCCCATCACAGTGCGCGCCGCGATTGCGTCAACGTGCCGACCCCGATCGATCTTGCACTGGCATCGCCCGAGCGCGATGTCGCGCGGCTGCTGCAGCTGTTCACCGAGCGCATGGCACGCGTGCATCTGCGCCAACCCGCGGTGGAACTCGAGTTGCGCCTCGAGCGGATGGACGCCTGGCAGGCGCGCAATGCAAGCTTCCTGCCGCCCGCTCCCCATGTGCAAGGTGTCGATGCCCTGCAACTGGCCGAAACGCTGCATGCACGGCTGGGCTCGGAAGGCGTGTTCCAGTTGCAGGCGCTCGGCGACCACCGGCCCGAATATGCCTATCGCGTTCTTCCGCTCACGCCCGATCCGCCGGTGGCGCAGGCTCCGGCGCCACCGCCCACGCAGCGTCCCATGCTCCTGCTCACGCCTCCGCAGCCATTGCACTCTTGCACGCCTGTCCCCCACGCCGAGGAGCCTGCCGTCGATGACAGCAGACCGCTCTACGGCGGACCGCTCGCGCTGCTCGCCGGTCCCGAACGGATCGAAGCGGGATGGTGGGACCTGGGATATCCACAGCGCGCGACAGTGCACCGGGATTATTTCGTCGCGCGCAATCCGCGCGGCCAGACCCTATGGATTTTTCGCGAGCTGGCTGCGCCGCGCAGATGGTTCCTGCACGGCTTTTTTTCCTAGACCCGTCCCAGGAAGTCGGCGATCTCCTGCTCGTATGCGGGAAAATCCTGCAGGTCGTTGTGCCCGGCTTCGCGCACGGGAACCAGCAGCACGCGCGGCGACAGGGCCTGCAGGCGTTCGCTCTGGGAAATCGGAATGAGCTCGTCGCGATCCCCATGCAGCAGCAGGACCGGTCCACGGATCGCAGCGATGTCGCGAAACGTTTCGAGCGGATAGCGCAGCAGAAAGCCCGGCAGCACGGGATAGTGCAGGCGCGCCAACGCGCCCATGCTCCAGTACGGCGAGACGAGGATCGTCGCCGCCGGCTGCACCTGCGAGGCAAGGCGCGCGGCCAGGGCGGTGCCCAGGGAACGGCCGAGGATCACCGCGCGACAGTCGGGCCGGACCGCACGCATCGCCTGCCACGCCGCGAAAACATCGGCGTGCAGTTGCTCCTCGCTGGCAATGCGCCCGGTGCTCTTGCCGTAACCCCGATAGTCGATCATGAACAGATCGCAATTCGCGCGGCGGTACACGCCGGTATCCACGAACCACGTGCGCAGGCTCCCGCCATTGCCATGCAGGAAGAGGACCGCGCACTTGGGGTCCGGCAGGCGCAGGTGCAAGGCGGACAGGCGCGCGCCCTGCACGGGAATCGAAAGCTCCTCCACGTCCGGCGGCAATCCGAAGCGGAACTGCGGGGCAAGCGGCTCCGGGAAAAACAGCATCGCCTCCTGGCGCCAATAGACGACCGCGCACACCGCGAGGAACGCGGCCGCAAGCAACCCGAAGAGCCAGAGGAGGATCAAGAACCGGACGGAGCGGGAACGGCGCGCGCGCGGCGCGGACGGCTCCCCATCTGCCGGAACAGGCGTTGGCATTGGCGCAATCCGAGATCCACGCCGTAGCAACGACGCAGGTGTTCCGCGAAGGTGGGACCGTCCCACAGGCGCGAGGAAAATCCGAAATAACGCGGCGTCTTGCGCAGGTCGCCTTCCAGCCGGCGCCATTGGATCGAATCGAGTGACGGCGGACGCCCCGAGCGCTCTTCCTCGTGCAGGCCCTCGAGACCGCGCGCGCGGTAACGCCGCACCCAGCGCTGCACGGTGCTCGCATTCTGTCCGAACCACTGCGCGACCTCCGAGCACGACCGCCCTGCTGCGACGAGCAGCAAGGCATCGAGGCGGTGGGCATAGCGGGACGCCTCGTCGCGCTCGATCTCGCGCCGGATCGTCGATTGCACGAGCTTCGCGCTTTCGATCTGCTTCTTGTTCATCATCGCCTCTCCTGCGATCGCCGGCCCAATGCTACTGCGAGACTTTTTCCCAAGGCAAGGCAAACGGCACATCCGCGCGTTTTGCACGCGAATCCGGCGACGGATTTCGTGCGGATTAGCGGCGGGCGGAGGTGTCCAATGGCGCATCGCAACGCGCAGGATCGCCAAGCAATGCCGGATCGATCGCGCCTGCATGGATTGCGGCATGACTTCCGACGTCATGGCGACGGGCCCGTTTTCCCCGCATTTGCGGGTTGCTGCAGCGACTTTTATCGGACGCGCACGCGCTTGCGCATCGCCGCATGGCCGCGCCGGCCGCGCAAAACTGCGGCACTTCGGTCGCCCAAGGCGTGCCCGGCCGCCGGGCGTTTCGATGCACGGCTCGGGCGTCCGAAGATTTTCCTCGCGCGCCGCGAACCATGATCGGCGCGAAGTTATTCCCGGCAAACTCTAAGCGCGACTTAGCAGTACTCAATTCCAGGGATCGAGGCTGCGGCGCGAGTTCTGACGCGCGCATTTTTGCTCCGGCTTTTCTTGACAAGCGCGCATCCGTGATCCTCTAATGCACGCAAATTTCAGCGTCGAATCGCGCTGAGAAGAACAAAGAAAAGACGAGAACAAAGTTCGACCAGGGAGAACACCAATGAAAGAACCAGAGAACCTCAGCAGGCGGAAATTCCTCTCGATTTCCGGCAAGGCCGGCCTGTCCACGTTCGTGGCAAGCGCGGTCGGCTACAACTTCGGCATGGTGCAGGTCGCGCAGGCGGCAGGTACGGCCGCGGGTCACGTCACCCCCTTCCGATTCGCGATCCTCACCGATGCGCACTTGTTCAGCTTCGACAACCACAAGTTCGACGGCTTCCTGTCCGACGCGGTCGACAATGTCATGGCGATGAAGCCCTTGCCGGACTTCGTGGTGTATCTGGGGGATATCGCGCAAAACGGCAGGGAGGACCAGCTGCTCAAGGGCAAGAAGATCCTCTCCAAGCTCTCGATGCCCATTCATTTCATCCCCGGCGAACACGACTGGTACCTCGACCTGGGTGAAGCCTGGCGCGGGCATTTCGGCAAGCCGACGTGGTCCTTCGATCACAAGGGTGTGCACTTCATCGGGATGAACTCGATCCTGGTGCGCGACTTCTGGACTTCCGCGGGCCTGACCAACAAGCAGCGCATGGACGTGATGGAAATGCTGGAGAGTCCCATCGCCGGCCCCTGGGGCGTGCGCGAGGAACAGCTCGATTGGCTGCGCAAGGACGTCAAGGCCCTGCGACCCGACCAGGCGGTCGTCGTGTTCACGCATTCCCCCCTGTGGGACTACTACCCGCGCTGGAATTTCCAGACCGAGGACGCACCGGAGGTGCGCTCCATCCTGTCGCCGTTTGAACGTGTCATGGCCTTCCACGGACACGTACACCAGACGGTCTACAACCGGATCGGCAACCTCTCGTCGGTCGGCACCTTGTCGACCTCCTGGCCGTGGCCCTATCCGGACGTGAAGCTCGACTACCCGGAGATGCGCATGAACCGCTCCGATCCCGCGCTGTTCAAGGATGGCGAAGGTGCGCAGCACATCGACCTGGAAGCCGACTTCAACGGCACGATGCACTACGACCCGTTCGGCGACATGCTGACGCCCACGATGAAAGAAGGATTCCGGATTTAAGGAGAGGATGCGATGAATTCAAGCAAATCGAAACGTTCAGTCGCCGCGATCCTTGTTTTGGCAGGGACTGCATGCCTGCTGGCGTCGATCTCCGCCGCTGCACGCGAGCCCTTCACGAAGGAGGAACTGGCCGACCAGGAGAAGCAATTGCTCCTGGTCGTCGATCACGGACGCGATCTCTGGCACGGCAGCCTGGCCTCGATGTCGACCAACGGCCTGGCGTGCGGCAATTGCCATCCGGACGCAGCCGCCTCGAATCCCCATACCTTCCCGAAGTTCCAGGCCGACCTGGGGCACGTGATCGCGCTGCGCGAGATGATCAACTGGTGCATCCAGTTCCCGCAAGGCGGCAAGGCGCTCGATCCGGAAGGCGACGACATGGTCGCGATGGAGGCGTACGCGTTCTACATGTACCGCGGCTCGAAGATCCAGCCGGGCCTTGCCACGGAGCAGACCCCACCGGTCGTGGTGAAGTCGGGCGTGGGCTATCCGAAGAAGGGCTCGGGCGTCGGCTACGACAAATAGGTGCAGCCATGCGGACATCCCCATTCCTGATCGCACTGCCGCTTTCATGGGTGCTGGCGAGCGCGCCGGCTTTCGCCAGCCAGTCCTGCGACACGCAAACCTATCCGCTCTCCGCGCCAGACGAGCGCTTTGCCGATAACGGTGATGGCACCGTGACCGACAAGGCGTCCGGCCTCATGTGGATGCGCTGCTCCCTCGGACAGGCCTGGGATGGCGCAAGCTGCACCGGCAAGCCGAGCTCCTACACGTGGAAGGACGCGCAGGGCGCCGCCACGTCGCTCAACCAGCAAGGCGGATATGCCAAGCATGCCGATTGGCGCATGCCGCATATCCCCGAGCTCGCGATGATCGTCGAGCGTCAATGCAACGACCCGCGCATCAACCTCAAGATGTTTCCGCAGACGCCGCCCTCGTTCTACTGGACGGCCTCGGGCCGGCGCATGCCCAAGCAGGACGCCGACGGCTACCTGTTGAGCTTCGGGCCGGAGGGTGCGAGCCATGAGCCCAAGGACGACTTGCATTTCGCGCGTTTGGTGCGTTCGGAAAAGCAATAGGGATGGATGGTCCGCTTCCCCGTCCGGTCGCCCGTGCCTTGCGGGGCACGGCCGAAGGGGGAATCCGGCGATCGGATTTCCCTCTGCTGCACCAGACCGTGCACGGCAAGCGCCTCGTGTACCTGGATAACGCCGCCAGCACGCCGATGCCCCAGGCGGTCATCGACGCGCTGGTGCGATATGCCAGTTGCGACCACGCGAACGTGCATCGCGGCGTGCACGCGTTGAGTCAGCGCGCCACGGATGCATTTGAAGACGCGCGCGCACGGGTACAGCGCTTTCTGGGCGCGACCGATCCTTCGCAGATCGTGTTCGTGCGCGGCACGACCGAGGCCATCAATCTGGTCGCGCATTCCTTCGTCCAACCTCGCTTGCGCGCGGGCGATGAAATCCTCGTCAGCGCGCTCGAGCATCATTCCAACATCGTTCCGTGGCAGATGGCGTGCGCACGTACGGGCGCCCACCTGCGCGTCGTGCCCCTTGACGCGAGCGCGACGCCGCGCCTGGAAGAGTGGGAGGCGCGCATCGGACCGCGCACGCGCTTCGTGGCGCTGGCGCACGTTTCCAATGCGTTCGGGACCGTGAACGACGTTGCGCGCATCGTTGCGCTGGCCCACGCGCGCGGCGTTCCGGTATTGGTCGATGGCGCGCAGGCTGCCGCGCACCTGCCCGTGGACGTCTGCGCGCTCGATTGCGACTTCTATGCGTTCTCGGGACACAAGACCTGCGGTCCCACGGGAATCGGCGCCCTGTACGGCAAGTCGGAACACTTGCAGGAAATGCCGCCCTACCAGGGTGGTGGCGACATGATCCGCGCGGTCACGCTCGAAGCGACGCAGTACGCGGAGCCGCCCCATCGTTTCGAGGCGGGCACGCCCCATATCGCGGGCGCCGTGGGTCTGGGGTGTGCGCTCGAGTACCTCGCGAACATTGGCCTGCGGACGATCTACGCCCACGAGCACGAACTGCTCGCCTACGCCACGCACGAACTGCAGGCCATCGACGGCATTCGCATCTTCGGTACCTCCGCGGAAAAGAGCGCGATTCTCTCGTTCACGATCGACGGCATTCATCCCCACGATATCGGGTCGATCCTGGACGGCGAAGGGATCGCCGTTCGTACGGGCCATCACTGCGCGATGCCTGCGATGCAGCACTTCGATCTGCCGGCAGGCACCGCTCGCGCATCCTTCGCCTTCTACAACACTTTCGACGATGTGGATGCGCTCGTTGCCGCGACCCGGGAGGTCGTTCGCGTATTCGGCGTCGGCTAGGCCCATGGACGAAATCGGCGCACCGAGTCCACGAGGCTATTCGCCCGATCTGGTCCGCCATGCGCGCGACGCGCGCAACCGCAGAGTCATCCCGGATGCGAGCCACCGTGCCCCGGCCGACAATCCACTCTGCGGCGACCGCCTGGACGTGTACCTGATGATCGAGGACGGGGTGATCCGCGACATTGCCTATGAGGGCTGCGCGTGCGCGGTGGCGACCGCATCCGCTTCCATGATGTCGCAGGCCCTGCAAGGCGCGCACCTGGCCCACGCGCAGGCGCTGCATGCCTCGTTTTGCAGATTCGTCGGGCCCCAGGGCGAGTGGGAGCCGGGCATGCCTGAGGAAATGCGAGCCTTCGAGAACATTCGCGCCCTGCCGGGCCGCATGCAATGCGCGGAACTCGCGTGGCTGGCCTTACGAGCCGCGCTTTTCCAGGACAACCGGCGCGCCGCACGTTAGTGTCGGCGGCACCTCGCCGCGTGGCGCCAATGTGGCAATCGGCCGAAGCCGCGGTGCCGATCGCGCCGACCACCAAGGACATGCCGATCAAGGCAGCGCGACGCCGATCTGTGGTGAAATCGCGCAGGCGTTGGCTCGCCGGATGCATGCCTTCTCAGGGGAAATATGCGAAAGATTGCGGGATCCAGCGCAAGATCAACCGCGAAATCCACGGGGGCGAAAGCCGCAGGACGCGCCAAACCTGCACTCACCAAAGCGGACTTTGAGACCCTATCGGAGTTCCGCTACCTGCTGCGCCGATTCCTCGTGTTCAGCGAGGACGCTGCGGCCGAGTCAGGCATTACGGCACAGCAGCACCAGGCCCTGCTCGCCATCAAAGGTTTCCCCGGTCGCGACCACATTTCGACGGGCGAACTGGCCGAGCGACTGTGCATCCGGCATCACAGCGCCGTGGGACTGGTCGACCGCCTCGAGGCCAACGGCCTGGTTCGACGCCGCTCGGGCTCCGAGGATCGGCGGCAGGTTTTCCTCGAACTCACTCCGAAAGCCGAAGGACTGCTCGCAGGACTATCGATGATTCATCGCGACGAGATCCAGCAATTGGCGCCGCTGCTGCAAGTGCTGCTGGGCCAGATCCGCTGATGACTCCCGCAGGCCGCGCCTAGAGGGGCGCGGGCGATTGGGGGCCCGGCTACTTGCGTCCCTGAATTGCCTCGCGCGTCGCCGCGTATGCGTCCTTGCGTGGACCACCCAGAGCGAGCGCACGCTCCACGGCAGTCAGGGCTTCCTCGTCGCGGCCGCGTTCATGCAACACCTGCGCGAGATTGTTCCAGGCATCTGCCGAATCGGCGTGATCCTGCGTAGCCAGTCGGTACTCGTCTTCGGCCACGTTCAACCTGCCGCCAACGTAGGCGATATTGCCAAGGCCGATGCGCGCGATCAGGTCGTGGGGCCAACGCGCGAGCGCACTTTCATACGCCGGACCTGCGCGCTCGGGCATGACGCGCTCGAGATTGGCAACCGCCGCGTCGTATTCCGGCTCGTTCGCACTCGCCGGCATCTGTCCCGGCACGAGCGCAAGAAATGCCCAGCGCCCGCCGCGCGCCCAGGTGCGATCGAATTCGGCCATGCGCATGACCAGGCGCTCGTTTGCTCCGGAGTGCAGGATCAGCTGGCGGGCATCCAGGTCGTAGCCGATGGCGACGGCGTAATGCCAGCGCGGTAGCTGTTCGAACAGCAGGTTCTGGAGCACGACGACCGGACGACCCGCTTCGAGTTCCTGGAGCAAGGCATCCAGGTTCGGCGAAAGCGGATACGCCACAAGCCCCGCGCGGCGCGTGGCCGCGAGCATTTCCACCTGCAGGGATCCGCCCCGCTCCGGCACGTACACATCGGCGTTGAGTTGTTGCGGTGACCGCGCAACCCCGGCAAAACCGAAAGCCATCGATAACGCGGCGGGGCCGCACTGATGGTCGTCCTGCGCTTGGAAGGGAACATTCGGGACCTCGGCCCGCGGCGCATGCTGCGCCGTCAAATGGACCGACGAATCGGGCGCCGGGAGGAGCGCGCAACCCGCCAGCGCGCACGCGCCGGCGGACCACCAGGCACGCAATAGCGTCTTCAGGACGATGCGATGATGGCGACCAGGATCACCAGCAACAAGATGATGATGAGCTGGTCATCCGTGAAACTGCCGAAGTTGCCGCCTGCCGGCAACGAGTCGATCTGGCGCGCGAGATCGCGTGCCTCGGAGTCGCTCAAAGCGGCCACTCGACTCTTCGCATCCTGCGCGCTTACGCCATGCTCCTGGAGCTTGCCGGCCGCATTGGCGCGGTCCAGGAAGGAGGCGATCTTCGCGCGATTGGAATCGGATTCCTGCTGCGCGGTCAGCGCATCGGTCGTGACGATACCGGCGTGTGCCCCCAAAGGCGCAAATGCCAGGCTGCATGAGAGAAATGCAACTCCTATCCAGCGCGTACCTCGGACATTCATGACGGTTTCCTTCTTCGTTTTCGTGGGATGCTTCCTGCCACCTCGGTAGGGCCCGCGCCGCATCTCCATTCTCGTGCGGCATGCCGGAACCCTTCCAGCGCTGCAACAACGGGCGGCATTTTATATCCGCCCCTGCGCTCGAGAGGCTAATCCGGACACATGCTCGCACGCTGCCTCGGATTGCCCGCGGATTCTCCTCGGGCGCTGTGCAATTCGACAGGGGTGCCGTGGAAAAGTTTACTCGCATACTGGTAATATTTACAGTATGCGGATCTCCTATGCCGAGCTTCATTGCGTATCCAATTTCACCTTCCTGCGCGGTGCATCGCACCCGGAGGAACTGGTGGAACGCGCGCTGGCGCTGGGCTACAACGGCCTCGCGCTGACCGACGAATGCTCCTTCGCCGGAGCCGCGCGTGCGCACCTTGCCTTGCGCGAAGCACGCAACGTCCATCCCGACGCGGCCTCGTTTCGCCTGATCCACGGCACGGAACTGCACCTGGCGGACGGCCCGGTGCTGGTGCTGCTGGCGCAGGACCGCGAGGGCTACGGCAATCTCTCGGAGCTCGTGACCCTGGCACGGCGCGCGGCGCCCAAGGGCACATACCGTGTCGATCGCGCCACGCTCGAGGCCCATGCATCCCTGCTCGAGCGCACGCTCGCGCTGCTCGTTCCCGAACCCGTCAACTCCCGCACATACGACGCAGGCGCGCTCGCCACGCAGTGCCACTGGCTGCGCGAGCTCCTCGGCGATCGCGCCTGGATCGCCTGCACGCTGGTGCACGGGCCGGACGACGCGCGCCAGCTCGCGCTGCTGCAGGAACTCGCGCGCAACTGCGGCATGGCGCTGACCGCTGCCGGCGGCGTGCACATGCATGTGCGCGGCCGCAAGAAACTGCAGGATGCACTCACGGCCGTGCGCTTGCGTGAACCGTTGGCGCAATGCGGCGGGCGCCTGCTTCCGAACGCCGAACGGCATTTGCGCCCGCTGGCGCGGCTGGCGCGCTTGTATCCGGCGCAACTGCTGTGGGAGGCCACGCAAATCGCGCAGCGCTGCACCTTCTCCCTGGATGAGCTGCGCTACGAGTATCCCGAGGAGATCGTGCCCGCCGGCGAGACACCTGCCAGCTACCTGCGCCGTGTCGCGTTCGAGGGTGCAGCGCAACGCTATCCGTCGGGCATTCCCGGGAAGGTGCGCACGCTGCTCGAGCACGAACTGCAGCTGATCGCGGATCTGCACTACGAACCTTACTTCCTCACCGTCTACGACATCGTGCGCTTCGCGCGCAGCCGCGCCATCCTGTGCCAGGGCCGCGGCTCGGCCGCCAACTCCGCCGTGTGTTATTGCCTGGGCATCACCGAAGTCGACCCCGAGCGCATGAGCGTGCTGTTCGAGCGTTTCATCAGCCGCGAGCGCAACGAGCCACCCGACATCGACGTGGACTTCGAGCACCAGCGGCGCGAAGAGGTCATGCAGTACCTGTTTGCCAAGTACGGCCGCGATCGTGCCGCCCTGACCGCCGCCCTGCACACCTACCGGCCGCGCGGCGCGGTGCGCGATCTGGGCAAGGCACTGGGCCTGTCGCTCGACCAGGTCGACAAACTCGCCAAGTCGATGGCCTGGTGGGACGGCGGGCACATCCAGGACTCACGCCTGACCGACGCGGGCTTCGAGCCCGACAATCCCGTGATCGCACAGCTCGTCAAGCTCGCACACCAGCTCATCGGTTTTCCGCGTCACCTGTCGCAGCACAGCGGCGGCTTCGTGATCGCACGCGACAAGCTCTCGCGCCTGGTGCCGATCGAGAACGCGGCCATGGCCGACCGCACGGTGATCGAATGGGACAAGGACGACCTCGATGCGCTCGGCCTGCTCAAGGTCGACGTGCTCGCGCTGGGAATGCTCTCGTGCCTGCGGCGCACGCTCGATCACGTCAATACCTTCGCGGCCCTCACCCCAGCCCTCACCGTCGCCGACATCCCCGCCGAAGACCCGCGCGTGTACGAAATGCTCTGCCGCGGCGATTCGCTGGGCGTCTTCCAGGTCGAGTCGCGCGCACAGATGAACATGCTGCCGCGCCTGCGTCCCGAGGAGTTTTACGACCTGGTCATCCAGGTCGCGATCGTGCGCCCCGGTCCCATCCAGGGCGGCATGGTGCACCCCTACCTGCGGCGGCGCCAGGGGCTCGAGCCCGTCACCTATCCTTCCCCGAGCGTGCGCACGGTTCTCGAACGCACCCTCGGCGTATCGATCTTCCAGGAACAGGTGATGCAGCTTGCGGTGGTGGCTGCGGGTTTCACGCCCGGCGAAGCCGATCGCCTGCGCCGCGCCATGGCTGCCTGGAAACGCAAGGGAGGCATCGGCCCGTTCCGCGAAAAACTCATCGCCGGCATGCTCGCGCGCGGTTACACCGCGGACTATGCCGAGCAGATCGTGCGCCAGATCCAGGGCTTCGGCGAATACGGTTTTCCCGAAAGCCACGCGGCCAGCTTCGCGCTGCTGGTATACGTCTCAGCGTGGCTCAAATGCGTGCACCCGGCCGCCTTCTGCGCCGCCCTCCTCGATTCGCAGCCGCTCGGTTTCTACTCGCCCGCGCAGATCGTGCGCGACGCGCTCGACCATGGCGTCGAAGTGCGGCCGGTATGCGTCCAGGCAAGCTGCTGGGATTGCTCGCTCGAACCCGCGCAGGCGGATGCAACGCAGCCGGCGGTGCGCCTGGGCATGTCCCTGGTGCGCGGACTTTCACAGGAAACCGCGCAGCGGATCCTCGATGTGCGCGTGCAGCGCTGCTTCACGGACGTGCAGGACCTCGTGCGGCGCGCGCAACTCGACCGCAGCGAGATCTCCTGCCTGGCAAGCGCCGACGCACTCGCCGCGCTCACGGGTCACCGGCGCAAGGCGCTCTGGGCCGCCCTGGGCCTCGACGTGCAGGCGCCACGCGCCGCGCCGCTGGCCTCCGAGCCGCCGCTACACGAACAAACACCGGATCTCTTCCCGCCGACCGAAGGGCAGGACATCGTGGCCGATTACCGCAGCACGAGCCTCACTCTGCGCCGCCATCCGGTCGCGCTGCTGCGCAAGCGCCTGCAGGCGATGCGCCTGTCCAGCGCGAAGGAAGTCGCGCATGGGCGCCACCGCCAGCTGATCCGCACCTGCGGCATCGTCACCTGCCGCCAACGGCCGGGCAGCGCGAGCGGCGTCACCTTCGTCACCCTCGAGGACGAAACCGGGTCGGTCAACGTCGTCGTGTGGCGCGACACCGCCGAGCGCTTCCGGCAGGAACTGCTCGGCGCTTCGCTGCTCACCGTGTACGGCCATCTGGAGCGCGTCGACACCCAGGGCAGCGCCGTGCTGCACGTGATCGCAGGGCGCCTCGTCGATCACTCGCCTTTACTGGGAAACCTCGTGGTGCACAGCCGGGATTTCCAGTAAAAACCGCCGCGCCACGCTACTTCGGCGACTCGCCCTTCTTCACGGGAATCGTTCCGCTGGGACCCATGCCACTGATCTGCACGATCACTTCCTCATCCTTCGCCCCGTCGTAGTGGACGAGGCCCGCCGGGTGCATGCCAAAGGAGCCGGCAGGAAGCGCTACGGTCGCATTTCGATCGAAGGAGTCGCCCGTGCCTGCCCACCAGGTCCCCTTGAGCACGGTGACGTAGCGCGCCTCCGGGTGATAGTGGGGCGGGCTCATGACGCCCGGGGCGAAGCGCACGCGAATGGTGTAGGGACCTTCCTTTTTCGGATCGCCGAACACCACCGCGAATTTCACGCCCGGCAATCCCGGATAGTCCTTCCAGACCAGATCGTCCGGTTTCACGGCGACGATCTTCTCGCCTTCCGGCGGCGCGCCGAGTGCCGCATGGGAAACGCAAATGCCGAGGGCAATTCCGGCGGCCAGGACAATCCATCTCATGTTCGCCTCCTGAAGGAAACGGGATCTCAAGCGGAAACGGGAACTCAAGCGCGCGATTTGACCTTGCCTTTGGCGCTGCGCGCGGCGGTCGTACCCGCCGGCTTGGCGCGAGCTTGCGTGCCCGCTCGTGGAGGCAAGCCCGTGTGCTGCGTGAGAACCCGACCGCGGGTGACGCGCGAGACCGAGGTGCCGGCGTCCGTCGAATTCTTGCGGCGCGCACTTTCGTAGGACTTGCCGCCCGCGGGCTGATAGCGCGGCACCAGATGCTGCTTGCCATTGCCGATCAGGTCCGCGCGACCCATGGCCTGCAGGGCATCGCGCAGCAACGGCCAGTTCTTCGGATCGTGATAGCGCAGGAAGGCCTTGTGCAGGCGGCGCCGGCGCTCGCCGCGTACGACATCGACCTTCGCGCTCGCGCGCGTGATCTTGTGCAGCGGATCCTTGCCGGTGTGGTACATCGCGGTGGCGGTCGCCATCGGGCTGGGATAGAAGGTCTGCACCTGGTCGGCGCGAAAGCCGTTGCGCTTGAGCCAGACGGCCAGATTCATCATGTCCTCGTCGCTCGTGCCGGGATGCGCGGCGATGAAATATGGAATCAGGTACTGCTTCTTGCCCGCCTGCGCACTGAACTTCTCGAAGAGCTGGCGGAACTTCTCATAGGATCCGATGCCCGGCTTCATCATCCTGGTGAGCGGGCCGTCTTCGGTGTGCTCGGGCGCGATCTTGAGATAGCCGCCGACGTGATGCGTGACGAGTTCCTTGATGTATTCGGGCGACTCCACTGCCAGGTCGTAGCGCAGGCCCGACCCGATCAGCACCTTCTTGATGCCGGGCAGCGTCCGCGCGCGCCGGTACAGGCGAATCAGCGGACCGTGGTCGGTGACCAGGTTCTGGCAGATCTTCGGGTAGACACACGAGGGCTTGCGGCACGCGGCCTCGATCTCGCTTGTCTTGCAGCCGATGCGATACATGTTTGCCGTCGGACCTCCGAGGTCCGATATCACGCCCGTAAATCCCTTCACGCGGTCGCGGATCGCCTCGACCTCGCGCAGGATCGAGTCTTCGCTGCGGCTCTGGATGATGCGGCCTTCATGCTCGGTGATGGAACAGAACGTACAGCCGCCAAAGCAACCTCGCATGATGTTCACGCTGAAGCGGATCATCTCCCATGCGGGGATCTTGTTCGGACCATCCGCGTCGCCGTAGCTCGGATGCGGCGCGCGCGCGTAAGGCAGGTCGAACACGGCGTCCATCTCCGCAGTCGTGAGCGGGATGGGCGGCGGATTGATCCACACGTCGCGTGCCGTCGTGCCTTCCCCATGCGCCTGCACCAGGGCCCTTGCATTGCCCGGGTTGGTCTCCAGATGCAGCACGCGGTTGGCATGCGCGTAGAGCACCGGGTCCGCGCGCACCTGCTCGAAGGAAGGCAGGCGAATCACCGTCGCATCGCGCGGTGGCGGGCGCCTATCCGCGGCCTTGCGTGACATGGGCATTGCCACCCGTACTTCGCTGCTCCCGACCTGTGCTGCGCGCCCTTGGGGCGCTTCGGAGGGCGATTTCGGCGATGTCTCCTTGCTGCAAGAGGTGCCGTTTGCGGCGGCGCGCTCGGAGGTCGTCTGGTAGGGATTTTCGTACGGATTCGTTGCGGGATGCGTCGAGTGGACTTCGTCGACCGTGGTCGAATCGATCTCGAACCAGCCTTCCTCCGAACCGCGCCGTACGAACGCCGTGCCGCGCACATCGCGGATTTTCTCGACAGGTTCGCGGGCGGCGAGGCGATGCGCGATCTCGACGATGGCGCGCTCGGCGTTGCCATAGACGAGGATGTCGCATTTCGCATCGACGACCATGGAATGACGGACCTTGTCCTGCCAGTAGTCGTAATGCGCGATGCGGCGCAAGGACGCCTCGATGCCTCCCATGACAAGCGGCACGTCCGGATAGGCTTCCCGGCAGCGCTGCGCGTAGACAAGCGAGCTGCGATCCGGCCGCTTGCCGCCAATGCCCCCCGGCGTATAGGCATCATCGCTACGGATCTTGCGATCGGCCGTATAGCGATTGATCATCGAATCCATGTTCCCCGCGGTCACTCCGAAGAACAGATTGGGTTTGCCCAACGCGCGATAGGGCTCCGCGCTCTGCCAGTCCGGCTGGGCGATGATCCCGACGCGAAATCCCTGCGCCTCGAGCGCGCGCCCGACCAACGCCATGCCGAAGCTCGGATGATCCACGTAGGCGTCGCCGGTCACGATGATGACGTCGCAACTGTCCCAGCCCAGTGCGTCCATTTCGGCGCGACTCATCGGCAGGAATTTCGCGGGGCCCAGGCGCTTGGCCCAGAATGGCTTATAGGCGGTGAGCGCGCGCAAAGGACCATAAGCGGGCGCGAACTGGCGCCCGCCGCGTTCGGATTCCCGGACCGGCGCTGAAATCACGTCGGCGGTGCCGTAGGCTTCCTTCATTCGATTCGGGTGTCCATAAAAAAGGGGCGCGTCGCGCCCCTTTTGTTCCTTGGACGGCGAAACCGCCCATTTTAGCCGCTTGGCCTAAACAGCGGCGCCCTCCTCGAACGCGCTCCGGCCCTTCTTGCTTGCTTCCACTTTGGCGTGATCGGAAGCGAGGAAAATGTACATGGCCGGCACGACAAACAGCGTGAAGATCGTGCCGATCGACAGGCCCGCGAAGACGACCCAGCCCATCGTCTGGCGGCCGGCCGCGCCGGCGCCCGAGGCAATGGCCAGGGGCACAACGCCCAGCACCATGGCGGCGGTCGTCATCAGGATCGGGCGCAGGCGGACGCTGGCCGCTTCGACAATGGCATCGAACTTCGTCAGGCCCTTGCGCTGCTGCTCGTTGGCGAACTGCACGATCAGGATTCCGTGCTTGCTGATGAGGCCCATCAGTGTCACGAGACCCACCTGCGAGTAGATGTTCAGGGTCGAGAACAGATTGATATAGATGAGCGCGCCGAACAGGGCGAGCGGCACCGATACCAGGATGACGATCGGGTCGCGGAAGCTCTCGAACTGTGCGGACAAGGCGAGGAACACGATGACGATCGAGAACAGGAGCGTGACGGCGAATCCGCCGGTCTCCTTCATGAACTGGCGCGACTGGCCGGAATAATCCACGGAGTATTGCTTGCCTGCCACGTCGTTCAAGGTATCGCGCAGGAATTGCAGGGCGTCTCCCTGCGTGACACCCTGCGGCGCCGCGTTCACCGCGCCGATCGTCACCGAATTGAGCTGCTGGAAGTGCGTGATCGTCTCGGGCACGACCGAAGTCTGCAAATGCGCAATGGTCGAAATAGGCACGATCGTGCCGTTCGGCGTGCGGAATTCGTAGTTGAGCACCTGCTGGGGATTCAGGCGATCCACCTGCAGCACTTGCGGGATCACCTTGTACGAGCGACCCGAGATCGAGAAATAGTTCACGTAGTTGGCGCCCAGGGCACCGCTCAAGGCGGAACCGATATCGGCGTCGGTCATGCCAAGCGAGCCGACCAGGTCGCGATCGACAACAAGGGTGGTTTGCGGCTTGTCGATCTTCAAGTCGCCATCGAGGAAGTAGAACTTGCCGCTCTTGCGCGCCCGGTCCATGACCTCCGTGGCCACGTCATAGATGTTCTGGAACGGCTCGGTCGAATTGATGATGAACTGGACCGGATACCCCTGGGTTCCCGGCAGCGGCGGGAACTGGAAGGCAGCCACGCGCGCGCCCGCAACGTTATTCCATTTCGCCTGGAGATCCTGCTGGATCTGGGTTGCACTGCGCGTGCGCTCGTCCCAGGTGGTAGTGAGCATTCCGCCGAACCCTTGGTTGATCGTGGGTACGCCGGTGAGCTGGAACATCTGCGCGTATTCGGGCTCCTCCGAGGCAATCTTGTACAACTGATTGGTGTACGTCAGCATCTGGTCCGACGTCGCATTGGGCGGCCCGAGCAGGTAGTACAGCACGATGCCCTGGTCCTCGTTGGGAGCAAGCTCCGTCCCCGCAGTCTTGAAAAGCGCGAGGAACGCAAGAAGGATTACGAGCCCCATCCAAAGCACCACCGACCACGTCCGCAGGATGCTGGAAAGCAGATTGCGATAGCCGTCGTGCAGACGCTTGAACTGGGCCTCGAGGAAATCCGCGAAACGCGAATGGATGCCACCTTCCGGAAACAGGCGCGCGCACATCATCGGCGACAGGCTCAGGGCAATGATGCCCGATACCGTCACGGAACCCGCCAATGAAAACGCGAACTCCGTGAACAGCGCGCCGGTCAAGCCACCCTGGAATCCGATCGGAATATAGACAGCCACCAGCACGATCGTCATGGCCAGGATAGGACCACCCAACTCGCGCGCCGCAAGAATTGCCGCATCAAAGGGCTTTTGTCCCTCTTCGTTGATGTGGCGGAAGACGTTCTCGACGACGATGATCGCGTCGTCAACGACAAGGCCGATCGCAAGGACGAGGGCGAGCAGCGTCAGCAGATTGATGGAGTAGCCGAGCACGAGCATGATGAAGAACGTGCCCACCAGGGAAAGCGGCATCGCCACCAAGGGCACGACGACCGCGCGCAAGGTACCGAGGAACAGATAAATGACGACCGTGACGATGAGCAGCGTCTCGATCAAGGTCTTGACCACCTCGGTGATCGAGGTGTTCACGAACTTGGTCGCGTCATAAACGATCTTGCCCGTCACTCCCGTGGGAAACTGCGCCTGGATCGACGGAAACACGTCCCGCACGCGCTTGGCCACGTCGAGGAAGTTCGCCTCGGGCGCGGTCTTGATCCCGATGAACACCGCACGGCGGCCACTGAACGCGACGTTGACATCGTAATTCTCCGCGCCCAGGCTCACCGTCGCCACGTCTTCGAGGCGTACCAGGGCGCCATTGCCCTGCTTCACCACCAGGTGCTTGAATTCCTCGACCGTATGCAGGTCCGTGTCGGCCCGCATGTCGACCGTCACCATCTGTCCCTTGCTCGCGCCGACCGCAGCGAGGTAGTTGTTGGCCGCCAGCGCATTCGAGACGTCCGTTGCCGTCAAGCCGTGCGCTGCCATGCGATCGGCATCGAGCCAGGCGCGCAAGGCAAACTGCCGCCCACCCAGCACTTCCGCGGTTTGCACGCCCTCGACGGAGTCGAGCTTGGGCTTGACCACCCGGATCAGATAGTCCGTGACGCTGTTCGAGGGCATCACATCGCTGTAGAAGCCCATGTACATCGCGTCCGTGGTCTGCCCGACCTGCACCGTGAGCACCGGCTGCTGCGAAGCCGGCGGAAGCTGGTTCTTGACCGAGTTGATCTGCGTGTTGATCTCGGTCAGCGCGCGATTGGCGTCGTAGTTCAGGCGCAGTGTCACCGTGATGACCGACTGGCCCGTCAGGCTGTTCGACGCCATGTAGTCGATGCCCTGGGCCTGCGCGATTGCGGCTTCGAGCGGCTGCGTGATGAAGCCGGCGATCGTTTCGGCGTCCGCGCCGTAATAGGCGGTCGTGACCGTGACGACCGCATTTTCCGTGCGCGGATACTGGTTGACAGGCAGGCTCGAAATCGAGCGCAAACCCAGCACCAGGATGAAGAGGCTGACCACCATCGCAAGGACGGGCCTTTTGATGAAGATGTCGGTGAAGTTCATGGCTCGGTTCCGAAGCCTTCGCGAAAGTTTTCTGCCATCAAACCGCTAACCCACGGACGCGCTCTCAGTTTTCCTGAGGCGTCGGGCTCGCGTCGTCGAGCGGTTTTACCTTGTTGTCGACCGCCAGGGTGCCCCCGTTCTTGAGCTTGAGCTGCCCGCTCGTGACGACAACATCGCCCTCCTGCAGTCCCTTGAGGATGGCGACCTGGTCGCCGCGCGTGGACCCGGTCGTGACGAACACCTGCTTGGCAACAAGGCTGTCGGCCGGGGGCGGAGCGCCCGCGCCTTTGTCCTTGTCGCCACCCTTCGAGGCATCGTCCTTGCCGGGCTTCTCGGCAATGAACACGGTTGATCCGTAGGGGTTGTACGTGACAGCCGATTGCGGGATCGTGATGTAGCGACCCTGCGAGCCGACCATCAAGGCGACGCGCGTGAACATGCCCGGCAGCAGTTCGTGCTTGGGGTTCTTCAGCGTGGCCTCGACCTGCACGTTGCGCGTCGTCGTGTCGACCGCGGAACTGATCGCGGTGACCTTGCCGGAGAAGGAGCGCTGCGGCCAGGAGTCGACGCTGACGCCGACGTCCGAACCGACCGTCACGCGTCCGAGCTCACGCTGCGGCACGTTGAAATCGACGAACAAGGAATCGATCGATTGCAAGGTCACGACCTTGTCGCCGGCGTTCAGATATTGACCCGGCATGACGGTCGTGATGCCCGTGCGCCCCGCAAACGGCGCGCGAATCGTCTTCTTGTCGACGAGAGCCTTTTGCTGATCCACCTGCGCCAGCTTGTTCTTCAGGTCGGCTTCGTCGGCGTCGATGGTGGCCTGCGCAACCGCGCTGACCGCGAGCTGCTCCTTGTCGCGCTTGAGCACCGTGCGCGCCAGGTCGGCTACTGCCTGCAACGACTGCAACTGGGCCTTCTCGGCGTCCGCGTTGAGCTCGACCAGCACCTGGCCTTCGGCGACGCTCTCACCCGAGCGGAAATGCACCGAGCGCACCAGGCCCGCGATTTCCGTGCTCAGGTCCGTGCCACGCCAGGCACGCAGGCTGCCAACCGTATCGAACTTGTTGCTCCAGTCCTGCATGGTCGCGGCCGCGGTAGAAACGGTAGGAGGCGGTGGCGGCTTGAAGGACGACATCTGTTTGAAGACAAGGCCAACTTTGCCGGCGATGATGATAATCACCAGGAGGATGACCAGCCCTACACCGATCAGGAGTCGCTTCCCGTAGCGCGGCTTTTCCTCGCCCATATCGGCGGTACCAAACGTGATATTTGCCATCGGATCGTTCTCGTTTTCCTGGACTCGGCTCAATTGCCTCGACTCAATGCCCGGACGTCAAGCCCGGTCCTCAACCAACTCTTTTGACTTCCCGCTTTCCGTTTCCCGCCGTCAGCTTCCCGCTGTCAACTCCCGCTCGCGACGGGCTTGGGTGACTTGCCCGCGTCCACGTTCCACCAACCGCCGCCCAGGGCCTCGAACAGTGCGGCCGTGTCGGTGAACCGGTTGGCGCGCGCCTGTGCGAGCAGAACTGCGGTCTGGCTGAACTGTTGCTGCGCGTTCAACAGGCTCAATTGGCTGATTGCGCCGACGTCGAACTGGCGCTGGGCGAGTTCGACTTCCGCTTGCGCCTGCTGGTATGCCTCGAACTGGGCGCCCAGGTATTGCCCGTCGAATTCGAGCGCGCGCAGTGCGTCGGCGACGTTTGCGAACGCGCTCAATACCGTCTGCCGATAAGTCGCAGCGGCATTGTCGAACGCGGCTTCGGCCGCGCGTTTTTGCGCGCGGAGCGCGCCGCCGTGGAAGATTGGCTGTGTGACATTTGCGGAGAGGCCCCAGATCGCCGAGCCCGACTTGAACAAGTCGGAAGCCTTCAGGGACTCGTATCCATAGTTGGCGCCCAGGGTCACCTGCGGATACAGGTTGGCGGTTGCCACCCCGACCTGCGCGCTTGCAGCATGCAAGAGATCCTCGGCGGCGAGAATGTCGGGCCGCTGGCGGACAAGTTCGCTAGGCAAGCTGACGGGAAGCTCACCAGGCAGTTCCAAATGGGAGACCTCGACCGCGGACAGGTCGATTTCCGACGGCGCCTTGCCCAGGTACACCGCGATCAGGTGGCGCGTTTGCGCACGCTGGATTTCCAGAGGGGCGACGGCAGCTATGGTCTGCGCGAGGGCCGTGCGTTGCGAGAGCACGTCGGTCTTCGTCACCGCACCCAGTTCAAACCGGCGCTCGACGATGGTCAGGCCGTCGCGCTGCAGCTTCTCGACATCGCGATATGCCTTGATCTGTTCACGCAGCTGCGCCTCGCGCACGACCGCCGTGACGATGTTCGCACTCAGCGCGAGTTGCGCGGCACGCAACTCGTTCTGCTGGTAATCGACTTGCGCCTCGAGTCCTTCCAGTTGCCGGCGGACGCTGCCGAAGATGTCGAACGTATAGGAAACGCCAACCTGCGCATTGAACAGGTTCAAAGTCTCACTTCCGGTCGGCAGACCCAGTTCCGCCCCGGAAATACGTTCACGCGTCGCGCCGCCGGTCAGGTTTACGGCGGGAAACAGGAGATTGCCCCGGTTGGCAGTGAGGATCTCCTGCGCCTGGCGCAGCGACGCCGAGGCCGCTGCGAGGTTGGGACTATCGCGCAATCCGGTGGCAACCAACTGATTGAGTGCCTCGGAGTGGAACAAAGTCCACCAGTCGTGGATCAGATCATTACTGGCCCGAATGGATTGGGCCTGGCCGCCCACGTCCGTTGCGGTCGCGGAAATCTGCTCGGGGAGATTCGCCTCGACGTACGTGCCGGAGCTTGGGATGCCTGGCCGCTGGAAATCAGGACCGACAGAACATGCGCCAAGACCAAGAAGAAGACAGAACAACAGCGCTGCACGCGCCGGCGTACGGCGACCCCGCATACCTGAGACTCCCTCTTCCGCTTTATTCACTACGTAGTCAGACGCGAACGCTATCACGATTTACCAGTGGCACTTTTCCAACACGGGTTATGGCTACTGGCGCAAGGCTGGACATGCCTGGACAAGCGACCAATATTCGCGTCGCGGTCGCGCACCCGGACGAGCTTGCGGGCCCGCGGCCTGCCCAATTACCCATCGCCCGAACCCGTGCAGTCTCCATAACGTACTCATGGACGAAGCTAGGGCACAAATATTTTGACCTCGCGCAATTTTTCTCATCCGATCGCCTTTCACGGTCACGGATGCGTGTCATCACTTACATTTAGAAACGCCCAAAACTGAGATCTGCGCGCAGAGGTCAAAATTTTTTTTGCTATTGTGTTTCGGAATTCTTACCTGGAGAGAGCTTTATGACGTCCAATCACATTCTCACGCTCTTGCACAGACGCGAAGAGCTACTCAAGGATCTGAATGAAGTGAATGCACAAATCATTCGGGTCACGCTTGACCATGGAGCCGACACGGCAATTGCCTCGGTCGCGCAAGCTCACCGCAATGGTCGCTCCAGTGCACCCTCGAAGGGCGGCTCGCGCCGCAAATGGTTCGAGCGCGGCGAGATGGTCAAGATTGCAAAGAAGCTGCTGACGCAGCCGATGTCTCAGGCGGATCTCGTGCGTGGCCTGGCAACTGCCAAGGGTTACGACAAGGGCCTGCCCTCCTCCGAAAAGGCGCGCTTCAAGAGCGCTGCCTACCAGGCGATTGCTGCCGCACTCAACGGCAAGTCGCTGTACCGGAACAAGACGGGGCAAGTCTCGACCCGACGCTAAGCGAAGGGCGCAGTTCGCGCCTTTCCTGCGCTTGCGTTGCCATTGCGTTGCCAGCGAGCGCCCGGGTCAGGGACGTCGACGGATCAGGCAAGCGCCATGTTGAAGCTATGCGGAAACCGCTGAATCGACTGCGGCGCCCGCTGCCAGTTGCTTCTGCAAGGTCGCATCGTCGAGTGCGTGGCACCAGCGCGCAACCACCAACGTCGCCACGCCATTGCCAATGAAATTGGTGATCGCCCGCGCTTCCGACATGAAGCGGTCGATGCCCAGGATGAGTGCGATCGCGGAAATCGGGATCTGCGTCGACGGCAGCGCAGTCAGTGTCGACGCAAGCACGATGAAGCCGCTCCCGGTCACGCCCGCCGCACCTTTTGATGTGATCAGCAAGACCGCCAGGATGGACAATTGTTGCCAGATATCCATTGGCGTATTGGATGCCTGCGCGATGAACACCGTTGCCATCGTCAGGTAGATGGATGTTCCATCGAGATTGAAGGAATAGCCTGCCGGCACGACCAGGCCGACGACAGTCTTGCTTGCGCCCAGGTGCTCGAGCTTGGCGATCAGGCGTGGCAGCGCCGCCTCGGAGGAGGATGCTCCGAGGACGATCAGCAACTCCTCCTTGATATAGACAAGGTAACGCCAGATGCTGAAGCCGTGCAGTCGCGCGACGATGCCCAGGACCACGAAGACGAAGATCAGGCAGGTCGCATAGAAGCAGGCCATGAGTCCGCCCAGGTTCGCCAGCGACTTGAGCCCGGACTTGCCGATCGTGTAGGCCATCGCGCCGAATGCGCCGACCGGGGCGACCCACATGATGATCGAGACGATGCGAAAGACAACCACGCTCAGAAGTTCGACCCAGTCGTGGAAAGGCTTGGCACGTTCGCCGGAAAGGTGCACGGCGAACCCTGTCAGGATCGCCACCAGCAGGACGGGCAGTACTTCGCCACCGGTGAGGGCGCCAAACAGCGACTTCGGGATGATGTCCATCAGGAAGGTGATGATCGACTGGCCCTTGCCTGCGCTTGTGCTCGCGGCAACCTTGGCGAGGTCATCGGGGGTCGGCACGTAATTCATGCCCTCGCCGGGATGCACCACGTTGACGATGACGAGGCCGATGATGAGCGCAAAGGTGCTCATCACCTCGAAATAGACGATCGCGAGGCCACCCGTCTTGCCGACCGAGCGCAGGTTCTCCATGCCGGCGATGCCGAGCACGACCGTGCAAAAGATGACCGGGGCGATGATCATCTTCACGAGATTGACGAACATGTTGCCCAGCGGCTGCAGCGCCACGCCGGCATCGGGCCAGAAACTGCCCAGGATGATGCCGAGGACGATTGCGATCAACACCTGCACGTACAGTAGGCGAAGGTAGCGCATGCCGATTCCCCCTCAGCGATGGCCGGCACCGCGCAAAGCGCGGACCTGGCGGGTCGAAACTGGTAGGGGCAGTAGGAGTCGAACCTACGACCTACGGATTAAGAGTCCGCTGCTCTACCAACTGAGCTATACCCCCTCGGAACGCCACCGCTCCTTGTTCTTCGTTTCGACTTCGGTTTCGGCGGCGCGGCTCCCGAAAACGTTTCGAAACTCGGGAACATCCGATATTTTAGCCTAGGTAACTAGCCTCTTGCGTTCCGGGAGCGTTCGAACCGAAAATCCACGGCAATGGCAGACCTCGGCGACTCGGGCGCGAACAGGAATCCGCAGGGGAATCCGCCGGGGAATCCGCCGCAGGACCCTCGGGATCGGGTCGATCTGCTTGTCATTGGGGGCGGTATCAATGGCGCCGGAATCGCCCGCGACGCGGCCGGGCGCGGCTTGTCCGTTGTGCTCTGTGAAAAGGACGACGTCGCCCAAGGCACGTCCTCGCGCAGCAGCCGCCTGGTGCACGGCGGTCTGCGCTATCTCGAACACGGCGAATTTCGACTGGTACGCGAGTCCCTGGCGGAACGCGAGGTGCTGCTTGCGATCGCGCCCCATCTCGTCCGGCCCATGCAATTCGTGCTGCCGCACGTCGAGCAGATGCGTGCCCATTGGATGCTGCACGCCGGGCTTTTCGTCTACGACCACCTGGCGAGCCGCACGCAGTTGGACGCCTCGCGCGCAATCGCGCTCGACCAGGACCCGATGGGGGCCGCGGTACGTCCCGAAATCCGCCGCGGATTCACGTACTTCGACTGCCGCACCGACGATGCGCGGATGGTCGTCGGCAACCTGAAAGCGGCCCGGTCGCTCGGCGCTCAGGTCTTGACCCGCACGGAATTGCAGTATGCCGAGCCCGAAGGCGATGGCTGGAACGTTCGCCTGCGCAACGCCCGCGATGGGTCAATCCGCGTCGTGCGTACGCGCACGCTGGTCAACGCGGCGGGACCGTGGGTCGGCGCCGCCGCTACCCGGATCCTCGGCGTGGCGGCGCCAACGCCGGTGCGCCTTATCAAGGGCAGCCACGTGGTCGTCGAAAAGTTTTGGGAAGGCAGCCACGCGTACCTGTTGCAGAACGTGGATCGCCGGGCCGTATTCGCGACACCCTACGAGGGCACGCTGGCGATGATCGGCACGACGGATGTGCCGTACGAGGGAGCGCCGGAGCAGGTGGCAATCAGCCCGGACGAGACGCGTTACCTGTGCGACGCAGCCAATCGCCAGTTGCGCTGCGCGCTCACGCCCGATTCGGTTGTGCATTCGTATGCCGGCGTGCGTTGCCTGGTCGACGACGCCCATGCCAATCCGTCGGAGATCACACGCGATTACCGGCTCGAGTTGGCAAGAGCGGCCAATGGCGCATCCGTGCTGTCGGTCCTGGGAGGCAAGATCACGACCTATCGCCGCCTGGCCGAGCACGTGTTGCAATTGCTCCGGCCGATCCACCCGCAGATGCGCGAATCATGGACGGCCACCCTGCCCCTGCCGGGCGGCGACCTGCCCGGTGGCGACTTCGATCGCGCCCTTTCGGAATACGTGCGCGCTTCCGCACTGATGCCGCCCCAGCATGCGAGCGGCTTGTTTCACCGGCATGGCAGCCTGGCGCGCCGAATCCTCGATCCGGTCAGCGGGCCGGCCGCGGCCGGCCGCCACTTCGGCGCGGGCTTCTATGAATGCGAAGCGCGCTATGCAATCGAGGAAGAATGGGCGCAAACGCCAGAGGATGTCCTCTGGCGCCGCACGAAGTTTGGAGTGTTGCTTTCGCGCGACCAGCGGGAGGAGTTCACCCGCTGGATGCTCGCGCAGCCAACGTAAACCGGCGAATCAGCTCCAGTCGCCGCCGCCCCCGCCGCCGGAATCGGCGCCAAAGTCGCTTCCGCCACCGTTGTCCCAGGAGTCGGAACCGCTGACGCCGAAATCCTGATCCGAACTCTGGTCGTACCCCACTTGCGATGCGCCGGCGCTCGACTGGTCCGGACGCTCGCGATGCCCCATGAACTCATTGGCAAGCGCTTCGCCGGCAACGACACCTGCGCCCACCGCGGCGCCCGTTGCCAGGCCACCCACGATGCTCGAGCCCAGGCCCCCGCCACCCATCGGATAACCGGCAGGGTAGCCCGCTGGATAGGGGCCCGCGCCGATTGGAGCGCCCCCCGGTCCATAAATGTGACCCTGCGCAGGCATCACGACCTGGCGCCGCGCCCGCAGGAACAACAGCAGGAACACGCCGGCCCCGACGATCACGAGGACGATGCCCCAGGGGAATTCCGAACGCTCCGTGGTGGTGCCCGTGAATTCAGCGCGTCCCGAGATAGCCGCACGCAACTTTTCGACCGATTCCGGCGAGGCGAACGGCAGGCCCGGTTGCAGCTTCTCCGCCACCGCCAATTCGTTTTGCGCATCGGCCCGTCGATGCAGGCGAACCAGCACCTCGGCATCGACGTAATGCGCCTTCGCGCTTTCGGGATGATCCTGCAGGACGCGCGACATCATGGACTGTGCGTCATCCAGACGCCCTTCCTGAACCGCCGTGTACACCTCGTGCAGGCTGGGATCCGCGGCCTGTGCCAACGGAATCAGCACCAGAGCGGCGGCAGATACGACAAGAGCGACCAATCTTTTCATGGACTTGCTTTCCCTTTCGGAAAGGACAATACGACCCTTAGATGCGGCCCGATTCCGATAGTTCAAGAGGGGCCAATCCCTGGCACATTTTCAGGATGCCGGCCACGGCGCCCTTGCGCACCAGGTCCGCGGCGCGTTCGATATCCGGCGCCAGGTAGCGGTCGCCATGCATCGCGGGACAGGATTTGCGCAGGAGCGCGTGTGCCTCTTCCAAGGGCGCGGAACTGCGCAGCGGGCGAAGAAATTCCAGGCCTTGCGCGGCGGCAAGCCATTCTATCGCGAGGATGTAGACCGTATTGTCGATCAAGCGTGTCAGGCGCCGTGCAGCGAATGTCGCCATCGACACGTGATCTTCCTGGTTCGCCGAAGTCGGCAGGCTGTCGACGCTCGCCGGATGCGCCAGCGATTTGTTTTCGCTGGCCAATGACGCCGCCGTGACATGCGCGATCATGAAGCCGCTGTTCAGCCCGGGTTCCGCGCACAGGAATGCCGGCAGTCGCGAAACGCCCGTGTCGATCAGCATCGCGATGCGCCGCTCCGCGATGGCGCCGACTTCCGCGATCGCCACGGCCATGGCATCCGCGACCAGGGCCACCGGTTCGGCGTGGAAATTGCCCCCGGAAATCAGGACGCCGTCCTCGGCGAAGACAAGCGGATTGTCGGTAACGGCATTGGATTCGCGCAACAGCACGCTGGCGGCGTAACGCATCTGGTCCAGGCAGGCGCCGACAACCTGCGGCTGGCAACGCAGGCAATACGGGTCCTGCACGCGATCGTCGCCGGTCAGGTGCGAACGCCGGATCGCGCTGCCCGACAGCAGCGCACGGTAGTACTGGGCTGCGTCGATCTGCCCCGGCTGCCCGCGCACTTCGTGGATCCGCGGATCGAAGGGGCCATCGCTGCCACGCGCCGCGTCCACGGTCATGGCACCGATGACAAGCGCTGCTTCCAGGACCGGCGCGAAACGAAACAGTGCGTGCAAGGCCAGGGCCGTCGAGGCCTGCGTGCCGTTGATGAGCGCAAGTCCCTCCTTGGCCTTCAGGTGCAGGGGCTGCAATCCGAATCGCGCAAGGGCCTGTGCCGCCGGAACGCGATCGTCCTCGACGAGAAACTCCCCCTCGCCCATGAGCGCAAGCGTCATATGCGCCAGCGGCGCGAGATCACCCGAGGCGCCGACCGATCCTTGCGAGGGAATGAACGGCGTCGCGCCGGCATTGCAGGCAGCGAGCAAGGCATCGACCACTTCCTCGCGCACCCCCGAATAGCCGCGCGCCAGGCTCGATGCCTTTAGCGCGAGCAGGAGACGCACCACATCCGGCGCCATGGCCTCGCCGACGCCCGCGCTGTGCGAGCGAATCAAGTTGCGCTGCAGGTCCTCGAGCGCGGATTCGTCGATGCGTTTGTCGGCGAGCTTGCCAAACCCCGTGTTGACGCCGTACACGGGCTCGTGCGCCATCGCCACTCGCCGTACGAGGTCGGCGCTGGCGCGTACGCGCTCGCGTGCCGCCTCGCCGAGTCCCAGGACCGGCCGGTGCGCGTGGATGCTGCGCAGTTGCTCCAGGCTCAAGCGCCCCGGCTGCAACTCCAGGGGCGCCTGATTCATGGCAGATCCACCATCGGCAGCTGCAATCCGTTCTTGCGTGCGCACTCGACTGCGTCCGGGTACCCGGCATCCGCATGCCGCATCACGCCGGTCGCCGGATCGTTCCAGAGAACGCGCTCGATGCGCCGCGCTGCCGCGTCCGTGCCATCGCATACGATGACGACGCCCGCGTGCTGGGAATAGCCCATGCCCACGCCGCCGCCGTGATGGAACGAAACCCAGGTCGCACCGCTCGCGGTGTTCAACAGCAGGTTGAGCAGCGGCCAGTCCGATACTGCGTCGGAGCCATCGCGCATCGATTCGGTTTCCCGATTCGGCGAAGCGACGGAGCCCGAATCCAGGTGGTCGCGCCCGATGACGATCGGCGCCTTCAGCTCGCCCTTGCGCACCATATCGTTGAACGCGAGGCCCGCGCGATGGCGCTCGCCCAGGCCGATCCAGCAAATGCGCGCAGGCAGGCCCTGGAAAGCGATGCGCTCGCCGGCCATGTCAAGCCAACGATGCAGGTGCGCGTCATCCGGAAACAGCTCCTTCATCTTGCGGTCCGTCTTGTGGATATCCTGCGCGTCTCCCGACAGCGCAACCCAGCGGAAGGGTCCCTTTCCCTGGCAGAACAGCGGACGCACGTAGGCAGGCACGAAGCCGGGAAACGCGAAAGCTTCGCTTACCCCTTCGTCCTTGGCCACCTGGCGGATGTTGTTGCCGTAATCGAATGTCGGCACACCCATCGCCTGGAAATCGAGCATGGCGCGCACATGCACGGCGCAACTTCCCGCGGCCGCCTTCGCAAGTTCCGCATGTTGCGCAGGGTTGGCCCGTGCCGCTTTCCAACGCTCGACGCTCCAGCCGGCGGGCAGGTATCCATTCACAAGATCGTGCGCGGACGTCTGGTCCGTCACCATGTCGGGCCGAATGCCACCGGCACGTGCATGGCGGACCAATTCCGGCAGAACCTCGGCGGCGTTGCCCAGGAGCGCGACGGAAACCGCGCGTCCCCCGCGCGCGTAGCGCGCCATGCGATCGAGCGCGTCGTCGATATCGCGCGCCTGCTCATCGACATAGCGGTTCGAAAGACGAAAATCGATGCGGCTCTGCTGGCATTCGACCACCAAGGAACTCGCGCCGGCGAAACTCGCGGCAAGCGGCTGCGCGCCGCCCATGCCACCCAAGCCGGCGGTGAGAATCCAGCGACCCGACAGATTTCCTTCGTAGTGGCGCCGTCCTGCCTCGACAAAGGTTTCGTACGTTCCCTGGACGATGCCCTGGCTGCCGATGTAAATCCACGAGCCCGCGGTCATCTGCCCGAACATCATCAGTCCTTTGCGGTCGAGCTCATGGAAATGCTCCCACGTCGCCCAGCGCGGAACCAGGTTCGAATTTGCGATCAGCACGCGCGGCGCGTCCTCGTGCGTGCGAAACACACCCACAGGCTTGCCCGATTGGATCAGCAGGCTTTGATCGGGTTCCAAGGTGCGCAGGCTGCGCAGGATCGCCTCGAAGCATTCCCAGTTGCGCGCCGCCTTGCCGATGCCGCCGTACACGACAAGTGCGTCGGGATTTTCCGCCACTTCCGGATCCAGGTTGTTCTGGATCATCCGAAAGGCGGCTTCGATCTGCCAGTTGCGGCAGCTAATGTCGGAACCACGTGGTGCACGCACCGCGCGTGCACCGGCGCCAGCCGTCTTGGATCCTTCCATCTCCCCCGTCCCTGGCGAGTAGCGCCAATTGTCCAGAACAGGCACACTCTACTACGAGGGGTGCGATGACGACGATCTGGCACAACGCGACATTGGCGCCGATGGCGGCGCAGGCGCCGGAGCACATTCTCGTGCGTGGTTCGATGGTCGTCGACAGCGACCGGGTCCGTTGGCTCGGTCCCGGGGACGAGCTTCCACCGGACCTGCGCCGGGCCGCATCGAGCGAAATCGACGTCGGCGGCGCGCTGCTCACTCCCGGCCTCATCGACTGCCATACGCACCTCGTGTACGGGGGCGAGCGCTCGGGCGAGTTCGAGTTGCGCCTGCAAGGCAGCACCTACGAGGAAATCGCGAAGGCGGGCGGCGGCATTCGCTCGACGGTCGGCGCGACGCGCATGGCCTCCGACGACGAGCTCTTCACGCAGGCGTCGCGGCGCCTGCTGGCCTTGCAGTCCGAGGGATTGACCGCGATCGAGATCAAGTCCGGCTATGGACTCACCCAACGGGACGAGGCGCGCATGCTGCGCGTCGCGCGCCGACTGGGCGAAGAACACGGGCTGACGGTCCGCACCACGTACCTGGGTGCGCACGCGCTCGCACCCGAGTACGAAGGTCGCGCCGATGCCTACATCGACGCGGTCTGCTCCTGGCTGCGGCCCCTGCAGGAAGAAGGCCTGGTCGATGCGGTCGATGCATTCTGCGATCGCATCGGCTTCACGCCGGCGCAAACGCGGCGGGTATTCGACGCCGCGCGCGCACTCGCGTTGCCCGTCAAGTTGCATGCGGAGCAGCTGAGCAACCAACACGGTGCCAGCCTCGCGGCGCAATTTCGCGCGCTGTCGTGCGACCACCTCGAATACCTGGACGAGGCCGGCGTGCAGGCAATGGCGCGCGCCGGCACGGTCGCCGTCCTGCTGCCGGGCGCGTATTATTTTCTGCGCGAAACGCAGTTGCCGCCCGTGCGCGCCTTGCGCGCGGCGCACGTGCCGATCGCCATCGCGACCGATCACAATCCCGGCAGTTCGCCGGTGCTTTCGCCGGTGCTGATGCTCAACATGGCCTGCGTGCTGTTCGGTCTCACGCCCTGGGAAGCCTTGCATGGCATGACGTCCCAGGCCGCGCGCGCGCTTGGCTTGCAGGAGACGCACGGCAGGCTTGCGCCCGGGATGCGCGCCGATTTTGTTGTTTGGGACGCGCATCACCCGCGGGATCTCGCGGCTCGCGTGGGGGGCAATCCGTGCCGGCGCGTCGTCGTGGGCGGGGTCGAGCGGGTGTTCGACCGTCCGTTGGCCGGCGCCGGGGCCAGGATGGCGTCATCATGAGCGCTGCGTTACCGCAAACCGAAGTGTTTCGCCTGCATCGCGGCAGCACGCCGCTTCTCGTGAGTCTGCCGCACGTCGGCACGAGCATCCCCGAGGAGTTGCAGGATGCGTATCAGGACCGCGCACTTGCGCTGGAAGACACGGATTGGCACCTGGATTCGCTCTACGACTTCGCCGTCGACCTCGGTGCAAGCCTGATCGTCCCGCGCATTCACCGGTATGTCATCGACTTGAACCGGCCGCCGGAGGATGCACCGATGTACTCCGGCGCGAATAACACCGAACTGTGTCCAACCCGGTTCTTCAGCGGCGAGCCGCTCTACAAGGATGGGCGCATACCCGACGCCGGGGAAGTTGCGCGCCGGCGCGCAGCGTATTGGCGTCCCTACCACGATGCGCTGCGTGGCGAGCTCGACCGCATCCGCGGCCTGCATGGCCACGCCTTGCTTCTCGATGGGCACAGCATCCGTTCCGAGCTGCCGTGGCTGTTCGAAGGCAAACTGCCTGACCTGAACCTGGGCACGGCAGGCGGGAAGAGCTGCGCCGATTCGCTGCGTACCTTGCTGGTCCAGGCCTTGGGCAATGCGTCGCGATTCACGTTCGTCGTCGACGGGCGCTTCCAGGGTGGCTACATCACGCGCCATTACGGCGAGCCGGACCTCGATGTGCATGCCGTGCAACTCGAGATGTGCTGGAGTTGCTACATGGACGAGGTGCAACCGTTCCGGGTCAACGAATGCCGCGCGGTGTACCTGCGCCCGGTCCTGCGCGAACTCGTGGCCATGATGCTGTTCTGGGGTGCGCAACATGCCTGAGGCCGGGCGCGATATCGCGAGCGCATTCTGGGCGCCGCAAGCGTGGGTCACCGGTCGCTGGCAGCAGGACGTACTGCTGCGCGCAGGGGCGGACGGACGCTGGATTTCGGTGCAAAGCGGCGTCCAAGCCAGCGCGGCCAGCGCGTCGGGTGCCACCATCCTGCAGGGCCCCATCCTGCCGGGTCTCGTGAATGCGCACAGCCACGCGTTCCAGCGCGCTTTTGCAGGCCTGGCGGAGCGCCGGGGGGTCAACCAGGACGATTTCTGGTCCTGGCGCGACCGCATGTACCGGGTTGCGCTGCGCGTCTCGCCCGAGCAGCAATATGCGATTGCCGCCCAGCTCTTCCTCGAACTGTTGCGCGGCGGCTATACGCAGGTGTGCGAATTCCATTACCTGCACAACGCCGAGGACGGTACTGCCTACGCACCCGATGCCGTGCGCCTGGCTCGATCCATCCAGCGCGCGGCCCACGACGTCGGGATCGGCCTGACAATGCTGCCTTGCGTGTACGAGCGGGCGGGTTTCCAGCGTCCGGCGCTGAGCGAGGACCAGCGTCGCTTTCGCGCCGACGCCGCGCAGGTGCTGGCCATGCGCGACGCACTGCGCGAAAGCGCGCAAGCGGATGGCACGGCGCATGGCGCGAATGGCGGGCCCGTCCGTGTGGGTCTCGCGGTCCATTCGCTGCGCGCCGTAACCCCGCAGGCGATCGACGCCATTCTTGCCGGCGCGGACGACGCGCCCATTCACGTCCACGCGGCCGAGCAGACGCAGGAAGTCGACGACTGCCTGGCGGCAACGGGCTTGCGGCCGATCGAGTGGCTGTGCCGCCATGGGCGACTCGACGCGCGCTGGCAACTCGTGCACGCCACGCATGCAACGCCGAGCGAAATCGAGTCGCTCGCGCGCACCGGCGCAGGCGTCGTGCTTTGCCCGAGTACGGAAGCGAACCTGGGTGATGGCGTGACGGACCTGCCCGCGTGGCTCAAGCATGAGGTGCCGATTGCCATCGGCACCGATAGTCACGTGGCGCGCTCGGCGCTCGAGGAAATCCGCCTGCTGGAAACTTCGCAGCGGCTCCTGCGGCAGGTCCGCTGCATCGGCGCCGCGCCACAGGACGGCGAGGTCTCGACCGCGCATCGGCTGTGGTCACGGGTGCTGGCGGGCGGAGCGCAGGCCGCAGGCGCGAGCAGCTGGGGCCTCGTCGCAGGCGCGCGCGCCGACCTTCTCGTGGTCGACCTCGACTCGCCCTCACTCCTGGGCATACCGCCCAGCCATGTGCTCGACGCACTGGTCTTCAGCAGTCCGGTGCGACCCTTCCGCGACATTCTCGTGGCGGGGCGATGGGCCACGCGCGAGCATCGCAGCGCGCTTGGGGCGCAGGCAGCCGCGCAATTCGCAAGTGCCATGCACGTCCTGTGGAGTGCGTCACCGCCGACTTGAACGGGTTCAGAGCGCGTGCCAGCCGATGCTGGCCAGCACGCAAAACGCGACCACGATCAGGGACGCATCGCGCCACCGGGCGAGGATCGCGATCGCGCATGCCGCGATGACACCATCGAACGGCACCTGCATGGCGCTGACCCAGACCGGGTTGTACAGCGCGGCGCCGAGCAGGCCCGCGACGCCGGCGCTTGCGCCCGCAACCGCCGCCCTCACGCGGCGCTTCGCGAGCCACGCCTGCCAGGAGGGAAGAATGCCGGCTACGAGCAGGAAGCCGGGCAGGAATATCGAGAACAAGGCCAGCAAGGCACCTGCCGCGCGTGCCGTCAGCGTATCCAGGCCTGGCAGGCATGCTCCCAGGAACGCGGCCAATGAATACATGGGTCCGGGAACCGCCTGGGCCGCGCCATATCCGGCGAGAAAATCCGCACGCGAGATCCATCCGGGTTCGACCACCGTTTCCTGCAGGAGCGGCAGCACGACGTGGCCTCCGCCAAAGGCGAGTGCACCGGCGCGATAAAAGGCGCTTGCGTAGGCAATGCCGCTTGCCTCAGGCCACCAGTAGCGAGCGGCGATCCAAAGCAGACCCAGCACGATCGCGTACGCAAGCAACAGCAGCGTCGCGGAACTTCGAGCGACGCCGGTATCGAGCACGACGGTCGTGTCTTCGCGCTTGCCATCCGCCCGGCAGAAAACCGCACCAGCCAGCGCCGCAAGGGCGATGGCGCCGATCGAGATCCAGGCAGTTGCGCTCCCAAGCACCAGGCTCAAGGCTGACAAGGCAATTGCACGCCGCGTCCAATCGGGACAAAGAGTCCGCACCATGCCAAAGAGTCCCACTGCAACAACGGCGAGCGCCACGAGTTTCAAGCCGTGCACGGCTTGCGCGCCCATGTCGCCGGAGAGGCGAGGCAGAGCCAAGGCAAATGCGAACATCAGGGAGGCCGACGGTGCGGTGAATCCGGCGAATGCTCCGAGCGCGCCACGCCAACCCGCCCGCAGCAAGCCGATGCTGAAGCCCAACTGGCTGCTGCCCGGTCCCGGCAGCACCTGGCAGACCGTCAAGAGCTGGCTGAACTGCCGTTCATCGATCCAGCGGCGACGCTGCACGAACTCGCGGTGGAACAGTACGAAATGGGCCATCGGTCCGCCGAAGGAGCGCAGACCGAGACGCAGGAAAACGAGAAAGACTTCAAAGCTCTTTCCCTTTTCCGCGCTCATTGCGGACGCGGCGAATCCGAGAGCGCGCTTGCCAGCGCCTCTACCGTGACGACGGGCGCAAGGCACGTCTGGTCGCGACATACGTAGGCGGCCGCTTTTCCTGCAACAGGTTGCCGCCCGGCGCCGGACGCAAGGTGTGGCGCAAGCGCAAGAACGCGCCCTGGCAGGTACGTTCGCTGCGCCAGTGTGATGAGGTCCCGCGCCTGTTCCACGGTGCCCGCGAACTGGATGCTGACGGGGCCGGCGTCGTGAAACTCCCGGGCAGCGAGCAGATGGGCGAAACCGAAAGCGTTGCGAACCATGGCGGGCGCATATTGATCGAAGATAGCCTGCGCACGATCCCGATAACGCGACTCGCCACTGAGTTCATAGGCGCGTTGCAGGGCAAACGCGGATTGCGAAATTCCGGAAGGCCAGGCGCTATCAAAAGGTGCAATCGGCCGGTGCACGAGCAGGCCCGATTCGCGCGGCGTGAAGTACAGGCGCTCGTCCCAGAATCGATCGAGGATCGCGTCGACCAGCGCCAGTCCCCAGGTGCGGTCGCGCTCTTCGAATGCGCATTCATACAGATCGAAGATGCCATTGGCAAGAAAGCTGTAGTCGTCGAGAAAGCCCGGCACGCTGGCGGCGCCATCGCGCCAGGTCCGGAACAATCCGCCATCAGGGGCCTTGAGATTGCGCGCGAGAAAATCCGCAGCGCTGCGCGCCGCATCGAGAAAGCGCGCCGTTCCGGTCGCCTGGTAGGCGGCACAAAGCCCTTGCAGCATCAAGCCGTTCCATCCGGCCAGGACGTTCTCGTCGCGACCCGGCCGAATGCGCTTCTCACGTTCACCGAGCAATCGCTCCCGAATCGCCACCAGCCGGACGGATTCCTCGTGGCTCAATGGCACGCGCCGTTGCAGTACCGACTTGCCGTGCTCGAAGTTCCCGCCCGGACGGACTCCGTAGGCATGCGCGGCAAAGCGTGCGTCCTCCTCGCCCAACGCCGCCTGCAATTCATCCAGGCTCCAGACATAGAACTTGCCTTCTTCCCCTTCACTGTCGGCGTCCTCGCTGGCAAAGAAACCGCCCTCGCCATGCCTCAGGTCGCGCAATACGTAGGCGATCGTGCCTTCAAAGACCTTGCGCCAATCCTCGCGCCCCGTTGCGCGATAGGCATCGGCGTACAGCTTCACGAGTTGGCCGTTGTCGTACAACATTTTCTCGAAGTGCGGCACTTCCCAGCGTGCATCCACGCTATAACGCGCGAAGCCACCGCCCAGGTGGTCGTAGATACCGCCTGCCGCCATGCCGTCGAGCGTGCGCGCCAAAGCCTCCATCACGCTCTTGTCGCCCGTGCGCGCCGCGACGCGCAACATCAGGTCGTGGCAGCTTACGTTCGGGAATTTCGGCGCACCTCCCAGGCCACCGACGGCGGGGTCCGTATTGCGGGCAAACGCCTTGGCAGCCTCGGCCGCGACGTCGGCCTGGCTTGCGGCCGATCCGGTGAAAAGTTCATCGTCGAGTCGGCGCATCCCTTGCAGGAACTGCTGGCAATTTTCGCGCACCTCGGTGCGGCGGTCGTTCCATGCATGGGTGATGCCTTGCAGCAGGCGGGGAAAACCCGGCCTGCCCTGCCGGTCCTCCGGCGCGAAATACGTACCGCCGAAGAAGGGCTCCTGCTCCGGAGTGAGAAAGACCGTCAAGGGCCACCCGCCCGACTGCCCCATCATCTGGAGGACGCGCTGGTACAGGTCGTCGACGTCCGGCCGCTCCTGCCGATCGACCTTGATGTTGATGAAGTGCGCATTGAGTTCGCGCGCGATTTCCTCGTTCTCGAAGCATTCGTGCGCCATCACGTGGCACCAGTGACAGGCGAAATAGCCCACCGAAAGATGGATCGGCTTGTCTTGCGCGCGCGCGCGCGCAAATGCCTCCTCGCCCCACGGATACCAGTCGACGGGATTCTCGGCATGCTGCTGCAGATAAGGCGATGCTTCGTGGGCGAGACGATTGCTCATGAGGGGGACCGTCCGCGCTCAGCGGATCATGTAAACCTTGGTGATCGTCTCATGGACCGTGCAGACGCCTTTCCATCCTTGCGGAAAAAAGGCGGCAGTTCCCGGTTCGATCCGGACGGTTTCACCGCTCTCGTGCACATAGGTACAGCGACCGACGAGGAAGTGGCAGAACTAGTCGCGCGTGACGTGGCACTCCCATTTGCCCGGTGTGCAGCGCCATAACCCGCACTCCGACTCTCCTTCGGGCCCCTTGTGCAGGACCTTGCCCGACGTGTGCGACCGGCCCTCGAGCATCGTGGGGATCACGCCCCAGTCGGCCAGGTCCTTTTGGCCGAGCGGATCGCTCCAATGCGGTGTATGCGTCATGAATTCCTAGCTTCCTTTCAACAGCGTATCCAGCAGGCGCGCTGCTTTCTCCGCTCCGTCCTGCGCACGCATGTGTGCGCTGATCTTCGCCAGGCGCCCCTGCATCTGCGCATCGTGCAGGCAGGCATCGAGTTTCTGCGCCAGCTCCTCGTCCGTCCACCGGTACCGGTCCATGCGAAACCCATGGCCGGTTTCCTGCACGCGAATCGCATTGTCATGCCCGTCCCAGACGTACGGCATGATGATCGCCGGTTTGCCGAAATACAGGCATTCGGTAAAGGAGTTGTTCCCGCCATGATGGATGACGGCGTCGACCAGCGGAATCACCGAAGGTTGCGGGAACCAGCTCTCCAGGATCACGTTTTCGGGTACATCCCGATATCGCTCCCGATACCCGCCGACGTTCACGAGTGCGCGCACCGGCAGACGTCCGAGCGCGGCAACGAGGCGCTGCAGCAAATCGACATCCCCGGCGCCCAGGCTGCCGAATGACACGTACAGCAGCGGCTTGGCTTCGTTGCGCGCAAATTGCGGGACTTCATACGGCTTCTCCCTGCGCACACAACCCTCGAGGTATTGGAAGCGCTCGACCGGAAGGGAATGCTCGCGCCGATACCGCAAGGGCTCCGGATACAAAAGCAGATTCAGGAAAGGCGAGGCCTCGAAGAACTGCCCGATCGGATAGACGCTTTCGCCGTTTGCCGCCAGGAACGCGTTGAAGTCCGCGTGGATCGGCGCGATGACCTCGTGGAAGCGCGCCCGAAAGCGCTCGTGCGCTGCGTGATCGCTTTGCGCGCAGCCTGACAGGTGCGGCGGGATTGCCGGGTCCTCGATTTCATTCTCCGAGCAGGAAATGATGCGGACCCACGGCACGCCGTATTGCTTGATTGCGGGAAACAGGATCACGTTGTCGACGCAAATCACGTCCGGTTGCACGCGCGCGAGCACCGCCGGCAGATCCTTTTGTGCCCACTTCGCACTGTCGACGATCGCCGTCCAGCAATCCTTGACGTAGTTATCGAGCTGGTCGTACGGAGACTTGCGGAAGTTGGGGATATGGCCATTGATGAACTGTTCCCAGAAGGACGCCATCTGTTCCGCTGGCATGGGCTCCGACAGACACACAGGATGCGCCTCGAAGCCGTAGCCGCGGTAGACGTCCAGGAAACCCGGGTCCGAGAGAAATACGGCACGGTGTCCCAGACGTTCGACCGCTTGCGCGATGCCGACCGAATTGAGGGCCGGTCCGTACGCCGCCTCCGGAAAAAACGCGATCGTCCTTCGTGCCGATGCCGGCATTCTTGCCCCCTTGAATCCTATTGCGTCCCGCGCCGTCCCGGACTTCGCGCTATGCGCGGCGCCACATCAGCAAGACCACGCCTGCCAGCACGATTGCCACCGAAAACCATTCGAACCCGGTCACCAACTCATCGCCCAGAGCCACTCCAAGGGTCATGGCGACGACCGGATTCACGTAGGTATAGCTCGCTGCAAGTCCGGGAGTGGTGCGTTCCAAAAGCACCATGTACGCGGTGTAACCGATCAGCGAACCGCAGACCATCAAGTAGACCCACGACAGCAGTCCGCGCGTGTCCGGCGGCCATACCGGGTGTTCGCCGACCAGCCAGGAACCTAAGAGCAATAGGATTCCTCCGACCAGCATCTGGCTGGCGTGCCCCATGAAGCCCTCCGCCAGGTGGATACGCGCTCCGCCGGGCAAGCCGTGCACCGCCCACACGCTGCCCAAGGTCCAGGTCAGGCAAGCAACGCACATCGAGACCAGGCCCAGGGGCGACGCACCGAATCCCTGGCCTTGCGAAAGCATGACGATTCCGCTCAGGCCCAGCACGATGCCGATCGCTTGCATGCGTGTCGGGCGCACGCCGTAAGGAAGCTCGGCGACGGCAATGAGCGTCGGCACCACGGCATTGAAAGCGACCACCAGTCCGGAACCGACTCCCGTCTGGGCCAGTGCCGTGAAGCCATAGCCTCCCCCCAGGAGCAAGGCGCCCAGGACGCTCGCGCCGATCCACTGCCTGGCGGTGGGAAGCCGCGACCCGGACCAAAGCGCATAGGCGCCCAGCAGCACGCCCGCAACGATGAATTGCGTTCCCATCTGATAGAACGGCGGAAAACTGTCCAACGCCCACTTGATGGCCAGGTACATCGAACCCCAGATCAGCCACGTTGCCGCAAGGCAAAGGCAAACGACGGGGGTAAAGGCGATTTTTCTGTGCGCCAGGGTGGTCGGCGTATTCATTCTTCCGTGGCGCCAGGGAAGGACAATGGAACGGATCGGTTTCCCGGATAATAAATGAGTCGCAACGTGCGCCGCGGATCGTGAGTCAGCGCATCGACAGGAGGTGACATGAGGCGAATCGTTCGGAACGCGAGCTGGATCGCAGTCGGGCTGAGCATCGCCCTGGCGGCGCCAATCCGTGCCGAGGAGATCGCCGTTGCGGCGGCAGCGAATCTGCGCAGTGCCCTGGTCGACGGCCTTGCGCCGGCATTTGAAGCCAGGTCCGGCAACCGGCTCAGGATCTCCTTCGGTTCAACAGGCAGTTTCTATGCGCAGATCAAGAATGGCGCGGGCTTCGACATCCTGCTTGCGGCCGACGAGGCGACGGCTGAGAAACTCGAGCTCGATGGCCTCACCGCGCCGGGTTCGCGCTTTACCTACGCGACCGGCGCACTGGTCCTGTGGAGCAACCAGCCGGGATTCGTCGACGCCAACGGCGACATTCTGCGCAGCGACAAATTCAAGCACCTGGCGCTGGCCAATCCCAAACTCGCGCCGTATGGCGCGGCCGCCGTTGAGACGCTGCGCGCCTTGAACCTGTATGACGCGCTGCAAGACAAGATCGTACGTGGCGAGAACATCAACCAGACCTACCAATTTATCGCTACCGGCAACGCACCGCTTGGCTTCGTCGCCCTTTCACAGGTCATGCGCAAAGGAGTCATCACAAGCGGCTCCGCCTGGCGCGTACCCGCCAAGCTGTACACGCCGATCCACCAGGACGCGGTGATCCTCGCCAACGCGCGCGCGAAGGTCGGGGCTGCGCTTTTCGCGCGCTACCTCCAGGGCGACGAGGCGCGATCCATCCTGCGCGACTACGGCTATACCTTCTAGGCGGGAACGCTGCACCCCTCGCAATGTCGCTGACACCGGACGACTGGAGCGCAATCCGCCTCACGCTGGCCCTCGCCTCGATCGTCACGATCCTGCTGCTCGCGATCGGCACGCCCATCGCCTGGTGGCTGGCGCGCAGCAGGTCCTGGTTGCGCGCACCGCTTGCGGCCGTGGTCGCCCTGCCGCTGGTACTGCCGCCGACCGTCCTGGGCTTTTACCTGCTGCTTCTGATGGGGCCGAACGGCCCGGTCGGCGCGGTCACCAATGCTCTGGGCATCGGTCTGCTCCCGTTCCGATTTTCCGGCCTGGTGCTCGCATCGTTCCTGTATTCGATGCCCTTCGTGATCCAGCCCTTGCGCAGCACATTCGCGGAAATCGGCCAGCGCCCCTTGGAGGAAGCGGCGTGCTTGCGCGCCGGGCCGCTCGACAGTTTCCTTCACGTGGTCCTGCCGATGGCGCGGCGCGGATTGATCGGCGCGGCAATCCTCGGCTTCGCGCACACACTGGGCGAATTCGGTGTTGTGCTGATGATCGGCGGCAACATCCCCGGACAAACGCGCGTACTGTCGATCCAGATCTACGATCACGTCGAGGCGCTTGAATACGCGCAGGCGCATTGGCTTGCGGCAGGAATGCTCCTCTTCTCCTTTCTCGTGCTGCTCGCGGTGTACCTGTTCGATCCCAGCCGCGGCACCACCCGCGACTCCGGACGCTTCGTGGTTTGACATGATCCGTGCCCGTCTGCATCGAACCTTCGGCACGTTCGACTTGCGCGTCGATTTCGAACTGCCGGGGCGTGGCATCTCGGCGATCTTCGGGCCCTCGGGATGTGGCAAGACGACCTTGCTGCGCTGTCTCGCGGGGCTGGATCGGGAAGCAAGCGGAACGATCGATATGGAAGGCGAACCCTGGCTCGACAGCACGCGCAGCTTCTTCCTCGCACCGCATCGGCGCGGCGCAGGCTACGTTTTCCAGGAAGCGAGCCTGTTCACGCACCTCGACGTTCGGCGCAACCTCGAGTTCGGCTACCGGCGCACGCCGCCAAGCCAACGCAATCTGGCATGGACCGACGTCATCGAAATGCTCGCGATCGGACCGCTCCTGGATCGCCTCCCGCAGGGGCTCTCGGGCGGCGAGCGCCAGCGCGTCGCGATCGCGCGCGCCCTGCTGGCCAACCCGCGCGTGCTGCTGCTTGACGAGCCGCTCGCCGCGCTGGACCAGCGGCGCCGCAATGAAATCCTGCCGTTCCTCGAACGCATGCACGAACGCCTGGCAATCCCCATGCTGTACGTCAGCCATCAAGTGGAAGAGGTCGTGCGCCTCGCCGACCACCTTGTCGTCATGCGCGAAGGATCGATTCTCGCGTCGGGGCCGCTCGGCGCGACACTCGCCCGGTTGGACCTGCCGACCGCACGAGACGAGGACGCGAGCGTACTCGTGCAATCGAGTGTCCTGGAAATCGATGCCGGCTATCGCCTCGCCCGCCTTGCCCTGGAGGAAAGCGTACTTTTCGTAGCGAGCGACAATCTGGTGCTCGGCCAGTCCGTGCGCCTGCGCATCCGGGCGCGCGACGTGAGCCTCGCGCTTACCGAGCAGAGCGACGGGAGCATTCTCAACCGCGTTTGCGCCATCGTCGAGGAAATCGTCGAATCGGACAACGCTGCGCACGTCATCGTCCGCCTTGCCGCTGGACAGTCCCCTTTGCTCGCGCGGATCACTCGCAAATCGAGCGATCACCTCGGTCTTGCCCGCGGCAAGCGCGTATGGGCACAGATCAAATCCGTCGCCTTGGTCTCCTGAACACATCGCTGTGCCCGGAAACCATGCGATGCACTACGCTATTCTTGCCTCATGAATACTACATCCATGACCCCGAATGCGCGCACACGGGTCGAGTTCGCGCGCCTCGCCGCGGCCTATGTGAGCATGGTGATCGCCTCGAGTTCGATGGAAGGCATCTGGTACCTGGGGATTGCGAGCGATCTCTATGAGAAGGAGATCGGCTCCCTGATGAACGTGCAGTTCGACGTTCTGGTCGCGGCGATCTTCTATCTCGTCTATGCGCTGGGCGCCATCGTCTTTTCGGTGCGCCCGGCGCTCGAAAGCCGGTCGCTGGCAACTGCGTTGCAACGCGGGGCAATGCTCGGATTCTTCTGCTTCAGCGCGCACGACTTGACGGACCTGGCCGATATTCACGGATATACCTGGAAGATCGCGCTGATCGATATCTCGTGGGGGATATTCATGACCGCGACAGCCTGCTCGATTGCCTACTTTGCCGGGTCCCGCGCCTTGCGCGCGCGCTGAGGATCATCGCCATTCGGCCGGGGTTCGAGGATAATCCTGGCCCGGTGCGCGGCAGTTCGCGCGGTGGAACGCGCAGTGGAAGAATCAGCGACGGTCGGTTCCAGCGGAAGCGCGCGTAAAGGGCGCAGGCTGCGGTCCCTGCTGCATCGGGCAGCGGAACCGCAAATCCTGTTTACGTCCATCGGGATCTTCGTCCTGCTCCTTATCTGGGCAACGACCTGGACGGTGATCCGGGTTGCCCATGCAGGCGCGGAACGCGCGGCAATCATTGCAACGCGGGAAACCACCGAAACCTATGTGGCGCAGGTCGTGCGAGCGCTGCGGGAGATCGATCAGACCCTCAAGTTTGTCAAATACGCGTACGAGTCCAAGCGCAAATATGATGTCCTGCAAGAACTTCGAAACGGCGAGCTGCTGCCCCCGGAGGTGATTTTTTCGGTCAGCATCGCCGACACCAAGGGCAACATCCTCGCCAGCACCCGCAAGGTCGACAGGACGAACGTCGCGGATCGCGAATATTTCCAGACGGCGCGATCGATCGATTCGATGGTTGTCGGCATGCCGCGCAAGAGCAAGGAAAGCGGGGAATGGCGCATCCGCTTCGGGCGCCGGCTGGACAACCCGGACGGCACGTTCGCGGGCGTTGTCCTCGTCGGCGTCGATGCTTCGTATTTCGTGAGCAACTACGAAACCTCGCGCATGGGCGAGCACGGTGTATTGGGTTTGCTGGGAACCGACGGAACGTTCCGCGCCCGTCGCACCGGGGACGAAATCAGCGCAGCCGACAATGTCGTTTACGGTCAGGCTGCGCCCCAGGACGAGGAGCCGGAAATTGCGGTCCGACGCACCAGAAGCGTCTGGGATGGCGTCGAACGATTCACGTCCGTCGTGCCTCTGAACATATATTCCCTGACGGCTGTTGTCGGTCTGTCGGTCGACGAGCAGCTGGCGCCGGTTGACGCCCAGATCCGCACCTACCTGTACTGGGCTGCATTCTCGAGCCTCCTGGTACTGGCCATCCTGGGCGTGATCGGCCGATTGAGCTGGCAGCTGACGATCAACCGCCGCCGAAATGCCGAGGCGAGAGCCCAGCATGCCGAGCACGTCGAATACCTCGCCTACCACGACACACTGACGGCCTTGCCCAACCGCAGCATGTTCACGCGCCTGCTCACGCAGAGCATCGGCCACGCCCAACGCTACGGCAGCAAACTCGCGCTCTTGTTCATCGATCTGGACCGCTTCAAGCAGATCAACGACACGCTCGGCCACGATGCCGGCGATCAGCTCTTGCAGGAAGTCGCCGCAAGGCTTAAGACCTGCCTGCGCGAGAGCGACATGGTGGCGCGCCTGGGTGGCGACGAGTTCGTTGCCTTGTTGCCCGAACTCAAGCGGGAGCCGTACGCCGCGTCGGTCGCGCAGAAAATCCTCTCCTCCCTTGCCAAGCCATTCCTGCTGCGCGGACAGGAATGCCGGGTCACCGCAAGCATCGGCATCAGCACGTTCCCGGATGATGGTACCGATGTCGACGAACTCACCAAGTGCGCGGACATCGCGATGTACCAGGCCAAGGAAGCCGGCAAGAACAACTTCCAGTTCTACTCGCCTGCGGCCAGCGTCAAATCGCTCGAGATGCTCACCCTCGAGAGCGGCCTGCGGCGCGCGATCGAGTGCGACGAGTTCACCTTGTTCTACCAGGCGAAGCGCGACACCCGGACCAACGCGATCACCGGCGTCGAAGCCTTGCTGCGGTGGCGCCACCCCGACCTGGGCATCGTCGCGCCCCTGCGCTTCCTGTCCGTCGCCGAAGAAACCGGACTCATCGTTACCATCGGCAAATGGGTGCTGCGTAAGGCTTGCGAACAGGTCAAAGAATGGGAGCGGCGTGGCTTGGCCGGAGTGTGCGTCGCGGTAAACATGACCGCGCGTCAGTTCTCGGACGATCAACTACTGACGGATCTCGCGACTATCCTTGCGGATTGCCGGTTGCCGGCGTCACAGCTCGAGCTGGAAATCGCGGAAAGCGTACTGCTCAAGAATTTCGACAAGACCATGAAAACCCTGGTCGCGCTCAAATCCATGGGGGTCCGCGTCGCGATCGATGATTTCGGCAACAGCTACTTCGCACTGTCCGCCCTCCAGCACCTGCCGATCGACACCCTCAAGATCAGCCGCTCGCTGATCGGCGGCATTATCAACGACGCGCCCGACAAAGCCCTGGCCGAGGCGATCATCGCAATGGGCAAGAAGCTCAGTCTTACGGTAATTGCGCAAGGAGTGGAAACGCGGGCCCAGGCCGATTTCCTGCGCGAACGCGATTGCGATCAATTCCAGGGATTCTTCTTCAGCGAGCCGATGGCGCCAGACACCCTCGCCGAAATGCTTGCCGCCAACGGGTTTCGAGTTACCGCATAGGAATGACGCGCACGGTGGAATCGACCTCGTTGCGCTCCACGTAGCCGATCGCATGCGGGTCCTGGGCAATGCGCTTGAGCAACGCCTGCCCGTTCTCGAATTCCTGGGGCGGCTGCCCGCGTCCCGTAAACATCCGCTTGGACCAGTAGGCGCGGATCTGCGCCGGTGAGCGCCCAGAAACCTTTTCATAGAACTCGTCGCGCGATGGCGAGCCGTCCACCTGGTCGATCGGAACGGCCTTCTCGCCGTCGGGAAACTGGTTGGTCTTGCCCAGGAATATGTCGGCGACGCGATTTTTCGTCAGTTCCGTGACTGGATTCCGGGCAGAAACGACGATCACGACGTCGGCCGTGGCGGCGCCCGCCCCCAGGCTCAGCACGAGACCCATGACGAACGGGCCGACGCGGATCGCAAGCTTCACGCCGTCGCACCTCAGAAGACGAAATCCATGGTCACGCTGATCACGTGCAGCGAACTTCCGGCCGCAAACCCTGGTTGCACATTGACGAGCAATCCCGGCGAGCCACCTGCGAGGTAGATCTGGTCGAACTGCGCCTTCACATCGATATCGCGTCGGACGTCCCAGCGCAAGCCAATGGAGACAGTTCTCTGCGCACCCGTCGATCCCAAAACGCCATTGAGCGCAGCGTTCAATCCCGCCGCTTCGCCCGCCAGATAAGGCGCAACCAGCGCAAGGTCCAGGCCTGGATCGGAGGTGTTGCTCTTGACCTTCAGATCGGCATAGGTCAGGTACGGGGTCCAGTCGGAAACACGGTAGCCCCCGGTGACGTACCAGCCCGCCTGGGCACCGATGAAGCAGTGCGCGTCGTTGCGCGCCCATTCCGCCATCGTGAACCAGTCGCCCGGGTCGACCTCCAGCCCCACGCTACGCAACTTGATCTCCTTGCCGTCGCATTGCCAGCGGCCGGCAATCGCTTCGCCCTGCGGGCCGAACGAGCGGAAGGCGTTGAACAGCGAGGTGAGCGCAGCAGTCTGAAAGTGCGTCTGTTGATACGTGACGTGGAACGTGAAGGGCCCGTACTCGGTCGTGTTGAAGATTCCCTCCTGTTGGCGCGCCCGGCCCGGCACGCTGCCTACGCCGTTCGTTGCCAGTTCACCGTACGTCGCGAGGAAGGTGCTGGAGACATCACCCCAGTGCGCGCGATAGCTCGAGTCGATGCCGTCGTTCTTGGTTACGGGAACCAGCCAATAGACCTCGATGGGCGGACGCACCCAAGGATTGGCATAGCCGACCTTTCGATCGTCCGATACCAGGAAACTGGGCAAAAGCACGCGGCCAAGCCGCACATCGAGATCGGGCGTGAACTCGTACTTGACGTTCGCCCATTCGAGCGTGGGCACGTAGGAGTTGTCGTACTGCTGCTCGACGGTGGCCTGGACCATCGCGCTCCATTGCGGCGTGAAATTCATCAGCATCTGACCTGCGACCAGGCTGTCTACGTCGAAGCTCCAGTCGTGACTGTGTCCCGCGCCGTTGGGCTTGAACAGGTTCGAGGTGTAGTCCGCCAGACTGCTGCTGGAGTGGACCGCACCCAGCGTGCCAAAGCCGCTCAGGGCCACGGGTGGAGAAGGATTCGAATCGTCCGGAGCCGTTGCGGCGGCGGGATCCGCGCAGATTGCTGCGACCGGGAGGCACGTCGCCAGCAAGCCGAGGATCCAACGACGAATGATCGTGCGCCTGTAGTCCGTTATATCAGTGGCGTCCACAACAGTCCCGCATGAATTCGCACTCCAAAAAGCCATTCGGCTCATGCGATACTGCCGTGCACCTGACGCTGCGCTCGTCACGCGCGGAGCGGCCGAATTCTAGGCCGTGCATGTTATGCAGAAACCACCGTGTCGTGCGGGGCAAATAGAGGGTCATTTCCTGGTTTGCGAATCCAATCCATGCCACTGCGAGAACGCGCGGTATCCCCGGAAGCGCACGTACTTCAGGTAGAAGGCCTGCGCAAGCAATATGGGGCAAAAGTTGCCGTTGCCGACGTCAGTTTTTCGGTTCGGCGCGGCGAAATCGTCGGTTTGCTTGGCCCCAATGGCGCCGGCAAGACGACGGCCATCAGTACGATCCTGGGCGTGCTCGAACCATCCTCCGGCTCGATTCGTATCGCGGGCCACGACGTTTCGAAGCGCCGGTCCAAAGCTCTCGCCAAATGCAACTTCGCCGCCGTGTATTCGAGCCTGCCCGGCAACCTCACCGTCGAAGAAAACCTGCGTGTGTTCGGACTGATGTATTCGGTGAGCGGTTTGCGCGCGCGTGTCGAAGAGTTGATCGGTCAATTCGACCTCGACGGACTGCGCAACACCAAGTGCGGCCTGCTTTCGTCGGGGGAAGCGAGCCGGGTCAGCATCGCCAAGGCCTTGCTGAACCGGCCTGAGCTGCTCCTGCTGGACGAACCCACAGCCTCGCTCGACCCATCGAGCGCGCAGGACGCCAGACGGGCGATTCGCAGCCTCGTGGAAGACGGTCGCTGCGGCATCCTGTGGACCTCGCACAACATGGCGGAGGTGGAGGAAGTGTGCGACCGGGTACTGTTCCTATCGCGGGGCCGCATCCTGCTCGAGGGTGACCCGCGACAACTGCCCGGGCGCCATGGTGCCGTGGACCTGGAAGACCTGTTCATCCGGATCGCGCGCGAACCGCTGGACGAAAAATCCGGGGCCAAGGCCGCGGCGGCGACAGCATGAGAATCAAGCCGATCTCCGGCGTGGTCCTGCGCCAGTTCTTCCTGTTCCGCGGCAGCCCGGTCCGCGTATTTCCGATGTTCGCGTGGGTCGCGATCGACATCGTCATGTGGGGCTTTATTTCGCGCTACCTCAACACGATTGGCAACCACGTCGATTTCGTCCCGCAGTTGCTCGGCGCTGTATTGCTCTGGGACTTTCTGGCACGCGTGATGCAAGGCGTCAGTGTCGCGTTCCTGGAAGACGTGTGGTCGCGCAACTTCCTGAACGTATTTGCATCGCCACTGACCATCGCCGAATATGTCGCCGGGATGGTAATCACCGGCATCGCGACCAGCATCGTGGGGCTTGTTGTCATGCTGGCGCTCGCCACGAGCGTATTCGGACTGTCATTCTTCTCGCTCGGCATCGTGCTTGCGTACTACTTGCTGCTGCTCATGCTGTTTGGCATCGTCCTGGGAATCCTGGCCAGCGCCATGGTGCTGCGCTGGGGTCCGGTCGCCGAGTGGCTGATCTGGCCGATCCCGGCACTTGCGGCGCCGTTCGTCGGCGTCTTCTATCCCGTGTCGACCTTGCCGCAATGGATGCAGATGATCTCCTATGTACTGCCTCCCTCCTATGTATTCGAAAGCCTGCGCGCCGCGGTCGCGGGCACCGGCGCGCCAAGCGGTCTACAGTTCTGGGCGTGCGCGTTGACCGTGATCTACGTACCCTTGAGTGCACTCGTCTTCGTACGCGTCTATCGGCGAGTCGTCCGCAGCGGCCAGCTCGCCCGCTACTCCGCCGAGGCGATTGGAGCCGGCTGATGTCCTTGGACCCGGATTCCCAGGAACTCGTCGACGCCGCGCGCACCGTCAGCGCGAATGCGTATGCGCCCTATTCGAACTTTCAGGTCGGAGCGGCCGTGCTCTCCGGCAGCGGCGCCATCTACACAGCCTGCAATGTCGAGAACGCCTCCTACCCCATCGGCACCTGCGCAGAGCGCAATGCGATCGCAAAAGGTGTCGCCACGGAAGGGCCCGGGTTCCTGGTGACCGCCATCGCCGTCGTCGCGGTGCAGAACGGCAGGCAGATGCCTTGTTCCCCCTGCGGAGCCTGCCGGCAGGCCATCGCCGAATTCGGCAGGAATTCCAGCGTGATATTCGCCGACGAATCCGGCAATTTCATCTCGGCGGGATTGGGGGACTTGCTTCCCAGAAGCTTCCGGCTGCAGGGCTGAGTGCAACGAGCGGCGCGGATTGGCCGCCTCGAGACTCCAATTCATTTCGCACCAGTTATTTAGGGCGTACCGCCGTTCGCCTTCTCATTCTCTTTGACGGCGGCCATCCACTGCTTTCGTTCGGTGCGACCGATCTCCGCAAGCTCCTCCAAGGACTTTCCACTAGCCTTCAGTTTTGCTTGAATTGATGCGATTTCGCCTTCGAGAAGGTTATCTTGGATCCACTTTCCGTTGGCATGCATCGCTTCGCAACTCAGTGGGTCACCGGAGTCGGAGATCATCACCTTCCAATTGAGTCCGGAGTAGGCGTCAAAGCGATCGCGCAATTCTCTTTTTCTTTCATTTGGCAAATCGATACTTTCTGCAACCTTCGATGCGATCAAAAGGTCAAATATGTCATTGGGATGATCGGCCAGGACCGATACAAGGGTGCTACAAACCTGCGCGCGATTCGGATCCGCGGTTGGACTACCTCCGCAGTAATCCAACGCGGTGCTACTACCCAAGCGAAACAGACCCATTCTGCTTCCCATCAACGTATACGCGGTCGCGATCTGCAAGTCGTCCGGCTGCACCTCGAAATCGGTGCTTTGCATTACAGACCCCAACACCGTCGAGTGATCGTCGTTGGATATTGCGTGTGCTGCGCGAAAAACATCCTGGTCGCGTTCCGCAATATCACCCCGACGCCCCGCCTCTCGCGCGGCTGCGAACCATGCCGCCGCATTGTCGGGTTCCATTTGCGCCCACCGAGCCGCAGAAAGCAGGGAACAGCTTCCTTGATCTTTCTCGTTCAAAGTGAAACTGCATAACTTGAAGGCGAGTACATACGCGGCTGGATCGTCAGTGGAAGATGCAATTCGGGCCATCGTGTCGATCGCGCCTGATTCCTTCATCTTTGCCGAGCCCCTTAGCTGCGAGACATTTTGGCGACATTCGTCGTTACAATTTGCGTCAGTATCGTCTGGCTCTGGCGGAACCCCGGCGAGCACACCCACGTATAGAAGGTAAGAAGCGATGATTCGATCACGAGCATCGGGTCGTTGATTCCATTTCATTGCCTCTTGCATTAGAAACTCGCTGACTCTTCGATTTAATTTCTGCGTCAACTCCAGCCTTTTGGGTTTATCGCCAATCTCCGACGAGTCGAGACAAAGGGGACGGTCATCGCGTTTCGAAGCTTGAGCAGACGACGCAGCGCCCGATGGAAAAATCGGCACGCCATACATCGCGCCGCCGACGTCCGCTGTTAATTTTTTTCCGAAAGTTGTTTCTCGCGCTACTTCAATGACGTATACGGCAAGAACCATGGCGAATGCGCCCGCAACGACGCAAAGTGCGACTCGAATGCGCTTGGATCGTAAGCGACGCGGCTTGACCATTTCTATTGCGGCATCGGACGTCGCGCGTCCGCAAGCAGTTTCTCCCCGACGTCCCTGGCCACGAAAAAGTAGACGCGTCGCTCGCGATTTTCAAACCAGATTACCTTTTTGAAAAAAATATTCCCCGCGCGGCACTGAACCAGGTCCCAGGGAATCCGCAGGTCGTGCTTCGTGATGCTCTTCAGTCCCCAACTCTGCCGGTACAGGTAGTGATACCAGCGCATCGGGTTGCGCAACTTGGACAGGATGTAAAGCGCGGACGTATCGGCGCCGAGACTGCACCGGATGTAATGCTCGGTATTCGGGGTTCCGAGCAGGCATTCATAGGTTTCGCCACCGAATTGACTGTCGAACCGGCATTCGGCGAAGAAGGAGTTCATTCGCCTGACGTTCCAGAGGATCAGGGCGAAGGCAGAAACAAATAGGAGCGAAGCAGTCCAGGCATTCATGTGCGGCATGCCATCGGCAGATGAAGGTCGAGATCCGGACGTTCGCCCATTCGCGGTTTTGCGGGCAACCGGAACCGATGTCAACTTAACATGATTAGACTCCTCCCAGAACAATCTTGACCAAGGAAAGAACCATGATCGGCTACGCAACGCTCGGCACCAACGACCTCGCGCGCGCCTGCAGCTTTTACGACAGCCTGCTGGGTGAGCTGGGGGCCAAGAGAATGTGGGAGGTGGATCGGGGCGTGGCCTGGGGTACATCGGAGGATGCTTCCCAGCTTTGCCTGCTCAAGCCCTACGACGGCAAGCCTGCGACGATCGGCAACGGTGTCATGGTCGCCCTGTCCGTCGGGTCGCGGGAAATGGTCGACCGCATCTACAGGAAGGCTCTCGAGCTGGGCGGAAAGGATGAAGGTCCCGCCGGCCCTCGTGGCGAGAATTTCTACTCAGGCTACTTCCGCGACCTGGACGGCAACAAGCTCAGCGTATTTTTTGCGGGTTGAGGAACCTTCCGCGACAGCCGTTTCACCGGAGCTTGCGTTGAATACCTGGATTGCACTATTGCGGGGAATCAACGTCGTCGGCAGGAGGCAATTGCCGATGAAAGAACTCGCCGCATTGATGGAAGGCGACGGTTTCCAATCGGTGCGCACGTACATCCAAAGCGGGAACGTCGTTTTTCAGTGTCGCGCCAAAAGTCCGGCGCCACTTGCCAAGCGCATTCGTGGTTCGATCGAGCGCGAATTCGGATTCGCGCCGCAAGTCATCGTGATCGATCCCGAGTTGCTGGCCGACTCGATTCGATCCAACCCCTTTCCCGCCGCGGATCAAAACCACAAGGTATTGCATTTGTTTTTCCTGTCCGAAGCACCGGATAAACCGGACTTGGCGGGACTCGCGCGTTACCAGGGCAAGCGGGAGGAGTTCGTGCTGCGCAAATCCGTCTTCTACCTGTACACGCCGGATGGATTTCCCGATTCCAAGGTACAGGACAAGATCGAGCGCTATCTCGGTGTCCACGCAACGGGACGCAACTGGCGAACCGCAAATCAGTTGCTGGAGATTGCCAGGACTACGGGGTAGCCGACGGAATCGGCATCTGGCCGTCCTTCGGAAGACGCTCGTTCGTCCGCTCGATTGCGTGCGCCAGTTTCGGATCGCGTTCGGTGTCCAGGACGTGCATATCGAGGTTCAACTCGTCCTTGGACAGGCCGGGAGTGAAACTGGGATCGGTGCGATTGAGCTGCACGAGTGGTGCCGCGGACGCGAAATGCTGGACCATCACGTCCTTGGTGTATCCGATCTCTTCGGCCAGTTGGGCGGATGAAAGATGCGAAGGGTCCGGATCCTGCACGCTGTACAAGCGCGCCTGGATGATGGCCGCCCAGATCGGTTGAAACGAATTCTTCACCTCTCCGATTCGATCGTATATGGCCGCGTACTGGCGAACCTCGTCTTGCGGCATCAATGCCGTAACGTTGCTTTGCTGGGCCGTTCGCCAGGCGGAATCCGCAAAGTCGCCGCGAATGGCGTGCCAGACGAGGATTCCCGGCAACTTCTCCTGCGCCGTGCCGGGGTGTTGCTGCACATATTGCAAGACGGTCATGTTGTTGTTGAGTGCCGCGGTCTGCCGATGGAATTCGGCAACGCGCATGGCATAGGCGTGCCGGTTACCCTCGAGCTCGACGCGCAGGGCTTCGCGGGTTTCGGCCACCTGATGGCGGTGATGGAAATATTCGACAGTCTGCTCGAGGCCAAGGGCGATCAACAGGCCGATGGCGATCGTCGCGATATGAATGAAAAAACCCGACCACGTATGCACGGATTGGTGCGGCGGATGTACGTCGAGCATTCCTTGCTTCTCCTCGCCCGAATCGGGTTGATGTGCCGTGGCCATTGCGCGCGGCAGACAATCAGGACTTCAATGCCTTGCGCAAGGCATCCGGTCGAATCGGCAGGTGCCGGACGCGGAGGCCGGTTGCTGCATAAATTGCATTGCCGATTGCCGGCGCTACAACCGTCACTCCTGGCTCTCCCAGTCCGACCGGGGGATGATCATTGCGCAAGAATTCGATGTCCAGCTCGGGAACGTCAGCAATGCGCAGGGGCGTGTAGGTATCCAGATTCGTGTCCTGCACCTGGCCATCGGCAACCTGCGTGCCCTCGTGCAAGGCCAGGCTCAGGCCCCAAAGGGTCGCGCCCTCGACCTGGGCGAGCGCGCCGTCGGCGTCGATCAGCGTCCCCGCGTCGACGACGACCGTCAGGCGTTCGACGCGCACCGTGCCTGTGGCACCGTCGACTTTGACGCGAGCCGCGCAGGCGACCCAGGTGGGCATGTCGCGTCCTTGTCCGAAGCTCGTCGCGATGCCCAAGCCCGTGCCCGCAGGCAATGGCTTGCCCCAACCGCTGCGCTCGGCGGCGCGGCGCAGCACCGCGGCCTGCCGCAGAGCACCACCCGCGGCAGCCGGGGATTCGCCTGCGTTGCGCCCCGTCCCGTCCAAAGCTTTCAGCCGGAATGCGACGGGATCCGCCCCACAGGAATGCGCCGCTTCATCGACCATCGACTCCAGCGCCCAGTTTGTCCAGCCGGGACCGACCGAACGCAACCACCCCGAGCGGAACGCGTTCTGGAATAGATCATTGCAAACCGCGCGCACGCGCTGCGCCCCAACGTTGTACCAATGGTCCGTGCCATCGATCGCGTCCGGATCGTATTCGACGCCGTTGGCACCCTTGACCAATGAGCCCGGATCCATCTCCTTGTTGGGCCAACCCGCCGCAGCGACATGCTCCATCGCAACGATTTTGTTCGCTTCATCGAAGCCGACGACAAGGTGTTGTACCGTGGGCGAACGAAAGGAATCGAAGCGCAGGTCATCCGCGCGTGTACAGACGAGCTTCAAAGGCCGTCCGAGCGCCTTTGCCCCAAGTGCCGCGGGAACCATGTAATCGCCATTCAGCCTTCGCCCAAAGCCGCCGCCGCAGCTGTAGGCACGCACCACGATGCGCCCTGCATCGCAACGCAAGGCACGCGCGAGAACCGGCAGCATGTGATTGGGCCATTGGCTGCCGGTATGAATTTCCCAATGGCCATTCCTTTCCTGGGCCAGCGCATTGACGGGCTCCAGCTGGAAATGCAAGGCACTCGATGTCGTGTAGGTGGCCTCGATGCGCCTTGCCGCATGGGCAAGCGCATCGTCAAAGCCAGGTGAATCGACGAACCAGGAGCCCAAGCTTGGATCGGCAATGAGTTGCGCGCCGCGATCGAGGATGTCCTGTTCCGATACTTCGCCACTCGAATTCGTCTTCCACCGCACGTCGACAAGGTCGGCAGCCTGGATCGCCGCCGTGAACGAATGGGCAACCACGAGAACCCAGCCCGGTACCGTGCCCGACAGGTCTTCGAGCACAATGCTGCGGACGTAGCCTTTGACGCCGCGCGCGCGCGTGTCGTCGATGGAAACCACCTGCGAGCCCTTGCGAGTGGGTGAAATCTTCGGGCGCGCGTACAACATGCCATCGACGTGCGCGTCAATGCCATAGCGCACGCTTCCATCGATTTTGCCGGCGATATCCAAGGCCGGGACGCTCCCACCGAGCAAGCGTCTATCGGATGCGCTTTTCAAGGGCAGCTTCGCGAGCTCCTCGGCGCTGAAGCGCCGTGCAAGGCGCCCGCGCTGCACGACCTGCGCGTAACTGACGGAGTGCTCGCCGAAATAAACCCGGCTGTCGCGCGCGTGGCACTGCGCTGCCTTCGCACCCAACAGGCGTGCACCTTCGTCGACAAAGGCAATGCGCCCTGCTGCACCCGCCTGGCTGAGGGTTGTGAAGCTGTCGAAAACCGAGATGCTGCCGCCGGTGATCATGTCGCCCCAGCGCGGATCGGAATCGACGTGCTGTATCCGCATGCTCGACCAGTCCGCCTCGAGTTCCTCGGCGACGATGCGCGCCAGCGCGGTGCCGACGTGCTGGCCAATCTCCGCGCGCTTGATGTGCACGGTAACGACACCATTGCGATCGACGTGATACCAGATGGTCGGATGGAAGCCCTCCGCGGCAGAAAACGCGGGATTCGATGCGCCCGCACAAAGCGCCGGCACGAATCCCAGGAGAACTCCACTGCCTGCGAGCCGAATCAGGAAATCGCGACGGCCCGGAAGGCTATCCATGGCGCTCTTCGCGCTTGAGTTCGGCGGCGCGACGGATGGCCTTGCGAATGCGAACATAGGCCATGCAACGGCAAAGATTGCCTTGCATCGCCGCGTCAATGTCCCGGTCGCTAGGATCCGGATTGGCTGCCAGCAGCGAACACGCCTGCAGAATCTGGCCGGATTGGCAGTAGCCGCACTGCGGCGCCTGCACCTCCACCCAGGCACGCTGCACCGGATGCTGACCGCGCGGGTCCAGTCCCTCGATCGTCGTGATCGCCCGACCTGCGACCTCGGCAACCGTCGTCACGCAAGAGCGCCGCGCCTCACCGTCGACCAGGACGGTGCATGCGCCACACATCCCGATTCCGCAGCCGAACTTGGTGCCGGTCAGGCCACATTCGTCGCGAATGGCCCATAGGAGGGGAGAATCGGCAGGCGCGTCGATCAGCGTCGACTTGCCGTTGATCGTCAACTTCGCTTGTGCCACGCCTTTCACGCCCCCAAATGAAACGGCGCGGTCCGGCAACGCCGCCGCGCCTGCTTTTTCTTATGTTCGCGAGAATCGAGGCTTCGTGTCAAGCCTTCTTGATCAGGCGGGTAATCCAGACCAGGACTACCGCGCCGACGAACGCGACGATGATCGACCCGATCATGCCTCCTTCCGGCCAGATCCCCAGCATTCCGAAGATCCATCCTCCGACAATGCCGCCGAGAATCCCGAGGACAATGTCGATCACGACACCGTAGCCGCCACCCTTCATCACCTGGCCAGCCAGCCAACCTGCGATGAGTCCCACCACGATCCAAGCGAGAAATCCCATGATGACCCTCCTACATGATTGTTATGGGGTAGGACGATAGTCCTGTTTCGGATTTCCGGCACGCCAGCGCGGGCGGTCTCGCTGGTGCAGGTGCCTTCTTACGACCGGAACCTCGCGGCTTCTTCCGAACCCTTGGTCGCATTGCCGGCGCTGTACGAATGCGCGCCGGCGCCGGCAAGCTTGCCGTCCTTTACGATCAGGTATTCATTGCGGATGGGCCGCTTGTCGAAATAGCACTCCAGGATTTCGCGCACGCCGGCGGCGTAGCGCGCTTGCGCCGAGAGGCTCGTGCCCGAGATATGGGGCGTCATGCCGTGATGCGGCATGGTGCGCCACGGATGGTCCGCAGGCGCCGGCTGCGGGAACCATACGTCTCCTGCGTATCCTGCGAGTTGGCCGGACTTGAGTGCGGCGACCACTGCATCCCGATCGCACAACTTGCCACGTGCCGTATTGATGAGATAGGCACCACGCTTGAAATTCGCAAGCGTCTTCGTATTGATCATGTGCTCCGTCTCCGGGTGCAAGGGACAGTTCAAGGTCACGACGTCGCAGGCCTTGGTCAGGGTTTCCAGGTTCGTGTGATACGTGAGATTGAGCTCTTTTTCCACTGCGCTGGGCAGACGATGGCGGTCCATGTAGTGCAGGCCCACGTCGAAGGGCTTGAGCAAACGCAATACACGCAACCCGATTCGACCGGCAGCGACGGTGCCCACCTGCATGCCTTCCACGTCGTAGGAACGCTCCACGCAATCGGCAATGTTCCAGCCACCCTTGATCACCCAGTTGTAGGAAGGGATGTAATTGCGGACCAGCGCGAGGATCATCATCACCACGTGCTCGGCCACGCTGTTGCTGTTGCAATAGGTGACTTCCGCGACAGTGATCCCATGCTCCATGGCGGCCTGCAAGTCCGTGTGATCGGAGCCGACGCCGGCGGTCACGATCATGCGCAGCTTGGGCGCCTTTACGATGCGTTCGGCTGTCATGTACGCCGGCCAGAACGGTTGCGAGATGACGATTTCCGCGTCGGGCAGTTCGCGATCGAGGACGCTGTCCGCACCGTCCTTGCTGGAGGTCACGACCAGCTTGTGACCCTGGCTTTCCAGGAACTTGCGTAGTCCGAGCTCGCCCGAGACGCTGCCCAGCAAGGCACCGGGCTTGAAATCGATGGCTTTAGGCGTCGGCAGCGTCTGCCCGTCGGGGTAGCGCTCGAGGCGGGGCAGGTCATCCCGCGGATACGACTTCGGATATCCGCTTACAGGGTCGTCATACAAAACGCACACGATCTTGGCCATGTCATGTCCTTCCCATTTTGATATTCGCGATTCGCTTGCCGGTTCCATTGCACAAGCGCCGATGATTGCTTCGTCCACTGCGGCAACCATCTTCTTGGACACGCGAAAACGTGGCCGATCGTTTGAATCAGGTGATACGTCCCGCTTATCGGGTGCCGCGCCCCCCTTTTCGATTCAATCGCGTGAGCTTGAAGCGGGCACGTTCCACATATGCCCTAACGCGTCGCGGTCAAATGCGCGGGAACTTGGGCAAACCTCGTGCACCTAACGCCCCAGGGACGGACATTCCGGGCAGCAGGCACAGGAGGCGCCGTGACACGTGGCGACAAGTCGAGCTATACGCAAGGACAAAAGCGAAAGGCCCTGCACATCGAGGAGAGCTACGAAGCACGGGGCATCGATGAAAAGGAGGCAGCCGCGCGCGCCTGGGCGACCGTCAACAAGCAGACGGGCGGCGGAGAACGGTCCGGCAGCGGTCGGAAGGTGAGTGCCAAGCGCAAGGCGGCGGCACGCAAGGACTCCGCACGCCAGGCCGTCCTAACCAAGCAAGGAAAAGCGGGCGGGCGAGTTTCCGCACGCAAAACCACACGCTCGAACGCGATGAAGTCGTCGATTCGCGCGACACGTTGAATTGAAACCGAAATGATCACAAAGGGAGACTGAGCATGGCAAAAACTGACGCGCTTAAGGTATTGGGCGATCTTGTGCACACCTCGGAGGACGGTGCAAAGGGATTCACGGAAGCCGCACACATCACAAAGGATCCGAAACTGCGCTTGCTATTCGAGGAATTCGCCAGGGAATGCAGCAACGCGGTGGTTGAATTGCAGAACGAAGTTGCATCGCTTGGCGGGAAACTTCCGGAAGGCGGAACAACAACGGGCGCCATGCAGCGCGCATGGGTGAATGTGAAATCCACGTTGGGCGGCGGCGACCTCGGACTACTGGAGGAAGTCGAGAAGGAAGAGGACAGGGCCAAGGCAACGTACCTGGATGCGGCCAAGTCCGATCTTCCGCCCAAGGTTCTTGCGCTGGTCAAGACCCAATGCAGCGCAATGGTCAGCAATCACGATCGCATTCGCGACTTGAGGAACCAGTATCGCGCTGGCGCCAACTAGCCGAAATCGCCGACGCGAGCTCGCGAAGTCTTCTGGCTAAAAGGAATACCGAATGCCCGCGTAAGCGGCAATCGGTATTCCGGGGCTCGCCGTTCGCGTGTCGGTTACGCCACCAGGCACGTTCGGCCACGGTACATCGGATACAGGGCCGAACGAACCGTAGGTGTAGTAATGCCGGTCGAATACGTTGCGGACGATTGCAAATACCGTCAGGTTGTTTTCCGCATGGTAGGCGCCATTCAGGTCAACGATGGTGTAGCCCCCTACGGGTTCTGTCAGGTTTGCCTCATCGCCGAACCGGTATGCGCTGCTCTGCGTCGTAAGGGTGCCACCGAGCGACCAGCTCTTGGAAAACGAATAATCCAGAACGACTTCGACTCTCTGCCTCGGGATGCCGGGAATCCGATCGCCCGGTTGAATCAACTCCTGGCCGTTCGCGTCCGCGGCGGGATTGCTGCCGCTATTGAGCAGCAGCGCACTTTGGAACGTGGCGTCGGTCAGCGCATAACCCAAGGAAACGTGAACGGGACCGCCGTCGTAGCGCGCGTTCGCCTCGATTCCTTGCCTTCTCGTGTGTCCCGCGTTCGTATAGAACGCAAGATTCGGGTTGTAGACGGTGGATTCGTAGATGATGTCATTGGTGTTGGCGATGTGGTACACGTCGACATTCCAACGCAATGCTTGATCGGTTCCCCATTTGGAATTTCCGCGCAATCCACCTTCCTCCGTATGGGCCACGACCTGCCGCAGGTCGGGATCGCCGACGAAAAAATTGAGCAGGCTGCAGGGTGCCGCGGCGCTCGCGCACGACAGCTCTTGCGGCGTAGGCGCCCGGTTCGTTTCGGAATAGCTGCCATAGACCTGAAAGGAATCCGAAGCGCGGTAAACGAGGCCGGCACTCGGGTTGAATCGAGTGAAGGTATGGTCGCCGCTTACGGGACCGCCCAACTCGTCCCTCAGGTGGATCTGTGCATCGTTGTAGCGGCCTGCAACGTTCAAGTCCAGATCGCTCGTCACCGACCACGTGTCGCTCACGAACACACCGTAAAAATCCGTCGCGCTGTGGACGCGAACCGGATTGATGCCTTCACTGGGCTGATCCTGCACGACACCGGGTGCGAGGAACTCGCGCGTGTAGGGATCGAAACCACCGATCTCCGAGTCTCCGTTGAAAACCCCGTTGGACCCGGAAAAGCTCAGACCCGCCACCAAATGATCGCGGTGATCCGCCAGCGGAGCGTCGTCGGAAAATTGCCCCGACAATCCATATGCATGCGTTGTGAGCAGTTGCGTGCTCAATCCGGAATAGGGGCCGCCATGGAGGAAGTCCGGTACCGGCTGGCCGTTAGGTCCGGTAACGACGGTTCCGTCGTCATTGCACAGCAGCGCCGCATTGTTGGTGCATGTGTCGACTTCCACGGTGGTGCCGTTGGGGATGTCCTGCGAAAAAGTCTGCGAGTAGGCCAGGCCCTGCAAGGAGATCGCCTCGCTTGCCCGGTACGTTCCATTCACGTTGAGGCTCAGGTACTTGTTGTCGACCGAATTGGGTGCCGTGAAAATATTCGAGATGTTCGCATCCAGCGCCTGCACAGGCGTCGCACCCGGGTTTCCGAGCGTGTTGTGCGCAGCCAAAATCTCAACGTGCAACTCGGTCGCTCGAGCGCGCCATCCCAGGTCGGTGTAAAGCCGGTACAGATTCGACGCGCTCGTCTGGCGGAACCCGTCGTCATGCACGCCATCGGCCGCAACATAGATTGCAAAGTCGCCGCTCTGACGGCCGAATTGCACAATGCCGGCACCGCGACCGTACGATCCGCCATACGCGGTGACGTCCTTGTCTTGCGATGTAAAGCCATTCTTCAGTCGGATGTTGATCGAGCCGCCGAGCGCATTCAATCCAAAGAGCGGGTTTGACGCCTCGAGCGTCGCGGACTCGATGGCCGTCGGTGGAATCAGATCCCAATTGACCGTGTCGCCAAACGCGTCGTTGAAACGTGCCCCATTGACGTAAACCGCCAAGCCTTCCGGTGTGCCGGCAACCGGGGATGCCGTGAAACCTCGAAACAGAATGTCAGGCTGGAAATCATTGCCCTCGGTGTCGTTGATCGTGGCCGAAGGAACACTGCTCAGGATTGCCCCGGTAAGGCTTGGCACACCGGTTCGATTGATGTCGCCGGTGCCCAGCACATTCGTGCCTCTCGGCACCCGGTCGAGGTCCTCGTCCGCACCAGGAATAGGGGTCGTACTGATGACGACCGGCTCGAGCGAGGAAACAACGAAGGTGGGGTCGGACGAAGTTTCTGCGCGCGCCGCGGTCGCGATGCCGGTCAGGGCGGCAAGTACACTGACTGCTATTCGATTCAACGGTGATCCGAGGGTGTCTTAGTAAAAGGTCAGGCAGTCTGCCGGTCGAGTATGACAATTGCGCGACGCGCACTGTCATGTGAACTCGGATGATTCCTATTTCCCATCGATATTCCCGAACCGTGATGCCCGAATCCTCGAATCCCATTGGCAACTCGTTGGAACGTGCGCGGATCGCACCCTTGCTTGCGCGCGCGACGGAACTGCTGCGCGCGGGCCGGCCGGCAGACGCGATCGTGCCGCTCGACGAGGCTGTGCGCCTGGAGCCGTCCAATGCCTTGCTGCAACACGATCTTGGCCTCGCGTGTCTTGAGGTCGGCCGCATGGAGGATGCCGCGTCCGCCTTGCGACGGGCAGTGAGCGTCGATCCCACGTACGCCGACGCTCACTTTCGCCTCGGTATAGCCCTGGAACAGTTGGGCGATGTCGCGGGAGCGGTCGCTGCATACGATCGCGCGACGGAGTTGGCGCCGGCGTTGACCGAGGCATGGTTCCGGGCCGGAGCTCTGGTTTCGACGCTGGGGCATCGCGATGAGGCGATCGGCTGTTTTCGCCGCGCGGCGGAGACGGGTGCGAAGACGAGATACGGACGCCTGGGCAAGGCGAGGGAACTGCTGCTCGAAGACCGCGATGCAGAAGCTGAGAAGGTTTTGCGTAAAGCCCTTGCCGTCGATCCGGAAAACGCGCTTGCGCACGAATTGCTGGGCGGTCTGTTGTCCGAACTCGGGCGATTTGACGAAGCGCGTGCATGTTTCGAGCAGGCGATCGCGATTGCGCCGATGCTCGCGGGAAGCTATTACGACCTGGTGCGCTGCCGCCGGGTTACGAGCGAGGAGTGCGCCGGCGAAAGCGGACTGCTGCGAAAGATGCAATCCGCGTTTGCGACACCGGGTATCGACTCGAGTGCCCGCCACCGTCTGCACCTTGCCATCGGCAAGATTGCCGACGACCTGGGCAACTATGCACTGGCAATGGAACACTTCGATGCGGCCGACGCCGTGCGTCGCGAGCAGAATGCTTTCGATGCCAAGGCCTTCGAAACCGAGGTTGATCGCCTGATCGCGCGATGCACACCGGAATGGGTTGCGAAATCGGCGGAGGACGGACGCGCCGAGGCGACGCCGGTCCTGATCATCGGAATGCCTCGCTCCGGTACCACGCTGGTCGAACAAATCGTTTCCAGTCACCCGGATGTCCGCGGCGCCGGGGAACTCAACTACTGGAACGAGCAAGGCTCCGAATGGCACCACCCGTCAAGGACGAAGGCAACGGAAGCGACTTTCCTTCGCGAGGCCTCGAAGGCCTATCTCGATCTGCTACGAAGGATGTATCCGAAGTCCAAGCGTGTCTCGGACAAAATGCCCTTCAATTTTTTGTGGGCGGGATTGATCCATCGAGCTTTCCCGCGAGCAACCATCATTCATTGCCGGCGTAGCGCGATCGACACCGCTCTCTCCATCCATCAGACGCATTTCCATCCTGGTTTCGCGTTCCCGACAGGTGGCGTCGAACTGGTCGAGTATTACCGTAGCTACCGGCGCCTGACGGATCACTGGCGCAAGGTGCTGCCTGCCGACCGGTTCCTGGAAGTCGAATACGAAGAACTTGCCAGCGCACCGGAGCCGACGATCCGCCGGGTCATCGAGGCCTGCGACCTGCCCTGGAATCAGGCCTGCCTTTCGCCGGAAAACAATTTGCGCGCGGTGCGAACACCGAGCAAGTGGCAGACACGCCAACCGATCTACCGCCACTCCGTCGCGCGCTGGCGGCGTTACGAAGCCTGGCTTGGGCCTCTAGCGGCCTTGATTGACATGGACACGCGCGCCGACGCGGGCAATCCCACTCCGTGATGAATTCGTGACAGGTCACACAGATAACCATGTGGCCTAAGTAAGTCCGAACGGATCACCTCCCTACGTGTTCGTCATCAGTTCGTTACTACCCGCGGGTAGCTTGCACGCGCGCGCCGGACGAACGGTGCGCGGCGTGCGCACAGGCGCGCCTGGGCCTTGATCAACGAATTTGCGCCACCGATCCCGGTCGCGCAGTGGGAATACCCAAGGGGGCAAGTACATGGCAAAAAGAAAATCTCGAATCAATCGCCTGCGTCCGCTCGCAGGCCTGCTGGCAACGGGCCTTGCCGTTCCGGCATTTGCTGCTCCCTCGGAGCAGTTCCCCACCTACGTCACGGGCCCGCAACAGCCAGGCTGCGATACATCGATGGCGCCGGGTTGCTCCTGGGTTGTCAGCAGTGGTCAGATCATCACGCCCGCCGGCATCCAGGTGAACCTGGGCATCCGCGTCCGCTCGAAGGCGATCGCGATCAATCCCAATACGGCGACGCACACCGCCTCGGTCCTCACGGAAGGCCAAGGTGTCGAGGTGTTCGACACCCGTACGGGGCAGGTCCTGCAGACCTACGCGACGTTCGCGAGCAACCCGAACATCGACGACAGCACCGGCAGCTACAGCGGCATCACGTATTCGGCCGACGGCAAGTTCCTGCTGTTCAGTCAGGCAAGCAGCAACGTCACGATCGCCAATGTCTCGCCCACGACCGGTCTGCTGAGCGACAACGCCTACGTCAGCGTTCCGCCGAACAACACGTTCATCCAGTGTTTCCCGAATAGCCCGGTGGGCCCCTATAACAACGCCTGCGGCACGTTCTATACACCGAGCACGTCCTATCCCGGCGGTGTTGCGTTCTCGAAGGACGGCAAGAGCGCCTATGCCCTGCTCAATCAGAACGACACGCTGACCAGCATCGACCTCACGGCCAATCCCCCGGTGCAAGCGACGCAGATCCGCGTCGGCAATGCGCCGCATAGCCTGCTGATCAATCGTGCGGGTACGACGGCCTACGTCAGCAACGAAGGCGGCCGCGCGGCCACGCAAGCCGACTTCCAGATCTACTCTGCCGGCACGCCCATCGTTGCCGATTCCTTCGTTGGCGCCGCGATTACCGGGACAGTCTCCGTCGTCGACCTGCAGTCGATGCAAGTCACCGCCACGATCCCGACGGGACTGCACCCGACGGGCATGGCGTTTTTCGGACGCTCGCTGCTCGTCGCCAACGCCTACAGCGACACGATCTCCGTGATTGATACCGCCACGAATGAAGTCGTGCGGACCATCGACCTCGGATTGCCGGTCAGCGTGCCGGGCCAGAGAGGCTCAGCCTACGGTGCGGCGCCCAATTCCATTGCGGTCGACCATGACAACGGCATCGCGTACGTCGCGCTGTACAACGCCAATGCGGTCGGTGTGATCGATCTGAGCGACGACGCGCGCAACCCGGTGCTCGGCATGATTCCAGTCGCCTATGCGCCCAGTTCGGTGATGATCGACAAGAGTTCGCACTCCCTGATCGTTGCCAACGACAAGGGCATCGGCGCACGGAACTCGACCGAAACCGACCACGGCGTCACGAGCCTGAACACGCACCAGGACAACGGCACGGTCAGCATCGTTGCCATTCCCGATCACGGAACCCTGGCCGCGATGACGCATCAGGTGTACCAGAACAACCACTGGGACCTGTCGCAGAACATCGCGGCGGCCTCGAGCGGCAGCGGGCACGCCAAGCCCCAGGCGATTCCGGCGAAGATCGGCGACCCTTCGACCATCAAGCACGTCTTCCTGATCATTCGCGAGAACCGCACGTACGACCAGATGCTGGGCGACGTGGCAGCGGGCAACGGCGACGCATCGCTGGCAGTCTTTGGCGGCAAGGATTCGCCCAACGCGCATACGCTGGTCAAGCGCTTCCCGCTGCTGGACAATTTCTACGACCCGAGCCGGCAATCCGCCGACGGACACCAGTGGATCAGCGAAGGCCTGGCACCCTACGCCGACGATATTCAGTCCCCGTATTGGATTCGCAGCTACCCAGGCGGCAATGCCGGCGACGCGCTGGCCTACACGACCAAAGGCTTTCTCTGGTCGAACGCGGTGAAGGCGGGACTGTCGGTCAAGATCTACGGCGAGTATGTCGAGAACGACTACTTCAAGACGCCGACGGGATCCACCGCGGAACCGAGCTGGGTCCAGTTCTATAACGACGCGCTGCAGTTCGAAAGCACCTTCGATTTCAAGAAGAGCGGCCCGCAGCCCACGCTGTACTACCAGAACACGATCACGGCGGAGTCCTCGGTGCCTGCCATCGAGAACTATCTCATCAAGAACTTCCCCCAGTTCGACTTGAATATCCCCGACCAATTCCGCGTCGACCTCTGGGTACAGGACTTCAAGAAGGACGTGGAGAACCACACGGTTCCAAACCTCAGTGTCCTTTGGGTCATGGACGACCATACGGGCGGGCCGCCGTCGCCCGACGCCGAGCAGGCCGACAACGACCTGGCCGTCGGCCGCATCATCGACTACATCAGCCACACGCCCGAATGGCGCTCCTCGGCGATTTTCATCGAGGAAGACGATGCGCAGAACGGCGTGGATCACGTCGACGGTCACCGCAGCCCGGGCTACATCATCAGCCCGTACGCGGTCCAGAACGGTCCGACCGACCACACGTACTACACGCAGGTCAACATGACGCGCACGATCGAGCAGATTCTCGGATTGAGCCCGATGAATCAGTTCGATCTTGTCGCCTCGCCCATGATCACGGACTTCGTCAAGGGCGAGCCGCCGGAAGCGAATTTCGCGCCGTATGACCACGTGCTCAACCAGATCGCCTTGAACGTCGACAGCAGCGGCAACACGCTCTCGGCGAATACGGCGAGCACGAATGTTGCGAGTGCAACACCAAGCAGTCCGGTCGAACGCCTGAAAGCGGCCTGGATCGCGAAGCGCCAGGAGACCTTTGCCGGCAAGATGAGCAAGCCCGATTCGGAGGACTCGAATATCGTCAACCACATGAACTGGTACATGGCGACTTCGTTCACCCGGCCCTATCCGGGCGAGGACAAGATCCTCGATCCGAGCGAGTTCAAGGTCAGCATTGTGGTTCGCGACAAGGATGGCGACGGCGACGATTGAGCGATTCGCTTTCGCAACCTCGCAACAGCAAAGGGCCCGGCAGAAATGCCGGGCCCTTTTTCTCGCCAGAAGATCCGTGCGGCCCTCGGCGACGCCGAGGCGAGAGGCCGCAGCCAGGCCGCGCGATCGGCCTGGACTCCCGCAGCATGCGTCTCGCGCGCATCGCGAGCTGCGGTACGAAGAAGAGCAATCCGGATGCCACTGCGCAGATTTACGCCCCAATTACGCCCAGACAACGCGACCCATGGCATCCATCGTCGCCGTCTGGCCGAATCGCTCGAGAACCACCTGGTCCCTGCTCGCGAATACCGGGGAGGCGCCGCGCCGCAGGAAATCGTCCAGGGTCATTTTTGCCGCAGGCGTGAGCGGCTGGAATTTTCTCAAGTCCGCCCGCGCCCGCTGTTCGGCAATCGCGCGATCGACATCGCGGCGATTGCGCAGGTTTGCGTATTTTGTCTTCATCATCATCGCTCGCTCCTTTCTGGGAATTTGGTGGGTGCTGTTGGATTCCAAATTGCGGGACTCACTTGCATCTACGCATCCCGGGCCGCCGAATCACATTCGTCACGAAGAATGGGGGGCACTTCGCGCCGCACGCACCGGCGGCCCGGTCAATGGCATCCGAATTGTTAAAGAGCTGCACCTCGCGGTGCCCGCCGGGAACTTCTCCCCATCGGGAAAAACAAAAAGGCCCGGGGCTTTGCGCTCACCGGGCCTTGGTGGATTCAGTTTTGGGGTTGTCTTAGGTTCCTCCACCCCTGCCCGGTGCGTGTGCTCGATAGGTCTTCGGTTCATTGGCATGCGCACGCGTAATGGCGACACCGAAATTCGAATCGACGCCTGCCCAGACGTGACGCATGGACACACGCTGGCCAGCCGTGGCCACGTGTGCTGCATCCAGATTGGTCGGGGTCCGTTTCATGTCGCGCTCAAGTTTCGTTCGTGCCAAAAGTCGGAACAGGAAGTTCAATGAAGCACATGCTAAATCGATGCTAAATTTCCGTCAAGACCTACTTGGGATTTTTTGCAACACGAATGGGTCGGACGTTACCTGTTTTGTGGTCCTTGGCGAGTTCCCCGTGCACGAGGTCGAGCAAGCGGGTTTTCACCAAGGTCGGATTGGCCCGGTACGCCAGCAGGAAGAGATCCACCGCGAAGCGCTCGTCATGCGTGAGGGCCTCCCCGCCGTTTCCGCGCGGCCGCGGCATCGGAATCACCGACGCGGCCGCAGGCGCCGCCCCATCGAGCCATCCATGAGGCTTGCGGAAGCGAGCCTCGAACTGCCGGGCAAGCGTGTGCCCGATCGACCGGTGACCGCTCTTTAACTGGCTCCACATCGAAGGCGAAATGCCGAGCTTGGCGGCAAAAGTCTGCTCCGGGCGTTCCTGGAATTGCGCATCCCTCCCGGACGAAGCCTTGAACTCCTCGAAAAGCTCACGCGTTCGGTCGAGCCTTACTTCATGCAGTGCCGGCGCTGCGGGATTGGTCATGACGCGATTTTAGCAGTTTTAAGCATCTGCTAAATAAATATCATTCCTTCAACGTGTGCGGCGCTTGGCCAGATACTCGAGTTCTTCCTCGGTGGACGTTCGATTCAACGCCTGATTGCGATGCGGGAACCGGCCAAAGCGCTGAATCATCCTTTGATGCCAGTGCGCATGGCTTGTCCACGACTTGTCGCCGAGGGCTTCGACCAACCGTACCGCGAGCGCCTGATGTTCCGGGTTCTCGCTGTGCTCGAAGGGCAAATATACGAAATGCCTTTGCGCCGGAGTCATATGCCGATCAAGTCCGAGGGCGATGACCTGTTCGCTCAGTGCGCGGGCGAGCGCGTCGGTCATATACGCATCCGGTGTGTCCCGGTACATGTTGCGCGGAAACTGATCGGTAACGATGATCGCCGCAAGCAAAGTACGCGCCCCGGAGAACCGGCTTTGGTCCAGAGAAGCAATGTGGGCGTGCAAGTCTCCAAATTCGGCGCGTATGCGCCGGTCCAATGGCGCGTCGCTGCCGAACCACAGCTTCTCGTTCAATTCCTGGAACCAGAAATCAAGAACGCGAGACACCCAAGGCGCCTCGACAGCCTCTGCTGGATCACTGGGAACGGATATGGCCAATTGACTTGCCTAATCCGGCAGTCCGGCCAGTTGCAACGATTGGGCAACGGTCTGCGCGTCGGAACCTGATTTGTACGGCTCGACGACGAGCATCTTGCGAATCGAGAAATCCGGTCGCAATTCGAGACACGTTTGCGCAAAGCCACGCGCGCGCTCCTTGTGGCCGACCTGCGCATGGCATCCGGCCAGATAGGCCGTTTCGGTCCAAAGAGTCCCCGGCGTCCGCTCCAGCATCCCCAAGGCTTCCTCGAACCTGCGCAGGATGAAATAGCTCCTCGCCTGCTGGCGCCAGAACCATCTGGGCCCAAAGTACGGATCGGCCTGTTGGGCGCGCACGCTCCACTGCAACGACTGTTCGGCTTCGCCCATGTACCCCAATACGTAGCCCATGTCCGCCAGGTTCCACTGATTGTTCGGATTCAACTCCAAGGCTCTTCGAATCCTTTGCATGGCAAGGTCGTATTCCCGCCGTACCAGGTGAACCTGCGCCAGCAAAGAGTGGCACGTACTTTCGCTTTCCGCGAGTTCGACCGAGCGCTGTGCCAGCCGGTAGGCCTCGTCCAGGTGCCCGGGGAATTCCCCCAGTCGCTCCTTCCATTCCCGAACCCGCATGTTCGCCAGCAAGGCATATGCAAGCCCGTATCCCGGGTCGATCTGGATCGCTTTCTCAAAAAGCCGGGTAGCCTCCGTGGCGCTCGCCTCTTCATCCCAAGGCAATGCATTGCCCCGGAGCAAACATTCGTACGCCATCAGACTCTCCGGTGGCTTGCGGCGCGCACGTTCGATGTCATCCACCTGGACCCTGCCGACCAAGGTACTGACAATCGTCTGGACGACTGCGTCCTGGATCGCGAAGATTTCGTCGACATCGCGGTCGAACTTCTCGGCCCAGACATGATTGCCCGAGCGCGCGTCGATCAGCTGGACATGAATCCGGAGCTTTTCGCCAAGCCGCCGGACGCTCCCTTCCACCACGTAGCGCACATTCAATTCACGAGCCACCTGCTCGATATCGACCGCGACGCCGCGAAACCGGAACGAGGCCGAGCGCGAGCGGACCGCGAGCAGGCGCCAACGCGCGAGCTCCGTGATGATGTCTTCGGTCAGGCCGTCGCTGAAAAACTCCTGCCCCGGATCGCCACTCAAATTCACGAGAGGCAAAACGGCAAGAGTCAGCTTCTCCGATGATTCCGCGCTGACATTCCCCCGGGCCACGACCGTGTCGATCCAAGGCGCGACCGGCGCCACGAGGCGATAACCACGGCGCGCCACATTTGCGATGTAGGTCGGGTTCTTGGGGTCGTCGCCGAGCGCCCGGCGCAAGGCAGCAACAGCGGCATACACGGAGTCGATGCTGACGACCACGTCCTTCCAGACCCGATCCATCAAGGCCTCGACGCTCAGCACCTCCCCGGGGTGTTCGGCAAGGCAAACCAGCAATTGCATCGACTTGGGCTCGATCTTCTGCGTCTGTCCTCCCCTGGAGATTTCATCCAAGGTGGGGTCGATTCGCAGGTCACCAATGCGGAGCGAATTCCGGTCAGGCGAATTTGACGGCGTCATTTGCGTTTTCAGCCAATCCCTAGCCCAAATTCAGGACGCGATCAGGACTTCCACGCGGGCAACCCACACACTGGCCACGGCAACGTTAACGAAAGGAGTCCCATTATGAAAGCATTCTTTCCGGTTTCGCTGATCATGTTGGTCGCGAGCGCCCATGCAGGAGAAGGTGGGGCATCGCAATCGGAACCGCAGGGTGGCGGCGTGCATCGCTACCTGATCGAACGGACGTTCCCCGCCGGCGCACTGGAAGGCCTCGACGCGTCCACGAAGGAGAAAGTCAATCAGAACAACGCGACCGTCGGGGTTCGTTGGGTGGAGTCCTACGCCAACGCATCGAAGACGCGGACGTTCTGCGTCTACGAAGGACCGAGCGAAGATGCGGTGCGCAAGGCGGCGCAACTCAACGGCCTGCCGGTCGACAGTGTCACCGAAATTCCCGTCACGCTGCTACCCAAATGAGACGGAATATGGCAAATCAAGGGTCGCACTGCTCTAAAAGGTCCTGAACAAAGATCCAAAAACCGGGCCCGTATCCATTCGCTGCCAGCCGGACACCGGCTGGCAGCGCTTTGGTCGTTGGCCGAATTTTCATCGTCATAACGATTGAATCCACTGGATTTACAGGCTGAATCAGGCGGCTGGAATGGCCGATTCAGACGGTACGATTCCCTTTTGTTTCAATTTCGCCGAACGGGTGACGCAATTCACGTGAGACACTTCGGCGGAAATCGGCCGAAAGCCAGATTCGGATCGAAATCAACTCATTTGGCAGTGCAGCGAGCAAGCGCTGCACGCGGGATTCAGCAGCGGGTGCCATGGCCGTAGTAGCCGTAATCAACACCAAAGGGGGCGCTGGAAAGTCCACTGTCTCCTCCCATATCGCGGCCTACTGCGCGATTCGAGGTCCGGACGTCGCCTTGTGCGACTTGGACCCGCAAAAATCAACAGAAATCTGGCTCAAGCAGCGGCCTGAAAGCTCCGCGAAGATCCGCGGGCATAGCGTTTCCAATACCTTCACGACTCCGCCGGCGAACGCGCAGCATGTCATCATCGATACGCCCAGCGGTTTCCAGGGCCTGAATTACCTGCGCGTCATGATGTTTGCTGACGCCGTCCTCATCCCGACCGCCCTTTCCTTCTTCGACCGGCGCGCACTGGAAAGTACGGTTCGCACGCTCCAGGAAGCGCCCCGGGTAGCCAAGGGAAACTGCGTGATCGGCTGTGTCGGCACACGCATCGACCCGAGGTCAAACGACTCGGAACTCCTCGAGACGATGCTGCGGGATCTTGGCGTTGCCTATCTCGGCGCCATCCCCGCCGCGCGCGTCTACAGTCGCTGCCTCGAGCAAGGGCTTACCGTCTTCGATTTCCCGTCTGCGGTTGCGCGCGGCCAGGTGGCCCACTGGACAGGGGTGATTGCGTGGCTCGAGACCGTTCTTGCGAAGGTGCCGACCCGTACGGTAAGTCCCGTTCTCCTGGCGCAGCGTAACGCTGCCGCCCAACCACTTCCGCGGCCCGCTAGTCCCGCGCCGCGGCCATCGTTCGCATCGGCCCTGATGCGAAACATTCCTCGCTTCCTCGTTCGCTAGCAGCCCTCGGTTGCAGACTTGTGTTGCTGCGCCCGCAGCGGTCGTCGGGACCCGGCCATTTATCCGTCCCGAAGCACGATATCGAATTCACACAGCGCGGCCCCCTTCTCCAGGGTCGACGCGCCTGCTTTCCATTTGCCGAAAACCTCCGCGGGCACCGGACCATGCTCCTGCCAGAGATCGTGCTGCAAGGTCTGGTCCTGGTCGAGTACTTTGGCGTCCGCGGGCAGATAGAGCTGGGTGATCACGCGGTCGCTCTTGCCATCGACATCGAAATGAATGTGGGCCGAGCGCGTGTAGTCCCCGGCGGGATAGGCGCCCGGCTTGATCGTGAGAAAGCGGTAGCGCCCCTGCTCGTCGGTGTTTTGATACGAGTAGCCGGTGAAATTCGGATCCAGCGGAGCGGGATTGTGGTCGCCGCTGTGTGCATAGCGTCCGGCCGCGTTCGCCTGCCAGATTTCAACCCGGGCACCAATGACCGGTTTGCCGTCCACGGTGAGCACCTTTCCGGTCAGTTCCACGACTTCGCCCAATGCGCGACCGCTGCTCCCGACAGGACGGGTCAGGTCGGCGCTCACCTTCCAAGCATGGGACGCCGGGTAGAACGGACCCAAGGCCATGGGACTTGTCGGCCGAAGCTTCTCTGCCGCTCGCGCCAGAGTGGACCGGAGGGCGGCCAAGCCTCCCACAGCGAATAACAAGCGACGGCGGCTGGTGGTCTTGTTGCGCATGTGAGTCCCCCTTCCCCTTGGATTTACAGGATTCGGAAACGTAGTGAGCAATATTAGATCGACTACTACCGCACGTCCGCGATATCCGACGCAGTGAATGGAGGGCCACCCCTACTTGGTTACGAGTGGCCAAACGGGTAGCTTTTGCCGCCTAACCGGTGGCGCGGGCAGACCGCCCCCGGATTTCTACAACCGCCGATGTCGTGCTGTCGATAAACTGGGGGAAGTTCAGATGAGAAGCTGCTGGGGTCGCGTTTTCGTTGTCGTTATCGGCTTTTTCCTATCGGAGTTGGCCGATGCGCAAATGGCCAACTCGCAAGTCAGCGTCAACAAGTTGCCCATCACGGTAGGCGCGCCGCGCGGAATCGGCGCAGTCAATGCAAAGGCCTTGAGGTCCGCCGCGCCGGCCCTCAGAAGTGCCGCGCCTTTGGTCGGCGCCGAGTCCGAAGGTGGGTCGCAGATTTCGACGAATTCCTATAACGGCACGTTTACCGGGAACACCTTGCCGTTCTGGACTTTCAATGTCAAAGGATCCCGCGACAACGACCATCACCTCGGGGTGATGGTCGGACACGATCCCTTCAGGAATCCGGGCACGGATCGCATTCCGACTTACCTCGTCCCGCTGATCATCCGCACGCACAGCGTCGCGACCGCGTACGACCCTTCGACTGGCTACTACACGGTTGCGCCGGGAGTAACAACGATCAATCCGGAGAAGGCGGACAACACCTGTTTGGCGGCACCCAATAACGTGCCGATCAAGCTGATTCAACAGTCGCCGATCGTGAACCCCGCGCCGTTCGTATTCGGCGGAGTCAGCATGGGCAACACGCAGTATGTCGATGCCTTCCAACGCGCGAATTTCTGGAAGGTGTTGCAAAACGCTTCGTCGGACTATCACGTACTGCTCGACCCCGTGACAACGATCGAGCCGATCGTGATCGATGTGCCCGCAACCGCGGGCCTTGCGCTGACCGATCCGAACTTGTTCGTCGCCGCGTACGGATTCACGTATTGCGCTCCCTTGGTGCTGGTCGACATCAACTGGTTCGACTCCTACCTCACGGGTACCGTGATTCCCAGCCTGCAGGAGCAAGGCATCGGCCCAAGCACCTTTCCGGTCTTCCTGACCTACAACGCGGCATGGCCCGTGGGCGACGTGACTTTCATCAACAATTGCTGCGCGATCGGGTACCACGGTTCGACCGGAGTGCCAATCATCACGCAAACCTACGGTGTGGTCGATTTCGATACAACCGGTTGGTTCCTCGGACCGGCGACGGGCCTCGGAACCTCGGTGATGTCGCACGAAGTCGCGGAGTGGATGAACGATCCGTTTGGTTATAACGAGACCGCACCATGGGGAAATACCGGCCAGGTCGTGGGTTGCCAGGCAAATCTGGAAGTGGGCGACCCACTCACGGGCTCGACTCTCCCGAACGTCATCATGCCCAATGGATACAGCTACAGTCTCCAGGAGCTCGCATTTTTCTCGTGGTTCTTTGGTTCACCGTCGATTGGAGTGAACGGCTGGTTTTCCGACAACGGTACGTTTACGACCGATGCCGGACCCAACTGCCCTCATCCCTGATGGAAATGTCAAAGTGCCCGGCACATCTGCCGGGCACTTTGCGACTTAAAACCGATAGGCCGGTCCAACCGTCGCGTAGAAATTCGTCAATCGCTCGGCAATTGGGCTGTGGGCAGAGTCGCCCTGCAAACGATGCGATTCCAGGCTGAATACGACCGTCCATTTACTGCTCAGGTCGACCGAACCGACGCAACCATAGGACGTTTCCATCAACCCGCTTCCTGCGCGAAACGCGGGCAGGCCGCTCGTCCGTGACTCTTCCGGTGAAATTCCGTAAAAAGAGTCGGCCGACTTCGCGTCCGCCCAGGTCGCTTGCGTAAAGATTCCTGCAGAGACGGGTCCGGCCCGCAACACCCCTGCACTGAAGCGAAGATCGACCTGGCCGCCTTGCGCGAGGTCCATGTTCTGCCGCGCACGCAGCAGCAGGTTGAGCGGCATCGGACCGATCATGTGATCCCACTCGACATGCACACCTGCGGATGCCGAGCGATCGACATCCGGCACGCGATGTTCCATTAGAAAATCGGATTCGCTTGTGTAGCGGCCCGGTTCGTACGCCAATTGGGCACCCGCGTGAACCCCAGGCGCAAGTGGCGCACGAACTCCGCCCTCGAGCACGTCTTGCGTCGTTCGAACAAACCATGGGTCTCCGAGGTAACGGACAAGCGGAATCGCCTGGGTCACGTCCGAAGCCGATCCATCATATGCAGGACGCCTCATCGCGCCCGCGCCGAGTTGTGACTCCTCCGTCAGTTCCGCAAATGCGCACGGCGGCGCCAATAACGCGAGGCCATAGGCCAAGCACGAGATCCGGGAAATGGCCCGTCGACTCCGATTTCTGCCTAGTCCTTTGGGAATGCTTGCAAGGTCAGGATTTGACCCCGTCACCTTCGAGTACCAGGCGTTGCGCACCAGCCGACTTGCATCTCAACCGCGCTTGCGCGGCTTCGCTCTGGCCTGCTTCAGCAGATCGGATGCATTGGCAGGATCGCGCAGCCAAAGGCATAGTGCAACCGCGGTGTCTTCGTCCATGGCGTCGACAATCGCACGCTGGCGCTCCGGATTGTCGCGCTGTTCGATGACCAGCTTTGCCGCCTCTTTGACGGCGTTGGGGTCGACTTTCAATTCGTCCAGGCGCTTGACCTGCGCGGTGGCGAAAGTCCACTGACCAAATAGTCCAATTAGTTCGGAATCGACATTTGCGCTCATAGCATGCAATTTACTCGCATTCGCGCCGGAATTTCCGCATACCGCCTACGCCATTTGAACAAGGCACAGGAACGTCACACCCAATCACAGTAGCGACACAGCGCCGAAACAGCGACCTGCGTGCGAAATAGGCGCTCGCTCTGCAAAATCCACCCTCGCTTTACGCGACTATTCGGGTGGTCGAACGAGACATTGCGTCAGGAATTGCGCGGAGGTGAAAAATTCATAGTCGAGGTTTTCCTTTTTCTGGAACCCATGACCTTCGTCCTGCGCCATGAGGTACCAAACGGGCGTGCCTTGCGCCTGCAAGGCTTCGACAATTTGCTTGCTTTCGCTTAGCGGGACCTGCGGGTCGTTTCTTCCGGCCACGACCAGCAACGGCTTGGTGATCTTTGCAAGATTGTTCAGCGGCGCAATGCGCTCCAGAAAAGACCTCGTATCGGGATCGCGCTCGTCCCCATACTCCACACGTCTCAGGTCGCGCCGGTACGCTTCCGTATTTTCAAGAAACGTCACAAAATTCGACGGACCCACGACATCGACCGCGCACCGAATTCGGTCACCAAAGAATGCCGACACCGCGAGCGTCATGTAGCCGCCGTAACTTGCCCCGGTAACGGCGACACGTTCGGCATCGAGATTCGGCTGCGTTGCAATCCAGTCAAGAAGCGCGTTGATATCCTTGTAGGATCCTTCCCGCAGAAGTCCGTTGTCAAGCATTGCGAACTTCTTGCCATAACCTGTCGAGCCGCGAACGTTGGGCAAGATGATTGCGATGCCCAGATCATTGCGATAGTAGTTTTCCGTTCCCAGAAACCAAGGTCGGGATTGCGCCTCTGGCCCACCGTGAATGTCGATCAAGACCGGGCGCTTTCCCGTGAACTGCGCCGCGGGTTGATAGAGAATGCCGGAAATGCTTCTACCATCGAAGGACTTCCAGTTAACAAGTTTGGCTTCGGGCAGGCCCGAAAGGCGCACGGCTGACTCACTGTTGGTCCAGCGCTCTAGTTTGCCGGTGCTGGCATCGAGGGAATAACAGTCGGCCTGCGCACTTCCCGTCTGAATGTTAAATCCCAAATCGCGATTATTCCGGTGCCAGATGAGGCCGTACATGAGTCCGGTTGGAAGTCGCGGCACCGGTCGCTCTTCGGCAGTTGCGGCATCGAGCAGGTGAATCCTGCTGAACCCGTCCTCGTTGCTCAAGAATGCGATCCACCGGCCGTTCCAGGACTGCTGGAACTCATCCACGTCCCAGCGAACTTCCGGCGTTACGATCTTCATCCTTTTTGTCGCAAGATCGATGTAGGCGAGGCGCTTGAACTCGGAATTCTTGTCCGTCGTAACGTAGACGCCCTTGCCGTCCTTGCTGAAACGCGCGCTGCCGTAGGCAACCTGTTCGTCGGTCATGCGAGGCGTCAATTCGGTTTTCTCGCCGGTCACCGCATCCACGAGCCAAAGATGCGACTCGTTGACGGAAATACCTTCCATCAGAAGGATCCTGTGATCATCCGGAGACCAGTCCTGAGGCTCCCAACCCCCGCCGCTCAATTGCGTCAACAATCTGTCCGACTCTGGAGCGGCCGGATTCATCGTCCACAAGTCTGCATCCTGTCCCGTGCGGCGCGTCGACACGTACGCGATGCGATCTCCGTCTGAAGACCAGTGCGCCGCAGTATTTCGCGATTTTCCATCCGTCAACAAGGTGCTATCGCCGGTTCTCGGGTCCAGACGATAGTATTGAAACCACTCGCTTCCCCCCGCATCCTTTTGCAGCAACAGGTAGTCGCCGCCTCTTGGGTGATATGTTGCGCTCCGGACGGGCTCCGGAAAGAAAGTCAACTGTTCCCTGGCTCCTCCCGGCATCTTTACGATGTGTGCCTGGTAGGTATTTCCAAAGCGCGTTTCAATGACCATCTCGCGACGAATCGGATGCCAATCTGCCTGGACTGCCTCCCGATATTCGCTATAGCGCCCAATCTTTTCGGCCAAAGCGGTCGGAACGCCTGGCGCATTCTTCACGACAAGATTTTTGCCCGGCGCAATCACATTCTCCTGTGCCCGTGATTCGTCGTTCGTACATGCGATGAGAAGGAAGAGCAGCAGTAATCGTGCCATCGTGAAACCTTGCCGTGTTATTTCGCGCAAACCAAAAAGTAAGCGGAGTTGCCTGCAATGCTTGCGTGCGTGACGAGGCGAAGCAGCATTGGCAAAAGCGTGAGCTTGTGCGTCGCCATTATTGAACGTTTTTGCGGTCCGATTTGGAGCAGGTCATCCGAGCCGTGCAGTGACTGAGGTCGCCCGCTTCAGTCGCCGAATCCAGATTCAGGCTCACCCTGGCCCGGTGCGTGCGGCTACTTCTTGCCGAGTCTGATTTCAGCGGAAATGTTCTTGGCCCGGCCAACCGAAATCGCGAGCTTGTCGGCAATCTGCGTGAGCGTTTTGCCACGGGCGCTGAGAACCTTGAACTTGGCTACTAGGGTGTCGTTGATGGAGACGTTTCTTTTGGTGCCGCGCCATTCTTCGGGGCGTACGCGGCCGGGCGCAGCAGGCGCACGGGGCTTTGCCACTGGCGCCAAGGGCGCTGCCTTGGGCCTTGTGAGGCGACGGGGAGCAGATGCAGTTTCCGTACGGCCTGGCTTCTCTGGCTTCATGTGCCTCATCGTGGCCGTTCGGCCGCTACAAAGAAAATCCGAGTTGACTCGACTTGCCCACTCTTTTCTGTTCGGTAAAGTTAACGCACTGCCGGGAAGCGGACAAGTACTGGGAAGCAGTCATTGCTGACGCGAAATGTCGATGTAGAACCAGACGACTTGGCAGATCGCTCCCGCTATTGAACCGGTGTCCATGCGCGGTCCGGCTCTTGATAGTTCCATAGGACCAATCTGACATTTCCGACAATGTTTCCGAGCGGCACGAGCCCCCAGTCGCGGCTATCTTCACTGTTGACCCGGTTGTCACCGAGAACGAAATAGCGGTCGGCTGGCACGCTGCACCAAACGCCATCATCGAGGTAGGTACAGGCCGCCCTTTCCGTGTCTTGCAGGCCAGGATGCACTGGCTTCGAAGGGCCGTCCGCGTAGATGACCGAGTAACTCGCATTTCCGAGACTCTCTTCGAATTGTTCGAACTGCGCGTTTTTTGCGTGGCCGTGGAAGGAATCCTTTGGCCGTCTTTTGACAGGCTTTCCATTGACGAAAAGAGAGTGATCGACAACCAGAACTTGATCCCCCGGCAGTCCCACAATGCGTTTGATGTTGAACTGGTCGGACTCCAGCGGATATCGAAACACGACTAGGTCGCCACGCTCGGGAGACCCCAACTTTGCCAAAAGCGTATGAACGAAGGGCATCCGAAGACCGTACTGCCACTTCCTGACAAGAATCAAGTCGTTGACGTGCAAGCCTGGCAGCATTGCCTCACTCGGAAGCCGATACGGCGCGAACGCGAAGCCGCGAAGACCCACGTAACAAACGACTACGCTTGCCGCTACGCCAAAAATCCCCGGCCACCCCGAATACCAACGCGCCGAAAAGTCTCCTCGATGGAACCACGCGATCCGCCAGCAATCGAAGATCCCAATGAGCATAACGATCCCCATTGCCGTCGCTTCACTCAGCCACGCGATCTGGTGGCCATTGGCCGCAAAAGCGACTTCGAATTCGGGGAACGCGATGATCGCGGCAAAGTAAAACAAGGCGCGCCACCCTCGGCCCAGGTACATCATGCCAAGACTCGGCGACAGGAGAGAAAGAACCACTGCGATCCACGTGCGCCGGTCCTGCCGTGGCCGCGCCGGAGAGATCGTAGTCATGGCGCAAGGCACTTACCAGAGACTGACATTTCCGCCTCTCGAAGTCGCGGTTCGACCCCACGCGGACCTGCACCAATGTCTGCTCGTTTGGGAGGCCTTGAACGCAACGATCAGGCTCACAGCGGGAACGCTTTGCCACAGACACGTATGCGACGATCTCGATCAAAGCGTAGCGCTGAAAGCGGAGCCTCACCCCCGGACTGAAGTCGCCCAATCGCCTAATCGACTTCTTTGAATACGGAATTACCAAGCGAGAGCGCCTGGTGCGGACGTCAATTTCGATGAGATAGCGGGGTCCCGGCGCACTGGGCGCCAGTTTCGTCAAAATTTGTGCCCAAATTTGCTTATGTTTGCGCATAACTTTGACGAAACCCACCTTCTGGATTTCCTCAAAGATGCTCGCACGCAGCATTCGCGAAAATTCAACGTGCTGCGCCTCGCGCCTCTGGCATATTGCCTCGATGGCAACCGCATCCAAACCGGAATCCGAATTCGAGGCGAAACTCTTCGCCACCCAGCGTGCGTGGGACGCGTGGCTGCGAAGGAATCATCAGAGTTCCGTCGGACTCTGGCTGCTTATTGCAAAGAAGGGCGCTCCTCGAAAATCGGTCAGCTACCTCGAAGCACTTGAATGCGCGCTTTGCTTTGGTTGGATTGATGGTCCGAAGAAGGCGCTGGATGATGACTATTGGCTGCAACGCTTCACTCCACGGCGCTCACGCAGCATATGGTCGAAGATCAACCGAGCAAGGGCCTTGGCTCTCATCGGGCAGGGACGCATGGAACCGGCTGGGCTCAACGAAATTGAGCGCGCCAAGGCGGATGGCCGTTGGGACGAGGCCTATGAGCCCTCCAGTGCCGCCAAAGTGCCGCCGGACCTTCAAGCCGCCCTCGATGGAAATGCCAAGGCAAAGACCTTCTTTGCCACACTCGACGGAGCCAATCGATATGCCGTCCTTTGGCGCCTGCAGACGGCGAAAAGAGCGGAGACTCGCGCAAACCGCATCGCAAAATTCATTGAGATGCTTGCCAGGAGCGAAAAGCTGCATCCCTAAGAGACGCAGATCGAGTTCGCGATCGCAGTCCACGAACACGCTTGCAGCTCGATCTTGGCGGGCTGCCCGATACACCTCTCAAGGAGACTGCTTTGCGCGTAAGTTCCGGATGATCGCTCATTGCCGATCCCGGACACTACGTTCGTGAGCATACGTAGCGAATGTGCGGTGGAAAAGACAAAGGGCCCGGCATCTCTGCCAGGCCCTTTGGGAGTGGTTGCGGGGACAGGATTTGAACCTGTGACCTTCGGGTTATGAG
>Ga0181537_10000082_pt1 | contig 80925 bp, 79 predicted proteins | sample PEATcosm2014_Bin_39_FD_119765 | JGI IMG/M metagenome (GOLD analysis project Ga0181537, IMG submission 119765) | Peatland microbial communities from MTU Mesocosm Facility, Houghton, MI, USA - PEATcosm2014_Bin23_10_metaG | ecosystem: Environmental > Terrestrial > Soil > Wetlands > Peat | place... | reverse complement strand
TTGCCGAAGCTCAACGCGCCCTTGCCCGCCATCTTGAGCTGGCGGATGAAGAAAAACCAGAACAGCACGCCGATGCCGACAAAAAACAAAAGCTGGTAGCCGATCTCCGAAAGCATCGGGTTCGGTATGTCCAGATCGACTTTGTCCGAGCGGAACAATTGGTCCTCCATCGTCGTCGTCAGCACCGCGTTCGGAACGGTGAACGGGATTTCCACCGGCTTGCCGTTTTCATTGACGATGCTTCCGTCCTTGCCGGTCTGGAAATATTTGCCGGTGATGGTGATGGGGCTCCCGGACACGGACTGGTTGCAGGTGATCGTCGCGTGCGAGACCAGGTTCAAATCAAACTTTTGCAGAAAAACGGCCTCCGACATCGGCGGCGCGACCGGCGTCGCCATGCGCTGCTTCACGAACATCAGCGCCGCGAGGCTGGCAATGATCGCGATCCACGCGACCCATGTGAACGCGGGGACGTTATTAAAACCGCCCGGCGGTTTTTTCTTGTCGTCTTTCTTTTTGTCGTCTTCGTCGAACATAATTCCGTTTGGCAGGCAAACTATCACGCCATTGCCGCTTTCGCAATCAATCAATTCCAGCCTTTGCCTTGACTAAAGTCGGCGAAGGCTGCCGCGCCGTAGTGCAACGAAGGCGGGCTTCAACGCTTGACACTTCGAGCTTCGGCTCGGCAAGCCGCGTGATATAATCTACACCATGCGAATCGGTCCGCTCAAACTCGAATCCAATCTATTTTTGTCGCCGCTGGCCGGTTACACCAACCTGCCCTTCCGCCTCGTCGTGCGCGAAGTCGGCGGCGTCGGCCTTTGCACGACGGATCTGGTCAACGCCCGTTCTCTTTTGGAAAAAAACCACAAGGCGCTGAAACTGATTGAAACGCGCCCGGCCGATTCGCCGCTCGCCGTCCAACTTTTCGGCTCCGTACCGGAAGAAATGCGCGACGCGGCGTTGATTCTCGAAAATCTTGGCGTCGCGTCCATTGACATCAACATGGGCTGTCCCGTCAAAAAAGTTGTCAAAATCGGCGGCGGCTCCGCGATGATGACCGAACTCGACAAAACTTCCGCGCTCGTGAAAAAAATGGTGGACGCCGTGAAAATTCCCGTCACCGCAAAAATGCGGCTCGGCTGGGACGATGACAATCTTACCGCACCCGATTTAGCGCGCACGCTGGAAGACGTCGGAGTCGCCGCGATTTTTGTCCACGGTCGGACGCGCGAGCAAGGGTTTGGCGGCACGGTGAATCTCGCCGGAATCCGCAAAGTCGTCGAAGCCGTGAAAACCATTCCCGTCATCGGCAACGGCGACATCATCACGCCGCAGGCCGCAAAAAAAATGTTCGACGAAACCGGCTGCGCCGGCGTGAGCATCGGGCGCGGCGCATTTTACAATCCGTGGATTTTCCAGCACACGCTACATTTTATCGCGAGCGGTGAACTTTTGCCTGAGCCCCCATTTGCCGAACGAGTGCACATCATGTGCCGGCATCTGGATCTGATGATTGAAGTTTTTGGCGAGGAATTGGGCTGCCGGATGTTCCGCAAAGTCGCGCCGTGGTATGCCAAGCGGTTCGGCCCGTGCCACGAATTCAACAAGAAGGTCGTACAGATTTCCACGCGCGCGGAATTCCACGACGTTTTGGAAAATTACATCCGCTGGCGGCGGCAATTTCTCGACGAGCACGGCGAATTGCTTCCCCGATTTCAACAGCCACCGATGGTTGCGTCCTTCATGCGCGATAAACCGGCTTGCGGGGACGAAGCGGAGCGAAGGCCTGCTTCAACTCAACGCGAACAAATTCCCGTGCCGCGCGGGCCGGTGGAAGTTTGGTGAAACTGTATGCTAATTTTCTCGACAGGAGATTCTTAAAAGTTAAGCGTTTTACAGAATATGGAAACAACCGAGATTTCATCGTTCGCTGACTTTCAAGCCGCGCTTGATAATAACGGAGGTGTTTATATGTGGAGAGGAGTCTCTGATGCCAACTACTTACTTATTCCCAAAGTTGCAAGGGAGTGGCATCTCGGTGCAGCGCGTCTGAAAGTCATTGAAGAGCATTTGCTCAACGAGTTCAAATTTCGAGGGATTCCATATCTTACAACGAGACCGGCTAATGATTGGGAATGGTTGGCGCAAGCTCAACATTATGGTTTACCTACACGTCTACTCGACTGGACAAGAAATCCACTCATCGCTCTTTATTTTGCCTGTACTGAAAATTTTGAAAATGATGGGGCGGTTTACTTCGCCGCACGATTAAACGAGGTTGAGTTTCACGAAACCCCTTCTCCATTTCAGATTTCCGAGATTCGGGCTTGGAGCGCAATGCAGATTGATGTAAGGCTAAAGGCTCAAGATGCCCTGTTTACTATTGCCCCTGATCCGACTGTTCCTATTGAAAAGGGATTACGGCTGCGCGCTGTGATAAAAGCTTCTGCCAAGAAAAAACTGCGAGAACAACTCAACCAATTCGGAGTTCATATTGGGTCAATTTTTCCTGGTTTGGAGGGAGTTGCTAAATATGTCGAATCCAAATGCTTTTTTGGCCGAGGAATAAAAGATGAAAAAGTCATGCTGGATTTTGCAAAAAAAATTCTGGAAGAAAAAAACAAAGAAACGAGTTGTAACAGACAAATTATTTATTTCCCAATGCAAAACTGGCTGAAGATCGAGTCGAGCAAATCTTCCGTCGTGTTTAGAGCTTGCCGTTCTTTTTTGCTCTTCCATATTTGGCGGCGCAGCCAAAACCAAAACATCAAAGGAATTTTATGCGAATGTTAATGATCGTCACCGTTCCCCATCACAAATTCAACGCCGCCATCAAGGACGGCTCAGCTGGCGCAAAACTCGGCAAAATTCTGGAGGCCATCAAGCCGGAGTCGGTCCATTTCACGTCACTCTGTGGCAAGCGCACCGCGGTCATGGTGGTGGATCTGCCGGACGCCTCGAAGATTCCGGCGCTGGCCGAGCCGTGGTTCCTGACCTTTGAGGCGGATGTGCAGTTTCATCCCTGCATGACGCCGGACGATTTGAAGCGCGGCGGTCTCGACGAGCTGGGCAGGAAGTGGAGTTGAAGTGAAAATTTATTTTCTGCTGGCGCTGTCGCTTTTCATCGGCGCGAATGGCCGGTGCGCGGGATTGTTTTTCAACGTGCTGGATTACGGCGCGCACAACGACGGCTCGGCCAGTTCAACCGAGGCGTTCCGTTCCGCCATTCAAGCCGCGAAAGCCGCCGGCGGAGGAACGGTTTATTTTCCGCCGGGAAATTATGTCACCGGTCCGATTGAACTGGTGAGCGACCTGACGCTGGACATTGATTCCGGCGCGACGCTGCGGTTTCCCGCGACGAGGCTGCCGTTCACCAAAGGCCGCGAGCAGGGCGTCGAATGTCTCACGCCAGTCCCGCTCATCGGCGGGCATGATCTTCATAACGTCACCATCACGGGTCGCGGCGTGCTCACCACGGACAACGCCGAATGGCTCAAGCTCATGCCGCGGCAAAATATGTCCGGTGACGATCCCGGCACGGCGTTCGGAACGAATTGGGAACATCTGTTGCAAGACCTCGAAGTGAAAACGCCCGCGCCGGATGAAGATTATCAAAAAGCCGCGCCGGAACTCCGGCCTTCGTTCGTCCGTTTCATGGACAGCACGAATGTTCTGGTCGAGGGAATTCATTTCGTCGGTTCTTCGATGTGGACAATCCATCTGCTTTACACGGATAACGCTGTCGTTCGTAACGTCATCATCGAAACGTATCCGGGCGTCCACACGGACGGCATCGCCGTTGATTCCAGCCGCAACGTGCGGATTGCCGACTGCTACATTGACACCGGCGACGACGGCATCGTTCTCAAATCCGGCAAGGACGCAGACGGACGGCGGGTGAACCGCCCTACGGAAAATGTTTCCATCGCGAACTGCACGGTACATCACGCGCACGGCGCGGTCACGCTGGGCAGCGAGATTTCCGGCGGCATCCGGAATGTTGTTGCGGACAACATCACCTGCGACGGCACGCAAATCGGCGTGCGCATCAAGAGCCGGCGCGGACGCGGCGGCGTGGTGGAGGACGTGCGATTCAACAACTGGACGATGGAAAACGTCGGAACGGCCATCAACGTCACGAGCTATTACCTGATGGAAGGCGAAACGAAAACTTCCGAAGAACCGGTCTCGGAGCGGACACCGAGATTCCTCAACATCGCCATCAGCCACATGACCGTCAACCACGCGCAGACGGCGATTGACGTGGAAGGATTGCCGGAGATGCCGATTTCAGGTTTGCAAATTAGCGACGTGATTGCCTCGGCGAAAACCGGGATGCGCGGTTCGTTCACCGACGCGCTGGAGCTACATGACGTGTGGATGAACGCGGAAAATGGACCGGCTTTTCTGGTGCGTGAATCAAAAGAACTGGAACTGGATGACGTTTCTTCCCGCATGCCGCTGACAAATGCGCCCGTCATCCGGCTGGAGCATTGTCCCGGTGCGGTTGTGCGGAACAGCCGGGCATTCGCCGGCACAGGCACATTTCTTTCCGTCGCTCCGGGCGAATCTAAAAAATTATTTCTTCAAGGCAGCGTGCTGAATGCCGCGAAAAAGCCGGTCGAAGAAACGGCGGGCGATTTTCAGTAAATTTATTTCCCGATACAAAACTGGCTGAAGATGGAGTCGAGTAAATCTTCCGTCGCCGTTTTGCCGACGATTTCGCCGACGGCATTGGCCGCAATCCGCAAATCCAGCGCCACCAGTTCGAGCGTCGCGTCCGCGCGCAACGCGTCGAGTGTGCGCACCGTTGCCGTGCGTGCGCGGCTCAAAGCTTCTTGATGCCGCGAGTTAATCATCACCTGCAACATCCCGGCTTCGATCTTGCCCGCCCAGACCAGACCTTTGATCGTGTCCTTCAACGCTTCAATCCCCTGCCCGCTCAAACAACAAACGTCAACCAGCGGCGCGGAAATTTTCCCCGGCAAATTTAATTTCTGCGGCAAGTCGGTTTTGTTGCGGACGAGAATCCGTTTCTTCACGGCGAACTCGGCGAGATAAATTTCATCCGCGTTCGTGAGCGGTTCGCTCGCGTCAAGGACTTGCAAAATCAATTCGGCTTTTTCCAAAGTCTCACGGCTGCGGCGGATGCCTTCGACTTCGATCTCGTCGCGCGCTTCGCGCAGGCCGGCGGTGTCAATGAACACGACGGGAACGCCGCGGATGTTCGCCGTCTCCTCGATTGTGTCGCGCGTCGTCCCGGGAATCGGCGAGACGATGGCGCGGTCGTGGCCGAGCAATTGATTGAGCAGGCTGGATTTGCCCACATTCGGACGGCCGACAATCGCCGCGCGAATACCGCGACGTAAAATTTGTCCTTCGTTTGCCGTGCGCAACAGTTCGTCCATGAACGCCACGCCGTGTTCCAAGCGTTTGAGCAGCTGATTCTTCGTGTCCGGCGAAATGTCTTCGTCTGGAAAATCAATGTGCGCCTCGACGTGCGCGAGCGTGTGCATCAAATCGTCGCGCAGTTCATTGATGCGCTGCGACAATTTTCCGGCGAGCTGTTCGTTGGCGGCGGCCAGCGCGAGTTCCGTGCGCGAATGGATCAAATCGGCGACGGCTTCGGCTTGCGTTAAATCAATCCGACCATTCAAAAACGCGCGACGCGTGAATTCGCCGGGTTCGGCCAGCCGCGCGCCGTTTTCCAGAATCGCATCAAGCACGAGTTTCGCGGGTAAAATGCCGCCGTGACAGGAAATCTCGACGGTGTCTTCGCGCGTGAAGGTCCGTGGCGCGCGCAGGACGGCGAGCAAAACTTCGTCAATTGTTTCTCCGGCGCGGACGATTTTTCCGAAATGAATTGTGTGTGTCGGCGCAGCGGATGGTTTCAGGGAATTTTTTCCGACTGGCAAAAAAATTTTACCGGCGATTGCGAAGGCTTCCGCGCCGGAAATCCGCACGACGGCCAGTCCGCCTTCGCCGAGCGGCGTGGCGATTGCAGCGATCGTGTCGTCAAACATGGCGGCAGTTTCCGACTTGGTTCTCGCCGTCGCGATCCTGCAAAAACAGCCGCGCCTTCTCGTAGCTTTTCTTGTGCAGATAATGCAGCAACGTCAGATCGGCGTCGCGCGGCAATTGTTTCGTCAGTTCGTCAATATGTGCGAAGATCGGGAGCAGATTCGGCTTTGGATTAGCCGTGGGCATTGACTTGACGGCGTTGTCCAATTCGATCAGCGCGTCCAGCAAGGATTTTTGCAATGATGTTTCCACGGCGTGAAGTTTCACCATTTGGCGGCTGGCTGACAATAAAATCCGCTTTCGCGGACACGGCTCGCGTGATTTACTCGGCGCGTGAACGTTGACCTCGGCATCTGGAGCAAGCTGACCAAAATCGTCGTCGGGCTGGTCGTCATCGCCGTTTTGCTGCTCATCGGGATGTGCTACCTGCCGCTCGTCCAGGAAAATGAGCGGATGCGGGCGCAAATCTTCAAGCTGGATGAGCGGCTGCAAAAAGAGGAGGAAAATTCCAAGCAACTCCAAATCCAGATTGACGCCTTGCGGAACGACCCGAAAACCGTCGAACGTTTGGCGCGCGAAAAACTCGGCTACGCCAAGCCGAATGAAACGGTCATAAGATTTGAAACGCCCGCGACGAATTCAGCGGCGCACTGACTCACACCGTCATGATTTCTTTTTCCTTGTGCGTGACGTGTCCGTCGATCTTCGCGATGTATTGATCGGTCAGCTTTTGGATTTCCTTCTCCGCGACTTCAATTTCCTCCTCGCCGACGCCGCCGGAGGCTTTCGCCTTTTTTAAAAGTTCCAGCGCATCGCGGCGCACGTGACGGATTGCCACGCGACCATCCTCGGACATTTTTTTGATTATTTTTACAAATTCCTGGCGGCGTTCCTGGCTCAATTCCGGGAACGAAAGACGGATGATTTTTCCCTGCACGACCGGCGAAAGGCCGAGATTCGCCTTTTGGATCGCCTTCTCGATGGCCTGGATGCCGGTCATGTCCCAGGGCTGGACGACCAGCATGCGCGGTTCCGGCGTGGTGATGCCCGCGAGCTCGCGGATGCGCATCTGCGAGCCGTAGACGTCCACGATGATGTTTTCGACGAGCGACGCGGATGCCTTGCCGGTGCGCACGCCGGCGAATTCGTTCGCGACCACCTGCTCGGTCTTGAGCATTTTCTCCTCGGCTTCCAATAAAATATCGTCGGGTGACATAATCCTTGCAGGGTAACAACGAAGACGCAGCGGGTCGAACTAAAATTGCCGGGACAATCCGGCTCGCCATGCTGATCGTGATTTCAAGCGCATCGCTGATTTCCAACCAAGTCCGCCGTTGCTTCGCGCGAAGCAACGGATGTTTATCCTTTGGCAAAATAAGCGAAGGCAGTCCCGTACCGGCATTCTATATTCATTCAGAGTTTTGAAGGATTCCAAAGGTCGTCGCAGCAATGCGTCTTTGGAAGCGGTCATTGGGAAATTTGATGATGAGCGCGAGAATCAAAGTCACCGTGGACGGCAATGAAGCCGCAGCTTACGTTGCCTACCGGCTCAACGAAACGATGGCAATCTATCCCATCACGCCGTCATCCACCATCGCCGAGTGGTGCGACCAGTGGGCGTCGGAAGAAAAAAAGAATCTTTGGGGGACGGTTCCGGCCATCGTGGAGATGCAAAGCGAAGGCGGCGCGGTCGGCGCGGTTCACGGGATGTTGCAAACAGGTTCACTCGCCACGACGTTCACGGCTTCGCAGGGATTGCTTCTGATGCTTCCGAATATGTTCAAGATCGCCGGCGAACTTTTGCCGACGGTTTTTCATGTCACGGCGCGCACGGTCGCGACACACGCGCTTTCCATTTTCGGCGATCACAGCGACATCATGGCCGTGCGTTCGACCGGCTGGGCGATGCTTGGCGCTGCTTCAGTGCAGGAGACGATGGACTTCGCCTTGATTTCGCAGGTGGCGACATTGCGCTCACGGCTGCCGTTCATCCATTTCTTCGACGGCTTCCGCACGTCGCATGAAGTTTCCAAGATTGAATTGATTGACGAATCCGTCATGCGCGAATTGATGGATGATGAATTGATCACCAGGCATCGCGCGCGCGCCTTGACGCCGGACAAACCCGTGCTGCGCGGCACGGCGCAAAATCCCGATGTCTTTTTTCAGGAACGCGAATCGGCGAATGCGTTTTACGATTCGTGCCCGGCCATCGTGCAGAATGTGATGGACGAATTCGCGGGCAAAACCGGCCGCGAATATCATTTGTTCGATTATGTCGGCTCGCCTTTCGCGGAGCGCGTCATCGTGCTGATGGGTTCGGGTTGTGAAACGGTGCACGAGACGGTCGAATACTTGAACACGACCGGCGACAAGGTCGGCATCGTCAAAGTGCGTTTGTACCGGCCTTTCGACAGCAAACGATTTGTCGAATCACTTCCGGCCAGCGTGAAATCCATCGCCGTCCTCGACCGCACGAAGGAGCCGGGCGCGTCCGGCGAACCGTTGTTTCAAGATTGCGTCACGGCCCTTCACGAAGGACTCTCTCGCGGCTGGGGACAGATCAAGACAATGCCGCAAATCGTCGGCGGACGCTACGGCCTGTCTTCAAAGGAATTTACGCCGGCGATGGTCAAAGCCGTTTTTGACAATCTCGCCGCCGCGAATCCAAAAGATCATTTCACCATCGGCATCAACGACGACGTTTCACACACAAGCCTGGATTACGACGCGAAATTTTCGATCGAATCCCACAAGGTGATCCGCGCGCTGTTTTACGGCCTCGGCGCGGATGGCACGGTCGGCGCGAACAAAAATTCCATCAAAATCATCGGCGAAGGCACGGACAATTACGCGCAGGGATTTTTCGTCTACGATTCAAAAAAGTCCGGCTCGATGACCGTGTCGCATTTGCGGTTCGGGCCGAAACCCATCCGTTCCACCTACCTGATTTCACAGGCAAATTTCATCGCCTGCCACCACCCGATGTTTTTGGAACATCACGACATCGCAAAAAACCTCGCGTATGGCGGGACGTTTCTGCTGAACACGCCGTTTTCAAAGGAAGATGTCTGGGCGAAATTGCCGGTGACGTTGCAGGAATCGCTCGTCGCAAAAAAGGCGAAGCTGTTCGTGATCGACGCCATGCAGGTCGCACGCGACAGCGGCATGGGCGGGCGCATCAACACGATCATGCAGGTTTGCTTCTTCGCGCTTTCCGGCGTGCTGCCGCGCGAACAGGCGATCGAGGCGATCAAAAAATCCATCAAGAAAACCTACGGAAAAAAAGGCGACGAAATCGTGGCGATGAATCTGAAAGCCGTGGACAACACGCTTGAGCATTTATGCAAAGTGCCGCTGCAAATCGCCGGCACCGTCACGACTTCATCTTCCACGGCGTCTGACGGCGCACCGGATTTCGTGAAAAATGTTCTGGAACGGATCAATGCAGGCGAAGGCGATGAACTGCCCGTCAGCGCATTTCCGGTGGACGGCACTTTTCCCACGGCCACCGCGCAATACGAAAAGCGGAATCTCGCGATGGAAATTCCCGTCTGGGACGAAGGCATTTGCATCCAATGCCTCAAATGCGTCGTGATCTGCCCGCACGCGGCGATTCGCGGAAAAGTTTATGAACCGCCGGTGTCAAATGGCGCGCCCGCGAATTTCAAGAGCACGGACGCGCGCGTGCCGGATTTCAAAGGACTTCAATTTTCATTGCAAGTCGCGCCGGAAGATTGCACCGGCTGCACGCTGTGCGTGGACGTTTGCCCTGTCAAAAACAAAGCCGAACCAAAACTGAAGGCGATCAATATGCGGCCGCAAGCGCCTTTGCGATCGCAGGAGCGCGAAAACTGGAATTATTTCCTCAAGCTGCCGGAAGCCGACCGGCGCAAAATCAAAACGACGCAGCTTCGCCAGCAACAATTGCTGCGACCGCTGTTCGAGTTCAGCGGCGCGTGCGCCGGTTGCGGCGAGACGCCCTACATCAAGATGCTGACGCAGCTTTTCGGCGACCGTTCCGTCATCGCCAACGCCACCGGCTGCTCCTCGATCTACGGCGGCAACCTGCCGACAACGCCCTATTGCGTGGATCAAAACAGCCGCGGCCCGGCGTGGTGCAACTCGCTGTTCGAGGACAACGCCGAATTCGGCCTCGGTTTCCGCGTCTCGATCGACAAGCAAAAGGAATTTGCGTCCGAGCTTGTGAAAAAACTCGCGGCGCAGCTTGGTGATGATCTGGTCACGCAAATCCTTTTCGCCGACCAGGCCGACGAGGCCGGCATTTACGAGCAGCGCGAGCGCATCGCCACGGTGAAAAACAAATTGCAGACGCTGGATTCACCTGAAGCAAAACTGCTGCTGACCCTTGCGGACCAACTGGTCAGGAAGAGCGTGTGGATTGTCGGCGGCGACGGCTGGGCTTACGACATCGGCTACGGCGGATTGGACCATGTCCTCGCGAGCGGGCGCGATGTCAACGTGCTGGTGCTCGACACGGAAGTTTATTCAAACACCGGCGGCCAGATGTCCAAATCCACGCCGCGCGGCGCGGTGGCGAAATTCGCGGCCGGCGGCAAACCGGCCGGCAAAAAAGATTTGGGCCTCATCGCGATGACTTACGGAAACATCTACGTCGCCAGCATCGCCATGGGCGCGAAGGACGAACATTCATTGCGCGCCTTTATCGAGGCCGAATCGTATCCCGGCCCGTCGCTCATCATCAGTTACGGACATTGCATCGCGCACGGAATTGACATGGGGCTGGGCGCGCGCCAGCAAAAACTCGCCGTGGATTCGGGGCAATGGCTGCTTTACCGGTTTGACCCGCGCCGCGCTGAACACGGCGAAAACCCGTTGCAACTGGATTCGCAAACGCCAAAAATAAAAGTTCAGGACTATTTGCTTTCGGAAAATCGCTTCAAGATGCTCGCCAAGGGCAAGCCGGACGAATCGCGGAGATTCTTCGAAGAGGCGCAGGCCGATGTTGACCGCCGTTGGAAATTTTATCAGTTTCTCGCCGGACGCGATTGCAAGACGGTCAACGGTCACGCTTGAAATTCCGCCGACAATTTCTTTTCCGCCTCCTCATTCGTCAAATTTTCGCGCACTCGCAAAATGGCCATCTCCACCACCGGCGGATACGCCTGGTCCGATTTCATGCGTGGCTCGACGTGTTCGATGACCTCAAACAGCAGTTCGTTCGCGCGCTCATAAGGCAGGCCAGCGAGCTTGGAAACGTAGCGCGTCGCGCGGTCGATCAATTTCAGATTGCTCGGCACGACCCAGACCATGTAATTGCCGATGACACGGCCGAGCCGGACCATCGTGCAGGTCGAAAGCGCGTTCATCACGAGCTTAGCCGCCACGCGCATCACGCCGTTCAAAAGAAAATCCGTTTTAGGAATCGGGATGAACAGCGCGGTTTCCGCCGACCTTTCGATTTCATTTGTCGGATCAACGCCAAAATAAATCAGCGCCGTCTGCGAACCGTTCTCTCTCGCCGATTTGAGCTGCTTCGACAGAAGCTTCACCGATGAATCGCGGTCTGACGGCGAGAAGACCGCGATCGCGCTGTCGCCCGGCCCCTGCGGACGGAACCTGATCCCGTTGACGCCAATCTTGAATCGCATCAATTCCAGCGAGCTGATTTTGCCGACGATTTCAACCGTTCGCGCGACTTTTTCTTCCTCGACCAGCGCGCGGATTTCATCCTCGCTCCATCCGATGCAGCGCGGTTTTCGTTTCAAAATGTTTTCCCACGCGGAATCCGTCCAGTCGTTCGGCAAAAAAAGGAATGCCCATGATTCCGCCGCCGCCATGTCGTCAAATTTCCGGAAAGGCGGCGTGCAAAACGTCGGCGAACGCTCCGTCGTGTCCGTCAAGACATCAATCCCGAGCCTGTCGGCGAAATAATTATTCTTGTGACCGGCGCGATAAACCGATTCTTCCAGCGCGACGAGCTTCGCCAGTTCCGCCAGCGCTTCCGGCGATTTCAAGCCCGCGTGCATCTCGGCCAGTTTTTCCATGAACGTTTTTGGAACGGACGCCGATTCAAGCCCGATCAGATCGCGCACGACCATCTCCAAGACCGTCAGCATCACGCAGAGCTGGATTGAAGTCGCCTGCATCCGCGTCGAACCCGTGATGGCCATCGGCCCGGTTGTCAGATTGATTTTTTCGATGCGCGCATCCTGGATGACTTCGCGGCTGCGCTGGACGTGTTCGCACAAAACCTCGTCGGGATTGTTATAGATGAAATAAACTTTTGCTCCGACCTCGACGCCCGCCCAAGCCGTGCCGATGACGAATGAAGTCTCGCCGCCCTCGGTGATGGCAAAGACGACATCCTTTGACGAGACGCCCAGGTCCGTCATTTGTTTTTTGCCGAACGCAGTGAAATCCTCGAAGCCCTCGACCGATTTGATGAGCGCGTAATCGCCGCCCGCCATCACGCTGAACGCGCGATTTTGCCAGTTCGTTTCCTTGAGGGTCTTCCAGAAGGCGCGCCAGACGGAATCGAGCAGGATGCTCAATCGTCCCGTCGAGCCGCAGCCGGTGAAAAAGATCCGTCCGCCGGATTTCAGCGAACGCAAAATGGTCTCCTTGATTTCCCCTGCCCTGCCCGACCCGGCGAACTCGCGGAATTTTTTCACCACGTCGTCATCCACGTCGAACAATGATTTCAGCGCCGCTGCGATGTCCTGCTTCGCGACTTCGCTCAGATTCGCCGTGACCGGATGCGACGATTCCGTGACGAGCGCTCCAAGTTTGAACTGGCCGCTGATTTTCAGGAATTCTTCGGAGCGCTTTTGCGAGCTTTCACTCATCCATTGCAAGTTATGAAATCGTTAGCATGCTGTCACGCAGATAGGAGAACCACCTATTTGACACCCTCAAATTTTGTCGTATTTTCACCCTCATGCAAAACGAGTGTTCCGAGATTAAGGCGTCGCAAGAGGATTTTGAGGTTTGCGGTGCCAAAATCATCAGATTTTGCCACGATTCTGAAAGGCCGCCAACCCTTGAAGAGATCTCCTGTTTTATTAACAGGCCGCCTGCCATAACGGACGTATATTGCGACTGGCTTATTGAAAACAGAAAGATCAGGGTCATGGAGCTTTACGGCGATAAGCGGGTCTACATTGTCCTGACCGAATGATTTCACAGTCTTTGCGGACGGCGATCGTTTGCACGCAGCCACCATTTCATTGCCTGCGTTCCTTGGAAAAATGCCGCGCCAGAAAAGCGGACAGGGATTTTCTGTAAATCACGCCCAGAACCATGAGCGCCAGCCCCGCGAGTATCAGGTAAAGCGTCGTTGAACCCAGCAGCGCCAGAAGCCATTTCCATTCCTTCCCGAAATAATATCCGATGAGGACGTAAGTGGCGGTGTAGGCCGCCGACCCGGTCAGGTTGTAAAAAAGAAAAGTGCGCCACGGCATCCTTGCCATGCCGGCCAGCAGATTCACCACGACGGGCGGAAACAAGAATATGAACCGCGCGATAAAAACCGTCTTGGCACCATGCCGTTCGAAAAACCGCTCCGGCCACTTCAACCTTTCGGGCGTGAGATGGAGCCAGCGGATTTTTTCCAGACCGCCCTGACCCAGCCGCCGTCCGAACCAACAGGCACAGATGCCGCCAAGGAAACAAGCCGCCGTTCCCGCCACCATCGGCTGCCACAACGAATCCGAGGTTTTCCCCAGCACAAATCCGGCACCCAAAAGAATCGTCTCGCCCGGCAGCGGAAATCCGATGTTGTTCAGAAACGCGACGATGAAGACGAGCACATATCCGTAATGCGGGATGCGGGGCAGTAAAGAATGCAGCCAGTGGAGCATAGGTTCCGCCTTAAACTAACACGACGGCAAAGCGGAACAAGGCTAGTCCTTGCGGAGGGCCACCATTTGCACGCAGCCGTCGTTTACAGATGGAGAATCATCCGGCGGAAATCGCAAAATCAAATCTTGTTTAATGCCGTTGTCAGCGCGCCGTCGCGGAGATACGTTTGTTTATCCGTATGATGCCCACCCAACAACTGGCGGCGCTGAAGGCGTCGAACTGCGAAGTGGCCGTGGACAACCTCACGCGCCAGCTTTACGCGACCGACGCGTCGCCGTATCAGGTCGTGCCGCTGGCGGTGGCGTTCCCCAAGAATCCGAACCAGGCCGCCTCCATCATCCAAGCGGCGGCGCACGCGGGCGTGCCGGTCATCCCGCGCGGCGCGGGAACGGGCTTGAGCGGCGGCGCCATTGGCGAAGGGCTGGTGGTTGATTTCGCGCGGCACAACCGGCACATCTGGAATTTCGACAAGGAACGCCGAACGGTGCGCGTCGGGCCGGGCGTGGTGCTCGACCAGTTGAACGGCTTTCTCCACCGCGAAGGATTCCGCTTCGGGCCGGACGTGGCGACGAGTTCGCGCGCGACGCTCGGCGGGATGATCGCGAACGATTCGTCCGGCTCGCACACCCCGGTCTATGGCACCACGGGGATGCACGTCAACGAACTGGAAATCGTCCTGGCCGACGGGCAGTTCGTAAAGGTCGGCGCGAACCATAACACGCTTCCAAGGCAGCGGCTGGTGATCGACGACCTGCTCTCGCTCAATTCGCTGCTGGTCTCCGAGCGTTTTCCGCCGGGGCTTTTGAAACGCTGGCCGGGCTACGCGCTCGCCCGCGCGCTCGAAAAACCGGACGACATGCTCCGCATCCTCACCGGCAGCGAGGGCACGCTCGCGGCCATCGTGTCGGCGGAATTGAAAGTCGTCCCGCTGCCGGAGGAACGCGGCGTTGGTTTGATTTTTTTTGATTCGGTCGCCGAGGCGTTACAGGCGACGGAAGCATTGCTGGATTTGAAACCGGCGGCGGTGGAGCACATCGACCGTCTGCTGTTCGACCAGACGCGCGGCCAGCGGGAATTTCAGGCGGCGCGCAACCTGTTGAAACTGGAGGAGCAGCCGTGCGAATCCATTTTGATCGTCGAATTTTTTGAAGATTCAAAAAACAAACTCGCGCAGTTGAAGCAACGCAGACTCGGCTTGCGCAGCCTGATCTTGAAATCGGAGCAGGAGGCGGATCTTGTCTGGGCGATACGCAAGGCCGGCCTGTCCTTGCTCACCAGCCGCAAGGGCGACGCGAAGCCATCGTGTTTTATCGAGGACGCGGCGGTACGCCCGCAGGATTTGCCGGCGTATGTCGCCAGCCTCGAAGAATTGATGCAACGCGTCGGGGTCGAGGCTTCGTTTTACGGCCACGCGGCGGCTGGATTGTTGCACGTCCGACCCGTGCTGGACCTGCACCGCGCGGATGATCTGGAAAAATACCGGCAGATAGCCGATGAAGTTTCCGCGCTCGTATTGCAATTCAAAGGTTCGATCGCGGGCGAACACGGCGTGGGCATCGCGCGCACTGAATTTCTCAAGGAACAGGTCGGCGAACAGCTTTACGAGTTGATGAGGGAGATCAAACAGTCCTTCGACCCGAACAATGTCTTCAATCCCGGCAAAATCATTTCCGACGGGCGCTATAAGATTGACACGCATCTGCGCCTGGGCGCGGGCTACAATCTGAAACTGCCGTTCGAGCCGGAGCTTGCGTTCGCCGCGCGCGACGGTTCGTTCACGGCGAACCTGGAACAGTGCAACGGCTGCGGCGGCTGTCTCAAGCAGACGCCGACGATGTGCCCGACGTATCTCGCCACCGGCGAGGAAATCATGTCCACGCGCGGACGCGCCAACGCCATCCGCGCCGCGCTGGAATTGCGCGACATCCACGGCGACCCGCTGCAATCGGCGGAACTCGAGGCGGCGTTGAGCAACTGTCTTTCCTGCAAAGCCTGCACCGGCGAATGTCCGTCCAACGTGAACATGGCGCTGCTGAAGGCGGAATTGCTGCACGCGCGCATCCGGCGTCACGGGATGAAATTACGGGACCGGCTTTTGAGTTCCGTGGACACCCTCGGCAGGATCGGCAGCAAAATGCCGCGTCTGATGAATTTTTTCCTGCGCTCCGGCTCCTCGCGGCACATCTTGGGAAAAATACTCGGCCTTGCGCCCGAACGCTCCATGCCGTTGCTCGCGCGCGAACGCTTCGACCGCTGGTTCGAGAAGCGCGAGCACAACACCACCGGCCATCGGGGCCGCGTCATCCTCTGGGATGACACGTTTACGCGTTATCACGAACCGGAAATTGGCATCGCCGCCGTCAAGGTGCTGGAGGCGGCTGGATTTTATGTCACGCTGCCGGAGCAGCGAAAATGCTGCGGACGGCCCGCGTTCAGCACCGGTAATCTCGGTGAAGCGAAGAAATCCGGACGGCACAACCTCGCGCTGCTGGCTGACGACGACGCGCCGATCATTTTTCTGGAGCCGTCCTGCTACTCGATGTTCGCCGAGGATTACCGTGAATTGAAACTGCACGGCGCGGAAGAAATCGCCGCGCGATGTTTTCTGTTCGAGGAGTTCATCGAAAATCTGCTCCAGCGGGAACCGGACGCCTTGCGATTTGGTTTTGAACCGGGCCGCATTGCCATCCACGCGCATTGTCACGCGAAAGCATTGACCGACACGAGCCTCGCGTTGCGGCTCGCGTCGCGTCTGCCGAACCGCAGCGTCACGATGCTCGACACGGGCTGTTGCGGCATGGCCGGTGCGTTCGGCATGACCGCGTCGAAATACGAACTCTCGCTGAAAATCGCCGAACCGCTCGTGCAGCAGATTAAACATCAGCCTTACGGAACAGTGGTCGTCGCCTCCGGCACGAGCTGCCGCCACCAGATCCAGCATCTGGCAAGCGTGCGCACACAGCACATGGCGGAAGTCCTTGCCGACGCGCTGGCATGATTTAGCGCGGATAAAGATTTTTCAGCGCGCCGCGCAAATCCTGAAATTGGAACTTGAATCCCGCCTTGAGAAATCTTTTCGGTGCACAACGGCAGCCTGCCAGCGCGAGCGACGGTTCGCTTTTCATCAATCGCGAGCCGAGCTTCACCGCCCATTCCGGCGCGGGCGGACTCCACGGACGATGCAGCGCGCGGCGCAGCTCGCGCATGAATTCCGCGTTCGTCACCGGGTTCGGCGCGACGGCGTTGAACGTGCCGGACAAATTTTCCTGTTCAATCGCCCCGACAAACATCCGAGTCAAATCCGCGATGTGAATCCAACTGATGAATTGTCCGCCATTGCCGACGCGCCCGCCAAGAAACCATTTTGCCAGTTTCGCCAAGACCGGCAGCGCGCCGCCGTCAAGACCGAGGACGAAACCGATCCGCAGCAAAACCTTTCGCGTTTTCGGCGGGGTTGCCGAATGAAAGGCGTCCTCCCATTGCCGGCAAATTTTTGCAAGATTATCCGAACCGTTGAGCGTGTTTTCATCGCACAAAAAATCCTTGTGGTCGCCGTAAAAACCGATCGCGCCCGCCTGCACCCAGACGCGCGGCGGATTTTTGACGTGGGAAAATGATGCAGCAATGGCGCGGACGGAATTCACGCGCGAACTTGTGAGTTCGAGGAGATTTCCGGGCGTGTGCGGGCAATTGATGTTTTTTCCAGTGAGATTCACGACGGCTTCCGCGCCGTCCAGAAATTTTATCCATTCACCGACGTGCTCGCCGCTCCACTCCGTTTCGATGACGCCATCCGTCCGTTCGCGCGGCGTGCGCGTCAGCACGACGACCTCGTAATTTTGCACAAGCAACTCCCGCGCGAGCGACTGGCCGATAAAGCCGCTGCCACCGGCAAGAACGACGCGGCGCTTGTCCGTGGTTCGTTGTTTTCCAGCTCTAGCTACGGCGCTTTCCATGTGACAATTTCAGTTCCGGCACATTTGCCTCCGTCAGTGGATTGACGTTGAAATCATTTTGCTCCAGTTCGCAGAGCCAGTTTTTTATCAACGCCAAAACCACTTCCAAATCCAAGCGCTCATATTCGCGCGGATATTTTTCCAAATTGGTTCGGGCGAGCTTGAACAAAGCCGCCGCCGGACGCAGCCGGTTCTTCTGTAGATGCACGAACGCGCCTGCAAGCTGGATCAATCCCTTGTAAAAACTTCCGTTCGCGCCGTGTTTGTCCGGGAGCCAGATGTGTTCCAAAACGTCGTGCGCCTCGTAAAATTTCTGCTCGTTGAACAATTGAAAATAGCCGGAATAATGCGGGTCGAGATTTCCTTCGCGGAATTGTTCGGCCATCGCGGCGATGCGTTTGCTCTTGCTCACGGCTTCAGAGTAAAGTCCAGACTGCAAACTCTAAAGTTCAAAGTCGCGCTTCAAATTGACAACTTCCCTGCCCTGCGACAATCTCGTCGCATGGCAAAACCTGCTTTGGGTCGCGGCCTCGGCGCGTTGCTGGGCGGAAATCCGCTCGTTCAACCCGCGCCCGTGCCGCCGGTTCAACAACCTGCGATTCCAGTTCCCGCGCCGGACAACCGCGAGCGCGTGCTGCGCGTGCCGCTGGATAAAATCCGTCCGTCCGCGCTGCAACCGCGCAAACAATTTTCCGAGGAATCGTTGCGCGAGCTGGCCGACTCAATCCGCGAACAAGGAATCGTGCAGCCGCTCATCGTCCGTCCGCGTGGAGATTTTTTTGAATTGATCGCAGGCGAACGCCGCTGGCGCGCGGCGCAGCTTTTGAAGCTGCCGGAGGTTCCCGTCATCACGCGCGAGGCCGACGACCGCGCGGTTTTGGAACTCGCGCTCATCGAAAATCTGCAGCGCGAAAATCTCAACGCTATCGAGGAGGCGCACGGTTACGCGCAGCTCGCGGAACAATTCCAACTCACGCAGGAAGAGATCGCGCTCAAGGTCGGCAAGAGCCGCGCCGCCGTGGCGAACTCGCTGCGGTTGATAAAACTGCCGGAAGCAGTCCAAAAATACGTCCGCGAGGAACGGATTTCGGTCGGCCACGCAAAAGTGATCCTTGGTCTTGCCGACGAAAAAAGTCAAAAGCTCGCCGCCGAGCGCGTCATCAAGGAAGGCTTGAACATCCGCCAGACGGAAGGTCTGGTCGCCAAACTGCAAAAGCGCGGCGGCAAATCCAAGGCACAGCCGGAAACCGTTGCCCCGCAGATCGGCGATCCGCACGTCGCGGATTTGGAGGCAAAGCTGCGTGAAGTTTTCGCGACGAAAGTGAAATTGAATTACGCGCAGGGCAAAGGTTCGCTGGAGATTTCATTTTTCAGCGACGCGGAACTGGAAAGAATTTTGCAAATCCTTGGCGTAAGGCCGGAATAGCTTTCACAAATTCCAATGATTTTAGAAATCGTCAAATACGGAAATCCCATTCTCCGGCAAAAAAGCGCGGCGGTTGAAAAAATAACGCCGGAAATAAAAAAATTGATCGCCGACATGTTCGAGACGATGCGCGATAGGCACGGCATCGGGCTGGCGGCGCAGCAGGTCGGGCGCGCGCTGCAGCTCACGGTGATCGACGTGCGCGAAGCCGGACCGGAACGTCCGTCCACGCTCGAACTCAAGGGCAAGCCCGCCGACGTGAACGACATCATGCCGCTGGTTTTGATCAATCCCGAAATCAAGCCGGTCGGCGAACCGGCGGTCAGCGGCGAGGGCTGCTTGAGCTTCCCGGAGATTTACGCGGAGATTTCGCGGCCCGGATTCGTGGACGTGAAGGCGTTGAACGAAAAATTGAAGCCGGTTGAGTTTCGCGCGGGCGGCCTGCTGTCACGTGCCATCCAGCACGAGACGGATCATTTGAACGGAATCTTGTTCATTGACCGGATGAGCAAAAAGACGAAGGAAGAAATCCGCGAGGAACTTGACGCGCTGCAAACCGGGACGAAGGCGCAGTTGGAATCGGCGCGCAAAAAAAAGTGATTCAATAAACCTTCCGCAGATTAGACGGCAGGATGTTGAGTTCGCCGCGATATTTGGCGACGGTGCGGCGCGCGATGGTGATGCCCTTGTCGCCAAGCATTTTCACGACTTCCTGGTCGGACAACGGTTTGGCGGAATCCTCGGCCTTGAAAATCTCTGCGATCATGTCCTTCACGCTGGTGTTGGAAACGCCTTCGCCGCCTTCCGTGGTCTGAAGCCCTGCGGTGAAGAAAAATTTCATCTCAACCACGCCCTGCGGCGTCTGCATGTATTTGCCGGAAACGGCGCGGCTCACGGTCGTTTCGTGGACGCCCACGACATCGGCGACTTGCGACATGGTCATCGGCTTCAGATGCGCGACGCCTTTTTCCATGAAGTCCCGCTGGCGTTTGACGATTTCCTTGCCGATGTTCAAAATCGTTGTCTGCCGCTGGTGCAGGCTTTTGATCAAAAATTTTCCGGCGCGGATTTTTTCGCGGATGTAATTCTTCACCTCGGCGTTGTTTTCGCCCGCCGACATCAAATCCTTGTAGACATTGCTGATGCGCAGATGCGGGATGTGTTCGTCGTTGGTCGTCACGGTGAAATCCTCGCCGGATTTCTGGACGAAGACTTCGGGCAGGACGTATTGGTCGGCGTCCGGCAAAAACGCGCGGCCAGGCCTTGGCTCAAGGCGACCGATGCGGGCAAGCGATTCCTGCACTTCATCAACCGTGCGGCCGGTTCCGCGCGCGATTTCGGGAATGCGCCGCTTGCCGAGCGCCTCCATGTAATCGCGGACGATGCGGTATTCGAGCGACTCCGTCTTGCCGCTGCGTTCGAGCTGGAGCATCAGGCATTGGCGCAAATCGCACGCGCCGACGCCCGACGGGTCGAAGGTTTGGATGACTTTCAACACTTCGGAAATTTTTTCCGGCGGCAGATTGGTTGAAGCGGAAAGTTCCTCGATCGTCGCCTTGAGGTAGCCGTAATCGTCAATGTTGCCGATGAGAAGTTCGGCGATGGCGCGCTGGTCGTCGGTCAGGGCCGATTCGCGCACCTGATCCATCAGGACTTGAGCGAGCGAAGTCCCCGCCGTGAGCGAGTCGAACATGAACTGCCGCTTGTCCTCCTCGTCGCTGGACTGGCGGATGGCAACATTCGTCTGAGAAAAATGGTCGCGCCAGTCCTGGTCGAGCTGCACAAGTTTTTCAAACTCCGCCTGAAAGTCGTCCGCCGGCTCGGGGGCGTCTTTTCCGATCGCAGGATCAACGACGACGTCGGCGGGCGGCTCGGCGAGGTCGGGCGCGGCGGAAACCTCGTCGGAGTCGCGCTCGGATTTATCGCGGAAATCAATTTCCTCTCCTTCGATTTCTTCGAGGACGGGATTTTGCTGGAGCTCCTGCTCGACAAGCGCCTTGAGCTCAAGCGTCGGCGCCTGAAGCAGCGCGAGCGACTGCTGCAATTGTGGCGCAAGCACCAGAGATTGCGAAAGTCGTTGCGACAGTTGTAAGCCTTGAGCCATCTACGTTTTCACTTTAACGCACATTTGCCCAAGCACAAGGGAAAATTGGCACGAGTCTCGCTGTACGGCTTAAAAATCAGCGGAAAAACTGGATTTTCGCGCCATCCGATAGCATCTTGGAGGCATGAAACTGATTCTTTCGACGCACAATGTGACCCTGACAAAATCCATCGAAGAGCACGTCGTCAAACGCATCCAGAAACTCGACCATTTCGACAAGCGCGCTGTTGATGCGCGTGTCACGCTCGAACACGACCACAAGCGCGTGCCGGAAAAACAATTCACCTGCTCGATGCGGCTCGCCGTGCACGGGCCGGATCTGTTCGCCGAGGATCGCGAAAGCGATCTGTATGCGGCAATCGACAAGGTGACGAAAAAAATCGAACAACAAATCCGCAAACGCCACAACAAGTTCAAGGCGCACAAACACAAGGACGCCACCAAACTCAAAAACGCCAAACGCGCCGCCGGAGTGTAACAGTGATTTTACGCGCCCGCACGATTTTGCCGGTCTCGCAACCGCCGATTGAAAACGGCGCGGTGGTCATCTCTGGAAATCGCATCCGCACCGCCGGTCCGTGGACGGACTTGAAGCCGGAAGCGGATGAAAAGGTTTTCGACCTCGGCGAGGTCATTTTGATGCCGGGACTCGTCAACGCGCATTGCCACCTCGATTACACCGACATGGCCGGCGAGTTGCCGCCGCCGAAGACTTTCACCGACTGGATACCGCTTATCACCGCCGCCAAATCCGCGTGGGGCTATTCCGAATATGCGCAATCGTGGCTGCACGGCGCGCACATGCTTCTCAAAACCGGCACGACGACCGTCGCCGACATCGAGGCCATGCCCGACCTTTTGCCGGAAATGTGGGACGTGACGCCGTTGCGAGTTTTTTCATTTCTCGAGATGACCGGCATCCGCGCCAAGCGCGACCCGAAGGAAATTTTGCGCGAAGCCGTCGAAAAAATAGATTCGCTCGCTCACGCGCGATCTTCCGCCTCGCTTTCGCCGCACGCGCCCTATTCCACTTTGCCGGAACTGCTGAAACTCACGGCTGAATTCGCGCGCAAAAAAAATCTCCGCATCACGACGCACATCGCGGAATCCGAGCAGGAATTTGAAATGTTCAGGCACGCGCGCGGCAAAATGTTCGACTGGCTGAAGCGGAGCGAACGCGACAATTCCGACTGCGGCCTCGGCTCGCCCGTGAAACATTTCGCCCGCCACAAAATGCTCGGCGAAAACCTGCTGGCCGTCCATGTCAACCTGCTCGCGCGCGGCGACGCCAAACTGCTCGGCGGGCATCGCGTCCACGTCGTCCACTGTCCGCGCAGCCATAATTATTTCAAGCATCCGCCGTTTTTGCGCGAACGCCTCGCCAACGCCGGCGTCAACATCTGTCTCGGCACGGACAGCCTCTCGACCGTCCGTAAAATTGGGAAACAAAAGCTCGAACTGAACATGTTCGAGGAGATGCGCCTGCTTGCCGCCAACGACAAGACGATTTCGCCGGTGGAAATTCTCCGCATGGCCACCGTCAACGGCGCGCGTGCGCTTGGTCTGGCCGGGCAAATCGGCGAACTTTCCGAAAACGCCTTTGCGGATTTGATCGCCATTCCTTTCGACGGAAAAATTGCCGATGCCTACGAAGCCGTGCCTGCACATCCGGGCGCGGTCGGCGCCGGCATGATTGACGGTCGCTGGACAATCCCGCCGAGTTTTTAGGCTCGTCGCAAACACGCCCTTCTTTCCATCCGCGCCCGTCTGTGTTTATCTGTCGTCCGACAATGAATTTGTTCGACGACGTATTGAACCGGCAACGCGAACTGCTGCGCGAACAGGGTTTGCATCGCGAGCTGCGCCGCGTGGATTCGCCGCAATCGCCGCGCATCGAAATCGGCGGTAAAACCCTTCTCAATTTTTCCTCCAACGATTATCTCGGCCTTGCCAACGATCCGGCTCTAAAAAAGGCGGCGATCAAGGCCGTTGAAAAATTTGGCACAGGCTCCGGCGCGTCGAGGTTGATTTGCGGTTCGCTTGCGCCGCACCATGAACTTGAAGAAACGCTCGCACACTTCAAAAAAACCGGGGCCGCGCTCACATTTTCCTCCGGCTATGCCGCCGCCATCGGCGCGATCTGCGCACTGCTCGGCAGGAACGACATCATCATTCTCGACAAGCTCGTCCACGCCAGCATCGTGGACGCCGCCAAATTGAGCGGCGCGAAACTGCGCATTTTTGCCCATAATGACTTGGACGATCTGGAAAAAATTCTCAAGTGGTCGGACAAAGAATCCCGTCACCCGTCACCCGTCACCCGTCACATTCTGATTGTCACCGAATCCATTTTTTCAATGGATGGCGACCGCGCGCCGCTGCGCGAAATCGTCGCGCTCAAGGAAAGACACGGCGCATGGCTGATGGTGGACGAGGCGCATGCGACCGGGCTTTACGGGAAAAACGGTCGCGGCCTTGCGGAGGAACTTGGCGTGGCCGGCCAGATCGAAATCCAGATGGGCACGCTCGGCAAGGCGCTCGGCTCAAGCGGCGGCTACATTTGCGGCTCGCGCCCGCTGGTTGATTTCCTCGTCAACCGCGCCCGCAGTTTTATTTTCAGCACCGCGCCCGTTCCGGCTGCCGCCGCCGCCACAACCGCAGGAATCCGGTTTGTCCAATCCGGCAAAGGCAAGGCGCGCCGTGATTTACTTTGGCGGCTGGTCAGACAGTTCAATTCAAAACTGAAACCTCAAAACTCAAAATCCGCAGGCGCAATCATCCCGCTCATTGTCGGGGATGAAGACAAGGCCGTTGAATTTGCCGCCAGTCTGCATGGACAAAACATTTTCATCCCGGCGATCCGTTATCCGACGGTGGCGCGAGGCCGGGCGCGGTTGCGCGTGACCTTGACCGCCGCGCACAGCGCAGAAGACGTTTCAAAATTATCCGCCGCGCTGGCCGGCTTCAAATTCAAGATTGAAAGTTAAAATGCATCCGCTTGCCAAGCTTGACCGAAAATTTGTCTGGCATCCGTTCACGCAGATGCGCGACTGGCTGCGGCGCGAGCCGGTTGTCATCGCGTCCGGCAAGGGCGCGGTTCTACGCGACGTTCGTGGACGCGAATATCTCGACGCCAATTCCTCGATCTGGACAAACCTGCACGGGCACAACCATCCGAAAATCAACGCGGCGATTTCGCGGCAGTTGAAAAAAATCGCGCACAGCTCCGCGCTGGGTTTCGCGAACGAGCCGGCCAGTTTGCTCGCGGAAAAACTTGTCCTCGCCGCCGGTTCAAAATCCAAAGCTCAAAATCCAAAACTGGCGAAAGTTTTCTTTTCTGACGACGGCTCGACCGCGCTCGAAGTCGCGCTCAAGCTGGCTTATGAATTTTCACGCCGGACGCGCGGTAAAAAAAACCACCCGAAATTCCTTTCGCTCGACGGCGCGTATCACGGCGACACCGTCGGCGCGGTCTCGCTCGGGCACATTGATTTGTTCCATAAAAGCTTTTCCGGCCTGCTGTTCAAGACGGACAAGGTCATGTCGCCATATTGCTACCGCTGTCCGTTCAACCGCGCCAAACCGGAGCGCGACGACGCGCGGAATTATCGCAAATGCGATTGGGAATGCGTCGGCAAAGTGGAGAAAAAATTCGCGGCGCAAAAACGAAAGGGAAATCCCTACGCGGCGTTTGTCTTCGAGCCGCTGATCCAAGGAGCGGCGGGAATGATTCCGCAACCGGACGGCTGGCTAAAACACGTCACAGAAATCGCGCGCGGTCACGGCGCATTGCTTGTTGCGGACGAGGTGATGACCGGGTTTGGGCGCACAAACAATCTCTTCGCCAGCCACAAGGAAAATGTGCGGCCGGATTTTCTCTGTCTCGCCAAAGGTTTGACCGGCGGTTATCTGCCGATGGCCGCGACGCTGACCACGCAGAAAATCTTCGATGCGTTTCTCGGCGAATATCACGAGTTCAAAACTTTTTTTCACGGCCACAGTTACACCGGCAACCAGCTTGGCGCGGCGGCTTCGCTGGCGAGCCTGGAAATTTTGCTGGGTGAAAAATCGATCCAGTTGCGGAAGAATTTGGAAAAACAATCGCGCGAAGAACTGAAATCGCTCTGGCGATTGCCAAACGTCGGCGACATCCGGCAGGTCGGCCTGGTTGCCGGGATCGAGCTGGTGAAAAACTGGCGGACGCGCGGGTCGTTTGATTTGCGCGAACGCGCTGGCATCCGCGTGTGCGAGGCGATGGCAAAGCGCGGGGTTTTGACCAGGCCAGTCGGAAATGTGATCGTGCTGATGCCACCGTATTGCACGACGGCGGAGCAAGCGCGCAAAATGGTTTCAGCCCTGCATGGTTCGATTCAGGAAGTTTTGGGTTGACCCGCATTGACGAATTTGCCGCCTTTGTCGTTTCCATATTTTCAATGATATTCCGACAAAATTATTCTGGACAAAGGAAATACCAAAGAAGATAAGTTTGAATCATGAAAATGATATAGGGCGAAAACGCCGCATAATACCTGTTAGGCATCGTTCGCATCAAAAAATATGAAAACTAAACTTCTATGTTTGCTTGCCGGTGTGATCGCTTTTGATTTCGGCATTACTATGCTAGGTCAGCCTGCGAGCTATTGGCATCATCCTGACACGGCTCACGAAGGGAATCCTGTTTATCATTGGTTTATGGTTCAAGGGGTTCTTTCTTACCTGACTTTCATCGTTTGTTACATAGCCGGAGTTGTTGCGCTCGTTAGCCGTCTGCCGAGGCAGGCTGCGTTCATCACCGGTGTGGTCGTTATGCTGATTCATTTTTTCGCGGGGTCAGGCTGGCTGGCTTTTCATTTTCATCATGACATGATGGGGCCGGCTATTTACGCGCTGGTATTGGCTGTCGCATTGTTATTCATCTTTAATTCTTCGGACTGGAAGGTTTGTTTTGACAAGGACCATCATGACCAGAAATAATTCCACGATGCCTAACAAATCGCTGCAGGCAACAGCCACCGCCCCTGCCAGTTGCGATTGATTTATGAAATCGTCCGTCATACTTTCATTTCCACGTCCCGCTCGGCGGCTGTGCCTGAGCTCTGGACGTTAGGCGGCAAACTTTCTTCGATATCTTTGCTGACGGTTCAATCGGCAGCCAGTTTTGACAGCCGTTCAAACTGCGCCTTGTTCATCGGCGACACTGAAAGTCGCGGTTGTTTTGCCAGAACCATTTCCTTGAGAATTTTGTCCGCCTTGATTTGCGCGAGCGTCACGGATCTGGCCAAAGGTTTGACGGGAACCAAATCCACGCATGACCAATCGCCTTCATCAGCGGTTGCGTCGGGATAAAATTCCTTTGCGACGCGCGCGAGGCCGACGACGGATTTCGACTCGCCACTGTGATAAAAGAAAACCAGGTCGCCACGCTTCATCGCACGCAGGTTGTTTCGCGCCGCGAAATTCCGCACGCCCGTCCACGCGGTCTTGCCGTCCTTCACAAATTGCGCCCACGAATAGGCTTCGGGTTCTGATTTGACGAGCCAGTGTTGCACGCGTGAATTGTGAATCGAAAACCACGAACCGTCACTGAAGAAATTTCGATTCACGAATCACGAATCACGAATTACTATCGGCCCATGGACTTTGCGGCAAATCTTGAAAGCGTCCGCCAGCGGATAAAAGCCGCGTGCGACCGCGCCGACCGCGAACCGAACTCGGTCGCGCTGCTCGCCGTCACAAAAGGCCAGCCGCCGGAAATCGTGGAAGCGGCGGCGAAACTCGGCCTGGTTTTGTTCGGTGAAAACAAAGTCCAGGAGGCGAAGGCGAAAATTCCTTTGTGTCCCGGCAAGTTGCGCTGGCATTTCACCGGGCATTTGCAATCGAACAAATGCCGCGACGCGGTCGGGCTTTTCGAAATGATTCAGGGCGTGGACAGCTTCGCGCTCGCGCAGGAAATCAACAGGCGCGCCAGCGAGGCGGGCAAAGCGATGCCGGTGTTGCTGGAGGTGAACGTCGCTGGCGAGTCGAGCAAGTTTGGTTACAAGCCGGAACGGTTGCTCAAGGAGCTGAAGGAAATGAATTTTCTGCCACGGATCAAAATACAAGGCTTGATGACCGTGCCGCCGTGGTCGCCGGAAGGGGAAACGGTGCGTCCGCATTTTCACCGGCTGCGCGAGCTGAAGCACGAGTGCGAGCAAATCCTCAACATGCCCCTGCCCCACTTGAGCATGGGCATGAGCGGCGATTTTGAAGTGGCGATCGAGGAAGGCGCGACCATGGTGCGGATCGGCACAGCGCTGTTCGGCCCGCGCGCAAAGGCAAAATCGCGCGTGGAGACGGATTAAATTTTGCAATCTGCGCGGAAAAAATTTATATTGGATGTGATGACAATCGAATCATTCAAACGTGAAATCGCCGCCGCCGTCAAAATCTATGACCAATATGTCATCTGCATTGACAAGACGCCGGACGAGTTTGAAGCGTCGCTGAATTCCCTGATGGCGAAGGCGATCAAGGCTTATGAAAGCCGCGGCGAAGGTTTGCGCCACGGCATCGCGCTGGACAAGCAGGTGACGGTCATCTTGAGCCAGGGCGACGAGCCGCGCCCGATGTGCGGAATCTATTTCAACCTCCACTCGCCCTATCAGAAAAATGCGCTGCCGAAAACGGTCAAGCCGCTTGTGGAAAAATCGCAGAAAGGCGAAGACTGATTTTACTGGTCGCGCACTTCATCGCCGACCTGCGCGTCGCCGGTAACAAGGTCGGCCACGATGTTGCTGTCGTTTTGCGGGCCGGTGATTTTGATTTCACCGACTTTCAACCCGTCGCGATACAGAAAAAATCCCTGATCCATCTTCGGCATCTGCCCCACCGGAAAGCTCAAGACCACAAAACGCCCGGCGGAATTGTAGGAAACGACCTTGGCCGCAAGCGAAGTGTCGGGCGTGACAATCGCCGTCGGCATTTTGGCGGCGGACGCGGACGGTTTCGTTTGCGTGGAAGCGCAGCCGGAAAACAAACCGGCAACGAGCAACAGCGAAAGCGGCGCAAATAATTTCATCACGACAGTTAAACGTGCAACGCAACCAAGGTCAATTCACGATTCGGTGATGACTGTGTCGCTGTGCTCGTAAGCCGGCGCGCAGCAGCAGAGCAATCGCAATGTTTCGTTGCCGGTGTTCCATAATTTATGTTTTTGCCCGGGTGGAATCGCAATCGCGTCGCCGGCCTTCACGTCGCGTATTTTGTCTTCGATGCGAATTTTCCCAGTGCCGTTCGTGATGTAATAAATCTCCTCGGCACGCGGATGAAAATGTTCCTGCGTGCTGCCGCCGACGGGCAATCGCGCCTCGGCTAGACTTTGATTGCGGATGGCGGAATTGCGGTGCGCGAGCAGTTCACGGATTTCCGAGCCGTCTTCTGTGATGAATGGCGGAACTTCATTTAGATTTTTTATGTCCATAATTTTTGCGGTTAACAGGCTTCGGGCTGCTTCAAAATCTTCGACCAGTCGGCCTGTCCTAGCGCCACGCCGGCGACGATCAATGTCATCGCCGTGCAAAACGTGGGCGTGATCGGTTCGCGCAAAATAAAATGCGCCCACGCGGTCGTCGTCAGCGGGATGAAATTGTTGAAGAGCATGACCCGGCTCGTGCGCCAGTGTCGAAGCGCGCTGTTCCAGAGCGCGTAAGGCACGACGCCGCCGAAGAAAATGCACAGCGTCTGGACCGACAAATGCGTAGGGTCAACTTTAATGCCCTGCGTGGCGATCTCAACCAGCCCGAACGGCAGCAGCCAGACGCCGGACATCCACATCGCGTTGGCGGCGATTTCGAGTCCGGGAATCTTTTCGGAAAGAAAACGGCTTTGATGATTATAGTTCGCCCAGAGCAGGCTGGAGGCAAGGCCGCAAAATTCTCCGGCCAGATTTGTGTCCGCATTTTTCAGCGCGGGCCAGAACAGGACCAGAACGCCCGCCACCGCCAGCAATGCCGCGCCGTATCGCCGCGCGCTCGCCCGGTTTCTTTTCGGCCGTTCCTCCCAGAGCAATGCCCAGACCGGCGACGCACCGAGATACAGCGCGACGTGCGAAGCCGCCGTCAGTTTCAACGCCCAGGCGAACGCGACGATGTAAGCCGCGAGACTCAAGCCGCCGCGAAACCAAAGTCGCCGGTGCGATTCAGCCGTGAGCGGCTTGAATTCGCCGAGCCAGCCTGTGAAACGCAAAATGGCGAGCAGAAAAAATCCGGCCACAAGAAACCGCGTCGCGCCCGTCCAGATTGGCGGCCATGTCGCGACGAGCCATTTCGTTCCGACGTTGTTGCCGCCCCAGAGGACGACCACGAACAGCAGGCTTCCTGCGATGGCGGCATTGTTTGTCTGTTTCGGCACGCGGCGAAATTAAGCCAAAGCGGGAAAGTTACGAATGAAATTTGTTGACCGGCGCGCCGTGCCAATTAAGTTTCGCGGATGGATCATTCGCCCGGCTTCCTGAAAATTGTGGCCGACGCCAAAACGCGCGTCCGTGAAATTTCAATCGAACAGGCTCGCGCCCGTCTCGCGCAAAATCCGAAGGCCGTCCTCATTGACGTGCGCGAGGATTCCGAATGGAATGCCGGGCACGCGTCCGGGGCAAAGCATCTGGGCAAGGGTATTTTGGAGCGCGATCTGGAAAAAACATTTCCCGCTGCGGACACGGAAATCATCATGTATTGCGGCGGCGGATTCCGCTCCGCGCTCGCCTGCGACGCGGCTCAGAAAATGGGCTACCGCAATGTCCGCTCGCTCATCGGCGGTTACAAGGGGATGGTCGCCGCCGGCTGGACGATGTCGAAAGGATGAAGGCAGAAGGATGAATGAAGAAACATTCGCCGACACGATTTCTGAATTCTTCCTTCTTCATTCTGCCTTTTCCAACCTGCCGCCGCGCTTTGTCTCGACAAGCATCAAAATTTGCGGCAGAGTTTTTGCGTCAGGGCCCATGGAATGTGGACTTACGAACCCCGCCAGGGCCGGAAGGCAGCAACGGTAGTTTGCTCCGTATCTGCCGTGGTCACCCTGACATTTTAATTTTGTGTCTTATCAAGTCATCGCCAGAAAATACCGCCCGCAGCGTTTTGCCGACGTCGTCGGGCAGGAACACGTCACGCAGACGCTCGCCAACGCCATCACGCAGAAACGCATCGCACACGCCTATCTGTTCTGCGGGCCGCGCGGCACGGGCAAAACCACCATCGCCCGCATATTTGCAAAGTGTTTGAACTGCACAGGCGGACCGAAAGTTGACTTCGACGACAAAGACCCGCGCTGCATTGAAATCACCGAAGGCCGCGCGCTCGACGTGCTGGAAATTGACGGCGCGAGCAACAACGGCGTCGAGCAGGTCCGCGAACTTCGCGAGACATGCAAATACGCGCCCGCTTCGTCGCCTTTCAAGATATACATCATTGACGAAGTCCACATGCTTTCGACGGCGGCGTTCAACGCGCTGCTGAAAACTTTGGAAGAGCCGCCCGCGCACGTAAAGTTCATGTTCGCGACGACCGACCCGGAAAAGGTTTTGCCGACCATTCTTTCGCGCTGCCAGCGGTTTGATTTGCGCCGGATTCCCGCCGCGCTCATCACCAAGCACCTCGCCGAAATTGCCAAAAAGGAAAAAGTCAAAATTGACGAAGCCGCGCTTTACGCGATCGCACGCGGCGCGGATGGCGGGATGCGCGACGCCGAATCCACGCTCGACCAGCTTATCAGTTTTTGCGGCGACAAAATCGAGGAAACCGACGTGCTCTCGATGTTCGGCCTCGCCGCGCAGGGGCAGATTCTCGGTTTGAGCAAGGCCGTTCTAGCCGGAGAAATCCAAACCGCACTGACACAACTGAACGAACTCGCTCAAAATGGAAAGGATTTGGGGCGATTGCTTTCGGATCTGCTGAATCATTTCCGCAATCTTTTGATTTTCCAAATCTCGCGCGGCGATCTGAATCTGCTCGAGGTTTCCGAAGCCGAAATTTCCTCGCTCAAAGAACAATCTGCGCTGGCGAATTCCGAATCGTTCACGCGGATTCTCGAAGTTTTTGCCGACGCGGAATTGAATTTGCGCGACGCCGCGTCCAAGAAAATTTTCCTCGAAGTCGCATTGCTCAAAGCCATCGAGGCGCGCAGCGCCGTCAGCCTTGACGCCGTTTTGAAGCAGTTGAATCAGTTGCGCGGCAGCGGTGGCGCAAGCGTTCCGCCCGCGACCGCAACAACCGCACATCCGGCTCAAAAAATTCAGGCCGTTGCCATTGCCGCAACACAACCAGTCGCACTTGCTGAAACGCCGCCCATATCCGCCAATTTATCTGAACTTTGGACAAAACTTGTTGAAGCAGTTGGCCGGGTCAGCCCGTTCACTCACACTTATCTCAAAGACGCAAATCCCGTTTCGTTTGAGACAAACATTCTGGTCATCGGCTTCGATCCCGAATTTGCGGATCATCTTGGCCTTGTGGACAACGCGCGCAACCACACGCTGCTACAGACCAAGCTCGCCGAACTCGGCCACGCAAATTGCCAGATCAAATTCATCAAGGCCGAAGCACCTGTCGGACAAGCGGCGAAACCGATCGTTGCACCAATTGTTTCCGCCGTGCAGGCGTCAGCCGCGATAAAACCCGCTTCAATTGTGTCGGCAAAAGAAAAGTCCGCGTCCGTTCCATTCAGCAAGGAAACTTTCAAGAACGATCCGCTGATCCAAAAGGCGCTGGAAATTTTCAAAGGCCAGATTGTCGAAGTCCGCGCATAGTTTTAATTTTCGATTCAACCATTCAACGATTCACAAAATTATGTCCAGCATCGGAAAATTGATGAAACAGGCTGCGCGAATGCAGCAGCAGATGGAACAGGTGCAGTCGCAACTCGCCGCGCGCACGGTCGAGGCGACGAGCGGCGGCGGCGCGGTCAAGGTCACCGCCAAATGCGACGGCTCAATCGCTTCGATCAAAATCGACCCGCAGGCGCTCAATCCGTCGGACGCGCAGCTGCTCGAAGACATGATTTTGGGCGCGGCCAACCAGGCGCTCGGCCAAGCCAAGGAAATTTCCAACGCAGAAATGGGCAAGGTCACGGCGGGTTTGAATCTGCCGGGGCTTGGATAATTTTTGGAATGTCAGTCCTGCCTGAATCCATCACGACGCTGACCGACGCGTTGAGCAAACTGCCCGGCATCGGGCCGCGCTCCGCCGAACGCATCGCGCTGCATCTGGTGCAAACCGATTCAACGGTCGTGAAACAGCTGGCCGACGCGATTTTGATCGCCCGCGAAAAAATCCAGTTCTGCACGACGTGCGGCGCGTTGACGGAAAAATCGCCCTGTCCTATTTGCGAAGATTCGCGGCGCGATTCATCGCTCCTTTGCGTGGTCGAACGCGCGGTGGACATTTTGAGCGTGGAAAAATCCGGCACGTTTCGCGGAAAATTTCATGTTCTCGGCGGAAAAATTTCCCCGCTCGACGGCGTGGAGCCGGAAGATTTGAAAATTTCAGATTTGGAAAAGCGCCTGACGCACGAGCCCATCAAGGAAATCATCATCGCGCTCGGCACGGACGTGGAAGGCGACGCCACGAGTTTTTACCTCGCCAAGCGGCTCGCGCGGAAGGGTCTGAAAATTTCGCGCATCGCCTATGGCCTGCCCGCCGGAAGCGGACTGGAATTCGCCGACGAACTGACGCTCAACCGCGCATTGGAAGGCCGCAGGGAAATGCTGTGAATTCCGCCGTTGTTTTTGATCTGGGCAAGGTGCTGGTGGATTTTGATTATTCCATCGCCATCCGCAAAATCGCGGCGAGCAGCACGATGACGCTGGCCGGGATCAAAAATCTCATCGAACAATCTCCGCTGCTCGTCCATTACGAAACCGGCCTGCTGACCCGGCGGGAATTTTTTGAAGAAGTGCGCAAAGCCACCGGCTTTTGCGGCACTATCGAAGAGTTCGGAGGATTCTTCGCGGATATTTTCACGCCGATTCCGCAAATGATCGAACTGCACGCCGCGCTTCGCCGGCAAAAAATTCCGGCCTACATTTTCTCAAACACGAACGACCTGGCCATCGAGCACATCCGCCGCAATTTCCCGTTCTTCGAGGATTTTGACGGCTACATTTTTTCCCACGAAGTAGGAGCGATGAAACCGGATGTAAAAATTTACGAGGCATTGGAGGCGATGACCGGAAAACGCGGCGCGGAGATTCTTTATATTGACGACCGGCCGGAAAATGTTGAAGCGGGAAAAGCGCGCGGATGGCGGACGGTCTTACACGAGTCGCCGGAAAAATCGCTGGTGGTTTTGAAGGGGTTTGGATTCGGGAAATAAAAGCGGCGCGGACCTTAGTCCGCGCCGCTCCCCAGTTCCTCCGCTGGTTGACTGATTAATTATTTCTTCTTCGAACCCTTCTTCGGGACGGTCGCAATGGTCTGGAGGATGCGTCCGGCGATCTTGTAGGGGTCGCCCTGCGAATTCGGACGGCGGTCTTCCAGATAGCCGCGATAGCCATCAGGGATGAAGGATTGCGGCAGGCGGACGGACGCGCCGCGGTTGCCGACGCCGTAGTTGAATTTGTCAATGGACTGCGTTTCATGCAGGCCGGTGAGGCGCAGATGATTGTCAGGGCCGTAGACAGCGATGTGCTCGTTCTTGTATTTGTCGAAGGCAGCCATGAGTCCTTCGAAGTATTCCTTGCCGCCGACTTCGCGCATGTGCTCGGTGGAAAAGTTCGTATGCATGCCGGAGCCGTTCCAATCCACATCCTTGCCGAGGGGCTTGCAATGCCAGTTCACGTCCACGCCGTATTTTTCGCAGAGGCGCATCATGAGATAACGCGCGACCCAGACCTGGTCGGCGGCGTTCTTGGAGCCTTTGCCGAAAATCTGGAATTCCCACTGGCCCTTGGCGACCTCGGAATTGATGCCTTCATGGTTGATGCCGGCGTCGAGGCAAAGCTGGAGGTGCGTATCCACAATCTCGCGCGCTATGCAGCCGACATTCTTGTAGCCGACGGCGGTGTAGTATTCACCCTGCGGTGGGGGGAAACCGCCGCCTTTGGGGAAGCCGAGCGGTGCGCCGTCCTTGTAGAGAAAATATTCCTGCTCGAAACCGAACCAAGCGCCGGCATCATCGGGGATCGTCGCGCGGCCGTTGCTCGGATGCGGCGTCTTCTTGTCCGGCATATAAACTTCGCACATGACGATCGCACCGTTGATCTTGGTGGTGTCGGGATAGACGGCCACGGGCTTGAGGAAGCAGTCCGAGGTGCGGCCCTCGGCCTGACGCGTCGAGCTGCCGTCGAAGTTCCACCAGGGAAGCTCTTCGAGTTTCGGAAATTTCGCGAATTCCTTGAGGGTGGTTTTGCCGCGGATGTTGGCGACGGGTTCATAGCCGTCCAGCCAGAGGTATTCTAATTTATATTTTGCCATGTGCGTGATTTTTGTTGTTGTCTGTGCAAATGCCGTAGTTCAATCCAACTGGGCCGAAGCTTTGAGTTGGACCTGTGCCGGATTTTTTAGCAGGGCGAATGCCACGTCGCAAGAAGTTTGCGGGAAGTTTTTGAAAAAGCGCTTTTCACCCCGTCAAATAAGGATTTTTTGATGCGACAACTTATTCACAAACGAAAACCAATTTGAAGACCCCTGTCGAATTTTTGCCGCGCTGTGCAAATTGTTCCTGAATTTGCGAAGCGGCTTTCCAACGCGTGCGCGATGGGCGATAGTGAGCCGAACAGATGCTGACAGTCAAAGACACTTTGCGCGCGACCGTCCGTTTGAGCTTCGACGGGCGAGTGTTCAAGACTTATCATGGCGCGAACGCGAAAGAACGGTTTGAAAATGAAGTGCGCGTCCTGAAATTTCTCGAATCACGCAGCTGCAATTTTGTTCCGCGACTGCTCGAAACCGACGAAAAAAAACTTCGCATCGTCACGACAAATTGCGGCAGTCGCGTGGAGCAAATTGACGAAAAGCGCATGAAGGAACTGTTCGCCGAACTGGAAAAAGCAGGCGTGCGCCACGACGACGCCGATCCGCGCAATGTGACTTACCGGTTTTCCGACGGACGCTTTTGTTTGATTGATTTCGAGTTCGCCACCATTCTTCCAGAATCCAAGCAATGATGAAAAAACCGCCTTCGCTGAAATGGTCCGGCTGGACGGATCGCGGGAAAGCCCGTCTGAACAACGAGGATTCCTTTTTGGGACTGCAATTTGACTCGAAGGAGGTTTTCCGCCTCGGAAAATTCGGCGAGGCGTCGCTGGAAAAAATGGATTTCACCTTCGCCGTGAGCGACGGCATGGGCGGCGCGCTGGCGGGGGAATTTGCCAGCCGGATCGCCGTTGAAAAAACCACGACGCTGCTGCCGCGCGCGTTCCAGCATTCCGCGCTCGGATTGCAGCCCGGATTCTCCGACGTGCTGGCGGAATTGTTCGACCAGATTCACCGCTCGCTTTCCTTCGTCGGCGGCAGTTATGAGGAAACGGAGGGAATGCAGACGACGTTGAGCCTGTGCTGGTTCACGCCGGGCTGGATGTATTTCGGTCTCATCGGCGACAGCCGGATTTATCATCTGCCGAAGCGGAAAAAAATGATCAAGCAGCTCACGCACGACGACACTTATGTCGGCTGGCTTTTTCGGAACGGAAAAATCAGCGAACACGAGGCGCGTACCCATCCGCGCCGCAATGTCCTTCAAAAAGCGCTCGGCGGGGGCAACCAGTTTGTTGATCCGCAGGTCGGCGCGATCGTCTGCGAACGGGGCGACGTTTTTTTGCTTTGCACGGACGGTTTGGTGGAAGGCCTTCCCGACAGCCAACTGGTTGAAATCGTGCGCGAATCTCAATCTTCAAAAAAAAATTCCAATCCGGCGCAATCGCTGGTGGAAACTTCGGTGAAAAATTCCGGACGCGACAACACGACGGCGCTCCTCATTCAAATTGCCTGAAAAAAATGAAAACGGCGGGCAACTTGCGTCGCCCGCCGTGTGAATTTTAAGCGAATTTAATTTTAGCTGTGGTAGCCCTCTTCGCCGTGTTCGGCCAAGTCGAGGCCGCCCATTTCGACTTCTTCAGATACGCGCAGGCCGACGAGCATCTTGGTGACATAGGCGCAGAAGATTGTGCCCACGAAAACCAGCGCGAGTGTCACGCCGACGGTTTTCAACTGCTCAATCAATTGCGGCTGGAAGATTTTGTCGGTGACATATTTGCTCAAGTTGGTCGCCAAGTTCGGATTAGCGGCGTTACGGGCAAACATACCTGTCATGATTGCACCGCACATACCGCCGATGCCGTGAACGCTCCACGCATCCAGCGAGTCATCCATGCCAAGCCAGCCTTTGACTTTGTAACAGAAGAACCACGGAATGGTTCCGGCGGCGATGCCGATCCAGATGGCACCTGCCGGAAGCACATAGCCGCAAGCCGGAGTGATGAGCACCAAGCCCGCCACCGCGCCGGAGCAGAATCCGAGCACGCTCGGCTTGCCTTTGACAATCCACTCCCACATAGGCCAGACGAAGGATGCAACCGCTGTGGCGATCGTCGTGGTCGTGAACGCGTTCGCCGCGATGATGTCCGCCGCAACGGCGCTGCCGGAATTGAAACCATACCAGCCAACCCAGAGCATCGAAGCGCCGATGTAAGTCAGCACGATGCTGTGTGGCGGCATGGGCTCTTTCGGATAGCCGAGGCGTTTGCCAAGAATGATGCACAAGATCAAGCCTGTCCAACCGGAAGTCATATGCACAACCGTGCCTCCGGCGAAGTCCAGACCTTTAATCTTCGCATCGGCATTCCAGCAGCCGTTCATCAAGCCATTGACGCCCCAGACCATATGGCCTTGTGAAAAATACACGACAAACATCCACAACGTGATGAACACTAAAATGGCCTTGAACTTCATGCGTTCAGCAATCGAGCCAACGATGAGCGCCGGAGTGATGATGGCGAACATCATCTGGAACATGGCATAGACATTTTCCGACACCCAGTATGAGTAACCCGGATTGGGTGCTGAAGTGACGTTGGCAAACATCCAGCATACCTTTGGATTGCCGACTATGCCGTACACCCAGTCTAATTTCATGGCAGCAGCACCGCCAGCGCCGCCAAAAATCATGCCGTAACCGCAGATGACATAGAGAATGGTCACGAGGCCGGTGATCAGGAAGCATTGTGCGAGCACGGAGAGAACGTTCTTTTTGCGAACCATGCCGCCGTAGAACAATGCCAGACCGGGCAACGTCATGAACAATACCAACGCCGTGCTGGTAAGCAGCCAGGCGTTATGACCGGCACCGGGGAACGATACGTTTGCACCGAGGCTATTGTTGAGGTTTGTGTTGATGATGGAACTGGCCAGTCCGAAATTCACCGTCCAGTTGCCATTCGTGTCTTTGTAGGGAGCGGTCGGATCACCGTTCTGGAAATACGCCTCAACCGATTCAAGACGTTGCTCCGTGGTCGGCGCATTGGTAGTCCAAGCTGCTACGGGGGCGTTTGTGGCAGCAGCAGCCGGTGCCGCGTTCGTAGCCGTTTGCGCATGCGTAGAACAGGCGCTCAAAGCGGTGATTGCCGTTAAAGCAAGTATCAGGAAATGTTTTTTCATGGTTTTATTTTGAGTGAGGTTCAAGTTGTTTGGATTGCTTAAACAGCCGAATCGCCTTTCTCTTCGGTGCGGATGCGCACGGCGGTCTCGACGGGCGAGACGAAAACTTTTCCGTCGCCGATCTTCCCGGTCTTGGCGGCCTTGATGATCGCGCCGACGGCGGCGTCAACCTGGGCGTCCGCCACGACGAGCTCGATTTTGATCTTCGGCAGGAAATCCACAGTGTATTCGCTGCCACGATAGATTTCGGTGTGGCCCTTCTGGCGGCCGAACCCTTTTACCTCGCTCACGGTCATGCCTTCGATGCCGAGTTCGCTGAGGGCGTCCTTCACTTCTTCAAGTTTGAATGGTTTTATAATCGCGTCGATTTTCTTCATAGTTTTCTATTTTGTTTTTTGAGCTGCGCCTGTCCCGGCCAATCCTTGCGCCCGGTTTTCCGGCGCAACTCGCACCGCACTCCGCGAGCGGTGCATAGTATCCGACTGTGCATGGCTGTGATTGGCCCACGCGCCTTTAGCAGCGGCGATGCCAACTGAAAAAATCACTCGCCATAAATGCCAAAGCGCTTGTTTTACAACGGGTTTCTGCAGGATTAAATTTCTTGGCGAAATCTGCCTGATTACAATCCTGTTTCCTTTTGCACACGCGATAAATTTTTCGCCAGAAACAAAAACTGTGAATAACCCGTGAATAATGGATGAATGGATGAAAATTCCAAGCTGAACACCCGGAGGAAAAAGTGGTCGGGGCGGGGAGATTTGAACTCCCGACCTCCTGCGCCCAAGGCAGGCGCGCTAGCCAGGCTACGCTACGCCCCGATTTGCAACATAATCACAGGAATTTTTCGCCGCGCAATAAAATTCCCCGCCGTCCCGCCACGGAAGTTCTGCTAGACGCTTCGCGCGTTCACGTTTAACTTTCAATCATGTCAACGGAAGCCCTGGCAGCGCAAAAAAAAATCAACCTCCGCCGACCCGACATCATGGAAGCGGTGCAGGCGCAAGTCCTCTCGCATTACCGCAGCGAACTGGTCGAGCGCATCCGCGCCGGCGGCGGCGTGCTTTCGGCCCGTGAACTCACCGTCAAGCTCGCGAAGGAATTCGGCTTCTGCTACGGCGTCGAGCGCGCCATTGATCTCGCCTATGCCGCGCGGAAATATTTTTCCGACGTTTCGCCGCACACGCCGATTTACCTGCTCGGCGAAATCATCCACAACCCTGAAGTCAACGACCAGATCCGCAACATGGGCATCCAAATCATTTCGCCCAAGCCGACGGACGAGGAGCTGTCGAACCTGCAATCCGGCGACGCCGTCATCATTCCGGCATTTGGAACTGAAGTCGGCACGCGAAAAAAACTTGAGGCCAAGGGCTGCGTGCTCGTGGACACGACTTGTGGCGACGTGATGAGCGTCTGGAAACGCGTCCGCCAATATTCGAAGGAAAACGTCACAAGCATCATCCACGGCAAAGCCAAGCACGAGGAAACCAAAGCCACGACTTCACAGGCGCGCGCCTACGGCAGCGGACATTATCTGGTCGTCTTCACGCTCGCGGAGACGGATTACGTCTGCGACTACATTTTGAACGGTGGCAATAAAAATGAATTCATTGAAAAATTCAAAGGCGCTTATTCCGCCGGATTCGACCCCGACCTCCATTTGCAAGCCGTCGGCGTGGCGAACCAAACGACGATGCTTCGCGGTGAAACCGAGGAAGTCCAGCGCCGCATCAAACAGGCTATGATCCAAAAACACGGCGAGGCCGCGATTGAAAAACATTTCCGCTTCTTCGACACGATCTGCGGCGCGACGCAAGACCGGCAGGACGCGCTCCAGAAACTGCTGGTCGAGCCGATGAACCTGCTCATCGTCATCGGCGGCTACAATTCATCCAACACGTCGCACCTCGCGGAAATGGGCGAGGCCAAACTGCCGACCTTCTTCATCAAGAACGCGGGCAAAATGGCTTCCGACAAACTCATCGTTCATTACGACCAGCATTTGCAAAAGGAAGTCGAGACCCGCGACTGGCTGCCACCCGGCAAAATCACCGTCGGCGTCACGGCCGGCGCGTCCTGCCCGAACAATTTGATCGAAGACACCATCCGGCGGCTTTTCGAACTGCGCGGAATCTCCGTGCAGGAATTGCTGGCGAACTGATTTCAATTTTTCATTCTGCGTTTGTCTTATGCCGCGCACGCGCCTGGAACTGGAACAAATCGAACGGCAAATCCTCGCGCCTTACGCACAATTCAGCGGCGACACGCGCGGGCGCGAATACAACGAAGTCCCGCCCGAATGGCGCACCCATTACCAGCGCGACCGCGACCGCGTCATCCACTCGCGCGCCTTCCGGCGGCTCGAATACAAGACGCAGGTTTTCCTCAACGGCACCGGCGACCATCTCCGCACGCGGCTCACGCACACGATTGAAGTTGCCGCCGTCGCACGCAACATCGCCAGCGCGCTGAAATTAAATTCCGACCTCGCCGAGACCATCGCCCTTGCGCACGACCTCGGCCATTCGCCGTTCGGCCACAAGGGCGAAACCGTCCTCGCGCGATTGATGAAAGGCCACGGCGGATTCGAGCACAACCAGCACAGCCTCCGCATCGTCGAGCAGTTGGAGCAAAAATATCCGAATTTTTCAGGCCTGAATCTTTCATGGGAAGTCCGTGAAGGTTTGGCCAAGCATTACACTTCTTACGACCATCCGGACAAGCGCAAAAGTTTCGACGCGAAAAACTCCTCGCTCGAAGCGCAGATCGCCAACCTCGCCGACGAGATAACCTATTACAGCCACGACCTCGACGACGGCTTGGATTCCGGTTTGTTGTCCGAAAAAAAACTTGCCGCCAACGTCCGTATCTGGGCGCACGCCGCGAAGCTCGTCAAAAAGGAATATGGCAACCTGCCCGACGAATCCCGCCGCTATTTCACCATCCGCACCATCATTGACATGCAGATTCACGACGTGGTGGAGAATAGCGAATGCCTCATCCTGAAAGCCGCCGTCCAATCCGCCGATGATGTGCGCCTTTGCGCCAAGCCCCTTATCGCCTACAGCCCTAAACGCCGCGAGTTGAATTTGGAATTGCGCGATTACCTTTACAAAAATCTGTATTACAATCCCGTCGTTAATGAACCAAATAAACTTGCTTTGCAATTGCTTAAAGGACTTTTTGCATATTACATTGTTAACCCGAATGAAATAGGCGAAGGCGCACGCCGCCGCGTTCGCAAATTCGGTCTGCACCGTGCTGTATGTGATTATATTGCTGGCATGACTGATCGTTATTTGCTTTTAGAGTATAAGCGCCTGTTTGAAGATAAATCAGACCAGAAAACTTAATAAACAAGAATCAGAATTATATGGAAACTCCAAAAACGCCCTCGTTTTCATGGCCTTTAGAAAGCCTATTAACTGAAATTGAAGAACATTACTCGAAAGAAAAAATTCACGATGCATGGACGCAGGAAAGTTCAAATGTTGAAAAATCATTGCGAGCATTGAACTCAAAACTAGGCAAACGCTTTTCACCGGCTTTAACAAAGCCAGTGCTAGGTTTAGGTGGTTCTGGAATAGTCCTTCAGTTGGTTGATAGTAAATTTGTAGGTGTAGACGTTGCATTAAAGTTTCCTCGTCCAGTAACAAACAAAATATCTCTTTTGGCTGAAATGCTTCAAAAGGAAATTGCTCAACTGGCCAGACTCCGTCATCCAGGAATCGTAAGAATTATTTTTTATGACACAGTAGACTTGGAACCTCAAGATAAAAGTCAAATTCCATTTTACATTATGGAGTTGGTTGATGGGAAAAAATCATATTCGTTTACACATAACCCAAATATCGATGAAAGACAATTTTTACACCTGCTTAAAGAGACAATAAAGGTTGTAACTTATCTACACAATCACACACCCAAGGCAATTGTTCATCTTGATATTAAGCCAGATAACATAGTGGTTAGCTCTCAAGGCAATCCAGTAATGATAGATTTGGGAACCTGTAAACAATTAAGCAGCGAAGAAGATAAGACCATTATTGCCTGCACTCGATCTTATGCACATCCAAAACTTGCGCAGCGTTTAGCTAAAGACCCAAGTGATGAAAACCGATCGAAAGGAGAGTTAAAGCGGTCTGAAATTGATCCTCAATGGGATTTGTGGGCCTTTGGGAGAACCATTTTAGTTTGGATGGGAATTAACCCAGAAGATGGGACTTTATCACAGAATGCTATATTCCCACGCCTTAAACCATACACCCGAAAATATCTATTGCTTCTAGTTGCACGCCTCCATGTAGATTTTCCATTGGAATGGTTGTCTCGACGAATTGGAATTAACTCTTCATTTCTTGAACATTTTCGAATTGAAAATACTAATCATTTATTGGATTTGGTTCTTCGTTTGGATGGTAGTTCAAACCCTCTTTCAGAAATTCCAGAGCTTACGACCAGTCCGCTTGACACAATGCAGGCAGCGTCTGGTCAACATGTTCTTAATTCAGAACGACTCGAAACGGTTTTAGCTCACAGATTATTTCGCAGACTTAATTCAATAACTCAATTAGGTCTAGTGTCTTTAGTATATCCCGGGGCTAAACACACCCGACGCGAACACAGTTTAGGAACATATGCAAACACGGTAAAATTTTTACACACATTGTATAATGACCCTGTTTCTCCTTTGTTTCGGCAAATAATTGATGCACAGGATTGTCGGGATATTTTACTGGCAGCATTATTACATGATTTAGGTCAATTTCCATTGGCACACGATCTCGAGGAAATTGATTATGATGTATTTAATCATTCAGATTTAACAATTGCCATGCTTCGTTCTAAATGGAGCAAAAAGAAAAAAGGTTCCAAAGAGATTAATTTTGAATCATTGGAAGATGTTTTTCGAGAGTGGGACACTACCCCTGATAGGATAATTGATATTCTATCAGCAAGACCATCCAGCCTATCACCTCACCCGAAAGCGAAATTGCTGCGATCAATCATCAATGGACCAATAGACGCCGATAAATTGGATTATCTATTTCGTGATGCACGATATCTAAACTTGCCATATCCGTTAGGAACAGACGTTGAGCGATTACACCGTTGTCTGACAACTGTAATTGTCGAAAAAGTAGATTCGGGTGCCAAAAATATCCCGTCAGTAGGAATATATGCCAAGGGTTTAGTTGCAGCCGAATTTTTGAGTTTTTCTCGATATGCGATGTTCAGCCAAGCTTACTGGCATCATGCAGTTCGCGCCCAAAAGGCAATGTTATTTCGAGCTGTAACCGCATTAGTTGAAAATTGCAAGGGTGAAGAGGCACTTAATGAAATGATCTCCTCTTTTTATACTTTAATTTGTGATTTGCCTGAAATTTTATTTGTCAGTCCGCAGACAGAATTATTTAAGGAAGGGACTGAAAGACATGAGCTAGCCATTTATGAACAAGGGCGCGGAACAGATTTAGCGGCGACAGATGCAGCTGTATTATCATGGTTCAGTGAACAGCTTAAAAAACACGAGTTGTCTGAACAGAAGCTTATTGAAGGAATCCTGAAGCGAACTTTCTTCAAAAGATTATGGGTTGTATCACATGATGATGATGAAAAACGGTGGCGCGATATTATAGAGATATGGGATGATCTGAAGCGCGACAAGCATCATAAACTTGGAACAGCATTTGAAGAAGCCATAGCAAAATTGTTTGTGAAGAAGCCGAAAGGGACAACAGAACTATCTCCAGAATCTGCCGTGGACATTATCAAACAAAAAACCGATGCAAAACAACCTTGGTTGTTAATAGACATTCCTAGCGGGAGGCCTGGGTCTGAAATTGGCCTTTTCTGCGTCAGAGAAAGCCAAGGAAGAAGATTAAGAAAGGATGATCATGTGGTAGGAGATATTCAAATGTCGGGAGTATGGGAACGTTACGCAAAAAATTTAAGAAAAGAAGCGGGGAAAATACGCATTTTTTGCGACCCAGATTTAGTAGAAGTTGTAGATGCCACCATTGAACAAACAACTGGACTAGAAAATTTAATTGATGTTCTAAAAGAACTCAAATAAGTATCTTCTAAAGTTTTATTATTACTTCGCCATTTTTAAGTTCGTCAAGCAATTGAAACACTGTCTTTCCCTGTCCCGGCAAAATCAATTCCGGCGCAATTTCACTCAACGGCTGAAGCACGAACCGCCGCAAATGCACACGCGGATGCGGCAAAATCAATTCCGGTGAATTTCGGATTTCGCTGCCAAACGCGATCAAATCCAAATCCAGCGGGCGCGGTTCGTTCAAAACCGTTTTCGGCTCGCGGCCAAATTCCTTTTCCAGTTCACGCAGTTTTTTCAGCAGCGATTCCGGAGTTTCATTTTTTTGCGGCGTAAGGCCGACAACCGCATTCACAAATTTCGGCGAGTCCGGAGGACAATCCACCGGCGAGGTTTGCCACAAGGAAGATTTGAGAATCGGTGCATCAGAAAAATTTTGCAATCGCGCCATCGCGCCCAAAATAATTTTCCGAGAATCGCCGAGATTTGAGCCGAGCGCGACAAAAGCCAATTTTTGAAACTCTGCCTTCTGGCTTCTGACTTCCGGCTTCATTTCAACCCCAGCACGTCCTGCATATCATAAAGCCCGGGTTTTTGTTTCACAACCCAGAGCGCGGCGCGCAGCGCGCCATTCGCAAATGTCTCGCGGCTCGACGCTTTGTGAGTGAGTTCCAGCCGCTCGCCGGCATCCGCAAAAATGACCGTGTGATCGCCCACGACATCGCCGCCGCGGACGGAATGAATTCCGATTTCCGACGCCGTGCGTTCGCCGACGATGCCGACGCGACCATGACGCGCTGCTTTGTCCAATTGCAATTTCCGAACTTCAGCCAGAATTTCCGCCAATGATTTTGCCGTGCCGCTCGGCGCGTCCTTTTTCAGGCGATGGTGCATCTCGACGATTTCCAGATCGAAATCAGTCCCCAAAATTTCCGCCGCCTTGCGCGTGAGCCAGAACAGCGTGTTGACGCCGGTTGAAAAATTGGACGCCCAAACCATCGGGATTTTAGCCTGCAATTTACGGATGGCAGATTGCTCGGCATCAGAGTGGCCGGTTGTGCCGATGACAACCGCTTTTTTATTTTTCGCGCACAGCTCGACGATTGCCGGAGTCGCGTCGTGTGAACTGAAATCAATCACGGCGTCGGCTTTGGAAATGACGGCGCTTAAATCGTCGCCTTGATCGATCGCAGCGACGATTTTCAAATCGCGAAAGTTCTTCACGCATGAGACAAGTGCCTGTCCCATGCGGCCTTTCGCGCCGGTGATGATGACTCGCGTCATAAATTTATTCCAAAACGCCGCAACGTTTGAGCGTTGTGCGCAGCGTGTCCCAATTTTTCGGGTTCATCGGCACGAGCGGCAGGCGATATTCTTCCTCGATCAATTTCATCATCGCCAGCGCGGCTTTCACCGGCGTCGGGTTCGTTTCGATGAACAAATCCTTGAACAACGGATAAAATTTTTCGTGCAGCCGCATCGCCACGGCGATTTTGCCCGACGAAAATGATTTTACCATCTGCGAAACTTCGCGCGGAATCACATTGGACGCGACGCTGATGACGCCGTTTGCGCCGACGGCCATGAACGGCAGTGTCAGTGAGTCGTCACCGGACATGATTTCAAATTTCGGACCGAGCGCGGCGCGCAATTGCGACACGCGGTCACAGCTTCCGCCCGCCTCTTTGAGGCCGACGATGTTTTTGCAATCGGCAGCGAGGCGCTTCACCGTATCAACGCTGATTTCGACACCACAGCGACCCGGAATGCTGTAAAGCACGACGGGCAGTTTCGTCGCGCGCGCGATGGCTTTGAAATGTTGATACAAACCTTCCTGCGTCGGCTTGTTGTAATACGGCGCGACTTGCAGCGAGCCGTCCGCGCCGATTTTTTCTGCGGCTTGCGTGAGTTCGATTGCCTCGCGCGTCGCGTTCGCGCCCGTTCCGGCGAGGACTTTGATTTTTCCCGCCGCAAACTTCACGGAAAGTTCGATGATGCGGATGTGCTCCTCGCAATTGACCGTGGGCGATTCGCCGGTGGTGCCGACGGGCACGATGCCGTCCACTCCGCCTTTGATCTGAAATTTGACCAGGCGTTCGAGCGCATCCGCGTCAATCGCGCCGCTTCTGAACGGCGTGACGATGGCAGTGTAAGTTCCGGTGAACATATCTCGCCATAGAGTCAGAAACTTTGCACGCTTTGGCGAGAAGGAAATTGCTTGCCTCTTGCCACGCGACGGCGGGTCGCTTAATTTTCCCGCGCTTGAAAAAAAACGGACGCCCTGAAATCCCGCGCAAGACGATTTACCGGCTTTCGATCTATCTGCGCTGCCTCGCGCGGCTGCACGAGAACGGCATCAGCACCGTTTCGAGCGAGGCGCTCTCGAAGGCGGCGGGCGTCAAGTCCACGCAACTGCGAAAGGACCTCGCCTATTTCGGCACGTTCGGCACGCGCGGACTGGGTTACGACGTGACGGAACTTTTCCAAAAAATTTCCGAGGAGCTTGGCACATCGCGGCTGCAGCCGGTGATTTTGGTCGGAGTCGGTAATCTCGGCCTCGCGCTGCTCTCGTATCGTGGATTTGAAAAAGAGGGGTTTGAAATCGTCGCCGCGTTCGATGCTCTTCCGACGCGCAAGCGTGACAAGGAAATCAAACAGCCGGTTCTTGGCATGGACAGACTGCGGGATTTCGTAAAAAAGCAAAACGTCAAGATGGCGATTCTCACCGTGCCCGCTGTCGCCGCGCAGGAAGTCGCCAATCTGCTCATTCAAGCGGGCGTCACGGGCGTTTTGAATTTTTCGCCGATCGTGCTTTCCGTTCCCGAGGAGGTCATGGTCAACAACGTGAACCTCGCCATTGAGCTGGAAAACTTGAGCTATTTCACGCAGGAATAAATCTATTCCTTCTTCGCCACTTTTAATTCGATGTGCAAGTCGCGCAGTTGTTTCGGCTCGACGGTGCTGGGCGAATCGGTCATCAAGTCGGTGCCTTTCGCCGTTTTGGGGAAGGCGATCACGTCGCGGATGCTGGTCACACCGCAGAGAATGGCGATGAGCCGGTCAAATCCAAGCGCGATGCCGCCGTGCGGTGGCGCGCCGTAACGAAACGCTTCGAGCATGTAACCGAACCGCGCTTTCACCATGTCCGGCGGAATCGCGAGCAGTTCCTCGAAAATGGTTTTCTGCACGTCCGGCTGATGGATACGGATTGAGCCGCCGCCGAGTTCAACGCCATTGACCACGACGTCATAGTGCTGGCCGCGAACTTTCTTGGGGTCAGTCTTGAGCAGCGGGATGTCTTCGCGCACCGGCGCGGTGAACGGATGATGGCTGGAATACCAGCGGTTCTGTTCGCGGTCGAAACCGAGCAGCGGAAATTCGATGACCCACAGAAAATTAAACTGGTCGGCGGGAATCACCAGCTTCCCCTGCCCTTTCAAAACGTCGGCGCAATACAGACGGATCTTGCCGAGAATTTCACACGCGTTCAGCCATTGGTCGGCGGCGAACAAAATTAAATCGCCTTCCTCAATTTTCAGTTTTGAAGTCAGCGCGGCTTTTTCGGCTTCACTGAAAAATTTCACGATGGGCGATTTCCATTCGCCATTTTCCACCTTGATGAAGGCGAGGCCTTTCGCGCCAAAACTCTTGGCGTATTCGATCATCGTTTCAATCTGGCCTTGCGTCGCGCCAGCCATGCCTTTGGCATTGAGCGCCTTCACGACGCCGCCGTTGGCGATGGTGCCGGAAAATACTTTGAACGTGCTGGCGCGGAAATCTTCCGTCATGTCCACGAGTTCCATGCCGAAGCGCGTGTCGGGCTTGTCAATGCCGTAGCGGTTCAGCGCTTCCTCGAAGCTGATGTGCTTGAACGGCGTCGGCACGTCAATGTTCAACGCGGTTTTCCAGACGCGCTTCAGCAAGCCTTCGATCAGCGAATAAATATCCTCGCGGTCAATGAAGCTCATCTCGATGTCCACTTGCGTGAACTCCGGCTGACGATCGGCGCGGAGATCCTCATCACGATAGCAGCGGGCGAGCTGAAAATATTTTTCCACGCCGGCGACCATCAGGATTTGCTTAAACTGCTGCGGCGACTGCGGCAACGCGTAAAATGTTCCCGGCTCGCGGCGGTTCGGCACGAGAAATTCGCGGGCGCCTTCGGGCGTGGACTTGAACAGCGTCGGCGTCTCGACTTCGAGAAAACCCTGCTCGTCCATGTAGCTGCGCGTGGCGATGGCGACTTTGCTGCGGACTTTCAAATTGCGCGCCATTTCGGGACGCCGCAAATCGAGGTAGCGATATTTCAGGCGTAATTCCTCGTTCACCTTGTTCGCGATTTCAGGATCATCCACGGGGAACGGCAGAACTTCCGCCATGTTCAACATTTCCAGCGCGGTCACGCCGACCTCGACTTCGCCGGTGGGAATTTTTGCGTTGTTCGTGCCGGCGGGGCGCGCGCGGACTTTGCCGGTGATGCTGACGACACATTCGCTGCGGAGCGCAGCGGCCTGCGCGAACAGCTCTGGTGTCAAATCCGACGGATCGAAAACCGTTTGCGTGCGGCCTTCGCGGTCGCGGATGTCAATGAAGATGAGGCCGCCGAGGTCACGGCGGGAATGGACCCAGCCGGAGAGCGTGACGGTCTGCCCGATGTGCGCCGGGCGCAGTTCGTTGCAATGATGCGTGCGTTTCATGTAAAATAGGATTCTGGAATCAGAATCCAAAATTCAGAATCCAAAGTGAACGCGGATTCTGGCGTGGAAAACATCGGATTTCAAAGAGAATTTTTACTGGTTTTGCCGCTTATATCGGCGAGCTTCCATCCAACATTGACTTTGTTTGGATAATTGCGAAAAATACAGCGGTTGAAAATCAGGATGGACGTTGGCAATCAGGACGGGCAAGGAGGGCTTCCTGTCGAAGCTTTGCTGTAAAAATGGCCTGTGGATTGCTTTTCGAGGCTCAATGCGAAAGTATTTGCGATTTGTTTCAGGACTTCACGAGTATCTGCGTGAACGCCTTGAGCCGTTGGCCGCACTTGAACAGGCGAGGCTCAAACTGCAAAGTCGCATCACGAATCGCGATCAAAATTTTCTGAACCTGCTGGAAAAGGGAATTTTCGGATATTCCTCAAGCCCTTATCTAGAATTGCTGAAAAGCCGGAGCATTGCATTTTCCGACATCAAAAAATGGGTGGAGGGCGACGGGATTGAAGGCACGCTGACCCGCCTCCAGCAGGAGGGAATCTATTTCACGGTGGATGAATTCAAGGGCAAGACGGAGGTCAACCGGAATGGAATCCGCTTCAAATGCAACGAGCGCATGTTCGACAATCCGTTTCTTTCCAATTATTATGAAGTCCGCAGCGGCGCGACCCGGAGCGCAGGCACGCGGGTAAGGATTGATTTTGAATATCTGAAACAGCGGTCGCTCTATGACGCGCTGTTGTTGCACACGCACGGAATTTTAACCGCGCCAATCGCAAACTGGTTTCCCATTTTCCCGGGCGCGCCGGGGATGAATTCTTCGCTGCGATTCTTGCGGATCGGCAATGCGCCGCGCCGGTGGTTTTCGCAAGTTTCCCAGGCGCAGGTTGACGTGAACTGGGAAAAATCTTGGGGCACGCAATTGATTTTCATGATGGCGAAATTGTATGGAGCGCCGCTCGCCACTCCCGACCACGCTGATCTGAACAGCGCGCACATTTTGGCCGAATGGGCAGCCGAGATGCTGAAAGAGTCGCCGCGTTGCGGAATTTATACGTTCGCAAGTTCCGCAGTGCGCGTCTGCATCGCAGCCCGCGAACGCGGACTCAATATCAAAGGAACACGTTTTCTGGTGACCGGCGAACCGCTCACAGCGCAAAAGAAAAAGGAGATTGAAGAAGCCGGCGCCATCGCCGTGCCTGTTTATGGAATTTCCGAGGCGGGTGTCATCGCCGCCGGCTGCAATCATCCGGCCGACCCGGCCATCAGCGATTTTTGCCACGTTTACAAGGACACAACGGCGATCATCACGCACAGATTATCGGTGCCGCACATTGATCTTGAAGTGGATGCGTTCCTGTTCTCCACGATTCTATATGAATCGCCCAAACTCCTGCTGAATGTGGGCATGGGAGATTACGGGATGGTGCGAAAATGTCCCTGCGATTGTGAGTTTGGAAAATTGGGGTTCGACACGCACTTCGGAAACATCCGCAGCTATGAAAAACTGACCGGCGAGGGCGTGACTTTTGTTGACACGGATTTGATCCGCATTCTGGAAAAGGAATTGCCATCGCGTTTCGGCGGACGGAGCACCGATTATCAATTGGTGGAACAGGAAAATGGCGCGGGCTTGAATCATCTGCGATTGCTGGTCAGTCCACGCCTCGGCTCGCTGGATGAACGCCGGATCACGCGCGAGTTCATCGAGTTGCTCCGGCGTTCGGAAGACAGTCCCGAATCGTGGGCGCAATCGGGTTCGCTGATGTGGAATCAGGCCGGGATGCTTCAAGTCGAGCGCACCACGCCGATTCCGACGATCAGCGGAAAGATTTTACCCTTTCATTTGGTCAAACCATCGGCAAAAGTCATCGGCAAAAAGGAATAAATTGTGAGTTATCCCATGCAAAGATTGCGGCGGTTGCGGAAAACCGCCGTCCTGCGAAAAATGGTCGCCCAGCATCATCTGGCCATTGATGACCTCATCTTTCCTGTGTTCGTGGTTCCCGGCAAAGGCGTGCGAAAAGAAATCGCCGCGCTGCCGGGCATTTATCATCTGTCCTCCGACCAGTTGGTTGAGGAAGCAAAAAATCTACGCGACCTCGGTATTCTGGCGATATTGATCTTCGGCGTCCCTTCAAAAAAAGATCCGCTGGCAAGTGGAGCCTATTCGCCGGATGGGATCGTGCAAAAGGCCGTGCGCGCCCTGAAAAAAAATGTTCCCGAACTGGTGGTCATCACCGACGCTTGTCTCTGCGAATATACCGAGCACGGACATTGCGGCATCATCAAGGACGGCTACCTGCTCAATGACGCTTCGCTTCAGTTGCTCGCCAAAGTCGCCTTGTCGCACGCCCAGGCTGGCGCGGACATCGTGGCTCCGGCAGCCATGCTTGACGGCCAGGTGCGAACCATCCGGACAACCTTGGATAAACATGGATTCACCGATACGGCCATCATGGGATATTCGGTGAAGTATGCGTCGAAATTATACGATCCGTTTTTCAAAAGCGTTAAATCGGCCGTGGCTTTTGGCGACAAACGCACGCATCAGATGGATTTCAAAAACTCCGATGAAGCGATGCGCGAAATGGCTCTGGACATCGAGGAAGGCGCGGACATCGTCATGGTCAAACCGGCACTTTTTTATCTCGACATAGTCCAGCGTGCGAAAAGCGAATTCAAAATGCCGCTGGCGGTTTATAATGTGAGCGGTGAATACGCCATGCTCAAAGCGGCGGCTCAATTGGGAAAAATTGACGAAGAACAGGTCGTGATCGAAGCCATGACCGCATGCAAACGCGCCGGCGCGGATTTGATCATCACTTACTTTGCCAAGGACATCGCGCGCTATCTTTCGGGGCACTTTTAGTTCGCTGAACATGAAAGTGCGATAAATCTTTTGCATTTAATATATGAATATGAATCACACTCGCATAAATCTGATAACCGGAGGCGCAGGTTTTATCGGCTCTCATCTGGCTGAAGCATTGCTGGAGCTTGGCCAGAAAGTCCGCATCATTGACGATCTTTCCACCGGCAGGATTCAAAACATCCAGCATCTAAAAAACCACAAGCGCTTTGCTTATTACATTGACGAGGTTCAGAATGAAAGGCTTCTGGCTGAATTGATTGATGAGAGCGATGCCGTCTTCCACCTTGCTGCGTCCGTGGGGGTAAAATTGATAGTGGAACAGCCGAGTCAAACCATCAAAAACAACATCGAGAACACCAGCCTCGTGTTGAAGTTGGCGGCGAAGAAACGAAAGCTTGTCGTCATCACTTCAACGTCCGAAGTCTATGGCAAAGGCACAAAATTTCCATTTGACGAGGAGCAGGACATATTGCTGGGTTGTCCGCAACGAAGCCGCTGGAGCTATGCGTGCTCCAAGGCGCTGGATGAATTTCTCGCCTTGGCCTATTTCAAAGAAAAAAAATTGCCGGTGATCATCGCGAGGCTGTTCAACACAGTCGGCCCCCGACAGACGGACGCGTATGGCATGGTGATTCCCGCCTTTGTCAAACAGGCAGTCGCAGGGAAACCCATCACGGTTTATGGAAGCGGCGACCAGACGCGTTGCTTCGCGCACGTCAATGACGTCGTCAAAGCTTTGGTCAAACTTGCCGATACTCCAAAGGCAATCGGGCAGATCATCAACGTCGGCAGCAATCAGGAAATCACGATTGAAGGAGTTGCGAAGCTCGTCAAAAAAGTCACCCGGAGCTCTTCCAAGATTGTGAAAATTCCGTATGACAAAGCTTATGAGGGAGGATTTGAAGACATGCAACGCCGGATTCCTGATATTTCAAAGCTCATAAAACTTACCGGCATACGGCCCACAGGCAACTTGACGCAAATCATTCAAGACGTCATGCGTTCCATAAAAACAGAGAGCGCAGCCTTGTCGTGACACCCGCGTATGCAGCCCACAAAGATCACGATCCTGCACGTTTACAAGGATTTTCACATTTACAATGCGTTGTTTGGAAGTTTGTTGTTGCTCGCAAAACATACCGACCATCAGCGTTACGATTTGAAGCTTTGCGTTTTTTCCTACAAAAAAAGTCCCTGGGGTGAAGAATTTGAGCGGCTCGGCGGAAAAATTATTGATCTCGGCGCTAAAAATACGGAGAGCCCTTTGATAACCTTGAAACTGCTGGAATGTTTCAAAAGGCAAAGACCGCAAATCGTCCAGACGCACGAATTAAAAGCAAATCTCTACGGGAGAATTGCGGCAAGACTCGCAAAAGTTCCGATCATCATCGGCACACTCTGGACGCTCAAGGACACTGCGCCCTCGCCACTGCGAAGATTCCGGGACCGCTGTTTGCATCCGGTAAGCCGGATGCTTGACCGGCGCTCAAGCAAAGTTATCGCAATCTCAAACGCGATCCGGAAGGAATGGGACGCTTCACTTTCTTCCCCGCTCTATGAAACCATTTATCTGCCATACCATCTCGACCGCAGCTCGAATGGCCCGGCGGAAAAACTGGATGATCTGATTTCCATCGCCGAAAGCAACGGTATGGTAAAGATCGGCGCCGTCTCAAGGCTCTCCGAAGAAAAAGGTATTCAATATCTTGTCCAATCCATCCCGGTGATCGCAAAGCAATTTTCCAATTTCAAGATTTACATCGCTGGTGATGGCGAATGTCGCGAACAGTTGGAGCGACTGGTCGAATCCCTGGCAGTGCCGTCTCATGTAAAATTTCTGGGACACCTAAATGATGTCCAGGCATTCCTTAAGCAGATTGACCTGTTCGTCCAGCCTTCGCGCAGCGAATCCCTCGGTGTCGCCGTCATGGAGGCGATGTCCATGGGATTGCCCGTGGTGGCCACCCGCGTCGGCGGAATCCCGGAAATCGTGGCCAACAATGTCACGGGGCTTCTGGTTCCTTCCCAAAATCCAGAAGCTTTGGCCAAAGCCATTTCAGATTTGTGCCGCGATCCTGAGACGCGCAAAAAAATGGGAATGAAAGGAAAAGAATTGGTCGCGCAAAAATTCCGTGTCTCGGATTTTGTGAAACAGACATTTGATCTTTATGAACGTTTGTTGAAAGAACGGGGGCTTTCACCCTTGTCGAAAAATATATGAACGACGCCGGACATCCAGCGGGATCAAGAAGCAAAAACGACGCCGTTCCTGACTTCCGTGGATTTGTAACAGCCTTGGAGGAACAAGGATTTCTCAAACGCATAACCAAACAGGTTGATTGGTGTGTTCAAATTGGACAAATGTCGCAGCAATCCGATTCGCCAATGCTTTTCGAATCCGTCAAAGATTATCCCGATTGGAAAATTTTCACCGGAGGTTTTTCGCAACTTCCATTTATCGCGGTGGCCTTGGGTTTGGATGCTGGGATTTCACGGAGAGAACTGGTCTTGGAATTGCGCAAAAGATTGACCAAGCCATTGCCGCCAGTCTTGCTGGAACAAAAACCTGCGGATAATTTTCTGACCGGAGACGAAGTGAATCTTTTTGATCTGCCGGTTCCGCAGTGGAGCAAGATCGATGCGGGCAGATACGTCGGCACCTGGCATGTTAATATCACCAAAGATTCTGATACTGGGATTCGCAATCTCGGCATTTACCGGATGCAGATTCTTGACAAGGATCACACGACATTGAGCGTATCGCCGCGCAGTCATCTGGCCGTGCATATGGAAAAAACCGAACGCGCCAGACGTCCGCTAGAAATGGCGGTCGCCATCGGCGTGCCGGAACCGATCATCATGGCTGGTGCGGCTGCGTTGCCCTACGGCACGGATGAACTGGCCGTCGCTGGCGGATTGATGTCCCGACCAATCGAAGTTGTAAAATGCCGGACAGTTGATTTGGAAGTTCCGGCAAATTCAGAACTGGTGCTGGAGGGGAAAATTATTCCCGGCGAACGCGTGAACGATGGCCCTTACATGGATTATGCCGGCATTCCGAGCGTGAACCCAAAAGCATATCTTTTTCAAGTCACCGCAATTTCATGGCGCAACCAACCCATCTTTCGCGGCATGGCGGTCGGCATGCCGGGCGCTGAAGATCATCAGCTTTTCGTTCTTCTTTCACAGATCGGTTTGCTGGATTTTCACGGCTCACGGATTCGCCGGGCATTGCAAGGCGCATTGATCAGGCACAGATTGTTCCGGCTTTTCCAGTGGACCGGCCGACTTGGCCTTTTGAAAAAAAGGCTGAAAGGAAAGGGCAAGGCTGCTTTGCACCCATGAGCAACAAAATCATCTCCCTGATTTCGCGCGGATTGGCCATCCCAACCCGGATCGTTTCCAACATCGTCGCGCGCCGGAATTTTCCGCGCATGTCCCGGGCCAGCGAATGGTCCATCGGCATTTACCGTGGTTCGTCTTCGTTCGACCTTGCCGATCCGCAGGACATTCAAAATCCTGTTCTGACCGCCGCCCAAGTCACGGATGTGAAAGCAGATTTTGTTGCCGACCCTTTCATGGTCAAGGAAGGAACAACCTGGCACATGTTTTTCGAAGTCATGAATTCCCTGAACGGAAAAGGCGAAATCGGCCTGGCCACAAGCAGCGATGGAAGCAAATGGAATTATCAAAGCATCGTGCTGCGGGAACCGTTTCATCTTTCGTATCCGCTCGTTTTCAAATGGGAAGGCGCATTTTACATGGTTCCGGAAAGCATCGCCGCCAACCGGCTTGCCTTATACAAGGCGAAAAAATTTCCCTGCGACTGGGAATATGTCGCCACTTTGCTCAAGGGACAATTCGCCGATCACGCAATTTTTCGACATGAAAATGTCTGGTGGCTTTTGGCCGGTGGCGACCCTCGCCTCAATGATTCGCTCCGGCTTTTTCACGCCGACCAATTGCTTGGCCCATGGCACGAACACGCCAAAAGTCCTGTCGTCAGCAACAACGCCCGCACCGCACGTCCGGCGGGCGGCGTGCTGTTGACGGACAATAAAACCATTCGCTTTGCACAGGATTGTTCGACGGCCTATGGAAGCAAGGTGAACGCATTTTTGATCAATCAACTTTCCAAGACGGACTACATTGAATCCGCCTTTGCAGGCAATCCGATTCTCCAATCCGGAAAATCCACATGGAAGATGCACGGCATGCATCACATGGACGCCCATGAAATCGCCCCCGGCCAATGGCTCGCCTGCGTTGACGGATACAAACGCAAACTCGTTTTCGAGGCGGAATATTAAACTCGTTCAAGCTGCGAACAATAAATTCCCCGCTCGCTATGCTTGCTGAACTAAATTAAGATTTCATCCGTGATAGCGCTGCCAAAACCCGATGTGATTCTCACCCACGAAAGCGATCTCGACGGGTTGCTCGCGGGCGCGTTGCTCCAAAAACTCGCCAAAAAACTTTTCGGCACGGACACGCCGCTCGAGGCGCATCATTACAATTTCTGGAAACAGCGCGAATTGCGCGAACGCGCCGCGTGGGTCGCGGACTTCACCTTTGAACCGCGCATGGACAGGGAGGATTGGGTCGTCATTGACCATCACGTCACGGAATTCGCCCCGAAAAACGCCCGGCTCATCCACGACGTGAACAAATCCGCCGGGTTGCTATGTTACGAACTTTGCAACGAACACGGCATCCGTTCACCCGCGCTCGACCGGCTCGTGCATCTCAACAACGTAGCCGATCTGTTCCTCGAGGATGACCCCGACTTTGTGATCGCGTGCGATTACGCGAACCTGGTCAAAATCTACCAGTTCTGGAATCTGCACACGCTCATCGGCGGCGACATCGAAAAATTGCTCGACCATCCGCTGCTCGAAGTCATGGCCGTCAAACGTCGGATAGAAAATCCGCTCGGCCTCGAATGGAGCAAATCCAACATCACCGAAATCAGCCCGACCATCGGCTTCGTGGACACCATCGTCGGCAACAACAATCTCATCGTCCATCAATTGCTCGAGCAGCAGGCTACAAAATATTCGGTGCTGCTCACGTTGTTCCGGCGCGGCAACGCGGTTTTCGCCAGCTTCCGCAGCCGCAACGGCGAAGCTTTGAAAGTCGCTGAAAAATTCCAGGGCGGCGGCCACGCCAACGCCGCCGGCGCGCTCCTGCCAAAATCCGTCCGCAATGTCCCGGACGGCGTCGAATACTTACAACAGGTTTTGAACATCAAAAAAGAAACGCACCAGTCGCGGCTCAACAGCCTGGAAAATCTTTTCGCCAGCATCGAAGCGGAAAAGCGCTGAATCTTGGATCGACACATGGCATTTGCGATTCAGCGGCTGCTCCGCTAGTATCGCCGATGAATTATGCCTGATTTCATCCGCGCCGACGGCCGTTCGGCAAACCAACTTCGCACGCTGCGCTTTCAAAACCACATCGCGCCGCACGCGACCGGCTCGACGCTTATCGAATGGGGCAACACGCGCGTTATCTGCGGCGTCACCGTCGAGGAATCCGTGCCGCGATGGATGAAGGAGCAAAAAATTTCCGGCGGCTGGCTCACCGCCGAGTATTCAATGCTCCCCTACTCCACTTTGGAGCGCAAACCGCGCGACATCTCGAAAGGAAAACTGGACGGGCGCTCGTCTGAAATTCAACGGCTCATCGGACGCTCGATTCGCGCGGCGATTGATTTGGAAAAAGTCGGCGCGCGGACGATTTGCGTGGATTGCGACGTTTTGCAGGCTGACGGCGGAACCCGCACGGCGGCAATCACCGGCACATTTGTCGCGCTGTCGCTCGCGGTCAAAAGATTGATTGCAGAAAAAAAACTGACGGAAAGTCCGATTTTGAAATCCGTCGCCGCCGTGAGCGTCGGAATTGTGGGTGGCCAGCCGCTGCTGGATTTGTGCTACACCGAAGACGTGGCCGCGACCGTGGACATGAATCTGGTGATGAATTCCGCCGGCGAATTTATCGAGCTTCAAGGCAGCGGCGAGGAAGCCACGTTCACGGAATCCCAGCTCGCCGATCTGATCGCGCTCGGCAAAGCCGGGATTTCCCAATTGCTTGCCGCGCAGCAAAAAGCGCTCGCATAATCCAGCCATGCCATCCGCCAAACCCACGCGCCTGCTGCTCGTCCGCCACGCCGAGGTCGAAGCGCGTTATCACAAGATTTTCGGCGGCCAGATCGACATGGACCTTTCGCCGCGCGGCCACGAGCAGGCAAAAATCCTCGCAAATTTTTTGCACCATAAAAAATTCGACGCGGTTTACGCAAGCCCGATGAAACGCGTGCAGCAAACGCTCGCGCCTTTCTTGAAAAACGGCGCGCCAAAGCAGACAATTATTCCCGCGCTCCGTGAAATTCATTTCGGCGACTGGACGGGCCTGAACTGGGAGCAAGTCTGCGAAAAATTCAATCTCGACACGGTTGAATGGCTCGACCACATCGAGCGCGGCCTCCTGCCGAACGGCGAGAACGGCCCGCAATTCCGCGCGCGCGTCGAGCCGTGCCTGCGCGAAATCATAAAAAATCATCCCGGCCAGACCGTCGGGATTTTTTGCCACGGCGGCGTCGTCCGCATGATTCTTTCAATCCTGCTCGAACTGCCGCTGCCGAAGACAAATTCCTTCGAGATCGAATATACAAGCGTCACGCAGGTCGCCTTGCATCCGCGGCTGGCTGAAGTTGAACTGCTCAATTTTACGCCATGGCGCGACTGGCATGAAAAATAAATCGCTTTGGCGGATTTCGGTCGCAACTTCGCTCGAAGCCGAGGACGCCGTCGCCGAATTGCTTGGCGTAATTTTTAATCGCAGCGCGTCGTCTTATTTCGACGCTGAAGCGCAAACGAGCGTCGTCTCGGTTTATTTCTCGAAAAAAAGATTTTTGTCGCGCGACGTTTGCGAGGAAATTTGGGCTGGATTGCAACGGATCCAAAACTGCGGGCTCAAACTCGGTTCGGGCAAAGTCAAAACCGCCAAAGTACGGCGCGAAGACTGGGCGGAATCGTGGAAACGGCATTTCAAACCGATTGAGATCGGCAATTCACTGATCATAAGGCCAAGCTGGAGCAAAAGACGTCCGCGAAAAAACCAGGCCGTTGTCATTCTCGATCCCGGATTGAGTTTTGGCACGGGACAGCACCCCACAACAGAGTTTTGTCTGGGCGAAATTGTCCGATGCCACAAAACAGGAAAATGCCAGTCATTTTTGGACATCGGCACGGGTTCTGGAATTTTGGCGATTGCGGCGGCGAAGCTCGGTTACAAACCTGTCCGCGCGATTGATTTCGATCCTGAAGCCGTCCGCGTCGCCCGCGCAAACGCCCGAGTCAACGGCGTTGATAAAAAAATGCGGCTTGCACGCGGTGACGTGACGAAGCTGCCCGCAAAACCTAAGGGTCGCTTTGACATGGTCTGCGCGAACTTGATTTCCAATCTACTGATTGCAGAGCGTAGAAAAATTGCAGCGCAGTTGAAACCCGGCGGAGTTTTGGTTCTGGCGGGGATTTTGAAACCGGAATTTCCGGAAGTCCAAAAAAAATTTGAAGCCTTGGGCTTGCAATTGATTTCCAGCAGGGGCAAAAAAGAATGGCGTTCGGGTTCGTTAGGTTTTCGCGCGCGAAAAAAGTTTTGAACATTGTGCGGCGGCGCAAGTCTCATTACCGGCAGCCGACATGAAAATTTTTGAAGAAGCGAAGTGGTTGGCATCATTTAGGCTGCATTTCTGGCGAAAGGAAACGAGCTATGATGAAAACATTGGAAGTGATCGACGAAGCAGTTCGTAACCCGAAGCATCCGTTCCGCAAGGCGGACAATCAGCCCAAAAAGGCGGAGAAAAACCGCTACGAGCGCCGCAAAATCAAAGAATACCTGCACCTCGGAGATTGGCTGGCCGAAGAAATGGCGTAGGTGGGATTTTTTCAGGCTGCTCAAAAAGTGCCAGTTTGTTTCACTAAAAACTGGTTCACAGGAAAAATCACCGCCGGCATTCCGGCAGATTACAAAAAAAATCTGACTCCAGCTTGACGGTCGTGAAGCTGTTTGAAACGCGCCGGAGAACAAGGCTGGTGGAGCCGACAGGATTCGAACCTGCGACCTTCTCATTGCGAACGAGACGCTCTACCAACTGAGCTACGACCCCAGCCTTCCCTTGGACGCATGAATTTTTGCCAGAAAATGCCGCGCGGCGCAACCGTGAAGTGGGTGTGACGGTGAAACAGCTTCAGCCTGTCCCAAGATTATTTCACCCCGGAGTTTTTCAAAAAAATTATCGCGGCAATAATGACCGCGAAAAAAACACCGGTCAGCATGGTGATAATGTAGATTTTAATCTCACGCCTGCGCTGCCATGGTTGCAGGCGAGGAAACAAAATTTTACCTATTTGATCTATCGGCATAAACAGCCTTTGTTCCAAGTCGGAAGATAGAAGCAGTTATTTTCCAGGATGTCCAGAAGTAATTGAAGTCTCCGATGGACAATTGAGAATTGGCAACCGCCGCCGAGCCTGATATTTTCTGCGAAATGTCCGACGCGGATGCCGCAACCCCAACGCCCTCAACGGCAAAGCTCTTTTTTCGCCGTTCGATCACCACGGTGATCCTTTGGACGGTGATTCTCACCGCCATGTTCTCCGGCAGCGCGCTGGTTTCCGACGGCATTTTCATCCTGCTCATCTTCGTCCTCGCGCTGGCCGGACTCGCGGAATTTTACGGGCTGGCCGAACGACGCGGCCTCGCCTGTTTCAAATGGTGCGGACTTTTCGGCGGCGCGCTGCTGATGATCGGGACTTTTTTGGAACTTATCGGCAAAATCGGCACGCAAGGCTCGCCCGCGCGCGTGAACGATTTTGAAACCGGCTTCATCATTTTGTTCGTGCTCGGACTCTGCGTGCGGCAACTGGCGGCGAAATCCAACGCCTCGGGAATCACAGCCATCGCGACGACGCTTTTCGGCCTGATGTATGTGCCGTGGCTGCTTAACTTCATCCAGAAAATAAATTTCTTCCCGGGCGTGGACGGAAAATATTTCGTCCTCTATTTCATCCTCGTCACAAAATTCAGCGACATGGGCGCGTATCTCACCGGCTCGCTCATCGGCAGGCACAAAATGATTCCGCGCATCAGCCCCGGAAAAACGTGGGAAGGTTTTGCCGGCGCGATTTTTCTTTCGACAGTTTCGAGCCTCGTGTTCGTCCATTTTCTCGGTGACAAGATGTCCGGCATGGATTCGGTTCACGCCGTCATCCTCGGAATTGTCTTGAGTTCCACCGCCGTCGTCGGCGATTTGATCGAATCGCTTTTCAAACGCGAGGCGGGCGTGAAAGATTCCGGCAGTTTTTTCCCCGGCATCGGCGGCATCCTCGACTTGCTCGACAGCTTGCTGTTCAATGCGCCCATCATGTATCTCTATTTGCGGCACGTTTTAGCCCCATGAAAAACGTCGTTCTCCTCGGCAGCACCGGCTCCATCGGCACCAACACCGTGAAGGTGGCGGAGGATTTGCCGGATCAAATCCGACTGCTCGGTCTCGCCGCCGGGAATAATTCCGAACTGCTGCTCGAACAAACGCGCAAGCACAAGCCCGCTGCGATCTCAATTTCCGATCCCGCAAAAGCCAAAGAACTTCAGAAAGCACTTGGCACTTCGGCTCAAGTTTTTTCCGGCGAAGAAGGCTTGATAAAACTCGCCACGCTTCCGGCGGCGGACATTGTTCTGATCGCGATCGTCGGAACTGCCGGGTTGAAACCCGCGCTCGCCGCGATTCGCGCGGGCAAGGACATCGCCGTCGCGTCGAAGGAAATTTTGGTCATGGCCGGTGAAATCGTGATGAACGAGGCGCGCAAACACGGAGTGCGAGTTTTGGCCGTGGACAGCGAGCACTCGGCGATTTTTCAATGTCTCGATGGCAAACCGAGTTCGTCCGTCCGCAAACTCTGGCTGACCGCGAGCGGCGGGCCGTTCCGCGACAAAACAATCTGGCCGAAGGAAAAATTTTCCGAAATCACCATCGAACGCGCGCTCAAGCATCCGTCGTGGGTCATGGGACAAAAAATCACGATTGATTCCGCGACGCTGTTCAACAAGGGGCTCGAAATGATCGAGGCTCGCTGGCTCTTCGACATCGAGATGGCGCGTGTCGGCGTGGTCGTGCATCCGCAAAGCATCGTGCATTCGATGGTCGAGTTCGTGGACGGCTCGCTCATCGCGCAGCTTTCCACTCCGGACATGTGCCTGCCAATCCAATATGCGCTGACATATCCCGACCGCGCGGCGAGCGACCGCGTGCAGACGAATTTTCCAAAAATCGGCACGCTCACCTTTGAAGAGCCGGACGTTGAAAGGTTTCCGTCAATCGAACTGGCGCGACGCGCTGGTGAAATCGGCGGCACGCTCCCGGCAGTATTGAACGCCGCGAACGAAATCGCGGTCGAAGCGTTCGTGAACCGAAAAATCAATTTCCCGCAGATCACCGAAGCCGTCCGCCGCACGATGGACGCGCACAAGGTCGTTTCGCATCCGACGCTTGAACAGATTCTCGAAGCTGACAATTGGGCGCGCAAAGCGGCGGTAGTTTGAAATGGCGGAAAGACTTTTCGCTGCTATAATCCTACGGACTGATTTTACATGACAATTTCAAGATACATTTTCATCGCGTTGGAAGTGGTTCTGCTTTTCAACCTGCTCATCGGCGTCCACGAGCTTGGTCATTTTCTCGCGGCAAAATGGCGCGGGCTGAAAATCGAGCGCTTCGCCATCTGGTTCGGCAAACCCATCTGGAAAAAGAAAATCAACGGCGTCGAATACGCGCTCGGCTGGATTCCGGCGGGCGGCTATGTCGCGCTGCCGCAAATGGCGACGATGGAAGCCATCGAAGGTAAAGTCGAAGATGCCGCCGAGCCGCTGCCGAACGTTTCCGCGCTGGACAAAATCATCGTGGCATTCGCCGGGCCGCTGTTCAGTTTTGCGCTCGCGATTTTTTTCGCAGTCGTCGTCTGGGGCGTCGGCAAACCGAGCAACGAAGCCGACAATTCCACGCAGATCGGCTGGGTTGACCCGACCGGTCCCGCGTGGAAGGCCGGTTTGCGTCCGGGCGACACGATTCTGGAAGTTGACGGCCAGCCCGTGAAACATTTCGCACCGCCCGCGATGGACAGCGTGACGTGGCGCATCGTGACAAGCGAAGGCACGACCATCGCCATCAAATATATGCGCGATGGAAAAGAGGAGATGGCCTACGCGACTCCAATTCATCGCCCGACAAAATGGTATGAACGCAAAGACTTGCGTCACATCCTCATCAATCCTGCGATGAAGGCGATTGTTGACCAGGTCGCCAGCAACAGTCCCGCCGCGCTGGCCGGATTGACGAACGGCGATGAAATCATCGCGTTGAACGGAAACAAAATTTACAGCCCGATGGCGATTCTTTCAGCCGAGGACGCAATGAGCAACAGCCCGGTGCAGCCGCTCATGCTGACGATCCGCCGTGGCGATGGGGAATTCAACCGCACCCTTCTCGCCGCAAAACCGATCCAACCGGAGAACAGCAATCCTTCGCTCGGCATTCTTGTGTGGAGCGAGGAAACGAACGAATTGCTCGTCCATCCAAGCCCGCTCGAACAGATTCAATCGAGCCTCGGGCAGATTTTCGGGACCTTCCACGCGCTTTTCGCGCACAAGAGCGACATCGGCGTGCAGCAGCTCGGCGGCGCGGTTATGATCATCCGCGTCTACAGCAATCTTTTTCAGGACGAGGACGGCTGGCGCCGCGTGCTGTGGTTCAGCGTGATTTTGAACGTGAACCTCGCATTGATCAACATGCTGCCGTTGCCGGTTCTTGATGGTGGACATATCGTGCTGTCGCTGATTGAGGTCGTCCGCCGCCGGCCCGTGAGCGCGCGCGTTTTGAACGCCATCCAGACCAGTTTTGCAATGCTATTGATCACGTTCATGCTCTACATCGCGTTTTTCGACACGGGCGACTGGCTGCGCAGCGCACACGCCGACCGCGACGTGCCGGTTGTTTTCGCACCACATAAATGATCCATGCGCTACTGCGAATCTCCATTCTTCTATCACCGCCGCAGGACGCGCGAGATTGTCGTCGGCGATCCGGCGAACGGCGGCTTCGTCATGGGCGGCGACCATCCCGTCGTCAAGCAATCCATGCTCACCTGCGATACGATGGACACGGCGCTCTCCGTCAAGCAGACGCTCGAACTCGTCGCCGTCGGCTGCCAGCTTGTCCGCATCACCGCGCCGACCGTGAAGGACGCGGCGAACCTGCAGAACATCGTCGCCGAACTTCGCAAGCTGGGCTGCAACGTGCCGATTGTCGCCGACATCCATTTCAAACCCGATGCCGCGATGGAAGCCGTGAAATGGGTCGAAGTTGTCCGCGTGAATCCCGGCAACTACGCCGACTCAAAAAAATTCGCCACGAAGGAATACACCGACGAGCAATACGCCGCCGAGCTGAAACGCATCGAGGAAAAATTCGCGCCGCTCGTCATCGAGGCGAAGAAACTCAAGCGCTGCCTGCGCATCGGCACGAACCACGGCTCGCTGTCCGACCGCATCATGAACCGCTACGGCGACACGCCGTTGGGCATGGTCGAGAGCGCGCTGGAATTCGCCCGCATCTGCCGCCAGCACCACTTCCACAACTTCAAGTTCTCCATGAAGTCGTCGAATCCCAAGGTGATGATCGAGTGCTATCGCCTTCTTGTGGCGCGGCTGAACAAGGAAGGACCGGACTGGAACTATCCCATTCATCTCGGCGTCACCGAAGCCGGCGAAGGCGAGGACGGCCGCATCAAATCCGCCATCGGCATCGGTTCGCTGCTCTGCGACGGGCTTGGCGACACGATTCGCGTCTCGCTCACCGAGGATTCGCCGCGCGAGATCGAAGTCTGCACCGACTTGCTCGCCCAAATCCCCATTCTCTCCAATTCGAAATTCGAAATTCACAATTCGGAATTCCCCTTCGACCCGTTCCATTTTGAGAAACGCGAGACGCCGGAGATAGAGCTGAACGAAAATGTGAAATGCGGTGGCGAACAACTCATCCGCGTCGTCGTCACGCGCGCCACATGGGACAAGGTCGCGCCGAAGATCCGTCCGAAAGACGACGTGAAGCCGGAAGCGGTCTATGAAGATTTGAATGTGGCGGAGATTGACCCGACGCAGGAATTTGAAATCAATTGCGAGACGCAGCTTGTCACCGTGAAGGACGGCGTGAATCTTCCGGCCATCACCGCATTCCGTCTGCTCGCCTCAAAACTGAAACGGCTCGGCCGCAACAATCCGATTTTGCTCAAGGACTGCATCAACTTCGAACCCGTGCCTTTGGAACCGAAGATTGCCTTGCTCCGCGCCTCCGTCGTCATCGGTTCGCTGCTCGCGGATGGGATTGGCGATGCGATTCTTGTGCGTGGCGAAGCGGGCGGCGGGCAAAGCTTGCGCTTGGCCTATAATATATTGCAGGCCGCTGGTTGCCGCTCGTTCAAGACCGATTACGTCGCATGTCCAAGCTGCGGGCGGACGCTGTTCAATCTGCAGACCGTCACGGCGCGCATCAAGGCGCGGACGGAACATCTCAAGGGCGTGAAGATCGCCATCATGGGCTGCATCGTGAACGGGCCGGGCGAGATGGCGGATGCGGATTTTGGCTATGTGGGCGGCGCGCCGAACAAGATCAATCTTTACGTCGGCAAGCAGGCCATCAAGTTCAACATTCCCGAAGCCGAGGCCGTGGAACGCCTTGTTGACCTCATCAAGGAGCATAACAAGTGGGTCGAGCCGGAAACGGTGAATGCCTGACGAATCAATTCAAGGATTGGTTTTGAAGTTGAGCCACCGCCAAAAGACATTGGCTCCGGCGACTTTTGTTAGGCCGATGCTCAATCATAACTCAAAATCAACTCTCCGGTCGGTGTGAGCGAGATCTCGAAACGATAGCTGCCACAAAGCACCAAATCAAAGACACCACGAATCCAAAAGCTCCAACTAACGTGAGAAGAGCTAAACCGGACCCTATACAAAGCTGCCAATCGGGGGCAGTTTTGGGGTCAAAATAAGACTCCAAACCCAAATATCCACAACAGCCCAGCAGCGTCATTCCAAGACTGATAAATAATGCCAACCAACATGGACGCTTAAAGTTCATTTCGTCGTCGGAATCGGCCTAACGTAGAAAGCTGAACCATGCCTTCCTCGCGACGTGAACCGCGCCTGTCGCGCCGTAGTGAAACGAAGGCGGAACAGCGGAACTGCCAGCGCAAGGCATTGGCTCCGGCGACTTGTTAGGTTTCATTTACTTTGTTATCCAATCTGGAATTCTCGTGCTTGTTGAAAACCCGCTTAATCCTGGCTCGTCGCACATCCAAACGCCGCCTCGCTTTATCCACCGCGCGCAATTGTATGTAACCATCCCGCCTTCGTGGAACTCCATGATAATCTCGGCTGCTGTGTTGTCACCACTCGCGTCTCCATATAAACGAATACCCAAAACCTTGTAGCTGGTCAGATTCTCCCTGCTCTCGGCCATCTGCTTAAGATATAAATCCTTGGCCACATCATGCTTAAAATCGGTTGTCCTCATATCGTAGGAGGTTGGCCAGTCTTTCTTTTCGAGTGATTGGTAGTAAAGCTTCACGCTCGCAACAAAATCAGCAGCGTGCGGTTGATTATTTGCCGTCTCGTCCAACCGCCAAGTGTCGTTCGCCGGAGCGTTTGTCTCTGCGGCAGGGCTGCAACCGGCAAGCGCAAGAATTGTGACCAATAATATAAAGCGGTGATATGTTTTCATGGTGCTCGACTGAAAACTAACATGATAGTGAGCCACAGTTTTGTGGTTTATCACGTTTCATAAAATGGGTTCTAAACTTATTTATCTGGCCTGTCCAGCGCAACTTGAATGGTAAATTCCTTTCGTGTTGCCCAAACGACCCAAGTCTTCCATCCGATGGGCGATGGAGATGCCTCGAAGGTTGTCCGCCTGCCGCCAACAGCCTTCCGCTTGGTCTGCCAAGGTCGAAAATCGCTGAAAACTGGCTTTTTGCTGGATTTTGACCTTTCAGGCCATTTCCGACTCCCTTCTCCCTTCGGGATACTCCCTTCTCGGTCAGGGAGAAGCCCTTCTCAATGACCGAGAAGCCCTTGTCGGAGACGGACAAGCCCTTTTCCCTTGGTGGGAAGCCCTTGTCGGTCGGGGAGAAACCCTTCTCGATGACCGAGAAGCCCTTGTCAGGGACGGACAAGCCCTTCTCCCTTGATGAGAAGCCTCTCTCGACGACCGAGAAGCCCTTCTCGAAGAGGGAGAAGAGCTTCGGGATGAGTGAGAAGGGCTTCTCCCTGGGCGAAAAAACAGGGTCAGGAGACTGAAAACTTGTTTTGCCATCGGAAACAACTCTCCCGCCAAGCCGGAAACCTTGGCCGGTCAGGCAGAAAATCCGTCCCGCTGAATCCATTCACGCGATGACGCAATCCTTTTCCTGTTTCCTGCGACTTGGAATGTTGCACCAAAACAGCCAGCCAATAAACCTTGCCATTTGACCGCGTTTCCTTAAGTTTTGCGCCCACTTTCGGAAGGTGGATTGAAATGGCCAAACGCGATTATTACGAAATCCTGGAAGTCAGCCGCGAAGTCTCCGCCGAGGAGATCAAAAAATCCTACCGCAAGCTGGCCGTGAAATATCACCCGGACAAAAACCCGGGCGACCACGCGGCGGAGGAAAAATTCAAGGAGTTGAGCGAGGCTTACGAGGCCTTGAGCGACCCGCAAAAGCGCGCCGCCTACGACCAATACGGCCATGCGGCGTTCGACGCGCGCCACCGCGCCCGCAGCGGCGGCGGTTTCCACGATCCGTTCGACATCTTCCGCGAGGTCTTCGGCGGCGCGGCGGGCGGCAGCATCTTTGAAAATCTTTTCGGCGCTCAACAGGACCCGTCGCAACCGCAGCGCGGCGAGGATCTGCGCTATGACCTTGAAATCTCGCTCGAGGATGCGGCGCTCGGCTGCGAAAAGGAGATTTCCGTCACGAAGCTCGACAAGTGCGAGACGTGCCACGGTTCCGGCGCGGAGCACGCTTCAAAATTGAAGACGTGCGCGACGTGCGGCGGGCGCGGGCAGGTACTGATGTCGCGCGGGATTTTCAGCATCGCGCAGACGTGCCCGCATTGCAAAGGCGCGGGACGCATCTTGGAGAAGCCGTGCAAGACGTGCCACGGCAGCGGCAAGCACCAGCGCACTTCAAAAATAAAACTGCGGATTCCGCCGGGCGTGGACGCCGGTTCGCGCCTGCGTTCGCAAGGCAACGGCGAGGCGGGATTTCGCGGCGGGCCGAGCGGCGACCTTTATGTCGTGCTGTTCGTCAAGGAGCACGAGATTTTCAAGCGCGACGGCGACGATTTGATCTGCGAAATGCCGGTGAGTTTTGTCCAGGCCGCGCTCGGCACGGAGATCGTTGTGCCGACGCTCGAAGGCAAGGCGACGGTGAAAATCCCCGCTGGCACGCAGCCGGGCGCGGTGTTCCGCATCAAAGGCAAGGGCGTGAAAAATCTACAGGGCTACGGCCATGGCGATCTGCATGTGCGCGTGCAAGTGGAAGTGCCGACGCGGTTGAACCATGAGCAAAAAGCGAAGCTGAATGAATTTGCCGCGCTCTGCGACGGCGAGGAAGCGCCGCTCGCGCAGGGATTTTTTGACAAGGCGAAAAAGTTTTTCAAGTGAGCCATGCACCGCTTTTACCTGCCACCCGAACGCTGCGCCGGTGATTCGCTCCGGCTCGACGGACGCGAGGCGCATCACGCGCTGCACGTCCTGCGCTTGAAACGCGGCGAGCTTGTCACGGTTCTGGACGGCAACGGCAACGAATTCATGTGCACGGTGGAAAACGCCGCGCGCAACGCCGTCACGCTTTCCGTGTCGCTGAAAAACTTTGTCCCCGCCCTGCCCTGCCCCGTCACGCTGCTGCAGGCCGTGCCGAAGGGAAAAATCATCGAGAGCATCATCCAGAAATCCGTCGAGCTGGGCGCGCGACGGATTGTGCCGATTTTGTCCGAGCGCGTGGTGACGCATCTTGACGACGAGGACGCGGAAAACAAGCGCGAGAAGTGGCAGACCGTGGCGATTGAAGCGGTCAAACAATGCGGCGCGGCGTGGCTGCCAAAAGTCGAAGCGCCGGTGACGATTGAACAATTCCTCGCTCGAAAGGAAAAGTTTGATCTGTCACTTGTCGGTTCGCTGCAAAAGGAACGCCGCCATCCGCGCGAAGTCTTGAGCGAGTTTGAAACGAAGCACGGACGTTTGCCGCAAAGCGTCGGCGTTTGGGTCGGGCCGGAGGGCGATTTTACTTTGGACGAACTGAAGACGATTCAAAGTTCCGGCGCGCTGCCGATTTCCCTCGGCAATCTGGTTCTGCGCGTCGAGACGGCGGCGGTTTATTGCCTTTCGATTTTGAATTACGAGCTTCAGCGCGATTGAACCAGAACATTGAAAGCGCGGCCCATATGTTCCGGGTGCGTGAGGGTTTGAAACTGCCGCGTGCGGCTGGCGTTCCATTCGCCAAAAGATTTGTCCTGTTGCGTCTTCGACAAAATCCGCGTCAGAAATTTTGTTTGTGTGGAAAACATTTCGGTTTTCAACCCGACTTCTTCTCCGGTTTTTTGAATCGCGGAAAAATTGACATGCGCGGTCAAATCCTGTTCGCCGGCGTTCGCCAGAATGTCGTCGGTGACGTGATGCTTGAAATAGGCGCGAAGCGTGCCGTTCGTGCGAGCGGGCGAAAAGAGTTCGTCGGCTGTCAGGCCGTAATCAACCGTCAAAAGTTTTCCGCGCTCCAAAATGTTTGCGGCTTCGCGCCACCAATTTTCGGCGGCGGGAGAAGTTTCGATGGTGTAGTTATCGGGAAGAACGGATTCCAATTGTGAGTCGTTGAATCGTTGAATCGTTAAATCGTGAATCGACCCGAAAATTTTCGCCCAGACGAATTTTTTGCCGTCAACAGCAACGCCCCACTCGAACCATTTTCTAATTTTCGCATCCCAACCGAGGCGGCGGACGGGCATTGCGTCGAGGAGTTCGTTGCTGAAAATGATTCCGGTCAGTTTTGAGCTTTGAGTTTTAAGTTTTAAGGTCTCGAAATCGTTGAGCCAGCGGACGCCCGGCAAAAACTTTTTCAGTGTTTCGCGCTGCCATTCCTGACGGCGCGGTGAAGGTTCGAGGAGGACATATTCAATCCGGCTGAAAAGTTCCGGGCGGTTCAATTGAAGCCAGTTCAAAATATCCTTGGCGAGTTTTCCATCATGCGCGCCCGCCTCGACAATCTTGAATCTTGAACCTTGAATTTCCAATTCGCAGAGCCACCCGGCGAATTGGAACGCCAGCAGTTCTCCAAAGAGTTCGCCGGTGCTGACGCTGGTGTAAAAATCGCCGCGCCGGCCCACGCTGTCCTTTTGCGTTTCATAATATCCAGATTCGGGACAGTAGAGGGCGAGTTCCATGAAGCGCGCGAAGGGCAGGACGCCGGATTTTTCGATTTCGCGGCGGATGGTTTCGGCGATTTGTTTCATGGCTTGCGTTTGGCGCGGCATTAGCTAGGATTCCGAGACAGGAAGGAATTTATGGCTAAAATAGATGCATTTTTCAATCTGATGTTTGAACAGAAGGCGTCCGACTTGCACATGACTTCCGGCAATCCGCCCATGCTGCGCATCAACGGCGAGCTTGGACGCGTGGATTATCCGGTGCTGGAAAACGACACGCTCAAGGCGATGCTCTACGAAATCGCGCCGGATTACAAAATCAAACAGTTCGAGGAGGCGGGCGACGTGGATTTTGGCTATGAAATCCCCAACATCTCGCGGTTCCGCGTGAATTTTTTCAATGAGAAAAACGGCATCTGCGCCGTGTTCCGGCAGATTCCAAGCCGCGTGCTGTCGTTCGAGGATTTTGAAAAGATCGAGGCGCCGCTGCCCGCCGTGCTCAAAAAATTCTGCATGTTGAACCGCGGGCTCGTCGTCGTCACCGGCCCGACCGGCTCTGGCAAATCCACGACCCTCGCGGCGATGGTGGATTACTGCAATCGAAACCGCAAAGACCACATCATCACGCTGGAAGACCCGATTGAATTTGTCCACGAAAGCAAAAGCTGCCTGGTGAACCACCGCGAAGTCGGCGTCCACACCAAGTCATTTTCAACGGGACTGCGCGGCGCGCTCCGCGAAGACCCTGACATCATCCTCGTCGGTGAAATGCGCGACCTCGAAACGATCGAGCTGGCCATCACGGCGGCGGCCACCGGCCACTTGGTCTTCGGCACGCTGCACACGCAAAGCGCGCCCAAGACGGTTGACCGCATCATTGACGTTTTTCCCGCCGACCAGCAGAACAAAATCCGCCAGACGCTTTCCGAGGCATTGAAAGGTGTCGTGGCGCAGACATTGTTCAAGCGCTCCGACAAAAAAGGCCGCGTCGCGGCATTTGAAATCCTGGTCTTCAACACCGCCATCGCCAACCTCGTGCGCGAAGGCAAGACCCACCAGATCGCGGGCATGATCCAGGTCGGCAAGAAATCGGGCAACCAGCCGCTCGACGACCATATCATGGAACACGTCCGCATGAAGCGCATCACGCCGGAGGACGGCTACGACAAGGCGGCGGACAAGAAAAAATTCCGCGGGCTGCTCGCGCATCCGCCGGAAGACGACGAAGCGATGTGATTGATTTATGCGACGGCCGGAGCTGGATCAAATCTTGATGGCGATGCTGGCGTCGCAGCCGGAAATTTCCGACGTTCTCTTCACCGTGGACCGCCCGCCGCAAGTCGAGGCTTACGGCGAACTCAAGCCGGTCGTGCTTGACCCGCCGATTGAAAAGCTCACGCCATTTCAGACCGAAACGATCGCCCTGAACATCATCGGAGACAACCTCTGGCAGATCGAGGATTTGCTGAGACACGGTTCGTGTGACGCTTCCTATGCGCTGGCAGACAAGGCGCGTTTTCGTGTCAATGTTTTTGCCCAGCGAGGAAATTATTCGGTCGTCTGCCGCCAGCTCAACTCGATCATCCCCACGCTTGAAAAATTAAAATTTCCGGAAATTTTCAAGGAAATCCCGACGGAAAAAACCGGGTTGATCCTTATCACCGGCGCGACCGGCTCCGGAAAATCCACGTCGCTCGCCGCCATCCTCAACGAGATCAACCGCTACAAGCCCGTCCACATCGTCACGCTCGAAGACCCTGTCGAATACGTCCACGAGCATAAAAAATCCACCTTCAACCAGCGGGAACTGGGGATTGATTTTGATTCCTATGCCAGCGGTTTGCGTGCGGCCCTGCGGCAGGCACCCAAGGTGATCCTCGTCGGCGAAATGCGCGATCAGGAAACGGTGAAAATAGCCTTGAGCGCGGCGGAGACCGGCCATCTGGTTTTGAGCACGCTTCACACCATCAACGCGGGCGAAACCGTCAACCGCATCCTCGGCATGTTCGACCCGGAAGAACAGGAACAAATCCGCGTCCGCCTTGCCGACTCGTTGCGCTGGGTGGTCAGCCAGCGGCTCGTGCCGCGAATCGGCGGCGCGCGTTTTGCGCTCCTCGAAATCATGGGCGCGAACCTCCGCACGCAGGAATCCATCCGTCTTGGCGAAACCGAGGGCAAAACTTTTTACGAAATCATCGAGGCCAGTTATCCGTTCGGCTGGCGCACCTTCGACAACGCCTGCCTGGAAGCCTACGAGCAAGGCATCATCACGGAGGAAACGGCGACGCTCTATTGCACCAAGCGCAGCGTGGTCACGCGGGGCATTGACAACATCAAAAAGGCGCGCGGCGAAATGACCAGCACCGCCGGCTCGTTGCGCATGAAAGTGGCTGGAAGCGCGACCGAAGCGCCGCCCATCCTCAAACTTAAATAACCAAACCATGACCGGCTCATTCGATTTCGTCAGCACCGAGGACAAGCCAGCCTTGATCGCCTTTTCCACGCCCGAGTGGCTGGAGACCGCCAAAACCGCGCTCCACGAACTCGGCTACAAAGTCCACACCGCCGCCACCCACAGCGATTTCCTCGTCCGCTTCGGCCAGGTTCATTATCAGGTCGTCATCGTCGAGGAACTTTTTGGCGCGAACAAGATTGACGAAAACCTCACGCTTAAGGCGCTGCAACAGATGCCCGTCAACCAGCGCCGCCACGCGACCATCATCCTGCTCGGCGACACGTTCCAGACCTTCACCCCGATGGAAGCCTTCAAGCACAGCGTCCACGCCGTCATCAACAGCTCCGAAATGTTCCTGCTCAAGCAGCTCGTCGAAAAGGCCGTCGCCGACAACAACCTTTTTCTCCACAGCTTCCGCGAAGTCCAGAACCGCGTCTACACCAGCGGCAGCCGCTTGTGACGCCGGCGTCCGTTAATTTCCAACCGGCATGATTCGCCTCGACCAAGCGCTGGTTGAACGCGGCCTCTGCGAAAGCCGCGAACGCGCCAAACGCGCCATCCTCGCCGGGCAAGTCCGCGTCAATGCCCAGACCGCGCGCAAGGCGAGTGATTCCGTCAAGGCTGAAGATGAAATTTCACTGGATGCGCCGGAAAAATTCGTCAGCCGCGGCGGACACAAGCTCGAACATGCCCTCAAACATTTTCAGCTGGATGTTGCCGGAACGATTGCGATTGACCTCGGAGCTTCAACGGGTGGTTTCACCGACTGCCTTTTGCAAAACGGCGCGGCCAAAGTTTTCGCCGTGGACGTCGGACAGGGGCAGCTTGCTTGGAAACTTCGCAAGGACAAGCGCGTCGCAGTCATGGAAAAAACCAACGCCCGGCATTTGAAGCCGGAGCAGATGCCGAAGACATTTTCACCCGTCGATCTGGCCGTGGTCGACTGCTCGTTCATTTCGCTGCGAAAGATTTTGCCGCCGGCGGTTGCTTTGCTAAAATCAAATGGCAAAATTGTCGCGCTCGTCAAACCCCAGTTCGAGGCGGGCAAGGCGGAAGCGGACAAAGGCCGGGGCGTCATCACGGATTCCGCCGTGCATGAACGAGTGCTGAACGAATTGGAAAATTTTGTCGCCGCGCAAAATAATCTGGTCTGGCGCGGCGTGACGGAATCGCCGCTGCTCGGCCCGGCTGGAAACAAAGAATTTTTGGTGCTGATTGAAAAAACAGGCTGACAAAATAAAACGCATCGGACTGGTCGGAAATTCCGAGAAGGCTTCGTGCGCCGAAACCATCCGCAAGGCCGCGCGGCTCATCCAAAAAGCCGGGCGCGAAGCCGTCGTTGACGGCGACATCGCGACGCTCGCGCGCGAGTCGGATCTGCTTCTGGTTTTCGGCGGCGACGGCACGATGCTGCGCGCCGCGCGCGACATCGCCGGCTCGCCCACGCCAATCCTCGGCATCAACATCGGCGGCCTCGGCTTTCTCACCGCCGTCCCTTCCGACCAATTGCCGCACGCGTTGAAAGAAATCTGGGATGGCCGGTTCAAATACGAATCGCGCGCCTTGATCGAGGCCGTCGGCGTTTGCAACGGAAAAAAGATCCGTGAAGCCGCGCTCAACGACATCGTCGTCAGCCGCGGCGCGGTGTCGCGGCTCATCACGCTCGATGTGAGCGTGGACGGCGAACTCATCACGCGCTACCGCTGCGACGGTCTCATCATCAGCTCGCCGACCGGCTCGACGGCGTATTCGCTGGCGGCGGGCGGCGCGGTCGTTTTGCCGACGGCGGAAGTTTTTGCGCTCACGCCGATTTGCCCTCACGCGCTTTCCAACAGGTCGATCATCCTGCCGCTGTCCTCGAAAATTTCCGTGAAGGCCATCAGCCCGCATCCCGCGACGATTTTGAGCGCGGACGGCCAGATTGTCGCCGAACTTGACGCAAATGACGAGGTCACGATCCGTCGCAGTCGCAGCGCCATCCGCCTGATGCACCTGGCGGACAACTCGTTTCTGGAAGCGTTGCGCCGCAAATTGCAATGGCGCGGAGCTTATCTCTGATTTCATGGTTAGACTCAAAGACATCGCCCAGCGGCTTGACGTTTCGGTGATGACCGTCTCGAAGGCGTTGCGCGACGCGCCGGACGTTTCCGCCGCGACAAAAGCCAAGATCAAATCGCTCGCGCAGCAGATGGGTTATGTGCCTGATTCCAGCGCGCAGGGTTTGCGGACAAAAACGACCAAGCTTTTCGGCCTCGTCATCCCGTCCATCACGAACCCGATTTTTGCGCGGATCGTTTTTGCGATTGAAGAGCGCGCGCACGACCTCGGCTACGACGTTTTGCTCGCGCATTCGCTCAACAAGCCGGAGCGCGAGGAAATTTGCATCCGCCATTTCCTTTCGCGGCGCGTGGACGGGCTTTTCATTTCGCCGGTCTACCGTTTTGAAGCCGAGGCGCGGATTTACCAGGAAATCATCGCGCGAAGCACGCCGACCGTTCTGCTCGGCTCGCCTGCGCCGTTCTGTAAAAATTTTCCGGGCGTCGAGATCGAGGAACTCATCGCCAGCTACAACGTGACTCAGCATCTCCTGAAGCTCGGCCACAAACGCATCGCCTATCTCACCGGCCCGCAGACCGCGCCTTGGGCGCACGAGCGATTCAACGGCTACCGCCGCGCGCTGCGCGAAGCCGGGCTGGACGTGGACGACAAACTCGTCTTCCAATCCGGCAGCACGATCGAGGACGGCACAAAAGCCGCGCTGCAAATGCTCAATGAAAATTGCCACGCCACCGCCGTCCAGGCCGTCAGCGATCTTGTCGCCATCGGCTGCGCGGACGCGCTGCTCTCGCAGGGATTAAAAATTCCCGACGACATTTCTATCGTCGGCTTTGGAAACATTTTGATGACGGAGCATTTCCGCGTGCCGCTGACGACGGTTCGCCAGCCGAAATTCCGGCTCGGAATCGCCGCCGTGGAGATGATGATGAGCCTGATCCGAGGCGAAAGCGTCCAGTCGAAGCGCCTGCCCGCCGAATTGATCGAGCGAAAAAGTTCAGCGCCGCCGAAAAGTTAGACGATTTGCAGCGGCTGGAATTGTCTTCCGAGAATCGGCGCGCTTTTCGTCTTGAGCCAGTTTTCCAGAACGCTTGCGTAGACGCTGCGGAAATCCACGTTGTATTTGATGTCTCCCTGAAACAAATCCTGCGGCGCGAGGCTTGGATATTGGCCGAGCAATCCGGCCTTCACCTTGTCGCCGACGATGAATATCGGCGCCGCCGCGCCGTGGTCGGTGCCGCCGTTGGCGTTTTCCGCGACGCGACGGCCGAATTCGCTGAACGTCATCACCAGCACGCGCTGCATGTTTCCCTGCGCCTTCATGTCCTCGACGAACGCCTTCGTCGAATCGCCGAGGTCCTGGAGCAAACGCTGCTGCGTGCCGGCCTGGTTCGTGTGCGTGTCGTAGCCGCCCTGCGAAACGTAATAAATCCGCGTCGGCAATCCGCCGCCGATAAGTTTTGCGACCAGCCCCAGCGAATTGCCGAGCGGCGACGCCGGATACACCGCCTTGTTCTGCACGCGCGCGGCGATGCCGCGCACTTCGTCCGAGCTCATCTGCGCGTCGAGCGCGGTGCGTGAAATGAAATCAATGGCCTTGCCGCCCTGCATCGGCATCCCGGCGGGCAACATGGCGATGCTGCCGCCGGAATTGTCATCGGTCGTCATGCTCGGGCCGCCGTCGGGCAACGGGCTGGACATCTCCAGTTCGTTCAACTTTTTGTAGGATTCTTCCGTCGCGCCGCCGTTGGCCATGAAGCGGTAATTTTGCGGGTTGTTGAAACAAATTCCCTTTGGCGTCTTCGCAAAAAACGCCTCGGGCAGCTGGTTGCCGATCGTCACGCCCACGGTCGGGTCTGCGCCGGAACAGGCGTTGTCGAAATAGCGTCCGAGCCAGCCGTATTTTTCGATTTTGTCCGAGTCGCTGGCGGTCTGCCAGATTTCCGTCGAGCGGAAATGCGAGCGGTTCGGGTTCGGATAACCGACGCCTTGGACGACGGCGAGGTTGCCGGAATCGTAAAGATTTTTGAATCCAGTCAGCGCGCCGTGAAAGCCGATGTCGCCGTTCAATTTCAGAACTTTTTCCGCCGACAATCCGATCTTCGGGCGCGCTTGGTGGTAAAAATCGTTCGCGTAAGGCACGACGGTGTTGAGGCCGTCGTTGCCGCCGGCCATTTGCAGGACGACAAGGATCGTCGAGTCCCTGCCGGTGGCGATTTGCGTGGCGGAATCCGCCGCCTCGCCGTGCAGCGCGGCAAAGGTGTCGGCGAGAAATGCCGGCACCGTCCACGACAGCGCGCTGCCGAGGACGGTCGTCCGCAAAAATTCGCGGCGCGTCTGGAGTGTGATTTCATTCTTCATGGTGATGAGTGATAAGTTATGAGTGGCGGGTTGAAGGACTTTGCCCTGTTGTGATTGACCGGCGAAGGCCGTTCAGCATCCGGCGCAATTCCGCGATTGAATCCATGCAGGGCCGGGCTTTTTCTGCGGATAAAAAATTCAATTCGACGGCGAGTGTCATTTGCGTGTCCAGTTCGGCAAGTGAACCTTCGGCATGAGAGATGAATTGAACAAATTCGCCGGTGGTGTTGCGGGCCTGGCCTTCGGCGATGTTTGATGGGACGGAAACGGTTGCGCGCCGCATCTGTGAAATCATGCCGAACTTTTCTTCAGATGGAAAACCAGCCGTGATTTTGTAAATCTCTTTTGCCAGGATCATGCTCTTTTGCCACACGAGCAAATCACGGTAACTTTGAGCACCATTCTTTTGGCTCATGACCGAACGATTTGAAATCTCATCACTCATAAACTTGTCACTCGTCGCTCTTTTCACGTCACTTGATATTCCGGCGTGGACATCACGAGCCGGATGACCGCGAGAATGTCCGCGTCATCTAATTTTTCCCTTGAATCGAGAAAATCGCGCAACGTCTTTTCCTGGTCGCCGTGCAGCACCGACTGCAACAGGCGGTGTTCGAGCGCGGCCACGAGAGTGTCCTTGCTGGTGCGCTCCTCCGGCGTGAGGATTTTTTCAACGTCCACGCCGCCCATGTGGACGCGTTGCAACATCCGTTCGGCCTTCTGGCCGTTCGCGCCGCCCTTGCCCGCGAAATCTCCCGCGCCCAGCGGCGGGATCGTGCCTCGCACGAGCGCGTCGGCGTCGTTGTAACGGGCGAGCAGCGTGCTCGTCGTGATCCAGGTGATGCCGCCGTCCCAGCCCTTGACGTTCGGCGGCGCGAACAAATCCTGCCCGAGCTGGCGCGTCATTCCCCAGCTCACGAGCGTCGGCGGCAGACCACATTCGAGCATCCGCACGCTGCCGATGAGCCATTGCACCGGGCTTTTCACCTGGTTCCGGACGATGTCGTCGCCGTAAAACTCCTCGCTGCGGAACATGACGCGAAGGAACGGTTTGAAATTATTTCCGTTCGCGCGGAGAACGGCGGCGAGCGCGTCGTTCAATTCTTCATCCGGCACCTGCCCTGTAAAATAATTCCAGATTTTCGCCGTGATGAAGCGCGCGGCCTGCGGCTGCGCGACGATCTGCGCGATGACGTCGTCGCCATCCAGATTTCCCGTGCGTCCGAGAAAAGTCTTGTCGCCGTCATCGTGGAAAAATGGCCGGTAGATGTACTTCTGGTTCATGCGGTCAAGCGACCAGCCGGTCAGGGCGCGCGCCGCCTCGGAAATGTCGTGCTCGGTGTAATGGCCTTCGCCGAGCGAAAAAAGCTCCATGACCTCGCGCGCGAAATTTTCGTTCGGATGCTCCTTGCGGCTTTGCGCCTGGTCAAGCCAGACGAGCATCGCCGGGTCTTTGCCGGCTTCCGTGAGCAATTCCTGCCAGTTGCCCGTCGCGAGGCGGCGGAACAGTTCGTTCTGCCGCCACATATAATAGGCGTCGCGGACTTTTTCCACGCTTGTGGCGAAATGCCCGTGCCAGAACAGGACCATCTTCTCCTGAAACGGCCTCGGCCCGCGCGCCATGCGCTGCATCCACCAGCCGCGCAGTTCCATCATCTGCACGCGTTGCAATTGCTGCTCATCCCTCTGCGCCTGTTTCTTTTCCTCCGGCGTCCCGTTCTGGTTCGCGTCGCGGAGCTTTTTAATCCGCTCCGGGTCGGGCTTCGCCCAGTCGGGATTCAGCGTGGGATCGGGGATGATCTCGTAATCCAGCAGCGAGGAGACGGCCTTGTCCGGGCCAAGGTCGGCCAGCTTTTCAATCTCCGCCGGCGACCCGCCGAATCCGGCGCGGTTCAACAGATGCGCCGCCGTGGTGAAATTCCAGTTCTTCTCTGCAAACGGCTTGAGCATATTACGTCAGACGCACGGAACCTCGCATAAGTTTCACGCGCGGCAACAAACTCTTTTAATATGGCGGGCCGTCCAAATTCTCATAAATTGGCGTGGAAATGGCTATTTTTGGTTGACTTTTTGGTGTATTCCATTAGGCTAGAATGAGAATAGGTTTTATTTAGGTAATAAATCACGGGGCATGACATATTGACCAACGTGGTTTTCCTATCCTCACCTGAATTTTCAGCAACATGTCGGTGGGGCGGATGGGGTGAACACCCCATTGCGAGTCATGTGAAAGAGGTTATATTTTTGGATGGTGGTAAACAGCGTTCAAAAAACAGATGCACGCCTTCTGGCCGCACAACGGCTGGTGATCGGCCAACGGTATTGGGTTCAATGCAAAGGTTTCCGGTGCATGGCGGTGGCTGATTACGACGGCAAATGGAAGATTTTCCCCAACGGCAGCGAGTTGACTTCAACGGTGCTTTCCTTTTGGCAGTGACGGAGCCGTCTGCCAAGACTCGGCATGGCTCCATCTTCGCTACGCTACGCCGCGACAAGTCAGATTTCCAGATTAGTCAGCACTCGTGTGCTCACCAAAATTCCAAAGGATGCGTTCTTTGACCGTTCCATAATGCAGGTAAATTCCTGCTTAAATTGCGCTCGACAGGCCGGATGAAAAGGATTAAACCGCCTTTATGAAACCTGATAAACCACGGAACCGTGGTTCGCTTTCATGTTGGCTCATAATTTAGTTTCGCAATCAACAATCAAACATAAAGGAACACTAAATGAAAAAGATAACACTGGCCGTCATCAATATCAGCTTGAGTGCTGTTCTTATTGCTACGAGCACTGGATGCTCGGCATTCGTGAGCCCCATGCAAACAATGAACATCAAGTGCTCCCCTACTGATTCCATTCTCATGGTGAATGGACAGAGATACACCCCACCGGCTCAAATCAACGTAAAGAGAAACAATGAAGTCTCGATCGAGTGTTACAAGGATGGTTTCGTCCCTTATCAGCGGACGATAGGATATCACTTCAACGGGACGGGCGCCCTAGATGTGGTTGGGGCTGTGTTGTTTCTCGTGCCGGTCATTGGTCTTTTTACCCCCGGAGCATGGTCGCTAGACGAGACAAACGTAAACATTTCATTGATTCAGAAGTGAACAGTTCTAATAAGTCGTCGGAACCATCTGCCACTACCGCTGCGATTTGCAATCGGACATTTTTGAGCCGGCATGGCTCCACCCTCCACGTTAGGACAGTCGCGATTTGATTTGCAAAATTCGGTTTGACTTCAAATGTCTAAAAGACCAAACATCATCGGATGACAGCAAAAATATTTCCGATAATTTTTGTGGTTCTCGGCCTTTGTGGATGTGCCAGCAATGATTCTCAAAACTCCGGCGACGCGGCGTCACCCGCGGCGGTTGCTGCATCCGACAACGATCTGGTGCGGCTGGCCAAGGGATGGTGGGGATTATCACCTGACGAATTTATCGCCAAATCAGGATTGGCGCCGGGAGAATACAGCCGGGGACCGCATCCGGCTGACCCGAACACCACGGTTGTTTTCCCCCTGGTCGACAAATGGGAGCCGCCCCAGCTTCCGCCGCTGGAATTTGACTTTCTGGATGGTAAGGGTTTGGTGAAGATCAGCGGGTTTTTCAGGCAGAACGAGGGTCAGGCTGCTGTGCTGGCTGCCATGGTGGAGCGATACGGTCCCTACCAAAATTCCAGCAGTGCACTAAATATGTCGGCCTACGGTTGGGAGATTGACGGCTCGTTGCTTGATGTAAGAAGCATCTTGTTTGATATTGTCCCTGCAACTTCTCCTTAAGCTGGGTCTCCGGCGCGCTGATTACGGGGCTGGAGGCGGGAATGACAGGGTGTGTCCCGTTTTTGATCATCACCGGCTTCTTGAAGGCTGGAAAAAAGTTTTTGATTACAATCTCCCTCTTCTTCCTAATTA